>JAABUN010003022.1_pt1 | contig 27389 bp, 18 predicted proteins | sample 5559311 | NCBI WGS metagenome assembly JAABUN01 (sample SAMN10711877, study PRJNA513370) | rock metagenome | isolation source: Antarctica rocks | place: Antarctica: Victoria Land, Siegfried Peak sud
CCTCCTGGCTCAACCAGATCGCGATCTGGCGCAGCATCCTGGCGCGCAAGCTGCTCCGGCGCGGCTCGTTCAGCTCGCTCGACGATTTGCAGGCCACGGTGCTGGCCTTCATCGCCTACGACAACCGCACCATGGCCAGGCCCTTCAAGTGGACCGCCCAAGACAAGGCGCGCGTCGCTTAACTGCGGCGCTATTCGTGCCGCACTGTACTAGCTCCCCGCCCGGTTCTATTGTTACGCCTGGTGGAGTGGCCGCTTGCGCCAGAGTGTCAGCGATAGGGTGTCGTTGTCGGCGCGGACGCGGCGCTCGATGGGCGGGGCGGCGTCGGCAAGGAGGCGGAGGAGGGCGACATTGGCGACGAGGTGGGCGTGGGCGACGAGGGTCAGGTAGTCGCCCTGGGCGGTTTCGTCGGGCACCTCGGTGACGATGTCGGCGACGGTGATGCGGTCGTAGGCGGCGGGGCGGCTGGCGCGGGCGCGGGCCTCGGGCGTTTGCGGGCCGAAGTACCAGAGCATGTCGCGGTGGTAGGTGGCCGGGAAGCGCTCGGGGAGACGGCTGTAGCCCCAACGCTGGTAGCGGTCGCGCAGGATGCGGTCGGCCGCGACGATCGCGGGGTCTGCGGCGACCGCGAGGGCGATTCGGTCGCGCGCGGCCTCGGCGAAGGCGGCGTGGGCTGGGTCGTCGGTCGGGTAGCGGAGGATGCCGTAGAGGAGGGCGGAGACCAGCCAGTAGGAGACGCCGAAACGCGGCGGGGAGCCGAAGCCATTGAAGTGCTGATTCCACTCGTGGGACGGCACGCCATGATTGTCCACCACGACATCGGGCAGCCACTCGCGCCAGAGGCGGGGACGGGCGCGCGCCTCGCCCCAGGGGACAGTCGCGCCCGTTGCGCCCTCATCCGCCCAGAAGTCGCGGGCGAACTCGCGGCCGACCGCGTTGTAGCGCGCCGCGTGGAGCTTCCAGGTGGGGTGTTCGCGCCGCATCGCGCCGTGCAACGCCGCGCCGTCCGGGTTCTCCAGGGGGAGCAACACGAGGTTGACGCGGTCGAGGAGCGGGCGGTAAGCGGGATCGGTCGCGCAAAGCTCGGCGAGCTGGAGCGCGGCGGGGGTGGAGGCGGGCTCGTTGGCGTGGTGGCGGGCGACGACGAGCAGCGTGGGCTTGAACAGGCCCAGCTTGCGACGCGACCGCAGCGCCCCGCCGCCCGGCGCGACGACCTCGATCGCGTCGAGCGGGCGACCCTCGAACGAGCGCGCCACCCGGCGTATCGTGACGCCGGGCAGGGTCGCTAACTGGGCCAAGAGGGGTTGCAAGTCGTCGGCGTCGAGGGCGACGGTGGGGGCTTGGTCGAGAACGGGGTCGAAAGTCGAAGGTCGAAGGGCGACGGGGGGCGGGAGGGGCGGGAGGGCGAGGGCGAGGGCGATGGTTGCGCCGGGGAGGTGCAGGGTCGCGGCGAGCGTCGCGCCGGGCGGCGGGGCGCTGACGAGGGCGTGCGCGAGGGCGGGGAGGCGTGGGTCGCCGCCGGTAACGGTGAGGTCGAGGGCGGCGATGCCGGGGATGTCGGCGCGGGCGGTGATGGCGCGCACGGTCACATGCGGGCGCTGGACGGTTGGCAGGTAGCCGAGCGGGGTGCGGGTGTCGGGGCCGGTGGGTACGAAGTCGGCCAGATGGCGCAGGCGACGACGGAGGGCGATGCGGGCGCGCGGGCCGGTGCCGGGTCGGACGTGGATGAACGGGCGAACCGCGCCGGGGGCGTCGAGTTCGCCGCCGCCTTTGCCGCCGTCAAGGGTGCCGGAGGCGGGCTGATCGATGCCGAGGGCGGCGAGGGCGTCGAGGGTGCCGAAGTAGAGGTCCTGATGCAGCGCCTCCGCCGCCGAGAGGAGTTCCTCGCGCAAGCCGAGCGCTTCGTCCTCCTCGCTGCACCAGACGTCGATGTCGAGCGCGTCGAAGAAAGGCTGCGCCGCCGCCGTGATCACGCCGCCCGTCTCGGCCACGATCAGGGCGCGCACGCGCGGGAGGACGACCTCTTGATAGTGCGCCCAGAGGCGATCGAGGTCGGTCGACAGCGGCAGATCGACGATCGTGCGGCCCCCCTGACGGACGACGATCGCGCCGGTTGTCACCGTCACCAGCCCCTCGGTGGGGAAACCCTGGAGGTAGGGATGGGTGTAGCGGCGCGGCGAGAAGGTCAAGGCGTCGACCTCGCGCCCGTCGCTGTCGCGGGCGACCGCCCGGTAGGTCTCGGCCAGGGTGGCATCCTCGATCAACGCCACGGCGTCGAGCGGCAGGCCGAGCGCGGCGGCGAGGAGTTCGTCGCCGGGGTGGAGTTCTTGGAGGTTGCGGATCGGCAGGTCGAGGAAGGGTTGCCCCTCGGGCGCGACGAAGGGCCGGTAGCGCAGTTCCACGTCGGCGATGTCGCCGCGCGCCGCCCAGCGCGGCGTCACGACCTCGCGGAGCCAGCAGAGGCCGGGCTTGAAGGCGGAAAGAACGCGCACCTCGGAACCGTGCGGCCAGGCGAGCGCGGCCAATTCTGTCGCGAGGGATTGCCGGATCGGCCCCGACTCGCTGACCAGCAGCAGCACCTCGGCGGGCGCGGCTGGGTCGAGCGTCGGCAGGACCCGCTCGCGCACGATGCGCCGCGCGCGGTCCACCTCCCACTCATCGGCCCACTCGTCCACGAAGGCGAACCGGTCGTCCGGCGCGACAATGGGCGTCAGCGGCATGTCGTCGCGCGCGATGATCGCCCGCGCCGCCACCAGCAGGGCGGGGTCGTCGGAGAGCAGGCGGAGTTCCCCGGCGGGTGCCGCGTCGGCGAGCGCGGCGAGGTCGGCGACGAGGAGGGCCGCGCGCCCTGCGCCGTTCTCGGCGTGGAGGGTCGCCGCCAGTTCGTCCGCGAGGTCGGTGGCGGTGGGGCCATCGGTGTCGCCGGGGCGCAGATGCGGCCAGGTGGCGGCGAGTTCGCGCAGGATCGCCGCCGCGCCCGCCGCGTCGCCGGTTACGAGTAGGGCGGGGCCACCATCGTCACCTTCGGCGGTGACGGTGCAATGCCCCAGGCCCGGCGACGTTCCGGTCGCGATTCGGAGGTACAGCGGGATAGTCGCTGGCGGCGGTGGCACCCCTTCCGGCAGCGCCAGGGGGAAGCACAGTCCGACCGCTTCCAGGCCGAGGCGCGCGGCGAGATCGACCAGCGCCAGGCCGACCACCGGTGGCAGTGTGGGCGGGATAAACGGGCAGAGGCGGACGCGCTCGGGGAAGAGGTCGCCGTCATCGTCGGCCAGCGCGCCATCGGTCTCGTAGAAGCGGGCCAGATCGAGCGGCGTGTCGCTGGGGCGGCGTGTGGGCGGCGCGTTGTCGGGCGTTGCGGCATCCGCCAGCCCCGCGCGCCACAGCGCGCGCAACGCCGCCGCGCCGCGCACAACCCAGGCGTCCGCAGCGGGCGCGGGGTCGGCACCCCCGGCGGGCAGGAAGAGGAGGGCGCGGGTGTCAGTCGGGAGAGTGGCGTCGGCGGGCAGCGCCAGGGGGAGCGTGAGGGCGCTCGTCTCCAGGCCGAGCCGGGCGGCGAGATGGATCAGCTCGATCCATTCCTCGGTCGCCGGGAATCCCGCGACGACGAGGCGAACGCGCAGATCGTCGGGGACGCCGTCGCCGTTGCGATCGAGCAGAACGCCGTGCAGCGGATCGATGGTGAAGAAGCGTGCGGGGTCGGGTTGGGCGGGCGGGATGGTCATCGGGGACTCCTCTGATGGGCGGGGATGGGGGTGTGGCGGAGGCATCATAGCAGGGTGGGGGTGGGGAAGGACCGGGAGTGAAATACCGGCTAGGGGTCGATCAGCGCTGATTTGCTATTCGGTAAGCCTGGCGCTACCCTCTGGCCGACGGCAGCAGTGCGCCCGCTCTCTTTGGCACAGTGGGGGACCCCATCTCTGACTTGGACTTCGCCCATCTCCTGGCGACGCAGCCGGAAGAATTCCCACGCTGCGTGCTGGAAGCACATGGCGTCCGAGTTGAGTCGCTGGTCGCATCGAGTGGGTGGTCGAACCGCGTGTGGCTCACTCGCACCCACGTCGTGCGGCTATCCTCGGGCCGCTTCCGTGATGCCTTCGCCCATGAGGCCGCAGTTGCCCGCCTCCTGCCCCAGACGGTCCCTCACGCCCCGGTGCTGGCCTATGGTCGGGTCGGACGGCAGGAGTGGGTGATGCAAGAGCGCAAGGCGGGCCGCCCGCTCGTCGAAGTGTGGCCCCGCCTTGGCCGTGATGAGCGGCAAGCGGCGGTGGCACAACTCGGCGGGGTTCTGCGCGCGCTCCATGCTGTTTCCCTGCCGACCGAGTTTGGCAACCCATGGCTCACCGCCGCCCTCGCCCCCAGTGGCCAGCCTGAGGATGCCTACCATGCCCCTCCTGCGTGCCACGAGATTTTGCTGGCCGCCGCCTCGCGCGTGCCCGGCGTTGACCACGGCTTGCTCGCGGCGGTGAGAGCGTTCATCGTCGAACGGTTGCCGACGTTCGCAGCTGACGCGCCAGTGTTGGTCCATAGCGACGTGCATTTCTCGAATCTGCTGTGGGCTGACGGCCAAATCACGGCCCTGCTCGACTTCGAGGGAAGCCGACCCGCCGCCCGTGACCTCGAACTGGACACCCTGCTGCGCCTTGCGCGCGAGCCTCAGCTGTACCGAGATCCAGACGGCCGGGCTACCATAGGGCGCGACGCGGTCCGCGCGCTCCCGGTCTGGCTGGCAAGCGCCTATCCGGAACTGTTCTCCCACCCCTGCCTGCAGGCGAGACTCGCGGTCTACGAAGCCCTGTGGCAGCTGGTTCAGCTGCTCCACTTCCCGCCAGGCAGCGGCTTCCCCGACCCCTGGGAACATCTCAAGGAACTGCTGACTCGAGGAGACCGTTGGGTTGCCTTCTGAATGTACCCCCCGCTCCCAAACGCCCCCGCTCGCGCTACGTCCGAAGAGGCAAGCCGAAGCGCCCGTATCCTTCGGAGCGCATTGGCCGGGGCATCGCGGTGCTGGTCGCGCTCGACCAGCTGGGGCTCCTGACCAACGGCCAGATGCGCGATCTGCTTATCGACGACGGCCCCAACCGCAATGGCCGGTCGCGCCGCCCCGCCTATGCGCAAGCTGGCTGATCTCACCTGCCAGAAGAAATGCCCGATATGAGGTGGTGAGGTTTGGAGGGTAGCGTCAAGCTTACCGAATAGCAAACCAGCGCTGACAGATCACTCAACCGAAGCTCCGATGAGAACCCCATGCGCCACGCTGCAAACCATGCGGGTTTCACCTGGGCTTCGGTTTAGGGGCTTCCAGCCACGAAACCCGCCACCAGTTGCGGTGGTCCAGAGACCTACGCGGGTTGAGACTGCGCTCGGGCGCGGAGGACACTATTGCAGGGGATTTTAGCGGGGCAGGAAGTCGGCGATCAGGCGGGTGACGGTGTCGGGACGGTCTTCCTGGGGGAAGTGGCCTGCGTTGTCGATGACGTGGGCATGGGCCTCGGCACCGGGGAGGGCGCGGCGCAGTCGCTCGGCGGTGGCGAGGGGGAAGAAGGGGTCGCCCGCACCCCAGATCAGGCGGGCGGGCAGGTCGAGGTCGCGTAGGTGAGCGAGGCAGCGGAGGACGAACGGGGCCTGCCAGGCGAGGGCGCGTAGCGAGCGGTGGGTCTCGCGCCAGCCATCGATCGGGCCGTAGGGGTGGGCATATTCGGCCCACTCCGCTGTTGTCAGGGCAGTGCCGGGGGCGAGGAGTTGGCGCATCCCGGTGACATAGCGCTCGCGACGGACGGCGTCGCGCGCGGTGCCGCCGCGTCCCTCCCAGGCGAGGTAGAGGTCGGGGAGGGGGGGGAGGAGCGACGGCAGCAGGCCGAGGACCAGGGCCGGGGCCGGGTAGATCGTGGTGTCGAGGAGGAGCAGGCGGTCCAGTTGTGGGCCGCCTCTTGTCGCGGGGTGGGCGGGGCCGGGCAGGCGGGCGGTGCGGGCGACCGCATCGGTGAGGGCGACGAGTCCGCCGAGATCGTGGCCGACCAGGGCGAAGCGCGTCACGCCGAGTTCGTGCAGGAGGGCGTGTAGCCAGCGACCCAGATGGCGCGGCCCTGCGCCCGGTCGCGGCGCGGAGCGTCCGAAACCGGGGAGGTCGGGCGCGATGATGCGCCAGCCGGGCAGGGCCGCCGCCAGCCCCGGCAGGCAGCGCCGCCAGAGCCAGGAGGAGGTCGGCAGGCCGTGCAACAACACGAGCGCGGGGCCATCGCTCGCGCCCGCATGGCGTAGGAAGACGGGCAGGCCGCGCAGGGTGACGGTTGTGGTTGCGATGCCGGGGTAGGGCTGGGGATTGTTGGTGGCAGGCATGTTTCACCCGTTGGGATGTGGGGCTGGGGTAGGAACCCCTCCCCGCCGTTGAGACGGCGACCCTCCCCTAAAAGGGAGGGCAGGAACGGGCCATGGCTATCCTACACGCGGTTGTGTAACAGGGCATTGAGCAGGCCGCGCTCACGCGCATAAGCGTAGCCGGCTGCGTCGGCGTCAATCGGCCAGGTGGGTTGCGGCGAGTGTGGTGAGTTCGGCTCGGAAGGTGGCCTCCAAGGCTTGGCGGCGGGCGGCGGGGAGGAAGCTGTGGCGGATGCCGTCGAGGAGGATGGTGTCGCAGGCGGCGCGGTCGAGGCCGAAGGGTTCGGCGAGGAGGGCGGTGTCGTCGTTCAGGGTGGTGTCGAAGAGGGGCGGGTCGTCGCTGCCGACGGTGAGCGGCACCCCGGCGGCGTGCAGGCGCGGCAGGGGGTGCGCCGCGAGGGACGGGTAGATGCCGAGGCGCAGATTGCTGTAGGGGACGATGTCGAGCGCGATCTGTTGCGTGGCGAGGTGGGCGACCAACGAGGGGTCCTCGATCGCGCGGACGCCGTGAGCGATGCGCTCGGCACCGAGCGCGCGCACCGCCCCCCAGATGCTCGTTGGGCCGACCGTCTCCCCGGCGTGCGGCGCGCTGTGCAGGCCCGCCGCACGCGCGCGGTCGAACCACGGGGCGAAGGGTTCGGGCGGGTGGCCCTCCTCGCCGCCCGCCAGGCCGAGGGCGACCACGCCGTCCGCGCGCCCCTCGATCGCCACGGCGGTCGTGTAGTCGGCGTGGCGGTCGCGGTCGGGCAGGTGGCGGATGATGCTGAAAATCCAATTGATCTCGACCCCGAACTCGGCCCGCGCCCGCGCCCGTCCGCGCGTCAGGCCCCCGAACCAGACCTCGTGCGGGACGCCATTGTCGGCGTGGCGCGCGGGCGCGAAGTTGGCCTCCGCGTAACGGGCGTTTTGCCGCGCCAGCGCCGCCGCGTAGTCGCAGACGATCTGTTCGTAGTCCTCCGCCGTCCGCAGGCAGTTGGCGACGAGCGAGAAGGTGTCGAGGAAGTGATTGAAATCGCGGTAGGCGAACAACGCCCGCATCCCCGCTTCGTCGGTCGCGGGGAGGGTCAGGCCGTTGCGGGCGGCGAGGTCGAGCGCGGTCGCCGGGGCGATCGTCCCTTCCAGGTGGACGTGCAACTCGGCCTTCGGTGCGGCGCGCAGGTAGCTGTCGAGCGACATCGGTGGCCTTTCCGGGGGGGGGCGTGAGTCGTGAGACGTGAGTCGTGAGGGGGGACGGACCCCTCCCCGCCGCTGCGGCGGCGACCCTCCCCTGAAAGGGAGGGTGAGGCGAGCGTGGCCGGTAGCCGGGGGATGCGGCGTTTAGTCGAGCGATGCGACGCCGACGAGTTGGGGTTCGGCGGTGAGCAGCGCGCTGACGCGCGGCATGACGTCTTCGCCGAAGCGGCGGAGGGAGGCCATCGCGGCGGCGTGTGGCACCCCGATCCAGTTCGGCTGGATGCTGACATGGCTGAGTCCGGTCGCGGCGGCGAAGGCGGCGAGTTCGCGGGCGCACTTCTCGGGGCCGCCGACAACGAAGTGGAGCCGGTCGATCAGTTCGGGCGCGCTGGGGGTCGGCTTGCTGCGGTCGTAGCCCTTGCTCGTCTCGTAGAAGCGTTGGATGGAGGTGCCGACCTGGGCGAGCGCCGCGTCGTCGTCCGGCCCGACGTAGACGCAGCGGGCGACCGCCAGGCGTTCCGGCGCGTCCGGCCCGTGGTGAGCGTGGAGGGCGTCGCGGAAGGCATCGATCGCCCCGGCATAGTGGTCGGCCCCGAAGCCGCGCGGCAGTTGCAGGCCGTAGCCGAACTCGCCGGCCATCGCCGCGCTCTGTTCGCTCATCGCGCCGATCCAGGCGAACTCGCGCAGGGGGCGGGTCGGGCGCGGGACGAGGTGGACCTCGCCGATGGTGAACTGCCCGCCATCGTGGCTGAAGGACTCGCCGGTCCAGGCGCGCTCCAGGATTTCCAGTGCTTCGCGGAAGCGCGCGTGTCGCTGCGGGGGGTCGAAGGGCGCGTCGAATCCGGCGAACTCGAACGGCGCGCTGCCGCTGCCGAGGCCGATCGAGAGCCGCCCGTGCGCGAGGAGGTCGAGGGTCGCCAACTGCTCGGCCAATTCGAGCGGGTGATGGATCGGCAGGACGATCAGCGACGTGCCGACCTTGATTCGCGCGGTGCGCTCGGCGGCGGCGAGCGCGACGAGGAGCGGTTGCGGGACGCGGCCCTGCTGCGCGCCGAAATGGTGCTCGGCGAGCCAAACGGCGTCGAAGCCGCACGCATCAGCCAGCGTGATCTGGTCGAATATCTCCGCGTAGGTGGTGGTGGCGGGGCGGTCTTCGTGTTCCTCGACGTGCGAGGTCAGGACGAAGCGAACGGGGGGCCGGATAGGCATGGGAACTCCTCGGGTCGGGGTCGAAGGGTCGGGGTCGCAGGTCCACGGTCGAAGGTCGAAAGGTGTCGGCTGCTCCACCAGTTATACCGCATTCCGCGCGTCGGTACTGCTCCCGATTGGTGGGAGGGCGGTTTAACTTATGGCGCAGTGGAGGCGGGGATGGTGTCGCGGGTCGCCTCTGGGCTGTTGGCGCGGATGCTTCGCGGCGGCTCAGCATGACAGATCGTCGGTGGGAGGCCACTTGCCTACGAAATTGTCATGCTGAGCCGCCGCGAAGCATCCGCGCCTTCCTGTGCGCCCACCGCCCCCTTCGACCTTGGGCCATCCGCCCTTTGACCTCGCCGCCGCTTGCCGACCCCCTTCGACCTTGGACCGTGGACCTTCGACCCCGATCTGGCCTTCTTTATTTGAAGCCCATCGCGTTCGCGGGCGAGGCGACGCCGCCGCGCTTGTTGAGGGGGGCGGCGGTGAAGAAGCAGGTATAGCGACCGTCGGCGGCGCAGTCGGCGGCGAGGTCTTCGAGGTAGAACATCTCGCCGATCGGCATCCCCCAGAGGGCGAGGATGGTTTCGTGCATGAAGCCGCGCTCGGGATGGGGCGGGAACGCCTCGAAGGCGATGGCGTCGCCCGTCACGGCGGCGAAGCCGTTGTCCCAGAGGAAGCGCAAGGAGTCGTCGCCCTGCGCCATGCCGACGCCGCTGTAGGGCGGGGTGGCGACGGCGGTGCGCGCGGCGGCGTCGAGGGTTTCGTACCAGGCGGTCCAGCCGGAGCGGATGAGCAGGATGTCGCCGACCTCGAAGGCGACGCCTTGGGCTTGGGCGACGGCCTGCAAATCGGCGGCGGTGATCTCGTGGCGGTCGCCGGGGGAGTAGGCGATGCCCTGCGCGGTCGCCCAGCGGGCGTAATCGAGCAGGACGCCGCGCCCGGCGATCCCACGCCGCGCCCAGGCCTGGATACCGTTGCGCGTCCCTTCGTCGCCGGTGATCTCGTCGCGCCGCACGCCGCCATAGAAGCAGTCGTGCGCGGCGTTGCCGTAGTGGGATAGCCCGTCCCAATGGCTGGAGGATTGGGGGTTGTACTCGCGGTAGACGTCGTCGTGGGTGATGGTGCCGCGACGTTTGACCTCGTGGACGGTCTTCTCGCGCCCGAAGAGGGGCGGGTCGGGCAGTTCCATGCGCCAGTTCAGCGGGAAGCGGCGACCTTCGCGCGCGAGCAACGCCGCCGCAGCGACCCGCTCTGGAGTCAGCAGATTGACCGTGCCGACCTCGTCGCCCTCGCCCCAGAGGCCCCAGGCCGAATTGGCGGGCGAGCCGGGCGTGGCGGGGAGATCATCAAATCGCGGGCGTTGGTCGGGGGTGGACATGGGCGGCTCCTTTCGGCGTGGGGAGCGTCTGCAGGGGCGTATTGTAAACGCCCTGTGCGCCTCGGTCATGCGTGGTGCGGTGGGAGGGCGTGCGGTTGCCCGGTCCTGCCGTAGCAGGGAACGCCCTCGCATGGCCCGCCCGATGGGCGATCCAGCCGCCGCATTCTACTTGATCGGGGCGGTGGCGAAGTTGACGCGAAACTGTTGGCACCAGATGACGATGGAGTTGATTTCGGCGAGATTGACGTTGGCGGGCAGGTCGTAGGTCTGGTTACCACGGTTCCCTTTGAGTCGACCGAGCGAGACATACCTGTTCGCCAGGACGACGCCCGATTCGTTGCTGTCGGGCAGGGCTGAGAGGTAGAGGTAGAGGTCGGGACCATTGAGCACGTCGAAGTCTTCCAGGCGCAGCACCATTCTCCCGTCCGGCAGACGGTAAATCGTCGCCGTGCCGGAGCCTTCGTGGACGACATCGTGGAATCGCCCGCTGCGGAGCGCGACCGGCCCGGTCGGCACTGGCGCGGGCGGGGCGGGCGTCGTCGTGGGCGGGAGAGGGGTTGTGGTGGGAGGTGGCGGCGTGGTGGCGGTGGGGGCGGGGATAGGGGTGTTCACCGGGATGGCCGGGGGCGCGAGGACGGCGATGGCGGTGGCAGGCGGCGTTGCCACCGTGGGGGTGGGTGCGGGCGGGACGGTCGGCGTTGGTGGTGGCGGGGCGATCGTGGGGGCGGCGGTCGGGATGGATGTCGCTGTGCCGATGGGCGCTGGCAGGGGTGCGGCTGCGACAGCGGGGAAATTGTCGTTGACGGTGTTGTCGACGAAGAGCGGGCCGAGTAGATACCAGGCGATCGGCGCGGCCAAGGCGAGGGCGAGGGCCACGCCGCCGATGATCAGCCATTTCCGGGCCACGGGCATACTCCTTTGGCGATCTCCATAGCGATACGGCGCGGGGCGGCATGGTGCCACGCCTTCGCGCACTTCCTCCTGCCTCTCCGTATATAGGGCACAAGTATTACTGAAAGGCTACGGGGATTATCGCTTTCTGTGTGGATATCGATCAGCGGTGGCGGAGGGCCAGGAGGCGTTCGGCGGCGGCGGCGATCGTTTCCGGGCGCTTGGCGAAGCAGAAGCGGGCGAGTTGCGGCGCGCGTGCCGGATCGGCGTAGAAGGCGGAGGGGGGGATGGCGGCGACGCCGATCTCGGCGGCGAGGAAGCGGCAGAAGGCGGCATCGTCGGCGAAGCCGAGCGGCGCGATGTCGGCCAGCAGGAAATAGCTGCCGCCGATCGGCAGGGTGGCGAGGCCCGCCGCGTGCAGGGCGGCGGCCAGCGCGTCGCGCCGGGCGGTGTACTCGACGCGGAGGGTGTCGTAGTAGCCGTTGGTGGCGGCGAGTTCGAGGGCGACGGCCATCGCTTCCTGGAAGGGGGTGGCGGTGGCGAAGGTGACGAACTGGTGGACGGCGCGCAGGGCGGCGTTGAGGGGGGCCGGGCCGACGGCATAGCCGATCTTCCAGCCGGTCATGCTGAAGGTCTTGCCGGTGCTGTTCACGGTAAGGGTGCGCTCCCACATGCCGGGCAGGGTGGCGAGGGGCAGGTGCGCCGCGCCGGTGTCGGGGAAGACGATGCGGTCGTAGACCTCGTCGGTGACGGCGATGACGTCGTGTTCGATGCAGCAGGCGGCGATTTGCGCCAACTCCGCCCGGCTGAAGACCTTGCCGGTCGGGTTGTGCGGCGTGTTGAGCAGCAGCAAGCGGGTGCGCGGCCCGAAAGCGTCGGCCAGCTCGGCGGGGTCGAACGACCAGTCGGGCGGGCGGAGGGTGACGGGGCGGGCTGTCGCCCCCGCGAAGGCGACCGTCGGGAGGTAGGCGTCGTAGAACGGCTCGAAGACGACGACCTCGTCGCCGGGGTCGAGGAAGGCGAGCATGGCGTCGGCGAGTACCTCGGTCGCGCCGCTGGCGACGGTGATCTCGGCGTCGGGGTCGAGGTCGCGGCCCCAGCGCGCGGCCCAATCGGCGGCGATGGCGTGGCGGAGGCGCGGCACGCCGTGACTGATGGCGTACTGGTTGAGGTCGGCGTCGATGGCGGCGTGGGCCGCCGCCTTGACGAAGTCCGGCCCGGCAAAGTCGGGAAAGCCCTGGCCGAGGTTGACCGCGCCGTGTTGCACGGCGAGGCGGCTCATCTCGCTGAAGATGGAGGAGCCGAAGCCTTGAATGCGCCGCGCGCCGATCGGTGTCGTCATGCCGTCTCTTCTCACTCGCCCCGGTCACGCGCGCTGGTGCATCTTGGCGCGTCTTGCATGGCTGATCGCGGGCGACATGGTACTACAGTGGGGGGTGGGAGGGGTTGAGGCAACCTGACCACCCTCACCCCCGCCGCCTGCGGGCGGCACCCCCTCTCCCTCGGATGGGGAGAGGGGGGAGACGCATCAGGGGACGGTGCCGGTGTGGGGGACGACGGTGGCATCGCAGGGCGGTGGGCCTTCGCGACACGCCTCGGGATGATTCCTCCCCGCTTCCCTGGATAGGTGGGTGCCCGCTGGGCGGTGGGGCAGTGGGCCACAGCGACGCCGGGAGTGTGAGGGTCACGAGTATGTCGCGCTCGGCAAGCGGCTCCTCCACACCGCGTGCGCGGTGATTTCGGGCGGGAAATGGTAGCTGGGGGAGTCCAGCGCGTGCGTCCCTTTCGTGCGCCGAGTGGCGCGCCGACCATCGGCAGCATTCTCGATGGCCGAAGTTGATAGCGGTCTGCAGGGTATTGTGCTATACTAAAAAAGTATCCGAGGAATATACTTTCGAGGAATCGAGTTGCGAGGCCATGCCAGACTTGCAACGCCTGTTCAGCGAATTGATCCGTCTCGAGATCGAGCTGTGGAATGCGGCCGACGCGCGGCTTCGCGTCGGCCACGATCTGCCGCTCGGGCGGTTCGAAGCGATGCAGATCATCGCGCGTCACGGTGCCTGCCGCGTCCAGGACATCGCCCTGGCGATGGTGATCACCGTCGGCGGCACGAGCAAGCTCGTCGATCGCCTCGAAGCAGCGGGGCACTGCGTGCGCCGGGCCAATCCCGACGATCGACGCTCCTCGCTCCTCGAACTCACCCCGGCGGGCAGGGATCTGCTGGCCGAGGCCACGCTAACCTTCGAGGACGAACTCGCGCGTCGGCTCGGCGCGGCGCTCCCCGCTGCCGAACTCGACCGGCTCGGCGCGACCCTCTCGCGGCTCCGAGTCGCCGGGCACGAACTCGACACCAAACCCACCGAAAGGACGGCCTGAATGACCGACACCATGCGCGCGATCGTCCTCGACGTCCCCGGACCCCCCGCCGCCCTCACCATCCGCGAACGCCCCATCCCCGACCCGCCGCCCGGCTGGGTCCTCATCCGCGTACGGGCGTTCGGCCTCAATCGCTCCGAACTGCACACCCGCCTCGGCCTGTCGCCGGTCGTCACCTTCCCGCGTGTACTGGGCATCGAGGCGACCGGCGTCGTGGCCCGCTGCCCGGGCGGGGAGTTCGGCGTCGGACAGCAGGTCGTCGCCATGATGGGCGGCATGGGCCGCACGTTCGACGGCGGCTACGCCGAGTACACCTGCGTCCCGGCAGCCCAGGTCGTCGCGTTCCGCAGCGACCTGGACTGGAGCACCCTCGGGGCGATTCCCGAGATGCTCCAGACGGCCCACGGCTCGCTGACGGTCGGCCTCGACGCGCGGCCCGGCCAGTCCCTCCTCATTCGCGGCGGCACCTCCTCCGTCGGCATGGCCACCGCCGTCCTCGCCAAGCAGCGCGGCATGATCGTCCTCGCCACCACGCGCAACCCGGACAAGGCTGCGGCGCTGACGGCCATCGGCGCGGACCACGTTCTCATCGACGACGGCGACCTCGTGGTGCGGGTGCGCGCGATCGTCCCAGGGGGCGTCGATACCGCGCTCGAACTGGTCGGCACGCCCACGCTGCCCGACACGTTGCGCGCGACGCGGACGCACGGGGTCGTCTGCTTCACCGGTATGCTCTCCGGCGCATGGGTCGTGCGCGACTTCTACCCGATCGACTACCTCCCGCAAGGCGTGCGCCTTACCGCGTACTCGGGCGAGGCGAGCGACCTCCCCGCGCCGGTGCTGCAAGCGTTCCTCGACAGCGTCGCTGCGGGTGACGCCGTCGTGCCGATCCAGCGGGTCTACCGCTTCGAGCAGATCGCCGAGGCGCACGCGGCCTTTGAGGCGGGCACGGCGAGCGGCAAGCTCGTCGTCACCACCTGACCCGGAGTGTCGCTAGCAGGCAAGAGGGGGCGGCGGCGCGTGTGCGCCGCCGCCCCCCCTGATCTTGGCGCTACGGGGCGATGGCCGGGATGGCGGCCTGACGGACGAGATTGTTGAAGCCGACGGCGTCCTCGGTCGCGATGTGGTGCAGCTTCATCAACTCCTCCTCGGTCTGTTCGGAGAGGAGGGTGTAGACGGCGTGGGCGTTCATCGTCGGGGCGTCGTCCGACTCGTCGATCATCCCGGAGAGGGTGCCGAACTTCTCCTTGAGCCTGATCGGGCCGGGACGCGGATTGGTGGACTCGACCAGCAGTAGGGCGTTCTCGATGGTGCCGAGTTCGTCCTTGAGCGCCTGCGCCGCCCCGGTCAACTCCTCGTTGCCGCCGCCCGCCTTGGCCCGCTCCTCGGTCGCCTCGATCTGGGTGCGGATGCGGCGCAGGCGGTTGATCCCCGCGTTCACTTCCGAGACGCGGTCGCGGATGGCGAGCTTCAGTTCGAATTGCGAGACCAGTTCTTCTTCGCTGGCGCTGATGCGCGGGTCTTTCACGAGCCGGAAGGTTTGCGTCTGGACTTCGTCACCGACCTTCAGTTCGACCTGATACTCGCCGGGCGCGGCCTTCGGCGGGATATTGTTGTCCATCTGCTGCAGCCGTCGCGAGGGCTTGCCGCCTTCTTCGAGGGCGGTCGGCGACTCGTAGCGCAGATCCCAGACGAAGCGGTTCGCGCCGGGGGCGATCGGGACGCGCTGGCCCTCCTTCTCGGCGCTGGTGAACGCGCGGACTTCGGTCCCCGCCGCGTCGAGGAAGCGCAGGGTGACCTCGCCCTCGACCCCTGCCGGGAGGGTGTAATGGACGATCGCGCCGCTCGGCGGGTTCTTGCCGGCGTCGAGGTACTCGTACTCGGTCGTGCCCTGCGGCGTCTCCCTGGCCCGATAGGCGACGGTGACGGGGCCGGTCATGATGTAGCTGGTGTAGCCGTCGGTCTTCGCGCCGTAATCGCGCCCGTAGAGCCGCCAGCGAACCGTATCGCGCGGCTTGAAGAGATAGGGCTTTCCGACGGCCTGCGCATCGGCCATCTGGTGCAGCGGCGTGATGTCGTCCAAGATCCAGAAGGAGCGCCCGTGCGTCGCGACGACGAGGTCGGTGTTCTTGACCACCAGATCCCAGATCGGCACGACCGGGAGATTGGTCTTGAGGGGCTGCCAGTTCGCGCCGTCATCGAAGGAGACGTAGACGCCCGTCTCGGTCCCGGCGTAGAGGAGGCCCTGCCGGTGCGGGTCGCAGCGGATGACGCGGGTGAAGTCGCCCGCTGCGATGCCGGTGGTGATCAGCGTCCAGGTCGCGCCGTAATCGCTCGTCTTGAAGAGGTAGGGCGTGGTGTCGTCGAGCTGGTATTTGGTCGCGGCGACGTAGGCGGTACCGGCGTTCCACGGCGACAGCTCGATGATCGTGATGCGCGTCCACTCGGGTAGGGTCGGTGGGGTGATGTTCTGCCAGCTCTGACCATTGTCCCGCGAGAGGTGCAGCAGCCCGTCGTCGGTGCCGACCCAGAAGAGGCCCTGCTCGTGCGGCGATTCCTGGAAGGCGAAGATGGTGCAATAGATCTCCGCGCCGCTGTTATCGGAGGTGATGATGCCGTTGGAGACGAGCTTGGCCGGATCGTTGCGGGTCAGGTCGGGGCTGATCGTCTCCCAGGAGGAGCCCTCGTCGGTCGAGCGGTGGACGAAGTTCGAGCAGACGTAGAGGACGTCGGGATCGTGCGGCGAGAACTCGATCGGGAAGGTCCACTGGAAGCGGTACTTCAGCGCGTCCGCCCCCGCGCCGAAGCCGTGGACCTCCGGCCAGACGGTGATGTTGCGGGTCTGGCGCGTCTCGGGGTTCCAGGCGATCAGGCGACCGTGGCCCGCCCCGGTGCCGATACCGCCGCCATAGACCTTGTAGGGCGGCTTCTTGCTGATGGCGATATAGCCCGATTCGCCGCCGCCCGGCTCGACGTAATCTTTCCAGGTGATCGCGCCCTCGAAGCCGATGCTCGGGACGCACATCGCCCAATTGTCCTGCTGCGAGCCGTAGACGTTGTAGGGCTGCCGGTCGTCGGTGGTGACGTGGTAGAACTGGGCGGTCGGCTGATTGAGGATCGAGGACCAACTGCGACCGCCATCGAGCGAGACGATCGCGCCGCCATCGTTGCCCTGGATCAGCCGATTGGGGTCGCGCGGATCGAGCCAGACGGCGTGATTGTCGCCGTGCGGGGTGGGGACATTCTCGTAGGTCTTGCCGCCATCGGTGGACTTCCAGAAGGCGAGGTTGTTGATCCAGACGGTGTCGGGCGCGGACGGGTCGGCGGTGATGTGCTGGTAGTACCAGGGGCGGCCGCGCAGCTCGGCCTCGCCGTTGAGGAGTTGCCAGGTCGCGCCGAAGTCGTCGGAGCGGAAGATGCCGCCGCCGTCCTTGCCCTCCTCGCCCATCGCCTCGATCGTCGCCCAGAGGCGTCCGGCGCGCGCGGGGGAGGCGCTGAGGCCGATCTTGCCGAGCATCCCGGTCGGCAGGCCCTTGTTGCGGCTGATGTTGGTCCAGGTCTCGCCGGCGTCGTCCGACTTCCAGATCCCCGAGTCGTCGCCGCCGCTATCGAGCCCCCACGGGAAGCGCTGGGTGTCCCAGAGGGCGGCGTAGATGATCTCGGGGTTGTGCGGGTCCAGCGTGACGTCGATCGCGCCCGCGTGGTCGCTGGCGTAGAGGATCTTGCGCCAGGTCGCGCCGCCATCGACCGACTTGAACAGGCCCCGCTCCTCGTTGCGGCCCCAGGCGTGGCCGAGGGCGGCGACGTAGACGACATCCGGGTTCTTCGGATGGAGGACGATCTGGGCGATGTGGCGGGTGTCGGCGAGGCCGATGTTGCGCCAAGTGCGCCCGCCATCGGTCGATTTGTAGACGCCGTCGCCGTGCGAGACGTTGGAGCGGATCGCGGTCTCGCCCGTCCCGGCGTAGATCACGTTGGGGTCGGAGTCGGCGACGACGAGCGCGCCGACGGCGGAGGTGGTGAAGTAGGGGTCGGTGATGTTCTCCCAGTGCGACCCGGCATTGGTCGTTTTCCAGACGCCGCCCGCGCAGCCGCCGAAGAAGAAGGTGCCGCGCTCGGTCGGGTGGCCGGCGACGGCGACGACGCGACCGCCCCGATGGGAGCCGATCGAGCGCCAAGTGAGCGAGGCGAAGGGGTTGGCGGTGGTCATCGTTAGCCCTCCTTGTGCATGTCTACGATTCGTGTCCGGGATTCGTATCCACGATCGACAGCGGGATTCGAGCGCGATAAATGAGCGGTGCGACCGGACCGGTAGCGGCCCGGTCGCGAGGTATGGTACAGGGCGCTACTCGGCGCGTCGTTCGGCTGTTGGCTTGGCGACCGGGGCGAACTGGTCCTGGCAGAAGCGGTAGAGGCCGTCGAGTACCAGCGCCATAGTGGCGACGTAGACCTCGTCGTCGGCGGTCAGGTTCCGCAGGCCCACGCCGATGGCCGCGAAGCCGGCCGACCATTGGGTGAGGCTGCGGTCGTTGGTCTCCGCCCCACGCAGGATGAGCGCGAGCAGGCCGATAGCCGGGTCGCGCACGTCAAAGTGGACCCGCAAAGCGTCGAAGCCGGTGCGCGTGCCGGTGTGCCGCAATTCCGCCTTGGGGTGGTGGAACGGCGTCGCGCCCTGTTCCTCGGCATAGGCCAGCACCTCGGCTTCGGGCAGAATGGCGATCTCCGCCTCGGGGTCGATCGTCGTGCGGATGAGCCAGATCATCGCCGCGCGGTCCAGCCGCACCCCGGAGCGCGTCACCCACTTCATCGTGTCGCCCCTCCTGCTATTGCTCGTGCCAATGTTCGCGAACGTGGCGGCTCATGACGGGCGACGCCCCGGCCTGTTGTCCACCTGGAAGCCCGGCGACATGCTACGGGAGTCGGGCGATGGCGTCAAGCGGAGCGTGACCCCTTGACCCCTCCCCGCCGCCTGCGGGCGGCGACCCTCCCCTAAAAGGGAGGGTGGGGACGGTCGGGGCTGTGGTGGTTGGCGAGTGGGTGAAGCGCGTTGAACACAGAGGAACGGGTCGCCCACAGCGGGCGACCCGTCCATTCTGGCGCTATACCTTGGTTCCGGTGGTGCCAAGGCGGAGAATCGAACTCCGGACACTGCGATTTTCAGTTGGATCATCCCCGAGCCACCGGCCTCCGCACGCTTCCATATTCCGTGCTACCGCAACGAAATCGCGGCATCGCCCGGCGGGCTAGATGGCCATGGAAGCGGGTGGTCGCCGCGTTTTGCTACCGTTTTGCTACCACGCCGCCGTGCCACTCGATACTCGCGCCGGGTCGGATAGTCCACTCCAGCAGGATGCAGATGGGTTCTGTCGGTCCGTCGATTCGACGCTGGCTCCATGCGGCGGAGAGCCCGATGCGATTATTGCTAGCGGCTTTGCACAAAAACTCGCTGTCCGGGCACGACGGCGTCAGGACGAACGCGGCCTCCGACCTTCGTCACACCGCCGCAAACGGAGTTTTTGTGCAAAGCCATTGCTAGCCGAGAGTCGTCGCTGCAATCCTATTTGTCCCGTGGTTGATGCTCAAGTGGCAGGCTAACACCACGCTAACATTTCGCTAACACGGCGCAGGTCGGCGCAATATCACGATGCTTCACGCGCCCACAAGGAAGTGAGTAGCCACGATGCCGTTGATGATACCAAGCAATTCAGGTGCTGCAGTCGAGAACTGAGAACGCACGGATGTGAACCGTGAGACAACCCTGTCACCTCGTGTCGCGTGCTGTCGGGAACGGCTTGCTGACGCGGAAAACGGCGAGGTGCCATGTCACGGAGTATCGCCCAGAGTCCCCCACTGTCGCCCCAATTGCGTTAGTAATTGCATTACAGCCGTGGTCGTTCTCATTGTCGCGGCGTAGCGAAGTGAACCCGCCTTCTGACGTTGGACGCCAGCGGCTGCTTGCTCCGGCCGCAGCGAGCAAGGACGTCGGCAGGCAGTCGGCAACCCGCCCACTCCAACCCCCGATCCTCCTCGATTCCCCGACTCGAAGGTAGGCCGTTGGCGTTCTTACGGGCAGCGGGGTACAAGAGCCAGGGCGGCGCACCTGACGCCTGTCGGGTGACCAGGTTGCCACATCCCCCCGCCTTCCGCGAATCGCCGCGCTGCGCTTTCTTCATTGCCAGGGACCTTGTCTCCCTCGGCCGATCCGGCCCTCTGACCCCGAATTGGCCGGTCATCGGGTCGTCCGCAACCATTGACGTCCCGCGCTCGCTAACAGGTCGCTAACAGGCGGCTTACGCAAGGTAATCGATCGCAGCGGGACACGAAGCGTCAAGGTAGCGCCCCGGGCGAACGGATATTCCAAACGGCCAACACAAGCGTGGCCGTTGGCCGAACGGTGTCGCCTCGCGGAGCTGCTGCGCGACCCACGCATCGGTCGGGTGGCGGGTCACGCCGACGTGGACGATCCGACGCGAGTCCAGCGCGATCACGAGGAAGGCGAAGAGCGGGCGGAAGAGGGCGTCGGTGACCGGCAGGAAGTCGCACGCCCAGGTGTCCGCAGTGTGGTTGCGCAGGAACGTCGCCCGGGTCTGGCCGGCGTACCGTGGTGGGCGGGCGTCGCGCATGTGCCGCTGGACTGTCGTCTTAGCGACGCCGACGCCGAGCTTCACCAGCTCGCCCCGGATGCGCTCCGCGCCCCACAGGCGGTTGGCGGCCGCCATCTCGCGGATCAGCGCGATCGTCTCGGCCGCCACCTTCGGCTGCGGCACCGCGCGGGGACGCGATTGCCGGCGCCAGTACAGGCGAAAGCCCTGCCGATGCCAGCGGAGCAGGGTCTCCAGCTGGGCGATCAGCAGCGCCAAGCACCAGGCCCGGACGAGCCTGGCGATCAGCACCAGGAGCGCCCGATCCGTCGGCGTGCGGCGCGGACGCTTGACGCCGCGCCGCAAGATGAGGAGTTGCTGGTGCAGGAAGGCATTCTCGGCGACGAGGGCGGGCCGACTCCGCACGAGGTCGGCGAGCGCGCCCGCTGCGACGTCCGCTTCGGCGGGCTTCGTCGCGGTGACCAGGCGTTGCCGCAGCGTGCGGGCAAGGGATCGGCCGAGCTGGGCACAACGGCGGAATAGGTGCGTCAGCATGGGGGCTCCTCAATGAGTACAGGCGGCGACAGCGCGCCAGCGAGGGGTGACGCGCTGTCGGGGTGTATCGCTGCCCTGTATTCGGTCAAAGTGCTGCTCAACTCGAACGGATATTCCAAGTGGCCAACACACGCAAAGCTGCGCTCAAGGAACATCTCGGCGAGGTCGCGCAGGTGCAGCTTGTCGCGCACACGCCAGAGGACCACGAGCAACACGACGTCGGTTGGGAACTCGAGATAATTGCAGGGCGCGTTGGTCCGTTCATCGTGCTGCCGGTGACAGGCGGAACAGCGAACGATGCGCTAGCCAAGCTGGGTCCGCTTCGACAGTGCAGTCGAGGTCGTGGCAGTGCAGTGCGGGCAGGTCATCGTGGTCTCCCTGGCAAGCCAAATGAGAGGTGACAGGATACCAGCGAAGTCGGGAGGCTCCGCTGCTCAAACTGAATCCTGACGAAATCCCTCAGCACACGAGATAGTCTTGTACGTTTCGCGCCGACGTTGGAGAGGCTTGACACGTCTCTCCCTTTCCTTCAGACCATGACATCGCCGCCATTAGGCCCTAATGTCTGACCCGTGTAGTACGTCGCCGCGTCCGAGGCGAGGAACACGGCCGTCGGGGCCACTTCGTCCACCGTGCCGACCCGGCGCAACGGGAGCGGGCTGATGTAATCGGTCGTCGGGCCGGTGGGATCGGCGGGGACGATCCCGGTCGCGATCGGGCCGGGCGCGATGCAATTCACCAGTACGCCACGTGGTCCCACCTCGCGTGCCAGTGATTTGCTGAAGCCGATGATCCCGGCCTTGGCCGCCGCGTAATGCGCGAAGCGCTCGCGCCCGATCTGCCCGATCTGCGACGCCAGGTTGATGATCCGCCCGGAGCCGCGCTCCAGCATCCCCGGCAGCACCATGCGGGTCACCAGGAAGGTGCCGCGCAGATGGACGGCGATCATCTCGTCCCACATGGCGACATCCATCGCTTCGACCGGGGATAGGGTCACGATACCCGCATTGTTGACCAGGATGTCGATGTATTCGAAGGCCCCCTCGACCTCGGCGACCATCCGTCGGACGGCGTCCTCCTCGGCAACGTTCGCCTCGACCGCGACGGCGCGACGGCCGAGCGTTTCGATCTGCGCGGCGACCGCGCGCGCGTCGTCGAGGTTGCGGTAGTCGTTGACCGCCACGTCCGCACCTTCGTGCGCGAACGCCAGCGCGATCGCCCGCCCGATCCCCCGGCCGCCGCCGGTCACCAGGGCCTTGCGTCCCTCCAGCACACCCATCGTATCCTCCTCGCGCACGCCCCTACCGGGCGGTGAGTCCGCCATCGATCGGCAGCGCCACGCCGGTGATGAACGATGCCGCGTCGCTCAACAGGTAATGGATGGTCTGTGCCACCTCCTCGGCCTCGCCGACGCGACCAAGCGGGTGCTGGGCGGCGGTGCGCGCGAGGCGTTCGGCCGCGTCGGGGAAGGCCGCCAGATTGTTCAACACCATCGGCGTCCGGATCGAGCCGGGGCAGACGCAGTTGACCCGGACCCCGCTCGGGGCGTATTCGGTGGCGAGCGCTCGGGTGAGGGCGATGGCCGCGCCCTTGGTCGCGCAGTAGACGCTCGAGCCGCCCCAGCCGACCATCCCGGAGACCGAGGCGAGATTGACGACGCTCCCGCCCCCCCGCGCGGCCATCGCGGGCAGGAACGCCCGGCAAAAAGCGAACATGCCTTTCAGGTTGACATCGACGACGCGGTCCCAGAGCGCCTCGTCGATGTCGCCGGTAGTCGGCGTCGGCGGGTTGATGCCGGCCGCGCAGACGAGGAAGCGCGGCGTCCCGTTGGTCTCCAGTACCTCGCGGGCGAAGCGCGCGACGCTCGCCCAGTCGGCCACGTCGAGCACCGCCGGGCGCACCATAGCGGTGAAGCCTTGGTTGAGCGTTTCCAGGCCGGCCGCATCGACATCCACCGCCACGACGGTATGGCCCGCGCGCGCGAGCAGTTCGGCGGTCGCGCGGCCGATCCCGCTCGCCGCACCGGTAACGACGGCGACGGGGCAATCCGCCGACAAATCGGTCGACATGTCGTCTCTCCTTATCGCGTTTTGCTCGTGCGATCAACCGATTCGAGGGTGGTGCTTTGGATTACGGGAGCGGACGCACGCACGCATGGCGGCGATCCCGATGACGTTTATCTTATACCTGCGCCGTCGGGCCACGCCGGACGAGTTGGCCGCTGCCCGGTCGGCCGATGACGGCGTCGTCGCGGAAGACGACCTCACCCCGGCGCAGCGTGAGCACGGGCCAGCCGGTCACCTTCCAGCCCTCGTACACCGAGTAATCGGCGTGCGACTTGAGCATGTCGGCGGTGATGACGCGGGACAGATCCGGGTCGAAGATGACGACGTCGGCGTCGCTCCCCACCGCGATCGTCCCTTTCCGGGGGTAGAGGCCGAAGAGCTTGGCGGGATTCGTGGCGAGGACCTCCACGAAGCGGCTGAGGGAGATCCGCCCGGCGCGCACCCCCTCCGAGTAGAGCATCGGCAGCATCGTTTGCAGGTTCTCGCCGCCCGGCCGCAGGTTCGTGATCGAGAGGGCCGGGTCGAGTTTCGCCGCCAGGGACCAGGGGGCGTGATCGGTGCAGACCGTATGGACCGTCCCCTGGCGGATACCGGCCCAGAGGGCGTCCACGTCGGCCGCCTCGCGCAGCGGCGGCTGCCCGACATATTTGGCCCCATCAATCTCGGCGAAACGCTCGCTGGTGAGGTGGAGGTAGAAGGGGCGTGTCTCGACGTAGACCCGCACTCCGCGCGCCTGGGCCTCCGCGCAGACCGCCAACGCGCGCGCCGACGAGAGGTGGACGATATAGACCGGCGCGCCGGTCGCCTCCGCGAGCGCCACCGCCCGCTGCGTCGCCACGACCTCGGAGATGATCGGCCGGCTGGCGGCATAGTGGCGGAGCGCGGTCTGCCCCGCCGCGACCAGCTGTGCCGTCGCGTCCGTCAGCAGAGCGTGATCCTCGCAGTGGATCAGCGTGATCAGCCGATTCGCCCCGGCCCGCCGCGTCGCTTCCGCGTAGCCGGCGACCTGCGGGTCGTAGGCCGGGGTGGACATGAAAAACTTGATGCTGTTGCAGCCGGTCTCGAGGAGGGCGGGGATATCGTCGAGCACCGCGGCCGTGGTCTCGCCAAGGACCGGGTGCAGGAAGACATCGGCGATCGCTTGCGCGCGCACGAGCGCCGCTTCGCGCTCCAGGCCGGCGCGGGGCGTCTCGCCGGGACGCAGGAAGGTCATATTCCCGAGGGTCGTGACGCCACCGGCGAGCGCGGCGGCTGAGCCGCTCGTGAAGTCGTCGACCCAGCGCGGCTCGTCATCGCCGCCGGGTGGCTGGGTGAGGTGGACATGTGCATCGACCCCGCCGGGCAGGACGAGCTTGCCGACGGCATCGAGTTCCCGATCCGCCGCCATCTCGCCGCCGATCTGCGCCACGCGCCCATTGACGATACCGAGATCGGCCCGTGCTGTCTCGCCTGCGGTCACGATGGTCCCGCCACGAACGATCAGATCGACGACCATGGTGTCCTCCTTTACCAGCTTGTATCGAGCGATTCAGCGCCGAGCTAACCTGGCACCATGAACCGTTCGTATGCACAGATGACGATGTGGCGATGCGCGGCGCGCAATTGTATGACTGGGATGGTGGGTCTGGTCCCTGCCGTGTCATCGTCCCGGTTCGCCGAGGTGGATCTGGAACCACGACAACGTGCGGGCCAAGAAATCCTCGCGATGTTCCGGCGGGCCGGTACGCGGGAAGCTGTGGAAGCCGCCGGGGTAGCGGGCAAACTCGACCTCGCAGCCGACGTTCAAGAGGGACATGAACATCTGCTCCCCCTGGCCGACGGGGCAGCGCTCGTCCGCCTCGCCCTGGACGATCAGCGTGGGCGTCACCACCCGCTGCACGAAGTGCGAGGGCGAGCGGGTCTCGTAGAAGGCGCGGTTTTCCCACGGGGCCCCGCCCCACTGGCGGGCGTTGCCGCTGTAGCCGATGTCGCTCGTGCCCCATTTCGCCTCCATGTCGAAGACCGGGGCCCCGCAGACCGCGGCCTTGAAGCGCGCGGTCTGCGTGATCATCCAGGCGACCATGTAGCCGCCGTAGCTGTAGCCGAAGATCCCGGTGCGCGCGGGATCGGCATACGGGCGCTCCAGCACCGCGTCGACCACGGCGAGCAGATCGCGATAGTCTTCGCCGCCCCAATCGTCGTACACCGCCGTCGCGAAGTCGCGCCCGTAGGAGGTGGAGCCGCGCGGGTTGGCATAGGCGACGAGGAAACCGTGGGTGGCGAGGCATTGCTGGAGCGGCGTGAAGCCGTAGCCATAGAAGCCCGCCGGCCCGCCGTGGATGTCGAGGATCAGGGGATAGCGCTTGTCGGGATCGAAGTCGGGCGGCGTGAGGAGCCACGCTTCGATCGTCTCCGCACCGCGAGGAACCGTGAAGCGCTCCCAGCGCGCGGGCGGGTTGTCCCGGAAGACGGCCACGTTCGGATCCACGATGGTGGTCATCCGGTCGGCGTCGAGGTCATGGACGACCAGTTCGCCGCTCGAAGTCGGCGTTGTTTGGGCCTGCACGACGTACCGCCCGTGGCGGTCGACGCTGAAGCCGCTGTGGAGCGCCTGGCCGCGCCGGAGCACCTCGATGGTGCCGGTCTCGGCGTCGATCACTTCGAGCCCGCTCGCGCCGCCCCGCACGCTATGGAAGAGGACCTGCCGGTCATCGAGCCAGATCGGCGCTGACGACGGCGTGAGCCCCGCCGCGCCCTCGACCGGGGCCGAGGCCAGCCCTGCGGTGAGGCGGCGGCTGGCGTGCGTGGCGATGTCGTAGCTGAAGAAGTCATGTTGCGGCGACGCCGCCGGATCGCCGGTGAAGATGATCCGGTCGCCATCCGGCGACCACGACCACGAACCGACCGCGCCATCCTCCGGCCCGATCAGCGTGACTGCGCCCGTCCCCGCCTCGACGAGCGCCAGTTGGGCGTACATCCCGCCACGGTTGGGCACCTGTGCGGCGAGCCGGTGGCCATCCGGCGACCACTGCGGGAAGTGATGATCGACCGGCTCGTGCGTCAGTTGCCGACGCGCGCCGTCGCGCACCTCGACGACGAAGATCTGCTGCCTGCGCTCGCCGAGGTACCCGCGGTTATCCTGTTTGTAGTCGCCGCGCCGCGTGACCTTGACGCGCGGCGCGGCACCGTCCGCGAGCGGCGTCTCGTCGGGGTTCGCGGGGTCGAAGAACGTGGTGTAGGCGAGGCGCGTGCCATCCGGCGACCAGGCGATCGCCTCGATCCCCTGCCGGTGGCGGGTCAGTTCGCGCGGCTCGCCCGCGCCCGTCGTCGGCATGATGAAGATCGCGTGCTGATGCTGGCCGAGGCGATCCGAGACGAAGGCGATCGACGTGCCATCCGGGGACCAGCGCCCGCCGCCGTTGCGCTCCCCACTCCAGGTCAACCGGCGCGCGTTGTCGCCATCGAAGTCGCAGATCCAGAGTTGGCTCGCCGCCCGCTTCGTGGCCGGATCGGCCTCGGCCAGGGTATAGAGAACGTGGCCGGCATCGGGCGAGATCTGCGGGTCGCCGGCCATCTTGAGGTCGTAGACGAGGGTGGCGGGGGTGAGGGGCCGCGGCATCATCTCCTCCTCGTGGCATGGCGTCACCGTTGCGCATCGTCTGCGGGTTGAGCGGGCGATGGGTGAGCGGGTCTGTGCTCCTCATGCCTCCGTCGGACAGCGGGAAAAACGCGCGGAGCCTGCAAGCCTGGAGCAAGCCGACCCCGCTCGCTTTGCGGCGCTCGCTGTTCCCGTCGGCCCGGACGCCGCGCCTTACACCCGGCCCCCTGCGGCCCAGCCCCGGACGATACGCCATGACGTGTGGCTTGTCACCCGCCGTGTCCGTCGGTCGATCAGCGTCGATCGACCAGCACCGCGCCGCCCTGCACGACCACCGCCGGGGTTTTCAGCGCGGCCAAATCGGCGAGGGGATCGCCCGCCACCGCGATCAAGTCGGCCACGCAGCCTGGAGCGACCGTGCCAACGACGCCGACGAGTCGGCAGGCTTCCGCCGCGCGCCCAGTGGCGGCGTGGATCGCCTCCAGGGGCGACAACCCGGCCCGGGCCAGGTAGATCAGCTCCTCGTGGAAGTCGTCGAAGCCGGTATAGCGCCAGCCGGCGTCGTTGCCCGCGACGATCGGCACCCCCAATTCGTGCAGCATGCGGATATTACCGATCGTCGCGTCGTTACGATGCGGTTCCGTCTCGACAATCCGGGACTCCTGCGGTGTCGCGATCCCCTGCGCGTGGCGCGCCCGCATCGCCGCCATCGAGTCGATCATCACCTGTAGCGTCGCGGTGACATAGACGCCCGCCGTCGCCAGCCGCCGTGCGAGCTGCTCATCGAATTGCCAGGTCGTGTCGGGGGCCATGAAGGAGCAGTGCTCGATGTGGTCGGTGCCGGCCTCGACCGCCATTTCGATCGAGGTGGTCGCGATGCAATGGCATGAGGCGGGCTTCCCGATCTTGTGCGCCTCGCCGATCGCCACGCGCAGTTCATCCAGATCGAAGGCCGGGTACTGGGGATACGTGCCGACCGTGCCGCCGCCCGCCGCCATGAGCTTGATGAAGTCCGCGCCCTCCCGCAAGAGTTGCCGGGTCGCCCGGCGCATCTCCTCCGGCCCGTCGACTTCGCCGCCGAAATAGCGGCAGTGGCCACCGGTGATCGTCAGCGGTCGACCGGAGAGCACGAAGCGCGGGCCGACGACGATCCCGGCGCGGATGGCGTCGCGCAGCCGGAACATCAGCCGCCCCTTGCCGCCGCAATCGCGGATCGTCGT
>JAABUN010003023.1_pt1 | contig 27386 bp, 29 predicted proteins | sample 5559311 | NCBI WGS metagenome assembly JAABUN01 (sample SAMN10711877, study PRJNA513370) | rock metagenome | isolation source: Antarctica rocks | place: Antarctica: Victoria Land, Siegfried Peak sud
TAATGGGGAGGGGCGATGCTGGTCGATTATCACATGCATCTGGAGCGTGGGCCGTTCACGATCGAGTGGCTCGAGCGTTTTGTCGCGGTGGCGCGCGAGCGTGGGGTGGCGGAGATCGGGGTCAGCGAGCATGTCTACCGCTTCCGCGAGGCGCAGGAGGCGTATGGGGCGTGGTGGGGCGCGGCGGGAGTGGGTGAGGGGGGTGGGGATGGACCGGGGGGCGGGGGGCAGGGTGGGGCGGGGGACGAGCCGGAGGTCGGGACGCCCGCGTTCGCCGTGCGCTGGTGGACGGGGCGGGGCGGGCAGGCGTTGGGGGCGTATGCGGGGCTGCTGACGGATGCCGCCGCGCGCGGGTTGCCGGTGCGGCTCGGGATCGAGGTGGATTATTTTCCCGGCGCGGAGGGGGCGATTCGCGCGGTCCTGGCGCGGGCACCGTTCGATTACGCGATCGGATCGGTCCACTGGATCGGCGCGTGGGGCTTCGATCTGCTTGGCGTGGCGGGTTTGTGGGATGGGCGCGACGTCGATCGAGCGTACCGCGAGTATTTCGCGCTTCTCGGCCAGGCGGCGCGCAGCGGCCTCTTCGCTATCATGGCCCACCCCGATCTGATCAAAGTCATGGGGCACCGCCCCTCGCCCGCGCTCGACCTGGAGGCGTTGTATGCCGACGCCGCCGACGCTTTCGCGGCGGGCGGGGCGGCGGTGGAGGTTTCGACGGCGGGTTTCCGCAAGCCGGTCGATGAACTCTACCCGACGCCCGCTTTTTTGCGCGCGTGTCGGCGGCGCGGCGTCCCGCTCAGCCTCGCCTCCGACGCGCACCGCCCGGAGGATGTCGGCCTCGATTTCGAGCAGGCCGTGGCCCTCGCACGCGATTGTGGCTACCGCGATGTCCTCACGTTCGCGGGGGGCGTGGCGCGGGCCGTTCCCCTGGGATAGCGTCGCTGGCGGTGGCTGGCTCGGCGGTTCGCGCTCGTATGGGGTCGGCCCCGCCATCGGTGCGCGTCAGATGACGTACTCGGGTTCCGGGTCGGGCGCTGCGCTCCGTACTGCGACGAGGGCGAGGATGATCGCGACCGCGTCCTCGATGATCGCGAATGGCAGATCCGGGGCCTTGCGTTGCGCGACTGCGGTGCGATAGCGGTACCCCGCGTAGGAGCCGCCGAACGCGCCGAGTGCGCCGAGCGCGCCGCCAAGAACGGGCGAGCGCCCCTCCACGCGGCAGACCGCCGCGCCGGCGAACGCGCCGAAGGCGATGCGCCCGCCGAGTGGCCCGGGGGTGAGGCGACCGGGCGTCTGCGGCAGTTTGTCGCCGACGTATTCTCCCGCCGCCGCGAGGCCGAAGCCGATGCGGGCCGCCGACGTGCCCAGCCAGCGCCAGGGGGCCGCGTCGCCCGCCAGCGCGGCGTAGGGCTGACCGGGGCCGGTCGCGAGGGCGAGGGCGGCGATGGCGGTCTGGGAGCGCAGGCCGGTGACGAATCCGAGGGCGGCGGCGCGACCGTAGGTGCCCGACGAGGAGGTGTGTTCCTCGTGTGGCAAGGTTGGCTGCTCTTCGTTGCGCATGTGCTTCTTCTCCAGCTCTTAGCCGTGTCGATGCGTGTCGATGCGTGTCGATGCGTGTCGATGCGGTGTTTGTGGCGGTGTTTGTGCTTGGTGCCGCGCTCGATCGCGCGACCGAACAGCGATGGTGGAGCAAGAATGGTGCCGCCTATATGCGGTCGGGCGCGGCTTCGTGTTCGGGTACGTTGCGGGGATGTTGACGCAAGAACGAGTGCGAACTGTCCGAAAGGACAGGCGGTGTTTCGACCGGGCGATCGATGTGGCGCATGGCCGGGCGGAGTAGCATGGTTGCGGCGGCGCGACGCGATAGCGTGAAAGTCGAGGTTTGGCCCGCCGCTTGTGTAAGAGGGAAGGTGTTTTTGGAAACCATGACCGCTGCGTCCTGCCGGTCCCTGGCCGTGATCGCCGGGCCGACCGCGCGCTAGCGCAGCCCCGCACGTCCGCTTCTCGCGCCGTTCGCCCACAGAGTGAGCCGTCCGCGTGGACCCTCGCTCGTGTGACCCGCGCGTGCGCTGGATCGCGACGTCCGCCCGTTCGCCTCCGCATTTCCTGACTGCGCCAAGCCCCGGTCCGCAGGTGCCACAGCCCCTGTGGCTTCGTCGTGTCTGCCGTCGGGTGGGCGGGGCGGGCGGCGTCGGGCGACGTCCGCCGACGAGGCCACGGGGATTCCCAGTGGCTTCGTCGCATTCGTCCACCCTGGAGAAGGCCACGCGGTCACGGCCAGGGTGCCGCAACGCAAAAACGGATCATCCGCACAGGGCGCGCTCGCGCGCCGCGATGGCCGTCGTTCCGGCGATGGCCGCTGTCTCACGGAAAGGACGTGCTTCATGTTGCCGAATGGACTTGTGCGCCTCTACCGCTCGCGCGTCGGCGCGACCCTTGTGGGCCGCACATCCGGACCGATTGGAGGCAACACCAATGGCGTTCGACGCCACTCTACATACCGAGCATACCGAAGATGTCGATCACGCTGGCTGCGGGACCGCCCGCCGCGCGCGGGTTTGGGAGGCCGATGATGACGATGAACTGCCCGACTATGCGCCACGGCGCAAGGCGAACCGCGAGCGGCGCGGGACGACCCATGCTGGGCGCACGCCGCCACCTCGATCGCCCGAGCGGTCGCCCGAGCGCGGCTGGCGGGGGCCGACCCGCGCGACCCGGCGTGGCACCGAGGAGTTCAAGTGCCGCCACTGTCGCGCCTTCATCGGGCCGACGGTGGGCGGCGGGCGGCACCGCAACCACTGTCCATGCTGCCTGCACTCGCGACATGTGGATGACCGCCGACCGGGCGACCGCGCCAGCGTGTGCGGCGCGACGATGGCCCCGGTCGCCCGCTTCGATCGGCCCGGTGGCGAGCCGGTGCTCGTCCACCGCTGCCTCGGCTGTGGCCTGGAGCGGCACAATCGCCTCGCCGCCGATGACAACCTCGCGTTGCTCATCCGCTTGCCGCTGGTGGCCCCGCGCGTCGGCCAACGGACCCCCGCCGACGCGGCCACAACTGCGGTGGCGGGGCTGACGCGGCGGCGCGTCTCCTGAACGCCGCGACACGATGACGGGGCGGCCCGCAGTGGGCCGCCCCGTTTTCGTGGAGGAACGCTCGGGTGTGCGGGCTACGCCGCCGCCGCGCTCGCCGTCCCGAGAGTGGCGGAGAAGAACTGGTCGAGCCGCGCGACATACTCGTCGGCGCAGCACGCCCACAGCGAGGCGTGCCCGAGGCCCGCCTTGATCCAGAGTTCTTTCGGCCCGGGCGCGGCGGTCGGGCGGGGACCGGTGTATTGGGATGACGGGCGTGGGGCAAGGGACGGGGGCGGGGGTGGCGGCGCGCTATACTTTCTGGCGCGCGGTCGGGCGGGCGCGCTGGGGGGTGCGGGAGATGATGGAGGCGCGATGCCGACGCTGGACCTGGTCGAGATCCGCACGCTGGATGGCCCGAATATTTTCCTGGCGCAGCCCACGATCAAGGTGCAGGTACGGATCGGCGCGCTGTCCCTGGCGGCGCTCGATGCGGCGCGCGCGCGCCTCGCGGCCCGCCTCGCGCCGCTCGCGCCGCCCCGCGACGCCGATTTTCCCTCCGGTGAGGCGGAGGCGGTCGCGGCTATTGCGGGTGGGCTCCTCTGGGGCGCGATCCGCGCGTTTCACGTCGCGCTCGATTTGCCGGTGCCGGACCATGTCGTGACCGTGCGGGCGCGGCGTGAGGGGGAGGATGGGCACGACGCGGTGGTGGCGTATGGGTGGGAGTGGCGGGGATGCGCCGAGGGGATCGCCGGGGCGGCGGTGACGCTGTTGTGGGCCGTGCTCGACGATGCGCCCTACGATCTCGCGGCGACGCTCGACACGTTGCGGGGCGCGCTGGCGACCGACCGCGCGGACGACGACCGCCCGCGCTTCATCCGCGACGCCGCGCGCCGCATCCCGCTCGTCGGCATCACCGGCACCAATGGCAAGACGACGACGACGCGCTGCCTGGCGCATATCCTGGCGGCGACCGGTCGCCGCGTCGGGATGGCGAACACGACTGGGGTCTGGATCGGGGCGGAGCAAGTGCTGGACGGGGATTACACCGGGCCGCAAGGGGCGCTGCGGGTGCTGGAAGAGGCCGGGATCGACGTGGCGGTGCTGGAGACGGCGCGTGGCGGTATCCTGCTGCGCGGGATCGCCTACGAGAGCAACGATGTCGGGGTGATCACCAATGTCAGCGCCGACCATCTCGGGTTGCAGGGGATCGACACCGTCGAGGAACTGGCCGAGGTGAAGGCGCTGGTGGTGCGCCTGACCCGCCCCGATGGGCTGGCCGTGCTTAACGCCGACGACCCGCTCGTTCTCGCCCTCGCGGCTGCCACGCGCGCGCCGGTCCTGCTGTTCAGTCGGCGGCCCGAGAGCGCGCCGATCCGGGCGCACCTGGCCGCCGGGGGCCGCGCGCTCCTGGCTGAGGGGGGGAGCATCGTTCTCGCGATGGGGGCGGAGCGGCGCTGCGTCGCCGCGCTGGCCGACGTGCCGATCACCTTTGGTGGGCGAGCGGCGCACATGGTCGAGAACGCGCTCGCCGCCGTCGGGGCCGCGCTCGGCCTGGGGCTCGCGCCCGCCGAGATCGCTGCCGGGCTGGCGACCTTCCGCAGCTCGCCGGAGCAGAACTTCGGGCGCTTAAATGTCTTCGCGATCCGCGAACCGGCCTGCACATTCGTCGTGGACTACGCGCACAACGAGGCGGGCCTGACCCAATTACTCCGATTCGGTCGCGGCTTCGTCGCCCCTGACGCGCGCCTGCTGGCGATCATCGGCACCGCCGGCGACCGCTCGGACGACGCGTTGCGGGCGATCGGTCGCCTGGCGGGGGCGGGGGCGGACCTGGTTTGGATCCGCGAGACCGCGCACTATCTGCGTGGGCGATCGCGCGCGGGGATGAACGCCCTGTTCGCCGCCGGGATCGCCGAGGGGCGCGGCGGGATAGGCGAGCCCGCGCCGATCGTCCCCGATGAACTCGCCGCGTTGGATTTCGCCCTCGCCGCCGCCCGCCCCGGCGACGCGATCGTGATGATGTGTTTCGAGCAGCAGGCCGAGGTGCTGGCGCGATTAGAGGAGTTGGGGGAGCCGGTGGGGGGGTGATGCCGTGCTGTATAGATTGGTGGCCTGGCGGCGTGGGAGGGCGTTGCGGCCGCCAGGCTCGGCTCTGCCTCCATTCTGGGGGGAGAAGCGGGACGGCTCCGGAGGGCGGCGCGGCGCAGGGATGACGTGCGAACGTCGTCTATCTTCGGTATTCGTAGACATATGGAGGCGTTTGGAGGGGCGGATTGCATACGCCCTCTCCGCCTCGGCCGTCTTCGGGCGTCGTTGGTAGAACGACGGGAGGGCGTTCAATTGAACGCCCCTACGCGCGGCGGTGTACGTGGATTTTGGTGGCGGGACGGCGTGGGCGGTCGAATACCTCCGTAAGGGATACCAGCGGGCGTGCATACGGAGACGTTGGTGGCGGGATGGCGTGGCGGGGCGCGTGGTTGTCCGGTCCTACCGGCTTAGGGAGCGCCCCTACGCCGGGTCGGTGCCGCGATCTTCGAGGTAGGCGGTCAGTTCGGCCCAGGTGGTGGCCGGGTGATCGACCAGCAGCACGGTCAGTTGCTCGGGGCGGGTCCGTTCGAGGGCCTGGCGGAAGGCGTGGTGTTCCTCCGTCTCGACGCTGATGCGCGCGGGGTCCAGGCCCGCTTCGAGCAGGGCGGCGCGCAGCAGGCCCGCGACCTCGCCGCGCGTGCGCCCGCGCGTGTTGCGGTCCTCGCGGACGATGACCTCGTCGAAGGCGCGGCCCGCGATCAGCCCGAAGGCGTGGATGTCCTCGTCGCGCCGGTCGCCGGGGATAGCGATCATCGCCAGGGTGTGCGGCGGGGCCAAGCGCGCGATGAAGTCGGCCATCGCCGCCATCCCCGCCGGGTTGTGGCAGTAGTCGATCAGCACCCGCCCGCCCCGATAGTCGATCATGTTGAGGCGGCCCGGTGTCTGGAAGTAGGAGGTCGTGAAGGTGCGCAGGCCCTGCCGGATGGCGGCGGGGTCGATCTCCAGGCCGAGGCAGGCGGCGGTCGCCGCGAGGGCGTTGGCGACGTTCACGCGCGCGCGCCCGTCGAAGGTGGCCGGGATGTCGCCGACCAGCAGCAGGCTCGTCTCGCGCCGGTCGAGCACGCAGATCGCCTCGCCGCGCGGCGTCTGGCGCACGACGACCGCCGTGCCCTTGGCCCGCAGGTGGCGCTCGATCACCGGGCGGGCCGGTTCTTCGTCGGGGTGGAGCGAGAAGTAGCAGATTTTCGCGCGCGTCTTCTCGGCCATCGCCAGGCACAGCGGGTCGTCGGCGTTGAGGACGGTGGTGCCGCGCCGGTGGGTGGAGGCCGCGACGACCGCCTTGACGCGCGCGAGATCCTCGACCGTGTGGATGCCGCCGAGGCCGAGGTGGTCCGCCGCGACGTTGGTGACGAGCGCCACATCGGCGCGATCGTAGCCGAGGCCGGAGCGGACGATCCCGCCGCGCGCCGTCTCCAGGACCGCCGTGTCGATCGTCGGGTTCTGCAGGACCATCCGGGCCGAGGTCGGGCCGCTCATGTCCCCGGCGGCGATCTGCGTCCCGTCGATGTAGATGCCGTCGGTGGTGGTGAGGCCGACCTTGCGCCCGGCCATCTTCAGGATGTGGGCGATCATCCGGCTGGTCGTCGTCTTGCCGTTGGTGCCGGTGACGGCGACGATGGGCACGCGGCGCGGGGCGTTGCGCGGGAAGAGGAGTTCGATCACCGGGCGGGCCACGTCGCGCGGGATACCCTCGGTCGGGTGGGTGTGCATGCGGAAGCCCGGCCCGGCGTTCACCTCGCAGATCGCCCCGCCCGCCTCCTCCACCGAGACGGCGATGTCGGGCGCGATGAAGTCGATCCCGGCCACGTCGAGGCCGATCACCTGCGCCGCCTGGGCCGCGATCGTCGCGTTGTCGGGATGAATCTCGTCGGTGCGGTCGATCGAGATGCCGCCGGTACTCATGTTGCCGGTCAGGGCCAGTTGCACATGCGCGCCGAGCGGCGGCACGTCGTCGGGGCCGAAGCCCTGCCCCGCCGCCAGCGCGAGCGCCGCCGCGTCGAAGGCGATCCGCGTCAGCACCTTCTCGTGGCCGACGCCGCGCCGGGGGTCGGCGTTGGTGGTCGCCACCAGTTCGCGCAGGGTTTGCGCGCCGTCGCCGATGACGTGCGCGGGGACCCGCTCGGCGACCGCCACCACCCGCCCGCCGACGACCAGCACGCGGTAGTCCCGGCCGACGATGTAGCCCTCGACCACCACCTCGCCGCCGCGCGTGGCGTCGCGGGCGAGCGGGTAGTGGGCGCGCACCGCCGCCTCGTCGGCCAGGTTGATGCCGACGCCGCGCCCGTGGTTGCCGTCGAGCGGCTTCACCACGACCGGGTAGCCGATCTGGCGGGCGGCGCGGGCGGCGTCGTCCGCGTCGTCCACGGTGGTGGCGCGCGGCACGGGGATCCCGACGTTGCGGAGGAGGCGGTTCGTCAGCTCCTTGTCGGAGGCGATGTCCACCGCGATGTCGCTGCCCTTGGAGGTGACGGTCGCCCAGATGCGCTGCTGGTAGATGCCGTGGCCGAGTTGGACCAGCGAGCGGCGATCGTCGAGACGCTGCACCGGGATGTCGCGGCGCTTCGCCTCCTCCACCAGGGCGCGCGTGCTCGGGCCGTAGGCCAGCCGCTCCGCCAGGCGGATCAATTCCTCCAGCCCCTGCTTGTAGGCGAAGTCGGGGTCGCGCTCCGGCCAGATGAACGATTCGAGGAGCCGCTGGGCCAATCTCCCCGCCGCCAGTCCCACATCCTCCTGCTCGTACTCGAAGACGACGTGGTAGATGCCGTAGCGGGCCGCCCCGTGCTCGTCGCGGGCGGTGCGGGCCTTGCCGTAGCCGATCTCCTGCCCGGCGAGGGTCTGGAGTTCGAGGGCGGTGTGCTCGAGCACATGCCCCATCCAGGTGCCGTCCTTGACGCGCTCGAAGAAGCCGCCCGCGTGGCCGATCGAGCAGCGGTGGTCGTACATCGTCGGGAGGGTCGTCGTCAGCTTCTCATAGAAGCCGGGGATGGTGTTGGTGGGGCGCTCCTCCAACTCGCCGATGTCGAGCAGGAAGCGGATCGCCTGCATCGGGGCCCAGTAGTTGGCGCCGCGATAGATCTGCGTCTCGAGGATGGTCATGCCCATGGCGACCTCCCGGGCCTATTTCCACGCTGCTATTTGCATCCATTCGCTGCGAGCGAGCCTGGTGCGTCGCGCGTCATGATGTGGGGGTTATAGCAGATCGGTGGGGGCTTCGGTGGGGTCGACGGGGTCGATCGCCCGGGCACACCACCCGCCTTCGCGCCGCTGAGTGGTGGTCGGGCGAGGGGGGCGTGTCGAAGAAGGTCGCCAACGTGGGTTGCCTCGTCAGCCGTCGAGGACCGCCAGGTTGAGCTGACGGAGGTGATCGGGGTCGGCGACCGCGTCGATCGCGACGATCTTCCCGCGCGCGATGGTGAGACGGAGTACGACGAACAGCCGACCACGCGGGGCCACGATGATGCCCACGGCTCCGTTCACGAGCGCCGGTCGTGCGAGTTGGGCACGCCCCGAGAACTGCTTGGCGACGACCGACGCACCGCGAATCTCCCCCGCTGCGCCCCCCTGCACGGCGGCGCGGTCGGCGCGGAACACGACGTCCGGGTCGAGCACCGCGAGCAGCGTGGCGAGGTCGCCGTCGCGCGAGGCGGCGAGGAAGGCGTCGACCAACGCGCGCTGGTGGGCGATATCGGCGTCGGGGGCCGTGTCCGCCCCGCGCACTCGGCGGCGTGCGCGGCTCGCGAGCTGCCGCGCGGCCGCCGGGGAACGCCCCACGATGGGCGCGATCGCGTCGAAGGGCACCGCGAACAGGTCGTGCAGCACGAACGCGAGGCGCTCGGCGGGATTCAGGGTGTTGAGGACCACGAGCAGCGCGAGGCCGACCGCGTCGGCCAGGAGCGCTTCGTTCTCGGGGTCGCCCCCATCGTCGCGGCGCCCGATTGGCGCGGGCTCGTATGCGCCCAGGGGCTCCTCGCGCCGCGCGTTGCGCGAACGGAGTTGGTCGAGGCAGACCCGCGCGACAACCGTGGTGAGCCACCCGCCCAGGTTCTCGACGCCGCGCGTGTCGGCGCGGCTGAGCCGGAGCCAGGACTCCTGCACGGCGTCCTCCGCTTCGCTCAACGAGCCGAGCATCCGGTAGGCCACCGCCCGCAGGTGGGTCCGGTGTTCCTCGAAGCGCCCCGTGAGCCAGTCGCGTTCATCCATCGTTCACATCCCCTCTTTCCGTTCCGTCATAGCAGTGACGAGCGAGGCTCGGTCGATGTGACAAGGGGGCGACAAGGGGGTGACAAGGGGGTGAGAAGGAGGTGAGAAGGAGGTGAGAAGGAGGTGCCGGGGCGATGAGAAGACGTTGATTGGGAGATGACAGGAGATCGATGTGCAGTGTCCCGGTTCGGCAGACTGACCCGAACATAGCTGAAGGAGCGCACTCATGCAAGCACGGATGAGCAACCCGGCGATGGTCCTTCCCGACGCCATGCAGGCGATCCAGGCGCTGATGTCGGCTACGGCACAGGGGGGAGTGCCGTCGACGACGCTCGACCTGGTGCATCTGCGCGCGAGCCAGATCAATGGTTGCAGCGTCTGCGTCGACGCGGGCACAACCCACTGTAAGCACGCGGGCGAGACCGACGAGCGCCTCCTCGCGGTGGCGTCGTGGCGGGAGGCGCCCCATTTCACCGATGCCGAACGCGCCGCGCTGGCGCTCACCGAGTCCATCACCCGGCTCAGCGATCGGGCGGACCCGGTGCCGGACGCGATCTGGGAGGAGGCCACCCGGCACTACGACGAACGGGCGCTGGCGGCCCTGATCCTCTCGATCGCCACGACCAACGTCTTTAATCGCCTCAATGTCGCCACCAGGCAAGTGGCGGGCTCCTGGGGCTAATCGACAACGGGGCGGGGCGGTCATCGCGTGCTGGCGTGGTGATCGCCCCGCCCTTTCTCGTGCCCGGCGGTGCTGTGGAGACGGCACCATACTCGCCACCACACCGCTCCTCCCCAACTGATCGCAATCGATGGCTCACTGGCTGCGCCCTGGCAGCGGCCCGACCCGCGATTTCGCCCTCACGAGCGCCGCAATCCGGCGCGGCAGGCGTGCCGTGATTGCATCCGCGATGGGGGTTGACATCAGCCGCGTTCATGCCTATACTGTGATCAATGTATCGGTTGATAAATAAGGAGGTTGAGTACGACAGGGGATCAGGATGCCGATGCACTCGACCAAGCGTTCATGGCCCTGGCCGATCCGGTGCGGCGCGCGATGGTGGCGCGGCTCTCGCGGGGCGATGCCACGGTCAACGAACTCGCGGCACCCTTCGCGATCACGAAGCAGGCCGTATCGAAGCATATCCAGGTACTCGAGCGGGCGGGACTCGTGACCCGGTCGCGGGACGCCCAGCGGCGCCCCGTCCACCTGGATGCCGCAGCCCTCGAACGACTGACCGCCTGGATCGACCGCTATCGGCTCATCGCGGAGGGGCGCTTCCGACGCCTCGACGCGCTGCTCGATGCCATGCAGGCCACCGAGCAGGCCACCGAACGGGACACCGAGTAGGAGCAGGAGAACGACCAATGACGCACCCCACGACCATCACCGCTGCGCCCGGCCTCCCATTCGTCGACATCGTGCGCGAGTTCGACGCGCCCGTCGCGGCGGTGTTCCGCGCGCATACCGAACCGGAACTGTTCGCGCGCTGGACGGGCCCGCGCGGGCAGGTGATCGAGATCGGCGAGTTCGATGCGACCATGGGCGGTCGCTGGCAGTACACCACCCGCGCCCGGGAGGGCGGCCAGGTCTACGGCTTCCGGGGCGTGTTCCACACCGTCGAATCCGACGCGCTGATTATCCAGACCTTCGAGTTCGACGGGGCACCCGGCCTGGTCGCCATCGGGACGATGACCTTTGCGGCGGTGGGCAGGCGCACGCGCATCTCGGGCCGCGAGGTGCATCCCTCGGTCGAGGCGCGCGACGCGGCGGTGGCGAGCGGCATGGAATACGGCGTCAACGAGGGCTACGAGCGCCTCGATGAACTCCTCGCCAACTGAGCCGTTGCCCCAGCAGCAGATATAGCGTTGGCGCACCCGATGGGTTTTGCGCCCCCCGACGCGCACTTACGATTGAGTCACACGCGCTCTCGGAGGCCGCCGCCCGACCATCTCGCGATAGTATCGCCACGCATCTTGGCGGGGAAAACTGAAGGAGGGTCGTCGTTATGGCATCGATCGTCACCGCCTCGCCAGCGCCACAGGCATCGCGCGCCGTTGGTTGGGGGCGCTTCGCGCCTATCGGCCTCGGCACGGTCGCCGCCGCCGTGGTCGCCAATGTCCTCGTCTACTACCTCGGGCGCGCGACCGTTGGGTACGACCCGCAATTCGTCATTCTTGCGAGCGTCGCCGCGACGGTCTTTTTCACAGCCATCCCGGCGATCGTCGCGACCCTGCTCTACGCCGTCCTGCTGCGCTTCGCACGCCGCCCGGTTCGTACCTTCGCGATCATCGCCGCCGTGATCTTCGTCGTCACCACGATCCCGGACTTCACCTATATCCCCGGCGCTCCCGGCGCGACGACCGGACAGACAGCCATCCTGGTGATCATGCACATCGTCGCGGCCGCTGTGATCGTCGGCCTGCTGACAGGTCTCGCGCGCCCCTCAACGCGCTAACGTGGCGCGCGACTGGGCGAGCAGCGGCGCCCCGGCCCCGCGCCACCGCGCGTGCGGCGCTATAACTCCTGGTAATACCAGACGATGGGGAGGGCGACATATCCCGCCTTCTCATAGGCTCGTCTGGCGACCGCATGGCCTGGATCTCCGCCGGTACTCAGTCCGGCCAACCTCATGCCGCGCTGCTTCATCTGCTCGAGCGCGAAGCGGTTCAACGCGGTGCCCACCCCACGGTTCTGGTGCTCGGGATGCACGGCGAGCAGTTCCACCATGCCCTGCTTCTCCGCGACGTTCAGGGTATAGGCGATGAACCCCGCGACCGTCCCGTCCACTTCGGCGACCCAGACCATGGTGTTCTCGCGGTCGTCGCACGCCCTTTCGACCACCTCGCGTTGCTGCTTCTCCCAGTCCGGATACAGCAGCGCATAGACGGTCGGACCGAACACATGCCGAAACGAAGCAAACACGGGTGCCCACGCCAACAAGGACAGCTGGGCCAGCGCTTCGGTATCGTCGCTGGAGGCGGGCCGAATCGATACCTGCATCACAACCCCACAACCTCTCCACGGCGCGCGATCCACGACCAGCCGCGCGCGTCCACGGCCAGAGGCGTCGCTTCCGGTTGAGGGTAGAACAACAATTAGGTGTTTGTACGAGCTGCTACGCCTGATCGTCGGCGGCGAGGACGGCGCGGTAGAGGCGGGCGTGTTCGGCCTGGCGTTGGGCGTGCGCGGGGTCGTATGGTGTGGGGAAGGGGAGGGGGCGACGGGTCGCGAGGTCGTAGCGCGCGCCATGGGCCAGGGCGTGGAGGGTCGCGTCGGCCACGTTGAGCGGGCGGTCGATCTGCTGCTGGGCGATGTCGCTGGTCATCCGCTGCCCGTCCACGATGATCACCGTGCCGCGCCCCAGCACTTCCAGGAGGCCCGCCGCGTCGATCAGGGCGGCGGTGTCCTCGTCGATGCCGAGGCCGAGCTGGCCGGGATTGAGCGCGATCAGCGAGAGGAGTCGCCCGATCCGGTCGCGCTGGCGGAAGTGCTGGTCGATGATGACCCCGTCGATCAGCCCGAACCCCGCCGCCAGTTGGGCCATCCGTTGGCGCGGCCCGTTGCCGCCCGCGCCGACCGCGACCATGTGGCGGGAGAGGATCGAGGCGCCCGCGCTGGTCCCGGCCACGGTCGCGCCCGCCGCGTGCCGCGCGTGGATCGCCGCCTCGACCGGGCTGCCGCCGAGGATCGCCGCCAGCCGCATCTGGTTGCCGCCGGTCAGGAAGATGCCGGTCGCCTCGGCGAGCGGCGCGGTCGTCGCCGGCTCGAATGCCGCCGCGCGGTCGGCGATGTATGAGACCTCCGCCGTGGCCGCGCCGAGGGTCAGGAAGACCGCTTTGTAGCGTTGCCCGGCTTCCTCGATGCTCGACGCGGTTGGCACGATCGCGATCCGCGCCGCCTCACCGCCGGCCAGCGCCACGAAGCGCCGCAAGATCACGCGGTCGTGAGCCGTGTCCTCCGCGCCGCCGATCGCCATGAGCGGCCCGCGTGTGGGGCCGGGGGTAATCGCGGGTGTGGTGTCGGTGGTATCGGTGGTGGTGTGAATAATCGCCATCGCCCCTCTCGCATATCCCCAGGGCCGAGTATAGCCCACAGGTGGTGGGGCGGGCGAGGGGATAGGGGTAGGTATGGTTGAGCGGGTGGTTGGAGCGTAGTGGCAGGCGGTTGAAACCGCGCCTCGGGGTGCGGCGGCACCACGAAACCGGCCTGCGCCGGTTAGGACCGTGCCGGGGCGTCGCCTCCTAACCCACGCAGGTGGGTTTCGTGGTGCCGCCGCACCCCGAGGCGCGGTTTCAACCGCCTGCCAGTAGCCGCGCCCACTCCCCCCGCCACACGAGATTATTAACCGCGCCCTGGTCGGGCGGTTCCGTCATCTCCGCAGCCTTACGCCTGCTACACTTCTCCGCCTTGAGTGCCAGAGGGAGTCCAAGGTCGCTGTTGGCCCGGACAGCCATATCTGGTTCCGTTTCGATACCGCACATCCCGGCATCTCCGAGTTCGTCATGCGGTAGCGCACCGAGTTTGTACAGAGGGTGGCGGATGATAGCACAAGCGGCAGAGATCAAGAGCCTCAGATTCGAGCGCACCGAGCGACCATCAAGCGCCGAGACAAGCGCCGGGGTCGTTGAGCGGGCGATCGATCGTGGCTTTGCCTTGGCCCTGGCGATCCTCAATCGTCCGGCGCTGCTCGATCGCATCCCCGATGGTGCGGCGGTGGTGTTGCTACCGCCGGAAGATCGAGCGCTGGCAAAATCGAATACCGCACTCGGCGACTCTTTGGCGCATCGCGGCTACTCGGTCGCTTACTGGGAGTTAGCGGCGCGGGCTGAAGGAACTGTCGATTATTTCACGCTCGATCTCCGCGATGAGCGCTGGGGCGCAGACCCGCGACACGAATTCAATGGACAGACAGCGGCGCAAATGCGCGACGCACTGGCGCAGGCCGTTCGCGAGTCGCAGGAACACGCCCTGGATGGGTTCACGTTCGATACCCGTGTTGTGCTGAACGGAGTTCGTATCCGCATCGAAGAAGAGATCGATCCGGGGCTGTACCGCTCCGTGGCGATCGATGGCCGCCCAGCTTGAGTGATGCACCCTGAGACCCGCGACTACGAAGCCCACGACAGCGCCCCGCTGGGGCGGGTGTGGTTAGGGGTGGGCGGTTATCGCCACCGCGCGTTGGGTGCGCTCGGGCGGGGAGGCGGTGTCGGGCGCGAGGGGCAGGGTGAAGGTGAAGACGCTGCCCTGGCCGATGGTGCTCTCGACGCCGATGCGCCCGCCGTGCGCCTCCACGAGGCGGCGGGCGATCGTCAGGCCGAGGCCGCTGCCGCCGGTGGCGCGCGCGCGGGAGCTGTCGGCGCGATAGAAGCGCTCGAAGATGTACGGCAGATCCTCGGGCGCGATGCCGGAGCCGGTGTCGGCCACGCCGATCGCGACCATGTCGTCGGCGGCGCGGCTGGCGCTGATGCGCACCTCCCCGCCCGCCGGGGTGTGGCGGAGGGCGTTGGTGAGGAGATTCTGCACGATCTGGATGCTCCGCTGGAGATCGACGGCGACGGGGGGCAGGCCAGGCTCGACGGCGCTGATCAGCGCGACGCCGCAGTCCACGGCGCGCACGCGGGCGGCGTCGGTCGCGCGCTCGATCAGGTCGGCGACGGCGATCGGGCCGCGATCGAGTCGCAGGACCCCCGCCTCGGCCTGGGTCAACTCCTGCAAATCGTCGATCAGCCCGTTGAGCTGTGCGGCCTCCTCGCGCAGGGTGCGTAGCGTGCCCTCGTCGGCCTGGACGACGCCATCCTCGATCGCCTCCAGGTAGCCCCGGATATTGGCGAGCGGGGTGCGCAGTTCGTGGGCCACATCGGCGACGAGTTGCTGTCGCAAGTATTGGGCGGTCGCGAGGTTGGCGGCCATCGCGTTGAACGAGCGGGCGAGTTCGACCGTTTCCGCGCTGCCTTCTTCCGGCACGCGCTGCGCCATGTCGCCCGAGCCGAGTCGCCGCGCCGCCCGCGTTAATGCCTCCAAGGGTCGCCCGATCAAGCGCGCGAGCAGGAGGCTGATCGCGAGCGCGGCGGCGAGGCTGATGCCGGTGCTGAGGAGGGTGACGCGGCGTAGGCGGGAGAGGAAATCGCGGTCGCGCGCGGCCACGGCGGCGTTCGCACTCTGGACGTAGAGGGTGCCGAATTGGCCGCTCACGCTCGGTCGGGCCAGGCTCGGCCCCGGTCGCATCATCCCGAAGCCCCGGAGGGCGCGCTCGTCGATCGCGCTCTCGAACCAGCCGGTGTCGCCGGTGAAGCGCTGCCCGACGCGCTCCCCGGCGGAGTCGGCGACGACCAGGTCATTGGCGTCGGTGACGAGGATGCGCTGGCCGAAGGCTTCGGCGGCCAGCGTGGCGGTCGCCTGCGCGCCGCGCCAGGAGCCGCCCCCTTCGAGGTAAGTCCGGGCGAGCAGGCCGGCGATCGTCGCGCGCACTTCGGACTGGATACCGGACGAGTACTGCTGGAACTCGGTCTGCGATTGTCGGCGCACGTAGAGCGAGGGGACGACCACGGCGAAGAGGAGGATTGCGGCGAAGGCCAGCAGCAGGCGGACCCACAGCCGCGAGAGGAGTTGCACGGGCGAACGCGGCGGTTCTTGCTCGCTCATGGGCCGATCTCGAAGCGGTAGCCGACGCCGTAGACGGTCTTGAGCGCGGGACCGTCGACCGGCAGGCCGAGCTTGCGGCGCAGGTTCATGATATGGACGTCGATATTGCGCTCGAAGCCCTCGAAGGCTTCATCGAACGCGCGGTCGAGGAGCTGTTGCCGGGTGAAGACCTGACCAGGCGCGCGCGCGAAGACGAGCAGGACGCGGAATTCGGTCGGCGTCAACTCGATCTCCCGCCCCGTCACCCAGACTTCGTGTCGCCCGGTGTCGATGCGCAGGGGGCCGAATTCGAGCGCGCCGGTCAGTTCCTGCTCGGCGGTGCGGCGCACCCGACGCAGCACGGCGCGCACGCGCGAGACGAGTTCGCGCGGGCTGAAGGGCTTGACGACGTAATCGTCGGCCCCGAGATCGAGGCCACGCATCCGGTCATCCTCGGTCGAGCGCGCCGTCAGCATGATCACGGGCGTCTGCGACTCGCGCTGGAGGGTCTTGCAGATGACGAGGCCGTTGACGCCGGGCAGCATCAGGTCGAGGATCGCGAGGGCGGGGCGTTCGATGCGGGCGAGGTCCAGCGCGGCGTTGCCGTCGAACGCTTGGACGACCCGATAGCCTTCTCTTTGCAGGTACAGCGTCACCAATTCGACGATCTTGCGGTCGTCGTCCACCACGAGGATCGTCTCGGCCTGCGTTGTCGGTGTGCCCGCCCCGCTCATCGCGCTCCTCGCTCTGTCGCTCGCCCGGTTATTGTGGCACCGTTGTGGGCGTGATGCACGCGTGGGGCGTGCGTGCGGGACGGTGCCACCTGCACGATCTTCAGGATAGCAGGGTGGTGTGAGGGAATTGTGAAGATTGGGGATCTGTATCTGCCGAGGCGGGGGTGCCGTTGGACTGAAGTCCCGGCTGAAGGCTCGCTACGCTCGCCACGAAGTCCACCTTCGTGGACTGGGGGGCTGAGGGGGGTGGGGCGATTCTGGCTCAGGCCATCTCGACGATGGTGTCCTCGCTGACGTAGGCGGGTTCGTCGGGCGGCACGATCTCGATGATCTCGAAGGAGGCGAACTCGTCGCCGGTGCTGACGATCTGCCCGACGACGAGCGCGCGCAATCCGGTGTAGTCGCCCATGCCGAGCGCTTCGGCCACCGCGCGGCCTTCCATCTGCCCGACCCGGCGCAATACGACCACTTCGGCGGTCGGCACGTCTTCCTGGTTCATCGTCCCCCTACCCTGCGCGTCGCCGTAGACGAGGAAATGCCGAGAGTTGAACCGGACGCTCCCTTGGGAGGGGCGGCGGCGCTCTCGGCACGGATAAGGATAGCAGAATGCGTGCCAGGGTGGGGGACCCTCACCCCCGGCATCGCTGCGGCTCGCCACCCCCTCTCCCCATCCGAGGAGAGGGGGGCGATCCGACGAAGTAGGGGGCTTTGCAGGTGTGGTGGAGCGGGGTTGTTCTGATGCGGATGGGCGTGGTCCGGCGTCTGTAAGGCGGCTGGTGATGCGGGTCGAGGGGGGTAAGGTTTGACATAATGGACCGTTGTTCGCCTTTTAGGGCTACGGTATACTTAGAGAGAAGGCAATGTGGGCTTCTGGGTTGCGGGATGATTCGGGTGTGGTGCTTGGCTGGATGCACCGGGGCGGGGGTGGGGCTGAGTGGCGGAGATCAGTGCCGGACAAGTGCGGGGTGGCGTCGCGCCCGTAGCGGGGGGCAGGCGTCGCTGGCTGCTGCTGGCGGTGGTGCTTGGCGTGGCCGCGCTGCTCGGTCTGCTCTTCTGGGGGATGCTGCGCGGGCCGAAAGCGCCGATCGGGGTGGCGGTGCCGCTCAACCGGCCCGCGCCAGAGTTCACCCTCGCGGCGATCGATGGCACGCCGCTGAACCTCAGCGCGTTGCGCGGCAAGACGGTTGTCCTCAATGTCTGGGCCTCGTGGTGCGAGCCGTGTAAGGAGGAGGCGGACGAATTGAATCGCTCCTTCGAGCTGTACAAGGGGCGCGATGTCGTCTTCGTGGGCCTGGCCTACAATGATGACGACGGCCCGGTGCGCGAATTCGTCAAGCAGTACAGGGTCGCGTACCCGATCGCCCTCGATCCTGAGGGCCGGATCGCGATCGATCTCGGGGTCACCGGGGTGCCGGAGACGTACCTGATCGACCCGCAGGGGCGCATGACGCAAAAGTGGGTCGGGCCGATCACGGCGAGGCAGCTCAATGGGCTTCTCGCGCCGCTGGGGCCGTGATCGGGTCGAAGGTGGAAGGTCGAAGGCGGAAGGTGGGATGTCCGCTGCGGGGGCTTCGTAACCCTGCGACCTGCGACCTGCGACCCGCGACCCCCAAGACGCCATGACCGCCGCCGACTTGCTCTTGATCGCGATGCGCTGGGCCCATGCGCTGGCGACGATCGTCTGGCTCGGTGGCGGGGCCTATGCGACGCTGATTCAGGGGCGGCAGTTGGGCGAGTTGGACGATCGGGCGGTGGCGGCGCGGCTGACGCGCGCGACCGGGGAGGCGTTCGAGAGATGGGTCAACGCGGCGACGGTCGTGTTCATCGTCAGCGGTGTCATCCTGACGTTCGATCGGCTGGCGAGTCGCGGCGCGACGGTCCAGTACGGCGTGACGCTGTCGCTGAAGGTGGCGCTGGCGGTCTGGATGTTCGGGATCGCGCAGGGGCTGCGTCGGCGGCGTCGGGGCCGTGTGGCACCCGGTCGCTCGGTCGAATTGCGCCGCGCGCTCGGTTCGCCGCGCGCTTTGCTCTGGCTCGGGGCGCTGGTCGTGCTGCTGTCGGCGGTCCTGAAGATGATCTACGAGAAGGCATTGCGGCGGTGAGGGGTGGACCCCTCCCCGCCGCCGTGGCGGTGACCCTCCCCTAAAAGGGAGGGCGGGGGGTAGGGTGGGTGGTGAGTGGTGGGGTGGGATGACCTCTCCCCGCCGCCTGCGGGCGGCGACCCTCCCCTAAAGAGGGAGGGTGGGGGCGGGCGGTGGTTGGGATCGCGGTGTGGGCGCAGCGAACCGCTTGGGCGTGTATGGTTGCTGAGTGCCGGTGGGGGTGGTGATGGCGGAGACGGCGATCGGGAACCGACGGGCGGCGGGCGCGCTGGCTGGCGCGCGCGCGCGGCGTGGCGGGAAGATGTGGCAGTTGATGATCGTGGGGCTGGTGTTGGTGGGCGCGATCGGTTACCTGGTTTATAACGGCCTCGCCACCAATGTCTACTACCAGACGGTCAGCGAGCTTCGAGCCAGCGGCGGGTCCGGCACGACGCAGGTGCGTCTGGCTGGGAACGTCGTCCCCGGCTCGATCGCCCGCGAGGAGGGGAGTTCGGGCGTCCGCTTCCTGGTGGCCGACGCGGGCGGCTCGTTGCCGGTCGCGTACAAGGGCGTGGTGCCCGACATCTTCGGGGACGAGATCGAGGTCGTGGTCGAGGGCAAGTACACCGCCGGTGGCGGCTTCGTCGCCGATACGATGCTGGCGAAGTGCCCGTCGAAGTTTGATACGCAGGCGGCGGCACGGTAGGCATAGGGCGTGAGGCGTAAGGCGTAAGGCGTAAGACGTAAGTGGTGGCGCGGTGGTGGGTGGGCGTGCCGGTTGGCGGCGAAGTGATATGAGGGGCCATCCTGGATCGCTGCGCCGGGCTGCCGCCACGTAGCCACTTACGCCTTACGTCTTACGCCCGGAGTACTTGGAATGGCCGACATCGGACAGATCGCCGTTTTCGCCGCTTTCCTGATCTGCTGCTTCGGGATCGGGGCGGCGCTGTTCGGGTGGCGGCGGGGCGCACCGGAGTTCCTGGCGAGCGCGCGGCACGCGGCGCTGGCATTGGGGGCGTTGCTGGCGTTGGCCTCGGGTCTGCTGGTGAGCGCGTTCCTCAGCCACGACTTCACGCTGGCGTATGTGGCCGCGCATTCCAGTCGCGCGATGCCCGCCATGTATGTCGGCGCGGCGTTCTATAGCGGTATGGAAGGGTCGTTGCTGTATTGGGCGACGACGCTCGGCCTGCTAGGGAGCGCGGCGGTGGTGTCGCTCTGGCGGGCGAATCGGCAGGGTTCGATCATCGCGGGGCAACTGTTGCCTGGCTTCATCGCCTGCCTGCTGGCGGTGGAGGCCTTCTTCACTTTCATTCTGGCCTTCATTGCTCGCCCGTTCGCACCGCAACTGGGTGGTGCGCCGCCAGACGGGGCGGGGCTGAACCCACTGCTGCGCGATTGGGGGATGCTGATCCACCCGCCTATGCTGCTGGCGGGCTACATGAGTTGGACGATCCCCTTCTGCTTCGCCATCGCTGCGCTGGTCAGCGGGCGGGTGGACAACGCGTGGCTGCCACTGGTCCGGCGCTGGACGCTGTTCGCGTGGGCGGTGCTCGGCTTCGGCAACCTGCTCGGGGCGTGGTGGGCTTACCACGTCCTCGGCTGGGGGGGCTACTGGGGCTGGGACCCGGTCGAGAACTCCGCGATCATGCCGTGGCTGACCGGGACCGCCTTCCTGCACTCGATCCAGGTGCAGGAGCGGCGCGGCACGCTGAAAATCTGGAATATGGCGCTGGTGACGCTCACCTTCTGCCTGGCGATTTTCGGCACCTTCGTGGTCCGTAGCGGCGTCCTCCAGTCGGTCCATTCCTTCGCGCTGTCCTCGGTCGGGCAGTACTACTTCGCCTTCCTGGTCGCCGTGATCGTCGTCTCGGTCGGGCTGCTCTTCTGGCGGATGCCGACCCTGCGCGCCGACCGCGACCTCGACTCGCTGGTCTCGCGCGAGGCGGCCTTCCTGCTCAACAATCTGCTGTTCGTCGCCGTCACCTTCGCGATCTTCTGGGGCACGATCTACCCGCTGATCTCCGAGGCGGTGCGCGGGGTGAAGGTGAGCGTCGGGGCACCGTACTTCCAGAAGGTGAACGGCCCGATCCTGCTCGGCCTGGTGCTGCTGATGGGCATCGGCCCGCTGCTGCCTTGGCGGCGGGCCACCCGCCGCCAACTGGAGCGCGCTTTCCTGCCGCCGCTGCTGGCCGCGCTGGCGCTGACCGGCGGATTCTTCGCGCTTGGGGTGCGCGAGGCCCCGGCGGTCGTCGGCCTGTTCTGCTGCCTCTTCGTGCTGGCGACGATCGTGGCGGAGTTCGTGCAGGGCGCGCGCGCGCGGCGCAGCAGCGTCGGTGAGGGGTACGCGACCGCCGTGTACGCCCTCTTGCGGCGCAACGGGCGGCGGTACGGCGGCTACATCATCCACCTCGGGATCGTCGCCATCGCGCTCGGCGCGCTCGGCTCGAATGTCTATCAGCAGGAGCGCCAGGTCACGCTCGCGCCCGGCGAGTCGGCGCAGATCGGGCGCTACACCGTCCAGCTCGACCGCCGCATCGAGTACACCGAGGGCGATCGGCGGATCGATGAGGGGCGGCTGACGATCCGCGATGGCGAGCGCGCGCTCGGGGAGATGCGCCCCAACAAATCCTTCTATCGCGGCTTCGAGAATCAGGCCACCACCAGCGTCGCCATCCGCACCACCCCGGCCGAGGACCTGTACATCGTCCTCACGACCTGGGACAGTAAGGGGGCGTCGTTCCTGCTGGTCGTCAACCCGCTGGTCGTCTGGCTCTGGATCGGTGGCGTGATCGTCCTCGTCGGCACGGTCTTCACGATGTGGCCGCGCCCGGTCGCCGTGCCGGTGCGGGCGACCGCGCCGACGCGGGGAGAGGTACTGGCCTATGGAGACTAGGTTATCGCCCCCGGCTCCCTCCAGGACTGGCGGGCGGGGCGGGGTGCTCCTGCTCGCGCTCTTGCTCGCGCTGGTTGTGTGGGGGGTGTGCGCGCCGGATGCGCGTGCCGATGCGCTGGATGATCGGGTGCGATCGATCGCCAAGGTGCTGCGCTGCCCGGTCTGTGCGGGGGAGTCGGTGGCCGATTCGCAGGCCGACATCTCCATCCAGATGCGCGGGATTATTCGGCAAAAGTTGGAAGCGGGCGAGACGCCGGATCAGATCACGGCCTATTTCGTCGCCCGGTACGGCGAGACGATCCTGCTGTCGCCGCAGACGAGTGGCTTTACCCTCGGCGTGTGGGTCATGCCGCTCGTGGCGCTGCTCGGCGGCTTCGCGATCGTGCTGACGGTGCTGCGGAGTTGGTCGCGGCGCGGGGCGAGATCGCCAGAGACGGAGGACTTCGCGCCGGTCGCCGCCACGCCGCTGGCCGCGCCCGATGAGCAACGCCTGGAGGAGGAGTTGGCGCGCTTCCGGCGTGAGGGGGCGCGTGGCGACGGGGTGGGCGGGTGAGCGGGTGAACGGATGAATGGCCCGGTCCTGATCGGCCTCCTGCTGGCCTGCGCGGCGATGGTCTTCGTGATCGCGCCGCTGATCTTCCCGCGCACGTTCGGCGTCGGGGTGGCCCCGAACGCGGACGAGCGCGCGGGGCGGGACGAGGAGGACGAGGAGGCGGCGCTGACGGGTCTGCGGGATGCGGTGTACGCCGAGATCGTCGAACTCGATTTCGAGCACGCGATCGGCAAGAGCGACGAGGAGGAGTATGGCGAGGAGCGCGCCGCGCTGAAGCGTCGCGCCTTCGCCGTGCTGCGCACGCTGGACGAGCGCGCCGCCGCCCGACCCGACGCGCTCGATGACGCGGTGGAGCGCGAGGTGCGTCTCGCGCGCCTGCGCCGCACGGCGCGGGTGGCCGAGGCCGATGGCGATGGGGCCGATGCGCCGGACCTGAACGACGAGGTCGAACGCCAGATACGCGCCCTGCGCCGCTCCCGCCACGCGGATGCCGCGCGGGCGGAATGACCGGGGACTGGGGCCACGATTTGCCAACGGATGCAAGGCTGTAAAGGGGTATGACCAGCACACGACGCCGACTCGCGCCGCTGCTCATCATGATCGCGTTGTGCGCGCCGTTGTGCTGGGGCGTGCCTGGCGCGCGGGCAGCCGACGTCCTGATCACCGGGCGGCTCGTTGGGATGCAGGGGGCCGCGAACCTCGGCGGGACGACCGTGTTCCTGGAAGTCGCCACCGCCGCCGGCAGCAAGCCGGAGGAGCGCACCACGACCGCGCGCGACGATGGTGGCTTCCGGTTCGAGGGCTTCGTCTACAACCCGAACGCCGTCTATCTGCTGAAGGTGGTCTATGACGGCGGCGCGTACTTCCGCGAGGTGGTCTTCGCCGATGGCGCGGCGAGCGCCGATGTCGCCGCGATCGAGGTCTACCCGGCCACGCGCGACGCGAGGGCGATCACCTTCGCGCGGCTGAACACGATCTTCTCCACCTTCGACCAGGATAACGGCGCGCAGGCGATCGAGACCGGGGCCTACCGCAACGACAGCGGGCTGGCCTACGTGGGCCAGCCGGGCACGGTGCAGGGGGCGATGACCGTGCGTTTCGGGTTGCCGCAGTCGGCGTTGCGGATCGAGCCGGCGCAGGGGTTGGATCGCGACACCCTGGTCTCGCTCGACGAGCCGCCCCTGGCGGGCTTCGCCACGATCGAGGCGGCCCCACCGGGCGAGCGGCAGTTCGCATTCATCTACCGGATCCAGACGCGCGGCGACTCGATGGACCTCGACCGGGTCTTCCCCTATCGCACGGAGTTGTACACCCTCTACCTGCCGGTGAACGCGCGGCTGGTGAGTGGCGGGTCGGACCTCGGTTTCCGCGACAGCGGCGAGCAGACCTTGCAGAACGGGCAGAAGTTCCGCGTTTTCACCGCCAACAATATCCCGCCGGGCGGGCGGCTGATCGCGCACTTCTCCGGCCTGCCGACGCCCGCCACCGAGGTGAATCCCCTGGTCCCGGCGATGATTCTGTTCGTGCTGCTGATCGGCATCGGGCTGATCGTCGTCTACGGGCGCAAACGCGGCCCGTCGGCGGTCGCCACCGCCGCGACGCGCCGGGTGCGGACGGTGCCGGGCAACGCGGCCAAAGCGCGCCCGACCGCGCGAACGGGCGATGCGGGGACAGTCGTCGCTGCGGGGCACGGGGCCAAACCGGGCGAGGATCTTGTCGCGCGCAAGGAACGACTCTTGCTGGCGCTGGTCGAACTCGACGAGCGCCATGAGGCGGGCGACCTCGACGACGCCGAGTATCGTCGGCTGCGGCGGGCGCGGAAGAACGCCCTGGTCGCCACTCTGCGCGCACTCGGCCCGACGGAGCCCGACGCCGACGCCGAATTGAGCCGCCCGGCGGGCCGTCGCCGCTCGTGACCCAGCCGACCCCGCAGGACGCCGTGGCCGAACACGCCATCGTGGCGCGCGGGATCAAGGTCGCCTTCGGGCCGACCGTGGTGTTGCGGGGTGTCGATCTCGACGTGCCATGGGGCGCACGGCTGGCCCTGCTCGGCCCGAACGGTGCGGGCAAGTCCACGCTGCTACGCGCGCTCGCCACGCTCGGTCGCCCGAATGGTGGGACGGTGCGGGTGGCGGGGTGCGACGCGCTGGCCGATCCGGTGACGGTGCGCCGCTCGATCGGCGTCGTCGCGCATCAGACCTATCTGTACGACGAGTTGAGCGCGCTGGAGAATCTGCGCTTTTACGGCGCGTTGTACGATGTGCCGGACCTGGAAGGGCGGATCGCCGCGCTGCTCGATCGCGTCGGCCTGACTGGGAAGCGCAACGCCCGCGCGGGCAGCCTCTCGCGCGGGCAGCAGCAGCGTCTCACGCTCGCCCGCGCCCTGCTGCACGACCCGCCCCTCCTCCTACTCGATGAGCCGGATACCGGCCTCGACCTCGCCGCGTTCGCGCTGCTGGAAACGCTGCTGATCGGCGACGCGCGCACCGTGTTGATGACGACCCACAATCTGCGCCAGGCCGCGCGCCTCTGCGACCGCTACGCTATCCTGGCGGGCGGGCGGATCGTGCGCGAGGGGCTGCTGGCAAAGGGGGACGACGCGGGGCTGGAGGCGGTGTACCGGCGCTATACTGGCGCGGGTGTGGGGCGTGAGTCGTGAGTCGTGAGTCGTGAGTGGAGGCTTGCACCGGCGCTATAGTGGTGTGGCCGTGCGGCATGTCTCGCCGCCGAAGGGGGCGTGATGGACAGGGTCGACGCGCAGCAACAGATGCCACCGCAAGATGATTCTGCCGACGATGAGACACGTTGGTTCAAGGATCTGTGGGATCGCCGATGAGGCGGAGGGTTGGGGTCGGCGTACGGCGCGGGGATGCCGTTGGACTGAAGTCCCGGCTGAAGGCGCGGCCACGAAGTCCGCCTGCGCGGACTGGGATCGCCGCAGTCGGATGGTAGCTGCCTTCGGGCACTCCGAGTTATGCCGATCGGTGGGTGCGTATGAGGTCGGCTGATTCTGATGCCGTGGTGATACATTTCGCCGTCGCCTGTAGCGTCGGCCCCCTTCCCCTCTCCTCGGATGGGGAGAGGGGTGGCGAGCCGCAGCGACGCCGGGGTGAGGGTACCTCGCCGACCGCCCCGACGCTGGGGACGAGGGCAGCGATACGTGCGTAGTTACTGGCGCAAGGTCTGGGCGGTGGCCCGCAAGGATCTGCTGATCGAACTCCGCAGCCGGGATGTCCTCTCGTCGGCGGTGGTCTTCACGCTGCTCGTGCTGCTGATCTTCAACTTCGCGCTCGACCTGACCGGCGACACCGTGCGCGCCGTCGCCCCCGGTATCCTCTGGGTCACGTTCATCTTCGCCGGGATGCTGACGCTCGGGCGCACGTTCGCGCGCGAACGCGAGCGAGGCGCGCTCCAGGGGTTGTTGCTCGCGCCGATCGATCGGGGTGGCTTGTTCGTCGCCAAGCTGCTGGTCAACCTGGCGCTGCTCGGCATCGTGGAGTTGGTGGCCCTGCCCGCATTCGTCGGCCTCTACAACCTGAGCCTGCGACCTGGCGCGCTGCTGACGGTCGTCGCGCTCGGCACGCTCGGCTTCGCGGGGGTCGGCACGCTGTTCGCCGCCATCGCGGCCAACACGCGCGCACGCGAGGCATTGCTGCCCCTGTTGCTCTTTCCGGTCCTCGTCCCGGTGATCATCGGCGCGGTGAAGGCGACCGGGGAGACGATGGCGGGCGCGACGGCGAGCGGGCCGCCCTGGCTCGGCCTGCTGGTGGCGTTCGACGCGATCTTTCTGGCGCTGGGGTATGTGCTGTTCGAGTATGTGATCGAGGAGTAGGGATCGTGCGTGGGATGTATTGGGTTCCTCTCAGACCCGAGCAGCGCGGCAACATGAACGGGCGCATAGGCATGGCCCGCCACAATCTTGGAGTCGAAGGCAGTTACCTGAGCCAGAATTGTCATGGACACGCGTGCTTGGGGCTTGTTCCGATTGCCCTGCATCGTGCTACCCGTGCCGTGCCGCGAGGATCACACGCCGGTGGCGGGATCCTGCTCGTCGGGGGGCGGGGGGTGGCGGCGCACGACGCGCAGCCCCTGGAAATACTTCGCGCACAGCGAGACGTAGGTCGAAGCAGCGAAGCCGAAGAGGAGGACCGCAACATTCTCAAATGTGGAGCCGCGCCGCTGCGGGCCTTGCGCGAGCCACCACACGACGAGTGCGCCGGTCGCGAGCAGGAGCGGGGCGTGGAGGAGGACGATCGGGCCGTCGCGCGTCTGCCGCATGACCCAGCGGTACAGGGCGGTCTCGCGCGGCGTCATCAACGCGCGCGCGTGCGTGCCGTGCCAGAGGGGGCGCGAGCGGATGTAGCGGAGCATCGGCAGCCCGGCCAGCTCGCCGAGGAGCAGGGTCGGCGCGTTGCTCAACCAGCGGCCCTGGCTGAAGAGGATGACGGTAAGGAGCATACCTATCGGCAGGATCAGCCCCTCGGGGCCGAGCTTCCTGAAGCCCGCCACGAGCGCGGCGTGTTCCTCGGCGGTCCACCGCGGACGCGGCTCCGCGGCCAGGGTCGTGTCCGGCTCGGGAGTGTCCATCTCACCTCCGCAAATGGCCGATCAACGGTTCGTGCCCGCCACACGGGCCTACCGCAACGGCATGGGATATGGTCGTGGCCCAGGCTGCAGCGGAGTTGCGCCTTAAGCGCCAATTCCCAGGCGTTGCATAATTGGGGGAGAAATGACTGGATGCGATAAGCGAACAAAAATGTGGTTGATCGTCGCTAGCACCAGTACGTAAGCGTCCAGGTTACTCTCCATCAGTAGGGCCTTCGGACCCTTTTCTTGCTGGACAACAGCCATCGCAAGAACTCCATTTTGGTACCAGTACGCTGATGTATTGTGGCGCTACCCGACTATAGTGGTACATCGTGTTTCCTTCAAGAGAGACACCAGGGCTGATGCCGCAACATACCCTCCTGGTAGCGGTCGCTAGCGGCCCAGGTACTGACGCTGATTCCAGATTAAGACCCTATCCGGAAAGAGTACGTGCATGGCGGAGCTTGCGGTAGATGATCAGGATGGCGGCGAGGTGGACGAAGGCGAGGTGGTTCGCTGCCTTCTTCTCCCAGCGGACGAGCAGGCGGCGGAA
>JAABUN010003024.1_pt1 | contig 27379 bp, 31 predicted proteins | sample 5559311 | NCBI WGS metagenome assembly JAABUN01 (sample SAMN10711877, study PRJNA513370) | rock metagenome | isolation source: Antarctica rocks | place: Antarctica: Victoria Land, Siegfried Peak sud
ATACGGGTCAGATTGCTGGGGTAAGCTTTACTCATGTCGCTCTCTCGGTGCTGTCTATTGTCTATTCACAGCGTATACTGAGAGAGCTTTTTTACTCTCTCTCCGACTTTTCAAACACCCTCTAAGATGCCAATCAACCGTTTCAAGCAGAAGCGGGATTTCGTGGTTAATTGTTGGACTAGCATCTTGCCGTAATAAGCTAACGGCGTATGGCAAATCAGCTAGGGCGCATTCAAAGGCAAATGCTTTCTCGGCAGGACGATAAACAACCCGGATATACTGCCCTGGTAATGCACCAATCCACTTATTAATGCTTGTGTTATTTCTCTTATCTCCAAACCGTTGTTGATATTGCTCTTGAATAGGACAGAGTACAAATCCCTCTCCTCGTTCTAAACTCATTGCTGTCCATTTACTAATTGCCCATGAACTTCCCAAATCTTTGATTACACCAATAAAACGCTTCCCTGTTTGCATCATCTCATCATAAATATCTCGTCCCGAATGCTGAGTAATCAAGTTTTGAGTAAAAACAGGCCCATCTAGCAATACAGTTTCTTGTTCACAGGAAATTGCAACCTCTCTTTCTTGATATTCCCGAAATGTAGTAGCCCAAGAGCCTTTAGTCTTACGAATTTCGTCCAATTCGTCACATAGACTAAACAAATCGCTATCGTTTGCTGTAATTTTATCAGGTTCTACATAGCGAGTGTTTGTAGTAGTCAAAACAACCTCTGGGGCATGGCGATTCCGACTTGTAATACATCCAACTCCAACGGCATAAAAGGAAGTATTCATTAGGTCAGTAACAGGTAAAACATCTGTAGAATCAATTGCGGCAATTGCTCCAAGACTTAAATCTGCTCTTACTTCTTCATCGCATTCATTACCGTGTGTCTGAAAGTCAAATAAAAACTGAGTTTGACTGTCAGCATCTTCCATGAATTGGCGTATCCGACGCTGCACAGTTTCATCGGATTGGTGAAGATTCTGGGCAATAGTTTGGTCAGCAGAAAAATCAATGAAGAAGGTTTCTGAGACTGGACGTTGATTTGCTAGAGCAGAATCGAAAACACCCTCATCGGGCTGTATATTTCTATTGGTCATTCAGCATTATCTCCTCTATTGATAATTGGCTTTTTTCTGAACGCTGATACTACCTAAAAATCTTTTTCCAGCAGGGCGATCGCAATGCGACCAATAGGGTAAAATCTGGCTTTCCCAGAGCTTTTTTGTGTACGCAGGCTCTGAAAAGTCAAAATTAGGCATTACATTGAGTCCTAGCAGATAATCTTGTTATCTTTAGAATTCCCGCTTAGACACAATAAATCTCTAACTTTACAAAACTTTATTCAAAAATTAGTTTTCTTGGCAACTAGGTTAAATTACCGCAATACAATCAATTTCTATTAATACATCTTTGGGTAAACGGGAAACTTGAACGCAAGCACGAGCGGGGGCTGTGGCTTCATCGAAGTATTGGCTGTAAACTGAGTTCATAGTGGCAAAATCGTTCATATCTGCCAAAAATACTGTAGTTTTTACCACATTTTCGCAACTCACCCCGGCGGCGGTTAGTATAGCTTTAAGATTGGTCAGAACTTGCCTAGTTTGCTTTGTTATATCGCCATCGCCGACAAATTCGCCAGTGCTGGGATTGAGGGGAATTTGCCCAGAAACAAATAGCATTTGTCCGCTTGCAGAAATTGCTTGATTGTAAGGGCCCACAGGTGCGGGTGCAAGGCTTGTATTGATAACTTGTTTGTTCATAATTAATAAGATAGACGGGGACGAATGCCGTAATGTCTGTAACGCCAATAATCTTTTAAAATGCGATCGTGGTCAAAGCATAAGTTAGCAGGAATTCGCCACGATTCAAATATTCCGTAGCTTTTAGCATCGTCTCCCGCTTGGGGAACTCCTGTTGCTGTAGCTAAAAATACTACGCTCATTGTATGGGAACGGGGATCGCGGCTAGGATCGGAATATACTTGGAATTGTTCGATTAATTCTATTTCTAAGCCGATTTCCTCTAAGGCTTCGCGTTTAGCTGCAACTTCTGCGCTTTCGCCATAATCAATAAAACCCCCAGGAATAGCCCACCCTAAAGGCTCGTTATGTCGTTCAATTAAAATAATTGGTCTGTGGGGGCGATCGCCAAGTTCGATAATAATATCAACAGTAGGAGCCGGATTGCGGTAAGTCATTATCAAAAGAGAATTTTATCTATTATTCAATATTTTTGGGAACGCGATTAACGTTATCTATATTAACCGCGCACATTGCCACGTCTTAAGATAGTTTCTAAGTGGTTTGTACCATGATAGATTTTTGGCGATCGCTTTTTGAGCGCAATTTTAGTTATGCCTTTTCCTAGATCCAGTGGTATTTTGCTTCATCCGACTTCCTTTCCCGGTCGCTTTGGGATTGGCGATTTGGGTTTAGAAGCTTACAAGTTTATTGATTTTTTGGCAAAAAGCAATCAGCAATTTTGGCAAGTATTACCTGTAGGGCCCACAGGGTACGGCAATTCGCCTTATATGTCTTATTCGGCGATGGCGGGAAATCCTTTACTAATTAGTCCTGAAGCCTTGCTTGAACAAGAATTACTCGCCGAGGAAGATTTTGCTAATTTGCCCGATTTTCCTACCCAAAAAGTTGATTTTGAGCAGGTAATCAACATAAAAATGCCATTACTAAAAAAAGCCTGCGAGAATTTTAAAACTAAAGCCGCACCCGTACAGCAAAAAGAGTTTTCCGGCTTTTGTGACGCTAAAGCTTACTGGCTTGATGATTATGCTTTATTTATGGCAATTAGAGCAGCTAAAGAAAACGCCGGATGGCATACTTGGGAGCCAGAATTAGCTAAAAAGCAACCAGAAGCAGTTGAACAATGGCGGAGCAAACTTACAGACGAAATTTTTTACTACAAATACACTCAATTTGAATTTTTCCGTCAATGGTCAACATTAAAGCAATACGCCAATATGCGCGGAATTGAAATTGTCGGCGATATTCCGATTTATGTAGCTCACGATAGCGCCGATGTATGGGGAAATCCCGAAAATTTTTGCTTAGATGAACAGGGTAACGCCGCCCAAATGGCAGGAGTTCCCCCAGATTACTTTAGCGAAACTGGACAATTGTGGGGTAATCCTGTCTACAACTGGGAGCAGTTGCAAGCGACCAATTTTAAATGGTGGGTGCAGCGATTTCAAGCAATGCTGGACTATGTAGATATCATCAGAATTGACCATTTTAGAGGCTTCGAGGCTTACTGGGCAGTGCCGCAGGGTGAAACTACAGCGATGAATGGTACGTGGGTTGAAGCCCCCGGATCGGCGTTGTTTAAAGTATTAAATGATAAGCTCGGTAAGTTGCCTGTGATGGCGGAAGATTTAGGGGTAATTACGCCCGAAGTAGAGGCGTTGCGCGATGAATTTGAGTTTCCAGGGATGAAGATTTTGCATTTTGCTTTTGGTTCCGATCCTGGCAACCCTTATTTGCCTTTCAACTACCAGCGCAATTGTGTTGTTTATACTGGCACTCACGACAACAATACAACGGTAGGTTGGTTTAACGACCTGTCAAACCACGAAAAAACTACAGTAGAGCGTTATTTAGGTTGTATTAGTCCTGATGGTATCCACTGGGATTTGATTCGACTAGCTTTAAGTTCGATAAGCAATCAAGCAATTATTCCCGTGCAAGACTTGCTTGGCTTGGGGACTGAGGGGCGCATGAATGTACCGAGTTTTGGCGATGGTAACTGGCAATGGCGCTATCAATATGATGACTTGACGGAGGATTTGAGCTTTCGCCTGAAAACTTTAGTTCAGTTATACGGGCGATCGCCAATGGTTGCGGGAGAGTAGCATTAAAGTCAGGGAGACAAATTTGTCTCCCTCTAGCTTCAAAGTCTTGGTGCGGCAAAGGTTAGCTCTTCAACTTCGCCTAAATTGCCCATTTGCTTAGACTCTTTTTGATTGATAGTTAGCAATACTCCGCCAGCATTACCCGCCAATACTGTTAAGTTGTCTTTTGCTACCCAAGTGCGCTGAGTTCCCGATGGTAAAAGTCCTTGAAAGGCAATTTTGCCGTCGGCTACTACTTTAATCCACGATGGCGCTTTTAAAGTCACGCCAATTTGAATTTGTTTGTTAATTTTAGGCGTACTGCTAACAGACTCTACATTGCTTGAGCCTTTGGGTGGTGCGGTGGTACTATCGGCAACTAGGGGCAATTCTGGCAATTGGTTGTTAGTTAGCCCCTCGTTACGACTCAAAGAGCGCGATAGCGTACTCACAGCAAGAGCGATCGCAATTATATACATTACGTACAAATGAATCGGACGCAACTGGATTACAGGTAATATTAAACTCCAAGCAGGCTTATTGTTAGGGCGATTACTTTTGCTGGTCGCAAAGCTATCAGCTAAGGCGTATTCATCCAAGCCTAGCACCTGGGCATATTGTTTGATAAACCTTTGAATATATACTGGCTCTGGCAACTCCTCTAATAAACCTTTTTCAATCGCTACCAATAGATGTTGACGAATTAAGGTTTTTGCGGCTACTTCTTCAATAGATAAAGCTTGTTCTAGACGCTTTTGGCGTAGTTTGTCTCCTATTTGACTTAGTAATTCGGCTTGTTGTTCCTTGACTGGACGTATCGCTTCACTCGTTCTTTTCCCACACCACTTCATTTTATCCACTCCTAAAAAGCATCTGGCTCCTCAACCGATGCAATGCTCACAGCTTTCTGGGAAAGGTTTTTCACTTCTCCCAATTCACCCTTTTGCAAAAAGCAAATTTCTGAATCTTTAAGGTAACGATAGCAACCTTTGGGTAACAGCGCCTGCGTTGACGGTTGCAATCTAATCGTTCCAATGGCGGTACGATGCAAGGAAATTACGGGGTATCCTAACTGCTCGGCAATTCGCCGAATCTGCCGATTTCTCCCTTCTTTCAAAACAATCTCTAAACAAGTAGTTTGCTCGAAATTCTTACCTTTGGCAATGATTCGCAAAGAGCAATTACGAGTTTTTCTCCCTTCTAAAATAACGCCCTGTCGCCATTGTTGTAACACTGTTTCGGGTGGATTACCTTTTACCCAAACATGATAGGTTTTTGGGATGCTGTGACGGGGATGAGTAAGTTTATTTGTTAGTTCGCCGTCATTAGTTAGGATCAATGCTCCTGTAGAATCAACATCTAAACGCCCTACAGGGTGGATTCCCATCCCTATTTGGAGGGTTTTTGGTAGCAAGTCGATAACTGTTTTGCGTCCTTGGGGATCGTCGCAAGTAGAAACTACCCCCTTGGGTTTGTGGAGTAGTAGGTAAATAAGTTGAGGGCGAAACTGAGACTGAAGGAGTTTACCATCTACAGAAATTCGATCTATTTCGAGATCGGCTTTTGCGCCCAGACTTGCTACTACGCCATTGCATTGCACTCTCCCAGCGACAATTAGCGCCTCGGCTTGACGACGAGAAGCAATCCCCCATTGGGAGAGAATTTTTTGTAACCTTTCCTCCATACTAAGTTAGGTCTAATTTCCGCTATATATTTACAGATATTACACGGGAATTTTAATCCCTCGCTTAAATAGATTGAACGCTTTGATTACTGATAACTCTCCGACAAAAAAGCCTAGCCGACTGATTGGCAATATTCTATCGCCAGCAATTGAGTTGTGGCTAAAATCCCAAGTTCAGCAAGTATCTAATCTCAAGGTACAGATAGAAGGAAAAAGTCGCCAAATCCTGACGGGAAATATCCCAGGCGTTTCTATAGTAGCCAGTGATGCGGTTTATCAAGGGCTGCACGTAGCAGAAATTCAGCTATATGCTACAGGTATTTTGATTAATTTAGGTCAAGTAATTAAAGGTCAACCATTAAAGCTGTTAGAAAAAGTACCTGTGACAGGTAAATTGCAACTGCAACAAGCCGATATTAATGCGTCCTTGCGATCGCCTTTACTATCTAATGCTTTAACGGAATTACTCCTAAAACTAGCTCCCCAAGCTGCTAATCAACCAGTGCGATGGGATAAAGTTATAGTCAATGATGGTCAAATCAGGTTAAATGCAACTATTGGCGATCGCCAACAGATTATCCTCCAAGCTGGTTTAAAATTATCTACAAGCCAAGAATTAGAGATTAGTCAGCCAACAATAGAAATCCCAGGAGTCAGTTTAACCAACCCTGATAGTTTCAAGGTTGACTTAGGCGCGGAAGTGGAGCTTGAAGAACTAACCTTGCATCAAGGTAAAATTATCTGTAGGGGCAAAATTAACGTCTTACCCTAACTCGGTAATAACGGCAATAGCAGAGTTACAAAGTAGTAAACCAAAGGAGCCGTAAAAACATAGCTATCTGCACGATCTAAAATCCCGCCATGACCGGGGATTAGCTGACCTGAATCTTTGACTCCAGCATCTCGTTTCATCATTGATTCGGTTAAATCGCCAAGCAAACTTGCAATCCCAATAATTAAACCCAAGGCTAAACCCGTCCATTGCCAACTTGACCAGTCTAAATACCACGCCCCCGTTATCGCTACAACTACGCTACCAAATACGCCAAAAACTGCCCCTTCAACAGTTTTTTTCGGGCTGATATTGGAAAGACGGGTTTTGCCGAAAAATTTGCCGATAAAGTAAGCGCCAATATCCGCCGCCCAAATACACAAAAACGTTAGTAGAGTTATTTTTAAACCTTGAGGTAATATTTGCAGATTTGTCCAATCTTCCACCCAGTAGCCACCCAAAGGTAAATTACTTACTGTATCTAGACTCCTCATTCTTACCCAATAACTTGGCAAATACCCGCCATAAAATAGCCCCAAAATTGAGGTAGAAATGTCAGCAATGGTGGCAAGTTTGGGTTGAAATAGCAAGTAAAAACAAATAAATGTTCCGGCTACAGGCATGATAACATCGGCTAAATCAGGGGATAATGTCGCCACAATCAGCAGCAATTGACTAACAACTAAAGTAGTTTTGGCGGCGGGTGCTATACCTGTAGCCCGTACCAAATCAAAGTATTCTAACTGACCCAAATAAACGATCGCGCAAAACATTAAGGTAAAATACCACCCTCCGAGCAGAGTAGCACTTAAAGCCAGTGCGATCGCAATAATTCCACTAATAAGTCGTGACAAAGACATAAGCAAAAGACAAAAATAGGCAAAACTTAAAGCTCAAAAGCTGTAACTAATGGTTATTACACTTGCACTGCTCAGTTTTATCTTTCACTTAAAACTGAAAACTATACATTAAGCTTTTACTTTCACATTCGCTTTAGTCTAACTTTTCGCCGCTCAAAATAAAAATTGGATTTACCGCCGCAAAGGTTTGTTGCGTCCCCCGCGTCTCCAAGCGGTTAACCGCCGATTGTACTACTTCTATATTACGAGCTTGGAGTTCGGACAAGGTTTGAGAAACTGCATACAGGGTTTCTAAACTAATAGCGGTGGCTACAACGCGCCCCTGGACTGGCAAATACTCCCATACAGTTTTTAAAATATCTTTAACTTGACGACCGCCTTCAATACAAACTCGTCCGGGGGGATTTTTTATTGCTGACAAGCATTCGGGGGCGCTAGAAACGACGACTTCAACATTTTTTACTTCAAAGACTTCGCAATTGCGCCGAATTAAATTTGCGACTTCTTCATCTCTTTCAATGGCGATAATCTTACCTTGGGGACATAGTAACCCTACTTCTACGGGGATTGTTCCCGTACCTGCGCCAATATCCCACAACACAGAATCAGCTTGCAGTCGCAATTGAGCAATTAGTAACAGTCGAGTTTCGCGCTTTGTGAGGGGAATTCCTGGTAAGCGCTCAAATAACTCATCAGGAATGCCAGAAGTAATGTATGGCCATATTTGACAAGGCATATAATTTAAAAATAAAGTAGCAGTTTGTTTGTAGCCAGGAACTAAAGCTGTAAGTTACAGCCATAGTAATAATCATCATGGTTAGTCAAATATTAGGCGATTTCTACGAGGTAGAGGGACAGATAGCAAAAAAGGCGGGACGAAAGACTTTATTGTGTAGAGATTTGCGATCGCATGAATTAGTAATAGTCAAGCTAGTATCGTTTAACAGCGATTTTGAGTGGGACGATCTCAAACTCTTTGAACGAGAAGCAGAGACTTTAAAATCTCTTTCTCACAGCGCTATTCCTCAGTATTTAGATTATTTTGAATTAGAAAGTGATCGCATTAAAAGTTTTGCCCTAGTCCAAACTTACATTCCTGCTAAATCCTTACAAGAAAATTTAAAAGCGGGACGCAGCTTTAGCGAAGGGGAAGTACAAGAGTTAGCCAAAGCACTTCTAGAGATACTTATCTATTTACATGATCGCAAACCCGCCGTTATTCACCGCGATCTCAAACCCAGTAATGTGTTAGTTAGCGATCGCACGGGCAATAGTATCGGTCAAGTATATCTAGTCGATTTTGGCTCCGTACACACTCTAGCAGCCAAGGAAGGTGGGACGATTGCTGTAGTCGGAACTTACGGCTATATGCCACCAGAGCAATTTGGTGAGCGTACAATTCCCGCCTCGGATCTCTACAGCTTGGGCGCAACTCTAATTAACGTGCTAACAGGTACTCATCCCGCGATTTGCCGCAAAAAGATGGATGTATTCAGTTTGCTCAACAAGTCAATATTAGTCGTAGTTTTGCACTTTGGTTAGAGCAGACAATTCAGCCGAGTTTAGACAAGCGCTTTACTTCTGCTCAACAAGCATTGCAGGTATTAAAAAATCCACCGCTATCAACAGACGATTTCCAGGTTGTAGAAAAACCTGTTGGTAGTAAAGTCGTACTTACTAAAGACATGAATTCAATAAAAATTATTATCCCCCCAACAGGATTTAATTTAGAGGCACTGAAGCTGATTGGTTGGGCAATTTTCTTTAATTCATTTAGCATTTTTTTTACAGGTGTTACGCTGGTTGAACCATTTACTTTAGTACTCTTGCTACCTCTTTGGATTATTAGTCTTAGTCTGTTACGAGCGATTTGCTGGGGCTTATTTGGACAAGTTTATCTTCATGTTGATCGCCAGCAAATTTCTCTAACTTACAAGCTGTTTGGATTCCAATACAATCGTCCTCGCCCAGCACGAAGGGAAGATATTACTAAGCTCGAATATACAAATAAAGCCCCTGAATATAATTCCGACCGCGTAGGGAGCGCCGTTAAACCTCAAATTAATATTTGGGCAGGTACGTATAAGTATCACTTAGGGCATAGTAATCTCTCTAACCATGATGAGTTTGGTTGTAACAGTCTTACCCAGCCAGAACTTGATTGGCTTGTTAATGAACTAAGTCATTGGTTAAAAATACCGATTGTAAAGGACTTATAAATGTATATACAAAAAAGGTGCTTTTTGTTCCGATAGGTCAATGTACCTTGAATGTAAAGTAGCTTAGAGAATATCAAAGGACTTTACGGGAGAATCAATATGTTTGGTTTAGGATGGCTGGAAGTAGGAGTAATTGCCATAGTCGGAGTTTTTATTTTTGGAACAAAGAAAATTCCCGAACTAGGTAGTTCGTTAGGTAAAACTTTACGTGGCTTTAAAGCAGAGCTTAAAGGCGATGATTCTAGAGACGAGGAAGACAAAGAATAAAAATTGATAGAAGTGCGATCGCACTTCATCCATAGGCAATTCTATCCCCTTTCTAGAATGGCGATTAGGTGAATTTTGCCGGGTAATGGCGATCGCATTCCAAATTAAACCGCGAATGAATGCGTTTTCAGTTCTGTGGGCGAAATAAATGGTTGTGTTCGGGATGGTACAAACGACTTCGCACTTCTCCCATATTTTGCAACGCCGGACTAATTACATACAATGTTGTGCGAATTAAGTTCTCTTTTTGAGTAACTTCTGCCATTTTGTCAAGGGGTACAACTAAAATCTTTTCATCTACCCAACCCAAGCGAAAGCAAATAGCTACGAGAGTTTCGGGGGTGTAGTGTTCTAATAGTTGAGCTTGGGCATTATCTATATGACGAGCGCTCAAATACAGACACAAACTAGCTTTATGGGCGGCTAAAGAGGCTAATTCTTCGGTGGCGGGTACTTGGGTGCGTCCGCTAATCCGACTAAGAATAATTGTCTGTACTACTCCCGGAACAGTTAATTCTATTTTCAGTTTGGCGGCGGCGGCTTGAAAGGCGCTAATTCCGGGGATAACTTCAAAAGGAATATCGGCGGCGGCGAGGGCTTGCATTTGTTCGTGAATGGCGCTGTAGAGGCTGGGATCTCCCGATTGAAGGCGAATTACCGATTTATGCGATCGCACTTTTTCCACCATTAAAGGCAAAATTTCTTCTAAAGTTTTATTAGCAGTGCGAATAATCTCCGCATCGGGGCGACACCATTGCAATACTTGTTTGGGTACTAAAGAATCCGCAAATAAAATTACATCAGCCCCGCTTAAAAGTTTTTGCGCCTTGACGGTAAGTAAATCGGGGTCGCCGGGGCCAGCGCCTACGAGGTAAACTGCTGGTGCTAAAGGAATAGTTGGCGTTGAGTGTAGAAGCTCTGACTGCGACATAAAAAAACTTTTACTAATAATTTATTTTTTTGCGGAACGGACTTATCTGCTGGTGAAGTAATAAATGGTAGATGCACCCTGGTTAAGCTCTAGATTTGACTCTAGAGCTTTTTTTTTATAAATTTTATCTTTGGGACAACTCTCGCTCTTTTCTTACTGGTGCAACATCCGGTAAAGAGCGCTGATAAATGTACAGCCAAGCTAATCCCGCTAATCCTAAACTAATACTGACTAAACTCACAACTTGAGCCATCCGCAACCATCCCAGCATCAAGCTATCGGTACGCAAACCTTCAATCCACAACCGCCCCAAGCTATAAGTAACCAAATAAACCAAAAATAACGTCCCTGTTTTGAGTTGCTTTCCTTTCCATCCCCGAAAAAATAGCGTCATTAGCAAGCCAAATACCATTAAATTCCACAACGACTCGTATAAAAATGTCGGGTGAAAATAAGCAATATCGGCAAATTGAGCGGGGCGATATTGTGGCTGTATATAGAGTTTCCAAGGTAAATTAGTCGGGCTTCCAAAGGCTTCAGAGTTAAAAAAATTGCCCCAGCGCCCGATCGCTTGACCTAAAATTAGTGAAGGTGCTACTAAATCCGCTAATTGCCAAAAAGAAATATCTTTGACTCTAGCAAAAATTAATGCCGCGATCGCACCGCCAATAATTGCCCCATGAATCGCAATCCCACCTTCCCAAATTCTAATAATTGTCTCTGGATTTTGGGAATATTTTGACCACTCAAAAATAACGTAATAAACCCGTGCGGCGGGAATTGCCCCAATAATTAGCCATATAATCAAGTCTCCCAGCAAATCGGGGTCAACCTGGCGGCGCTTGGCTAAATATTGAGAAAGATTTATCCCAATTAATACGGCGGAGGCGATAAGTAAACCGTACCAGCGAATAGTTATCGGCCCAATTTGCACTAACACCGCACCGGGGGAAGTAAATTGCATAGCTAAAGGTAATTGACTAATATCCGGCAACATTATAATAATTCCTCAGAAATATTTATTATCCCTTGCGATCGCACGGGCAAAATTGTTTGTCTCATCCGCAATAAGTTAAGGTCGTAATATATCTGTTTTTACCTATACAAAATTACTTTTATGGGCAGCAAAAGCCGAACCCAACTCTCACAAACTGACACTTCTACTCTAGTTCAACCTAATTCAACGCTATTAGGTTTAAATTTACAAGAACTAACAGACTGGGTACTCCTTCAAGGACAACCCGCCTATCGTGGCAAACAGTTACACGATTGGATTTACCATAAAGGGGCGCATAGTCTTGACGATATCTCGGTTTTTTCTAAACAATGGCGCGTTGCGGTTTCTCATATCCCTATCGGACGCTCGAAAGTACATTTGCGTTCTCAAGCCCCCGATAAAACTGTAAAATATTTGCTGCAACTAGCCGATAATCAAGTTGTAGAAACTGTGGGTATTCCTACCGAAAAACGCCTAACTGTCTGCGTTTCTAGTCAAGTAGGCTGTGCGATGGCTTGCGATTTTTGTGCTACAGGTAAAGGCGGTTTTAGTCGCAATTTATCATCGGGCGAAATTGTTGACCAAGTTTTGACAGTCCAAGAAGATTTTAAACGCCGCGTTAGCCATATAGTATTTATGGGCATGGGCGAACCGTTATTAAATACTGATAACGTTTTAAAAGCTATTGAATTGCTCAATCGAGATGTAGGTATTGGACAGCGTTGCATAACTCTTTCAACTGTTGGCATTCGTTCGCGCATTCGCAAACTCGCCCGACACGAGTTGCAAGTAACTTTAGCTGTCAGTCTTCACGCCTCAAACCAAAACCTGCGCGCCGAACTTATCCCCAGTGCTAATACTTATTCCCTGACCGATTTAATTACTGAATGTAAGGAATACGTGCAAGTTACGGGGCGACGAATTAGTTTTGAGTATGTCTTGCTAGCGGGGGTAAACGATTCGCCAAGGCAAGCAACAGAGCTTGCTCAACTGCTGCGCGGCTTTCAGTGCCATGTCAACTTGATTCCTTACAACCCCATTGCGGAGGCGGACTACGAACGCCCAACCCCTCGCGCCATTCAAGCTTTTGTAACTGCCCTACAACAGCAGCAAATCGCCGTTAGCGTGCGTTACTCACGCGGATTGGAGGCTAACGCTGCTTGCGGACAACTTCGTACTACTACGCAAGTTTAAACGGCAACTATCAAGTCCTGGCGCATAGGATTCTATGACTTTGCTAGTGTCTGAACAAGTAACCAATAAGTAGTCACAAGTTGGGCATTGCGTCCGAATTATATTGCTTTCGGCGATATAGTGGCGTTCGCCTTCACTACCGCAGTTTGAACAGCGAATTTTTTGAATTACTTGCATTTTTATACCTTTAGTGAGGAGTAAAGAGAAAAATAAATTAAAACGGAAATCTACAAAACTTAACCAATCAACCTTAATGTGTAGCTTTTAAATGAAAATCAACCGTAAAATTTGTAACTTCATATTTTTATTGTGTAAGCAGGTACAAGTGCTTGTCCTGTAACTTTAGGTAGAGGATTAAAACTTTTTCTTGTAGCTTTTACTTCCAAGATTGATGATCCCCACTGGTAACTCCTTTGTATTCTAGCCTCGATCTCTAGATTGCTCGTAAACTTAATCAAAAATTAAGCTTAGTAAATTACTGGTGAACTATGTAGTTAATCGAACAAGTGCGATCGCATATATTTTTATTTTTCTCATTATTTGCTGAAGATTAGGACTGCGATCGCTACTTTATAAAAGGAAACATAAACTTATACAGTTTTGCTGAGGGCAATTTCGTAATATATTGAGGTGCAAAAATGACTCCGCTAACTAGGGAAACACTGTACAAACCCCTATACAAACCAAATCAAATAATTTGCGGTACAGGTCAAACAGTAGTGGCGACCGGGTGGACGGTAAAAGAGAGCGTCGCCAAACACTTACAAACCCATGAATACGCAGGTATAGGAGCTTGTTACAGCCCCACAAGAGGTATTTCGCTATTAATTCGTAATTTGTTGGCAAATCCCTTTGTACGCTACTTAGTAGTTATCAACGCTACAAAGGAAGACCGCAACGCCGGAGCGGTGGAGTGTTTAATTGATTTTTTCCGTAACGGCTTTGAATCAGGACTTACAGATACAGGTAAGCAGTGTTGGCTAATTCGTTCCTTAGCAACGGGCTATGTAGATATAGAAATTCCTGGCGTTGTTTTAGAACAATTACGCCAATCGATAGAATGGGTTGAAGCTAAAACCATTACTGATGCGGTAAATAAAGTGAAGCGATTAGCCCTTAGAGAGCCAATAGAACCTTGGAGTAATCCGTTAACCTACGATTTAGCCACCGTAGAACCGACAGTGTTACCAGGGACACGCTACGGACACCGCATCGAAGGACGCACAATTGCCGAAACTTGGGTAAAAATCGTTCACCGCATCAAAACTACAGGGACAATTAGACCAACGCTCTACGATGGACAATGGCAAGAATTAATCGATGCTGTGGCAATTGTCACCGATGAGCCAGAGGAGTTTTACTTTCCCGAACCTAATTATCTCCCATGCGATCGCCCTTTTATCAATGAATATGTATCACAAATATTAGACGATGCGCCTACGGTAGAAGGAGTTAAGTATACTTATGGGCAAAGATTGCGATCGCATTTTGGCATCGATCAAATCGAGCAAGTAATTGGTAAATTAATCAACGATATTGATTCTGCTAGAGCAGTAATGTCTTTATGGGACGTACAGGACGGCGAAGCAAACAACAGTCCCCCCTGTCTCAATCATATTTGGGTAAGGGTTGTAGATAACGAACTATCTTTAACTGCTACTTTTCGCAGCAATGATATGTTTTCTGCTTGGGTGGCGAATGCGATGGGGTTACGAGCATTGCAAAAACATATTCGGGATCGAATATGCGAATTCTCGGACTATAACTTAAAAATGGGGGCATTAATTACTATTAGCCAAAGCGCCCATATTTACGACGATTGCTGGGAAAATGCCGATAATTTAATTCAAAATCAATATAAAAAACTTGTCGCGCAAAGAGATTATGCCGATCCTTCGGGTAGTTTTGTAATTAGCGTCCAAGATGACACAATTATTGTGGAACACATGACTCCTGGAACGGGAGAAGTTGTCAATTGTTATTCAGGTAAATCTGCAACGGGGCTTTGTAGACAAATAGCCGCCGATTGTCCGGCTTTGCAAGTTGGACACGCAATGTATTTAGGAAGTGAATTACAAAAAGCAGAATTAGCTTTACTAAGTAAATTCTCATACACTCAAGATCAAACTTTAGCTAAAGTAACAACTTCGGCTTGGTCTTGATACTTCCCTTTGCGATCATCGTAGCTTGTAGCGCAAGGTTCTCCTTCTAAAAATAGCAGTTGTACCACACCTTCGTTAGCGTAAATGCGACAATCTGCACTAGAAGAATTAGAAAATTCTAAAGTTAAATGACCACGCCATGCAGCCTCGGCGGGTGTTAAATTTGCTATTATACCACATCTTGCATAGGAACTTTTACCAATACAAATAACTGTAATATTTGCTGGAACTTTTAGCTTTTCTAAAGCTACTCCCAAACCGTAAGAATGAGCGGGTAAAATAAAGTAATGACCGCTATTATCTGTATGCAGTTGTGTTTGTTCTAAGTTTTCAGGATTAAAGTTTTTTGGATCTACTACTGTTCCTGGGATATGACGAAAAATGCGGAATTCTGCGCTTGATAGACGGATATCGTACCCATAAGAAGAAAGCCCATAGCTAATTACAGGCTGTAATGGCAATGCTGGATCTGGATTTTGCTGATGTTTTCTAATTAACTTTGGCTCAAAAGGCTCAATCATTCCTTCCGCCGCCATTTTAGTAATCCAGATATCATTTTTAATCACAACATCACAAGTAAGTTAACAGAATTACTAGGGTATCAGAAATAGTAATTAATACTACCTATTGAGTACATTTAATATTTAAGGTTGATGACTGCGGCGAATTTCAGTGATTTGGTCAGCTAGTTCTAGAATTTCTGGGGGCATTTCTGTTCCTGTCAATACAATATCTACATGACTGGGACGTTTTTTGATAAATTCCAATACTTCATCTAAAGGAATTAAGCCAAAAGAAATCGCTAAACTTAATTCGTCTAGCACCACAAAAGTATATTTTCCCTCGGATACAACTTTTTGCGTATGCTGCCACAATGCTAGTAAAGATTTGGTTTCTGTTTCGTCTAGCTGGGGAGTATCAATATAACGGGGTAAGTCGCAGCGAATCCAATCTAGGTTTTGACCCAACTGTACCGGATGCTCAAACCCTTGTCCTATCCCGCCTTTAAGAAACTGGACAACCAATACAGGCGTACCTTGTCCGGCAATTCTCAATGCTTGCGCTATGACGCTGGTGAAAAAGCAACGGGGAGAACAGGTAAATACTTGAACAAGTCCCGCGATCGCATACGGTAGGTTATTAGGAGTAGGTAATACAGGTGTTTCTAACTGGGCAACCATAGGACAATGTTTAACTGTTGAAAAAAATAATACAGATATATAGCGCAAGTATTAGCTAAGTTCTTTGATTTAACACTAGATATGAGTGAAGGTCAACCGCTCGAAGATAGTTACTTTGACAAAAAATTAGCAGTAGAGAAGCGAGCGCAAAATGTCCTAAACTTGGCTAAGTTCCCCCAACTAAACGAGTAATAGTCATGTGGCAACGTCCCGATGGTAGACAAAGCGAACAGTTGCGTCCGATTAGCTTTGAACTTGGGTTTACGCGCTTTGCGGCTAGTTCCGTTTTAACGAGATGCGGCGATACGCAAGTGCTTTGTACGGTAACCATTAGCGATGGAGTACCTAAGTTTTTAATCGGTTCAGGAAAAGGCTGGCTAACGGCGGAATATCGAATGTTACCCGGCGCAACCCCCCAGCGTCAACCAAGAGAATTATTAAAACTATCGGGACGTACTCAAGAAATTCAACGCTTAATTGGGCGCAGTTTACGCGCAGCCATTGATTTAGAGGCACTAGGGGAACGAACAATTACTATTGATGCCGACGTACTCCAAGCTGATGCTGGAACCCGTACAACCTCTATTACTGGGGGCTTTGTGGCGCTATCAGATGCGATTGCATCCCTGATAAAAAAAGGAACTTTAGAACGTTCTCCGATACGTCACCAAGTGGCGGCGGTTTCTGTAGGTATACTCCAAGGCGAACCCTATCTAGATTTAAACTACCCCGAAGATGTAGCCGCCGAAGTAGATTTAAACGTAGTCATGGACAGCAATTTAGGGATTATAGAAATCCAAGGAACCGCCGAAGAAGGCAGCTTTAGCCGGATTCAAACCAATCAAATGCTCGATATTGCAGAAATTGGAATTAAGGAACTGTTCATCGCCCAGCAGCAAGCGTTACGGATTGAATAAAGAACTTAGCCAGGAAAAGCGATACTCACTGAGTGATAGACAGCTAATGATAACTATAGTATGTAGAACTTTAGTATGCAGCCGTTTATGACTGTTTTAGTCCTGGATGAGAAAAGTTGTATGGGGGCGGAAATACTCAAAAGATTTGGTCAAAGAGTAAGAAATGAAAGATTAAAGCGGAGTTTATCTCAGGAAAAATTAGCCGAAAAAGCAAGTTTGCACAGAACATATATAGGAATGATTGAAAGAGCCGAGAAAAATATTACTCTTATCAACATTGAAAAAATTGCTAATGCTTTAGAAATAAGTATTGAGGACTTGTTAAAAGAAAATAGTAAAAATGAATAAGCTTCCAGAAGAACAATGGATTAGTCACTTGCGGGAGTATTGCCGATCGTTGAATATTTCAACAGGCGATCTCTACGTAAAGTCTTCCGGGGGAAGATTCCCCCGGAGAGCTTTACAAAATAGTAACCGCTCTAAAAGTCTAGCCAATGATTCGCGGTAAAGCTTTTGAATTTTCTATGTACTCAAGATTAAAACAAATATTACCAGCAAAAGATTGGACGGTTACTAAACCCGTAATGAACGCACAAACAGGGACACACGATATTGATTTAATGGTAAAGCATAATCTAACGAGTAAAATTATATCTGTTGAATGTAAGTTAGCTGGTAAGGGAAAATTTAGGGTAGCAAAAAAAAGCCAACCCGAAATTCCCGCATCAAAAGACGATTATCTGATCGGCGTTAAGTGTATGCGATTGCGTACAACTAAAAGTCCGGCAAAAGTTGCATCAGCCGCAAGAATGCTCTCTGTTAGCCCTGAAGCATTTCTTACTCATAGCGATCAATATCGCGCATCTAATTTTGACGTAGTTGCTACATCAATCGGTAATGCTTTTTATGAAACTTTAGAAGATGAAGATGGCAACTTGATGTATAAGTTTCAGCCAACAGAAGCAGGGAAAAAGTTTATAAAACGGTTAAACCCACCTGTAGATAATGAAATAGCTTTACAAGAATTTGTTTACAACAAGGTCTATTTTGCTAGTTCTCTCGATATTGCTGTGTCAAGCAAAAGTGGTGTTCTTTGTAATAAACGTAATTGCTTAGATAAATCAGATTGCGGGTTTATCCCCAACTATCCAGTTATCAATTTTGGAAATATTACAGAGTTATCGCCCGATCTTATTCCTTCTCCTAAAAATCATTGGATAGAAATAGAGAGAGTCGAACAGTTTTTCAAAGAAGTATTGGATAGAATTTAGACAAATAGTGCTAATTGCTCTGGGTCTTTATCTTTAATAGCTATTGAATTATAGTTCAATACAAATATTTCCTTGCCTTTATAACGTTTTCCTTTCTTAGAAACTTCGGGAGAAGCAAACTCCTCTCCCGAAGTTTCTACTTTATTTTTTTGATCGTCTGTCCTATTGATAGTATAGTTCCACTCTTTATCGTGTATTTGCATTGTCCAATCATACATCTCTCTAACTTCTACGCTGTTGTCATAAGTCAAAAGAAATTTAATCCTATCTTTATGCTCTCTAAGTAATTGAACTAGCCGATAATGATCGTTTTTTGAAAAAGAGTGAGTGTAAAATTTCTCTTGGTCGGCATTAAAATAAGGAGGATCGATAAACAAAAAAGCTCCATCAGGCACAGATTTTATAACCTGCTCAAAGTCAAAGCAAGTAATCTCAATATCCTGAAGTTTAACTGAGGTTCTCAAGATATTTCTACCCCAGTTTTCTGGACGCATACTATACTTTTCGCCGTATCCCCAATAGCAGTTTTGTATTTTCATTATGCCTGAGTAAGATGTTCGATTTAGATAAAACCACCTTGCGGCGGCTTCCAAATTATTTTGGGGGACAAATTCTTTTTTATAATATGTATGCCTTTCTTTAGTCGCCTGCTCCCCAGCCAAAAAATCAATTAAATCTTCTGGTCGATCTCGAATTATTAAATAAGTATTTATTAACGTTGCATCTATATCGTTTAGCCAATTATTCTTTACCTTTGATTTTGCAAAAAATATAGACGCACCTCCAGCAAAAGGCTCAATATAATCTGAGTGAGGAGGAATGTGTTCGAGAATCAGATTACGAGCATAAAACTTACCGCCAGCATAGCGAAACGGCGAGTTGATAGCGGAAACTTTGAGGGTGTGGTTTCCCGTCCCAAAGGTTTTTAAGAGAGAACCATTCATAACTACTTCATCTTAAACATTAGCGAGGGGGAATGCTAACTATAGTATTCATAAACTGTAATTGTCAATAGTAGACGAAAGCATCGTAAATTTCAGCAAAGGCTTAGAAGCAATTTTAAGGACAGGATAAGCATTAACTTAACTAAACTTGTTTAATGTCTGGGGAAGCGATCGCAATTTATCGTTTTGTTGCAAAAATTGTCAGTAACCGCCCTAGCACCCGATATCTCTGGGACAATCGGAAAATACAAGACTAATAATAACTATCCCCATCTATATAAATTAGGGAGCATTGCACGATATGAAATTGGCTTATTGGATGTATGCAGGGCCAGCCCACATTGGGACTTTGCGAGTTTCTAGCTCTTTTAAAAACGTCCATGCCATCATGCACGCACCGATTGGCGACGATTACTTTAATGTTATGCGTTCGATGTTAGAGCGCGATCGCAATTTTACTCCAGTTACCATTAGTTCAGTAGACCGCAACGTATTGGCGCGGGGTTCTCAAGAAAAGGTAGTTGACAACATTACTCGTAAAGACACCGAAGAACACCCCGATTTAATTGTTCTTACTCCTACCTGCACCTCTAGCATTTTGCAAGAAGACTTAGAAAACTTTGTCGAACGCGCTTCTATCGATACAAAGTGCGATGTAATGCTGGCAGATGTCAACCACTACCGCGTCAACGAATTGCAAGCGGCGGATATTACATTGCGGCAAATTGTTCAGCTATACACCGAAAAAGCCCGGAAAAAAGGCGAATTACCTACAGGTAAAACTGAAAAGCCTTCAGTCAATATCTTTGGTATTTCTAGTCTCGGCTTCCACAATCACCACGATTGCACCGAATTAAAGCGCCTAATGACGGATTTGGGAATTGAAATTAATGAGGTAATTCCTGAAGCAGCTTCGGTTCTTAACCTCAAAAGACTTTCCCAAGCTTGGTTTAACCTAGTACCTTATCGGGAATTAGGGGTAATGTCGGCGAAGTATTTAGAACAAGAATTTGGGATGCCTTATGTAGATATTACGCCGATGGGTGTAGTAGAAACGGCGCGTTGCATTCGCAAAATTCAGCAGGTTCTTAACGACCAAGGCGCGGATGTAAACTACGAAGACTTTATCAACGAGCAAACTTTGTATGTATCTCAAGCTGCTTGGTTTTCGCGCTCGATTGACTGTCAAAATTTAACCGGGAAAAAAGCTGTAGTCTTTGGTGACAGTACCCACGCCGCCGCGATGACAAAAATACTAGCGCGAGAAATGGGCATTCACGTTGTTTGGGCGGGTACTTATTGCAAGTACGACGCAGAATGGTTTAAGGAACAAGTAGGCGAATACTGCGATGAAGTGATTGTAACGGAAGATCATGGGCAAATTGGGGATGCGATCGCCCGTGTTGAACCATCAGCTATCTTCGGTACGCAAATGGAGCGGCACGTAGGCAAGCGTTTAAACATCCCTTGCGGTGTAATAGCGGCTCCCGTCCACATTCAAAACTTCCCCATCGGCTACAAGCCATTTTGCGGCTATGAAGGCACAAATCAAATCGCTGATTTGGTCTACAATTCCTTTACTTTGGGCATGGAAGACCACTTACTAGAAATCTTCGGCGGACACGATACCAAAGAAGTTATTACTAAAGGCATTTCCGCAGGTTCCGATTTAGGTTGGAATAAAGAAGCACAGGCAGAATTAAATAAAGTGCCTGGGTTTGTACGCGGTAAAGTTAAGCGCAATACCGAAAAATTTGCGCGCGATCGCGGTTTTAGTGTAATTAGTCTAGAAGTCATGTACGCCGCCAAAGAATCTGTAGGCGCGTAGAACCATTGTAGAGACGTTGCACTGCAACGTCTCTACAACAACCCAATAATCAAATTTACCAATTTTTCCATAGTGCGATCGCGTTACATCGGCCTAATGTCTTGACTATGTAGCATTTCTTGCCCAAGCGTGAAATACACGGTTGTTCTCACAAATATTCGCGCTGTACCGATCGCATTATTTATGTGGAGAATCATAGATTGGTCGATACTACAAATGTACTATCGCCCGTTGCCCAATTTAAGTTAGTTCGGCTTCTTTTTGGGCTGGTAATTCCGGCGCAACAAGTTCGCCTTTCATTTCTTTTTCTTGCTTCAATATGCTCCACAAATGCACGATCGCAAGTAATATTGCTCCCGCCGATAGCAAGTAACTATGAATAGTGTAAAGATGCTCTACAGTAGTTGTATTTAACGCGCCACCACCAACTAATACATCTCGTAAAGTTGAACCAATTAGCGGAATTGCCTCAATGGTACTTAATTCAATCCTAAAGCGCCAGTAACCTTCTTGACTCCAATCTAAAATAATTGCTGTCCAAGCAAGACCGATCGCGTTTAGTATCAAAAAAATACCGCTTACCCAAGCCGTTAGCCAGCTAGAGCGAAATTGTCTGCCTAAAAACATCACTACCATTTGAATTAAGCTTACGCCGATCAGCAACGTTCCCGCGCGATCATGAATTGTGTGAATTAGCAAACCGTTGGTAATTTCTGTGTCAATCCACTTGAGCGACTGATAAGCACCTCCAGCGGCTGGTTCGTAGTAAAAAGATAGTAATACTCCTGTAATGGCTGCGATCGCACTTAAAGTTACAATTGCCACCGATAATATCGTCGCCGTCCGCCGCCATCTAAAATCGTAAGTAGAAATCATAACTGCTAAATGTATAGTTTTATTTACAATCCTAACGCGATCGCCAATCTGTGCAGGTCATCCTAAAGTAGGTAATCAACTTAGATAAGTCACCCAAGAGGGTAAAACTGGATTAGAGCCATACCAAAGCCCTGACGATCGCGGAGAATGAAAAACATTCTCTATAATTAGATTTTCAGCCCCCTCTAAGTGCGCCGCTACAATGGGCGTAATCCCATCGCCCCAAGTATTTCCCACCCCACAAGTTTGCTGATAGCTACTGTAAGCCAACCATTTAGTATAAATGCGACTGCCAAAAACTGTTTTTCCCGCCACGCAAATGTAACGAACGCTAGGATAAAAAGCGCCGGGATAGTTATTATTGACAAAATCTAAATTCCACCGCGTCCATCGCTCTTGACTAATGTGGGGCGTACCAAGGGTAATTAAGTTAGCAACATAAGGGTAAGCATGACAAAAAGCTTGAGATTCTAACTCTTTTCGCCCCAAATAAGGCTTTTCTCCCAGATAAATTCGGGAAATCCAACCCCCCGCCGAATGACCAATTAAATTAATTTGTTTGGTATCAGATTGTTCTAAAGCTTGCTTTACGGTGCGATCGAGTTGCTGCAAAATCGGCGTAATCGGTCGTCCGCCCAAAGTAGATAACCAATCGCGGCGACGTAATGGTACGGTGGATGTGGGAAAACCCAATTGTTGTAAAGCTTGTTGCAATGGCAAATAGGCGATCGCACTTTCCAAGTATCCAGGCAAAATAACTGTAGGCAACATTAGGTTTAATTCAGACTACTAAACTTGTGAAAACTGGCACTTTATACGGAATTAGCGTCGGTACGGGCGATCCAGAATTAATTACAGTTAAGGGGCTAAAAATCCTCCAATCGTCAAAAGTAGTCGCTTTTCCGGCGGGAATAAAAGGCAAACTTGGCATCGCTCAACAAATTGTAGCGCCTTGGATGAGCCCTAATCAGCAACAACTAGCCTTAACTTTTCCCTACGTGCAAGAGCAAGAAATTCTAGAAGCCGCTTGGAAAAACGCCGCCGTCCAAGTTTGGCAATATTTGCAACAAGGAGTTGATGTTACTTTTGTCTGTGAAGGGGATGTTAGTTTTTATAGTACCTTCAGTTACTTAGCACAAACCTTACAGCGAATCCATCCTGAAGTATTAGTCCAATCAATTCCTGGAGTTTGTTCGCCAATGGCAGCCGCTTCAGCGTTTGGATTACCCTTAACCGTTGGCGCAGAAAAATTAGTAGTTTTGCCAGCCATCTATCAGTTAAAAGAACTAGAGGCTGTATTAGACTGGGCTGATGTAGTAGTTTTAATGAAAGTTGCTTCGGTATACGAACAAGTATGGCAAATCTTGAACCAGCGTAATTTATTAGAACGCAGCCGAGTTGTAGAAAGAGCTACTTTGCCAGAGATGGTAATTTATAATGGATTACGCGACCGCCCAAATCTACAGTTACCTTACTTTTCAATTTTAATTGTGCAAGTAACACGCAGTAATTACTAAATCTGCATCAAATCGACGAAAATATATTGTGGCTGATTAAAATAGTATAGTTTAGCTTTCAAATTATCGAGCTTTTCCACCCAAAAATTAAGTTAAAAAATTTTATAACTAAAAACTTTTTATGTTTAACGTTGCCAAAAAAAATGTCTTATCAAGCACTGGGATCGCTATCTTAGCCTCCCTAGGCATTCACGGACTACTTTGGGCTGTTTTGCCAGGATTAACGGTATCCCAAGCTGATAAATTGCCATCGGAGAGAACAATAAATCTTGTAGACTTATCTCCCCAAGAGCAAAGCCGTCTCCCCCAAGTTTCTAACCCCGCAGACAATACCCTACCAGCCTTTGCTTCTGAATTAACTGCGTTGCCACCTTTGCCCCCCACACCACCTTATCAAACAAGCGTAATGCCTCCGGTGCAACTACCACCAGGTAGTACGCCCGTTTACAACACCCCCCAAAATTCTGCTCCCGCACCGCAAACTTTTCAAGGGCCTGTACCGCCACCGCCGCCAACCAACACCTCCTTTCTTGCCAGTCCTTACAACAACCCATCTAATTCCCCTAATTCTTACCCGATACTTTCTGGATCTCCAGCATCGCCCTTCATTCGGCCAGCAAATATCGACCAGCCAAACCTAGCTTTGACTCCCGGCACTTTTTCCCCGGATGACGAGATCGCGTCGGCTACACCCTCCCCAGAGCAAAGTCTTCAACCAGGACCAGCTAATCAACCTACCCCCGCTACTCGCTCCATGAGCCGCCCTGAACTTGCTGCTGCACTGAGGGGACAACAAACTCGCACTAATCAACCTACCCCCGCTACTCGCTCCATGAGCCGCCCTGAACTTGCTGCTGCACTGAGGGGACAACAAACTCGCACTAATCAACCTACCCCCGCTACTCGCTCCATGAGCCGCCCTGAACTTGCTGCTGCACTGAGGGGACAGCAAAGTCGCTCTAACCAACCAACTCCACCAAATACTCGTTCGATGAGCCGCCAAGAAATAGCCGCCGCTCTAAGGGGACAAAACCGTAATTTATCAAACGAGCGCTTGCAAGAGCCAACAATCGAACAAGACAATTTAGATAAATACACAGTTGCTCGCGCAGAAGTCCAAAAGAAATACCCTGGTGTAGGTATAAAACAAATTAGGCGCAAACTGACAAGTTGCGATCGCGCTTTGGATGATTTAGCCGTCGTGTCTGTAGTCGTCAATCCCCAAGGAAAAAGATTATCTGAACCTGTTTTAATTACTCCGCCAAGAAGGGCAAATCTTACTCTCGCTCAAAATGATGTTAGAAATTATGGGTTTACTAAAACTGGTAAAACTACTAATTACATTTTTCGGGTTGAGTTTGACTACATTGCTAGTAAATGCGCCCAAGTAAAACCAACACCAACTCCTACTCCAGATAGTACGCCAGCACCGAACCTTTCACCAGTTTTGAGTAGTCCTAAGCCTACACCTACTCCAGATAGTACGCCAGCGCCGAACCTTTCACCAGCTTTGAGTAGTCCTAAGCCTACACCTACTCCAGCTAGTACGCCAGCGCCGAATCCTTCACCAGAACCCACAAGTACACCTTTGCCTCTCGATTCTAATAAACCTAGCTTTTAGAAATGACTAAAAAACCACAGAGAGGATAAAAATAAATGCGTCGGTTATTAGTAACTGGCGGAGCGGGATTTATTGGGGCGAATTTTGTCCGCTATTGGTGCAAAACTTACCCAGGCGATCGCCTTGTTGTCTTAGATGCGCTTACTTATGCTGGAAACAAGCAAAATTTGCTGGGTTTAGAGGAAAATCCTAACTTTTCTTTTGTTCTGGGAAATATAAGCGATCGCGCTCTTGTAGATAAACTACTAATATCAGAAAATATCGATACGATCATTCACTTAGCGGCAGAGTCTCACGTCGATCGCTCTATCCTTGAACCTGCAACTTTTATTCAAACAAACTTAGTAGGAACTTCTACCTTATTAGAGGCTTTTCGTCAATACTTAGAAACGGCAAAAATTGTAAACAAAGCTCTGTTTCTGCACATTTCTACCGATGAAGTTTATGGGAGTTTGAGCCTTACCGAACCTGCTTTTACCGAAACTACGCCTTATGCTCCAAATAGTCCTTACTCTGCGTCTAAAGCTGGTAGCGACCACTTAGTAAGAGCCTATTTTCATACCTACGGATTGCCAACAATTGTTACTAATTGCTCTAATAATTACGGTGCGTTTCAATATCCCGAAAAGTTAATTCCTTTAATCTGCCTCAATATTTTGCAGGGTAAAAGCTTGCCTATTTATGGCGATGGGCAAAATGTCCGCGATTGGCTTTATGTCGGCGATAATTGTACGGCAATAGAAGCGGTAATTAGTCGCGGTAAACCTGGCGAAACTTATAATATTGGCGGCAATAATGAACTTAAAAATATCGATTTAGTGAATAAAATATGTACATTAATGGATGAATTGGCTGCGCTACCGATAAATCCTAGCAATCAATTAATTACCTACGTTAAAGATCGACCGGGACACGATTTTAGGTATGCAATTAATGCAAGTAAAATTAAACTTCAGCTAGGTTGGACCCCAACAACAACCCTAGAAGACGGTTTGCGTCATACTGTGCAATGGTATCTCAATCATCGTCAATGGTGGGAAGCGTTGCTATAAAATATTTTAGATGTAATATTAAATATTACTGAGCCTTTTCCAAGTTGGAAAAGGCTCAAAAGCAAATCAAATCGGTGTTTTGCTACTTATTACCAACGGCGTTGTTGGTCAGCAGGATCGCCATAGGGGTCTTCACTGGCTGGGCGTACATTACCTGGATCGCCGTAAGGGTCTTCACTGGCTGGGCGCACATTATCGTACTGTCCTCTATTTGCACCACCTCTATCCATCAGCTTTTTAGCAGCGATCGCTGCAATCCCAGCCATCGCGCCCTTTGCTAGTGGATTGCTAAATATATTACCTTGATTGCCCCCCATCATTCCCGCCGCGCCGCCTAACAATTGACCGAGAAGATCGGGTTGCTGTTGGTGAATGCGACTTGTTGCCTGCGCGAGATAATTAGAATTTTGATAGCGATCGTCTTGACCATCACCATCTAAATCGGGAAACCTATGATTTTGCTGCCGCGTCTGCTGCTGGAGGTACTGACCAAATTGCATCCGCTCTTGGGGTGACATCCGGCTAAAAGCTTCTTGAGCCGACTCTTGATAAACATCGGCGGGTAAATCCCTAGATACTTGGTGGTAGCGATTTGCAACTTCTTGGTCTGAGTATCCTTCGTGGGCAGCACCCTGTTCATAGCGATTGACAAAATCCCGGTAATCTGTCTCGGAATTTTGACCACCACCAAGTATACTTTCTAAAAAACCCATTCTTGACTCCTATCAATTTGTATTATCAGAATTATTTACAGTGCTGGGGCTGGCTGTAAGTCTCTCAGGTCGCGCCCTGTAGGTTGGTTGTTATAACCTTGAAAATCGCGGTATCTTTGGGCTTCGGTTTCTGATACTTGAATTCCCTCAGATGGTGGCGTTACCCAGTGAACTTGCTTTTGGGCATCTCTATAGTAGACGCGCCCATTTTTGGAGAGGTAGTATTGTCCTTCTGCCCCTGCCGCTTGTTTGTTTTTATGCTGATTATACAGATAGTAAAGAGCAGCAGCCCCGGCTAAAATTACTACTTTTTGCTTATTTGATATTCCTTGGCGTTGCTGAGGTGCGCGATCGCTGTTAGGATAACTTTGGTTTTCAATGCGGGTATTATCTATAGAACCCATTTGGGATCTATTTAACCAGTCGCCAATCTTTGAAGCAACAGTCGAACAAAACAAAGATTAACCTTGGTGGTGGCATGAGCGAGAGTTGTTTCAAAATTCTTAACTAAACTTTTAC
>JAABUN010003025.1_pt1 | contig 27379 bp, 27 predicted proteins | sample 5559311 | NCBI WGS metagenome assembly JAABUN01 (sample SAMN10711877, study PRJNA513370) | rock metagenome | isolation source: Antarctica rocks | place: Antarctica: Victoria Land, Siegfried Peak sud
GGGCTCCAAGCTGCTTCCCGTCACCTCCGACCGGGTCGACGTGGGCCGCATGGGGATCGGGCAGGACAAGCTGGCGGTGACCCCGCTCCAGATGGCGATGGTCGCCGCCGCGGTGGCGAACCGGGGAACGCTCATGCGCCCCCACCTCACCGACCGGACCGTGGATCCGGACGGGCGGGTACGCCAGCGCATCGAACCGAGCGTGTACGCGCAGGCGATGAAGCCGGGCACCGCCGCGGCGGTCAACACGATGATGCAGAGCGTCGTGCGCGAGGGGACGGGGACCGCGGCCGCCCTCTCGGGGATCGACGTGGCGGGCAAGACGGGCACGGCGGACGTCCAGTGCCCGAGCGCGCCGGGCGGCACCGGCGTGCAGACGTGGTTCATCGCGTTCGCGCCCGCGAAGGATCCGAGGATCGCCGTGGCGGCGACCGTGGAGTGCTCGGGCGGCTTCGGAGGCACGGTGGCCGCACCCATCGCCAAGGCCGTGATGCAGTCGCTGCTGGGGCCCGGTGCCTGAGCTCGCCCCCGAGACGTGGATCGACGGGCGCTACCGCGTGCTCGACCGCCTCGGCTCGGGCGGGATGGCCGACGTGTTCTGTGCCGAGGACACCCAGCTCGGGCGCCGCGTCGCGCTCAAGCTCCTCCACCACCGCTTCGCGGCGGACGACGAGTTCGTCGAGCGCTTCCGGCGCGAGGCCCAGAGCGCGGCGGGGCTGCAGCACCCAAACATCGTGGGGATCTACGACCGCGGGCAGTGGGAGGGGACGAGCTACATCGCGATGGAGTACCTCCCCGGGCGCACCCTCAAGGAGCTCATCGTCGCCGAGGCGCCCCTCGCGCCCCAGCGGGCGATCGAGCTCACCACGCAGATCCTCAAGGGTGCGCGCTTCGCCCACAAGCGCGGGGTCATCCACCGCGACCTGAAGCCCCACAACGCGATGGTCGACGACGAGGACCGCGTCAAGGTCACGGACTTCGGGATCGCGCGTGCGGGGGCGTCGGACATGACCGAGACGGGGTCCATCCTCGGCACCGCGCAGTACCTCTCGCCCGAGCAGGCCCAGGGTCACGCGGTCTCCGAGCAGTCCGACCTCTACGCGATCGGGGTCATCCTCTACGAGCTGCTGACGGGGCGGCTGCCCTTCGAAGCGGATACCGCCGTGGCGATCGCCGTCAAGCACGTCTCCGAGACGCCGCCGCCGCCCTCGGCGCTCAACGCGGCGATACCGCCCGAGCTCGACCGCGTCGTGCTCTGGGCCCTGGAGAAGGATCCGGTCCGCCGTCCCCCCGACGCCGACGCGCTTCTCGCCGCCCTGGAGGAGGTGCGGGCCGGCCTGGGCGCGGGCGCCACGCACACGACCGCCTTCGTCCCCGTCACGCCGCCTCCCGTCGCGCCGCTCGCCGACGAGCCGCCCCCGGACGAGGTCGTCGTGGAGGAGGAGCCCTCACGCCGCCGGCGCTGGCTGCTGCTGGCCCTGCTGCTCCTCCTGCTCGCGGGCGGCGGGGTCGCCGCCTACCTGCTCACCCGCCCGGAGAAGGTGACGGTGCTCAAGGTGGTCGGCGACACGCAGGCGGTCGCCACCACCCGGCTCCAGAGCGAGGGCCTGACGGTCACCATCACCACCGGGCCGAGCTCGTCGAAAGCCAACGAGGTGATCAGCCAGAACCCGCTCGCCGGGGAGCAGGTCAAGAAGGGCTCGCTCGTCTCGCTCGTCGTCTCCTCCGGTCCCGGGCAGGCCACGGTGCCGAACGTGCGGGGTGCCACCCTCGCCTCCGCCCGCGCCCAACTCAAGAAGGCCGGGTTCAAGGTGACCACGCAGGAGGTGCCCTCCGGCAGCGTGGCCAAGGGCCGCGTGGTGTCCGTCTCGCCCGACGTGGGCCAGCGCGTCGACCGCGGCTACACCGTGAGCCTCATGGTCTCCACCGGGCCGGCGCTCGTGACGATCCCCGGCGTGATCGGGCAGGACCGCGCAAGCGCCCGCTCCGAGCTCGAGAGCGGCGGCTTCACCGTGACGGAGACCCAGCTCGAGAGCACGAAGGCGGTGGGGACGGTCCTCGCCCAGTCGCCCACCGCGGGGACCGCGGTGGGCAGGGGTACGACCGTGACGATCACCGTGGCCATCGAGGCGCCCGTCGCCGTGCCCGACGTCGTCGGGCTGGGCTCCGACGCCGCCACGAACAAGCTCACCGCCGCCGGGTTCACGACCCGGGTGCAGACGGAGACCGTGAAGACGGCCGCCGAGGACGGCAAGGTGACCTCGCAGACCCCGGCGAGCGGAGGCAAGGCGAAGACGGGCGCCGCGATCACGATCGTCGTCGGGAAGTTCACGCCGACGAACGGGCAACCGGGCACAGGCACGGGCACGGGCACGGGCACGGGGACGGGTACGGGTCCGACGACGACCCCCACCCAGCCCACGACCACGCCGTGAGCCGCGTCGCCGTGCTCGCCGGCGGGCGGTCCTCCGAGCACGAGGTCTCCCTGGCCAGCGGCGAGGCGGTCCGCACCGGGCTCGTCGAGGCGGGCCACGAGGTGCTCGACGTCCGCATCGGCCGCAGCGGGGAGTGGACGTACGGCTCAGAGGAGGTCGAGCTGCGCCCGGGTCGGGGGCTGCTCGACGCCGACGCCGTCTTCCCGGTGCTGCACGGGCCCTTCGGCGAGGACGGCACGCTCCAGGGGCTGCTCGAGTGCCTCGGCGTGCCCTACGTGGGCGCCGGAGTGCTCGCCTCGGCTCTGTGCATGGACAAGGTGCTGGCCAAGGAGGTTCTGGCGCGGCGCGGGATCCCGCAGGTGGAGTACCTCGGGATCCGGGCGCCGGACTGGCGCGCGGACACCGAGGGAGTGCTCGCGCTGGTGGCGGGCCTCGGGCTGCCGAGCTGGGTCAAGCCCGCGCGGCTCGGCTCTTCCGTGGGCATCGCGAAGGTGACCGCCGAGGAGGAGGCCGGGAGCGCGCTGGAGGCCGCCTTCGCGCACGACGACCTCGTCATCGTCGAGGCCTCCGCCTTCGGGGGGTCCGCGGTGGAGGTGGAGTGCTCCCTGCTCGGTGACGAGGTGCCGGAGGTGACTCCGCCGGGGGAGATCGTCCTGACCCGCGACTGGTACGACTACGAGGCGAAGTACACGCCCGGGGGCATGGAGCTCCGCGTGCCGGCGCGGATCTCGGCGGCGGCCGCGGCGAAGATCCCGGGGATCGCCACCGCGGCGTGGGTGGCCACGGGCTGCCACGGGCTCGCCCGGGCGGACTTCTTCGTCGCGGAGGACCGGGTCCTGCTCAACGAGCTCAACACGATGCCGGGACAGACGGCCACGAGCGTCTACGGCGCCCTCTGGAGCCACGCCGGCGTGCCCTACCGCGAGGTCCTCGACCGGCTCGTCGGCCTCGGGCTGCGCCGGCACGAGCGCCAGCGGTCGCTCGCGTACTGACCCGAGGTCGCCCGAGCCCTGAGCGCTGGCGGCGCGGCGACGCGGCGACGCGGCGGCGCTGCATCGCAAGGGAACTTCACGAGGGAAGCTGGCTCACCGGAGAACGGGTAGACCTGCGCCGTGAGAATCCTGAATCGCATCGTGGACGCGATCGTCGTCGTCGTCACCGCCCCGTTCCGGGCGATCGCCGCCCTCTTCGGCGGCCGCCGCCGCCGCTGACAAGTAGGCACACGCGAGACGGCTTGAACACTCGCCGCCCTCGACCAGCGGCCGAAGGTGGGCCTCGAGCACCGCGGCCTCCTCCTCGCTCAGCGCGGCGTCGATCGTCTCGCCCACCGGCCCACTCGAAGAGATCGCGCTCGTCGAAGTCCATCAGCGTCGATTCCTCCGCCCGCGCCTCCATCGCGGCTCGGACCTTGGCGGCGACCTTGCATCGCGCTGACGTCGTAGCCCAGCAGGCGCCCGCGAGGCTCGGGGAACGAGAACCGGTTGCGCTGACGACGTCGACCGAGCCATCCTCGAGCGCCCCGAGGTCGTCGGCGCCGGTGACGAGGAACTCACAGCGCTCGGCGACGCCGAGCTCGGCAGCGGTGCCCTGGCAGCGTTCGACCAGCTCAGCCGAGATGTCGCTGAAGATCACGCGCCCGCGCGGAAGCTGTTCGAGCGCGGCGAAGCCGATCAGCCCGTCGCCGCAGCCGAGGTCGAGCAGGGTCTCCGATCCGTTGAGCCCGCAGAGGCCGGGTCCGCTACGGTCACCGGCCGACCCGCCGAACCTGCTCCGGGTCATGCCAGCGAAGGGAGGACAACGTGGGTCACGGAGGCAAGCCTGCCGGTGCGCCGAGCGCGAGCGACCGCTTCTCGGCCGAGCTGTGGGCGGGAATCGAGGCGACCTACGAGGCGATCCTCGAGCACCCCTTCATCACGGGGCTGACCGACGGCTCACTCGGGCGGGCGGCGTTCGGGTTCTACGTCGTCCAGGACGCCCACTACCTGCGCGAGTACGCACGCGCGCTGAGCGTGGCCGCCGCCCGGGCGCCCGAGGCCGACATCGCGATGTTCAACGAGCACGCGGCCGGGGCGATCGCCGTGGAGCGCTCACTGCATGCGGGCTTCTTCACCGACCTCGGCCTCAGCGAGGAGGAGATCGCCCGCACGCCGATGGCGCCGACCAACCAGGCGTACACGAGCTACCTGATCGCCACCGCCTACGGGAGCTCCTTCCCCGAGCTGCTCGGAGCTGTGCTGCCCTGCTACTGGATCTACCAGGAGGTCGGCAGGACGCTGCTGGAGAGGGGATCGCCCGACCCCCTCTACGCACGCTGGATCGAGACCTACGGTGGCGAGGAGTTCGCCGAGGTGGTCGGGGCCGTCATCGCCCTTACCGACCGGCTCGGGCCGGAGCTCAGCCCGGCCGAGCGGGCGAGCGTCGCGCGGCACTTCGCCACCACGAGTCGCTACGAGTGGATGTTCTGGGACATGGGCTACCGGCGTGAGCGCTGGCCGATCTGACTACGGCGCTGCCGCTGGAGCAGGCCCTTCGCGAGCGGGGGGAGCTCCGCACGGGGCATCGTCCCTGGGGCCGCGCCGGCATGGCGCGCGCCCTACCCGTGGGACGATGGGACGCCTGTTCGACGGCTCATCGAATGGCTGATGCGCCCACCGGTGAGGCGGATCCGGCGCTGGTCTTTCGTCGCCACGCTGCCGGGCGCCCTCTTGGTCGCGCACGTGTATCGCGTGCTGGTGCCGCGCTCGACGATCGCGGCGACCGCGGACCGGGAGCGCGTGCCCGGTGAGCGCGGCCTGGTCGAGCGTGATGGTGCCGTGCTGCTCGCCAGGGCCGCGGCGTCCACTCGCCCCCCCCCGACCAAGGCGTCCCGAAGAACTCTCTCGGCTGCAGCGGAGTAAGCGCCAGCGGGCTCTCCATCCGGGGGCGATCATCGCAGGTCGCAACCGGGCTCTCGCCCGCCGGGCCGCCGCTCCCTGGAGCTCAGCGGTAGAGCGTCAGCTCGGACACCGTGACGGAGGACTTCTCCGCGGGGAGCTTGGTGATCCACAGCAGGAAGAAGCGGTGACGTGCGCCTCCGGACAGAGGGATATCCGTGCTGTGCCCGACGTCCCCGGCCGCGCCGAGCCTCGTCCAACCCGCGATGGCCCGGGGCGGCCCCGCGTCGGCCCCGTAGACCGTGGCCGGGAACCCGGGAGTGCGCGAGCGGACGCGGAGGAACTTCGCCGTGGTGCCCGGCCGGGCGTCGAGATAGAGCCCGACGCCCGGCTTGCCGAGCTGCAGGTCCCGGTAGCTCTCGGTCGACCACTCCGTGTTTGGGTCGGCGTCGACCACGTAGCGCGCGTCGGGGGAGTGCTCGGCCCCGTCGCCGGGGGGTGGGTCGTAGGCGTGGGCTGCCCCCTCGGCGAGCTGGACCGGGACGGGCGCGCGCGCGGGAGGACTCGCGGCCGGGGGGCCGGTACCGCGGTGGGCGTTCCGGCCCAGCAGGACGACGGCGACCACCGCGACGGCCGCAGCGAGGGCGAGCAGGGCCAGCGCGATCCGCGGCGAGCGCAGCCGCAGCGGCAGGCGCCGGCGCGTACGGCCGGGAAGGGTGCGCAGGACGGTCGTCGCCTCGCCGGTGACTTCCCCGGCCCGGGCGGTCTCGATGGCCAGGGCGTCCTCGAGGTCGGCGGCCATGGCGTCCGCCGTGGGGTAGCGCCGGGACAGCTCCTTGGCCGTGGCCCGATCGATGACCGCGGCGGTGGCGGCCGACACCTCGGGCCGGTGCAGCAGGACGTCGGGCAGCGGATCGCGGACGTGGCGCATGGCCACCGCGACCTGGTTCTCGGCGCGGAAGGGGACGTCGCCCGCGAGCATCTCCCACAGGACGATCCCGAGTGAGTAGAGGTCGGACTGGGGGGAGACCGAGTGGCCGAGCGCCTGCTCGGGGGAGACGTAGTCCGTGGTGCCGAGTACGCGGCCGTCGTCGGTGAGCCCCTCCTCGTCCAGGGTGCGGGCGATGCCGAAGTCCGTCACCTTGGCCGAGCCCTCCTCGTCCACGAGGACGTTCTGCGGCTTGACGTCGCGGTGGACGATGTTGCCCGCGTGCGCGGCCCCGAGGGCGCGGGCGACCTCGATCGCGTAGGCGACCGCCTCGCCCACGGGCAGTCCCCGCGTGCGCCGGATCTTCTGCTTGAGGGTCTCGCCCGCGACGAACTCGAAGACGATGTAGGGGCGCCCCTGGTCCTCGCCGGAGTCGATGACGGTGACGATGTGGGGGTGGGAGAGCTGGGCGACGGCCCGGGCCTCCCGGCGGAAGCGCTCGAGCTGGTCGGAGTCCCCGACGATCTCCCGGTGCATGAGCTTGATGGCGACGACCCGCTCGAGGGTGAGGTCGTAGGCCTTGTACACCGAGGACATCCCTCCCGACCCCACGCGCTGGTCGAGCCGGTAGCGCTCGGAGAGCAGGGTCCCGACGAGAGCGCTCATGGCACGATGCGGCGGTGCTGGACGTCCTCTACGTGACCGACCCGTCGTGCCCCTGGTCCTGGGGAGCGGAGCCGCTGCGACGGCGGGTCGAGCGGGAGTTCGACGCGGGGGTGCGGACCACCTGCGTCATGGGCGGCCTGGCCCGGGAGTTCGGACCGCCCGAGGCGCTGGTCGCCGAGTGGCTCGATGCGGGCGATGCTAGCGGGATGCCGGTGGATCCCCGGCTCTGGTGGGAGGGCCCACCGCGGTCCTCGTTCCCCGCGTGTCTTGCGGTGGTCGCCGCCCGGGAGCAGGGATTCGATAAAGCCCTCCTGCGGCGTCTGCGCGTCGGGCTCATGACGGCGCGGCGCAAGCTCGACACGACCGAGGCGCTCCTGGCGCCGGGAACGGCGATCAACCTGCGCGGCGGGTGGGAGGAGGTCCAGGACGGGCTGCGCGTGGCGGGGGCGGAGCCCGCGGTGCCCGGCGAGACGCCCGGGGTGGAGGACGTCCTGCGCCGGGCGGGACCGCTCGCGCTGCCCGAGGTGGCGGCCCTCTGCGATCTCCCCGCGCCGCGGGCTACGGCCGAGCTCTGGCGGCTGACGCGGGAATCCCGCGCGCGGCCCGAGCGGCGCCTCACGGGCGAGCTCTGGTCGGCGGGCTAGGCTCGGCAGCGCTCCATGCGCCATCTCGGATCCGTCCTCGCGCTCGTCGTGGTGCTCGTCCTGACCCCCACCCTCCCGGCCGCGGCGCAGAGCTCGCCGTTCACGCCGCTGCCGCTGCCGCCGCAGGCACCGGCCCCGGCGCCGGTGCGCACGCCGCCGTCGAGCAGCACCGACAACGGGGGCCTGTCGGCGGGCGCGAAAATGGGGCTCCTCCTCGCCGGTGGCCTGCTCATCGCGGGCATCTCGTGGGTCATCGTCCGCGACGCGCGGCGCTCGGCTCCGCGCCGGCGCGGAGCCAAGGGCGGCGCCCAGGGTGGTCCGGGTCCCACTCCGAAGCCCGCGGCGGCTCCCGGCGCCCGCGGACGCCCCACGGGCCGCGGCGGCAACGCCCGCAAGCGGGCCCGCAAGCGCGCGAAGACCCGCTAGCGAGCATCGCGGTCACTCAGAGATCGAGGACGAAGCGGAGCGCCTGGTCGAGCGGACGCATCTGCTCGGGTGCGACGATCCCCTGTCGAGTGGAAAGGCGATGGATCGAGATCACGCGAAGCTGGTCACAGCGGGCGTAAGACGTGTGGGCCAACCCGCTCGGGCCGGGCTCGAGCTCGACGTGGCTGCGTAGCCCGTACGCAGCCGAGCCGACGGGAACCACCAGCACCAACCCGCCGGCGCCGTTGTTGATCGTGTCGACCGACACCACGATCGCGGGCCGCACGAAGGCGGGCTCGTGCTCGACGGGCTGGCCCAGGTCGACGTCCCAGACCTCACCTCGCCAGATCAAGCCAGGGAGTCCCACTCCTGGCGCTCGGCGAGGTACTGCTGCCACTTCTCGGGATCGTCGCGCAGACCCCGATAGTCCTCGTTGAGCCCGCGCAGGAACTCTTGCCGTTCCAGCGCGTCGATCGCGGAGTGAAGCACGTCGATGACCGTCATCCGGCGACTCCTGGCCAGCGATCGAAGGCGTTCGGAGTCCGGCCGGCGGACCCGAACGGTCGTGGTGCCCTCAGAACTCATGCTCGCCAATGTAGACGATAAGTAGACGGCTAGCCGGGAGGCGTGCGCGTGACTCGGGCTCAGGCGGCGTCGATTCGCTCGAGGAAGTCGAGCACGCGCTGCCACAGGAGCTCGGCGGATGCTTCGCCGCGCTCGCGCTCGGTCTCGGTCTCGGGATATCCTTCCGGGCTCCTGCGGCCCTCGGACCGCGGCGGCGTCCGGTGCCCGAGATAAGAACCCACCTAATGTCCTCCGCTGTCGCCATTGAGGCTGCTGTCGACGATGCTGCTCCGCCTGCCTACGCCGCAGCGGGAGTGGATACCGCGGATGCCGCCCGAGCCGTCGCATCGCTCGTCGATGTACTTCGCACCACCGACGTCAAGGGGGGATCACGTTGTGTCCTCGCCTCCGGCCATTACGCGGCGGTACTACGCATCGGTGAGAACACGGGCCTTGCTCTGAGCACCGACGGCGTGGGTTCCAAGGCCCTGGTGGCCGAGCAGCTTGGCGACTACACCACGATCGGGGTCGATTGCGTTGCGATGAACGCAAACGACATAATCTGCGTCGGGGCCACACCAATCGCAATGCTCGATTACCTGGCTGTCGAGCAGGCTGACGCCCAGGTCTTGCGTGAAATCGGCCAAGGCTTGAAGCACGGCGCTGAAGAGGCCGAGATCGAGGTGCCCGGCGGGGAGCTAGCGCAACTCCCCGAGATCATTCGAGGGGTTGCCGAGGGCACGGGATTCGACCTCAGCGGTACGTGCGTTGGTTTGGTCGAACTCGACAGCATGATCACCGGTGCCGCATGCGAGCCCGGAGACGCGATCATCGGTCTGCCCAGCAGCGGAGTGCACGCGAATGGGTTGACTCTTGCCCGAAGAGCGTTGGGCGTCAGCGGAGACTTCTCGTCATCCGCGCCCGGCCCGCGGGACTTGTCAGTGCTCCGCACGCTGCTGACGCCGACGCTCATCTATGTCAGGGCGGTAAGAGCTCTGCTCGAGACGTCGGTGGACGTGCGCGGTCTAGCGCACATCACCAGCGACGGGTATCTGAACCTTCGCCGGCTTGAGGCGCGAGTAGGGTTCGAGATCGCAAGGCCGCTCCCGGTGCCGGCGATTTTCTCGCTCATTCAGGAGGCTGGCAATGTCGGCTCGGCCGAGATGTACGAGGTCTTCAACATGGGCTGCGGCTTCTGTGTGGTCCTCCCCGCCGATCAGGCTCCGCGTGCGCTCGAGGTGTTGACGGACTCGTTTGCCGAGGCAGACGTTATTGGCTGGGTCACTAACCGCGAAGACGAGGTTCATCTGCCCAGCGTCCGGCTCCGGAGCGCAGGGAATCACTTCTGCAAGTCCTAGTTAGTCACTGGGCGGCGCAGCCTATGGAGCACCGCGGCGGCGAGGCCCAGCCGGTAGAGCGCGTAGGGCGCGAGCGAGCGGTCGCGCTCCACCTGGGTGATGAGCCACGTCGAGCCCAGCGTGGAGAGGAAGGAGGCGCCCGCGCCGAGCGCGAACGGCGCCCACAGCTCCCGCGGCAGCCCCCGCCGGCGTAGCCGCACGACCTTGAGCAGCGTCGCGCCGGCGATGATCGGCAACGCCACGTGCCGCGACAGCGCGTTGGCGTCCTCGCGACGGAAGCGCCGCGCCCGCGCGGCGACGAGCGTCGCCCCGTTGCGCGAGACTCCCGGGATGAGCGCCGAGGCCTGCGCGAAGCCGAGGCAGAGCGCGTCGACGAGCCCCGCCTCCTCCCGCCGGCGCTCCTGCGGCGCGCCGTCCACCCACAGCATCGCCACCGAGCCAAGGACGAGCCCACCGGCGATGGAGCCCGGCGTCCCGAACGTCCGCTCGAGCGGCCCCTCGAAGCGATAGCCCAGCAGCGCGGGTGGCGCGAAGGAGCCCACGAGGAGCACCACCCGCCGGCTGTCGAGGCCGACCACCGCCTCGCCCATCAGACCACTCGGCTGCGCCGAGCGGTGCCCTCGCCGAGAGGCCACGAGCAGCGCGGCCGCCGTCCCGGCGTGGAGCGCGACCTCGAAGGCCTTGCGCAGGTCGGGGGCAAGCTCCGGGTAGGGCCGGCGCAGCAGCCAGGGCACGAGCGTCACGTGCCCCGAGGAGGAGATCGGCAGCAGCTCGGCGGGCCCGTGCAGGGCGCCGAGGACGAGGGCGTCAGGCGCCGTGAGGCGCATCCGCGGCGGCCTGGCCGGCCGCACCGCGGCGCCGCCACCAGCGCACGCCGAACCACACGACGGCGAGGACGATCGCCGCGGCCACCGCGTAGTCGACGTAGTGCAGGCCGTCCTTTACATCCGTCCAGTTCCTACGCGTCTCCCGGCCCACGAGGCCGAGGGCGAAGACCCAGGGGATACAGCCGAGGAACGTGAGCACCGAGAAGCGCCAGAAGGGCATCCGCGCGACCCCGGCGGGCAGCGAGATGAACGTCCGCACGATCGGGAGCATCCGCGAGAAGAAGACCGCCCAGCCTCCCCACCGCTCGAACCAGCGGTCCGCGCGCTGTAGCTGCGCCGGGGAGATGTGCAGCTTGCGCCCGTGGCGCTCAAGGAGATCGACGCGACCGAAGTAGCCCACGCCGTAGGCGATCCACGAGCCCAGCAGGTTCGCCAGGACGCCCACGAGCGTGATCGCGAAGAGCGAGTACTCGCCCAGCGCGACGTTGAAGCCCGCGAAGAGCATCGTCGCCTCCGAGGGGATGGGGATGCACGCGCTCTCGGCGGTCATGAGCCCGAAGATCCCGGGCAGGCCGGCGTCGTGGACCACTTTCGTGGCGAAGTCCGCGAGCGACTCCGTGATGGAGGCCAGGGGCAGGAGGGAGAGCACGCGGGTCCAGACTAGGCTCGCGCGGTGGCCGTCCCCCTGTTCGACACGGAGACCCCGCTCGCGCCGCTGCGCCCCCGCCTCCACGCGGCGCTTGCCGCCGTGCTGGACTCCGGGCGCTTCATCCTCGGGCCCGAGGTCGAGGCCTTCGAGCGCGAGTTCGCGCTGGCCGTCGGCGTGGAGCAGGCCGTCGGCGTGGCCAACGGGACCGACGCGCTGACGATCGCCCTGCGCGCCCTCGGGGTCGGGCCCGGCGACGAGGTGATCGTCCCCTCCTTCACGTTCTACGCGTCGGCCGAGGCGATCCCGCCCACGGGCGCCGTCCCCGTCTTCTGCGACATCGACCTCGACACGTTCTGCGTGACCCCGGAGACCGTGCGCGCGGCCGCCACCCCGCGCACGAAGGCGGTCCTCGCCGTCGACCTGTTCGGGAACGTCGCCCCGGTCAAGGAGATCCGCGACGAGCTCGGGCTGCCCGTCCTCGAGGACGCCGCCCAGGCCGCGGGCGCGAGCCTGGACGGGCGGCCGGCGGGCTCGCTGGGGGACGCCGCGACCTTCTCGTTCTTCCCGTCGAAGAACCTCCCGGGCTTCGGGGACGGCGGCGCGATCGTCACCGGCGACCCCGCGGTCGCCGAGCGCGCGCGGACCCTGCGCTTCCACGGCTCGCGGGACAAGGTCACCTTCGCGGAGGTGGGTTACAACTCGCGCCTGGACGAGCTCCAGGCCGCGCTGCTGCGCGTGGTGCTGCCCGAGCTCGCCAGTTGGGCGGAGGGGCGCCGCGCGGCGGCGCGCGCCTACGTGGAGGCGGGGCTCGGCGACCACGTCGTGCTGCCCACCCCGACTGCGGGCGCGGACCCCGCCTGGCATCTCTTCGTCGTCCGCCACCCCGAGGCCGACGCGCTCGCGGCGACGCTCACCGCCGCTCAGGTCGGCGCCCGCCCCTACTACCGACGCCCGCTCCACGAGCAGCCGGCGCTGCGCGCCTACGCCCCCAGGGTCGCCCTGCCGGCCACCGACGAGGCCGCCCGCACCCATCTGGCGCTTCCCATGAGCCCCGTCCTCGGGCCCGGGCAGGCGGCGGAGGTAGTGGCGGCGGTGGCGTCGCGCCGGTGAGCGAAGCCCTCGTCCGCATCCGGAGAACGGGTAGCCTGCACCCCCGATGCGCCGGAAGCTCCGCTCCGCGGCCTTCCCGGTACACCGTCACTCGCTGCCCCAGATCCTCATCGACGGTGCGCTGGTCGCCGTCGCCTACATCGTCGCGTTCCACCTGCGCTTCGACGCGCAGCTCCCGCCCCTCTACTCCCATCTCCTATGGGAGACCCTGCCCTGGGTCGTCCCCGCCTGCGTCGTGGTCTTCGCGCTGTTCGGGCTCTACGAGAAGTGGTGGCGCTACGTCGCCCGCGACGACTACGAGCAGGTGCTCAAGGCGGTCGTCGTCGCCACGGGGGTCGTGGTCGGCGCGATCGCGATCTTCCACCCCGTGGTCATCCGCAGGGGCTTCACCGACGTGTCGGTCAACGCCCCCACAGGGGTGGTCGCCGCCTTCTTCCTGCTCCAGCTCCTCGGCCTCGCGGGCGCGCGGTACCTGACCCAGCGCGTGATCGAGCGCCCCCTGCGCGGCTTCCACCCCCAGAAGGGCGCCCGGGACGTGCTCATCGTCGGCGCGGGGGAGGGCGGCCAGCTCGTCGTGCGCGAGATGCTCAAGAACCGCGAGCTCGGCTACCGGCCCATCGGCTTCGTCGACGACGAGCCGCGCAAGCAGGGCATGCGCCTCTCCGGGCTGCGCGTCCTCGGGACCACCTTCGACGACTCGCTCCCGCGCATCCTCGACGAGGCCGAGCCCGACGAGGTCATCGTCGCGATCCCGTCGGCCCCGGGCACGCTCCGCCGCCGCGTCGTCGCCGCCTGCCGCGCGCGCTCCATCCCCGTGCGCACGACGCCGACCGTGTTCGAGCTGCTCCAGGGCGGCCCCGCGGTCATGCGGCAGATCCGCGCCGTGCAGGTGGAGGACGTCCTCGGCCGCGAGCCCGTCCGGATGGAGCTCGAGCGGGTCGGCGCCTACCTCTCGGGGCAGGTCGTCCTCGTCACCGGCGCGGGCGGGTCGATCGGGGCCGAGCTCTGCCGGCAGATCGCCCGGGTGGGGCCGCGGCGGCTCGTGCTGCTCGACCACGCCGAGGACAACCTGTTCGAGATCGGGCGCGAGCTCGAGGAGGACCGCCACTTCCACGGGGCCATCTCCCTTCTCGGCGACTGCAAGGAGGAGGAGCGGATGCGCGAGGTCTTCCGCGCCCAGCGCCCGACGGTCGTCTTCCACGCGGCCGCCTACAAGCACGTCCGGATGATGGAGTCCAACCCCGTGGAGGCCGTGCGCAACAACGCGCTGGCCACGCGGCTCGTGGCCCGGATCGCGGGGGAGACCGGGGTGGGGACGTTCGTGCTCGTCTCCACCGACAAGGCGGTGTCCCCGGCCACCGTGATGGGCGCGTCCAAGGCACTGGCGGAGTGGGCGATCGAGGCCGCCGCCGGGCGCCATCCCGAGACGCGCTTCGCCACCGTGCGCTTCGGCAACGTGCTGGGCTCCTCGGGCTCGGTCGTCCCCATCTTCCGCCGACAGATCGCCCAGGGCGGTCCGGTGACGGTGACCGATCCGAAGATGACCCGTTACTTCATGACGATCCCGGAGGCGGTGCAGCTCGTGATCCGCTCGGGGTCGCTGCGCGTGGAGTCCGGCGCGGTGCTCGTCCTCGAGATGGGCGAGCCGGTGCGCATCCTGGAGCTCGCCGAGCAGATGATCCGCTTGAGCGGTCTGGAGCCCGAGCGCGACATCGCGATCGACGTGATCGGGCGCCGGGCGGGGGAGAAGCTCCACGAGGACCTCTTCAACCCCTACGAGCACCCCCAGCCCACGCCCGCGGAGAAGATCCTCCGCGCCGAGCACGACGCGCTCGACCCCGACTGGGTGGAGGCGACCTTCGCCGAGGTGAACCTGCTCGCGCTCGAGGGGGACGCCGCCGCCCTGGCGGCCAAGGTCGGAGAGCTCTCCTCCGCGCGCGCGAGCGGCCCCGCTCGGGTCGTGACCTAGACTCGCGCCCCGCATGGCCGCGCCCGGAGTGCTCGCTCTCTCACTGTCCTCCGAGGCGACGAAGATCGGCGCGATCGCCGGGCTCGTGGCGATCCTCGGGATCGCGCTGCTCAGCGTGCTGCTCTTCGCCCAGGCGCGGGAGCTCAAGCGTTTGCGGGAGTGGGCCGGGCGGGCGCCCGAGCGTGCCCGGGAGGTCGAGGAGCAGGCCGCGCGGGCCGCGTCGGGCGCCGCCGGGCGAAGCCCGGTGGTCGGAGCGCAAGCGCAGCCTGCCCCGAGCGTGACGCCCGCGCTGCCCGTCGAGAAGCCCGCACCTCCGGCGGGGACCCGACCTCCGGCGGCGTCCGCACCCGCGGCGCCGCCGGCACCTTCGGCGGCGGCGTCCTCGGTGCCTCTCGCCCTCGCCGGAGCGGGGGTGGGCGCCCCGCCCCTTCTCTCGGCCACGCGCTTCCGCGGGGTCGTGCCGCCACCGGCCCCGGCCTCACCCGTCGCCCCGGCCCCCGATCCCGCTCTCTCCGCCCTGACCCGCGCCCCCGCCTCGTCGCGTGCCGCCTCCTCGGGCAACGGGCACAGCGAGATCCCGCCGTCGCGCCCGCCGACCGCGCCGGCCACCACGGCCGGGGCCGCCCGCGCGGCGGTACCGCCGCCACCCCCGCGGACCCGTCCGGTGGCTCCCGCCCAGGCCACGGGGAGCGGGACCGATTCCCGCTCCGCTCCTCCCGCCGGGGCGTCCGGGCGTCGCCCGATGACCGTGGTCCTGGTCATCGCGGCACTGCTCGGGGTCGCCGCACTCACCTTCGGGGCGATCCAGCTCCTCTCAAGTGGAGCGGACACGCCCACCAAGCCCCGGCGCGCGGCGGCGGGGGCGACGCCGACGACGCCGGTCGGCAAGGGCCGCAACGCCGCCCCGTTCTCCAACGGCTCGGTCACCGTCACCGTGCTCAACGGCACCCCGGTGGCCGGCCTGGCCAAGCGCCTGGCCGACCAGCTCGTGGCCCGGGGCTTCAAGCAGGGCACCGTGACCAACGCGTCCGAGCAGACGCGCTCGGCCACCCTCGTCTCGTTCCTTCCGGGCCGCAAGCAGGCGGGGACCGTGGTGGCGAAGACCCTGAAGGCGGTCGCCCTCGCGCCCATCGACCCCACCACCCGGGCCATCGCATGCCCGGGCGCCCAGCCCTGCCCCGACGTCGTCGTCACGGTCGGCGCCGATCGGGCGGGGTGACCGTTCCCGCCCGGTGACCGGCTTCCTCGACCTCCCGGCGCGCTCCCCCAAGCCGCGCGAGGAGGGCATCACCGACGTGCTCAACCTGGAAACCCTGCGGCTCGGGCTGCGCTCGGACACCGCCGGGGCCTGGACCGCTTGATCCTCCTCGCCCGCCACGGCGAGACGGACGACAACCGCCCTCCCCTCTGCTTCCAGGGCCTGCGCGACACGCCGCTCAACGCGACGGGGCGGGAACAGGCCGCGGGGCTGGCCGAGCGCGTGGCCTCGGAGTACGAGGTGTCCGCGCTGTGGTGCTCGACGTTGTCCCGCGCCCGGGAGACGGCCGAGCTCGTGGGCGCGCGCATCGGCCTGGAGCCGCGCCCGGACGCGCGGTTCTGCGAGGGGGGACGGGGACGCTGGGAGGGACGTCTGTTCGCCGAGGTGCAGGACGCCGAGCCCGAGGCCTACGCCGCCTGGCGCCGGCCGGACCCCGCCTGGCGCTTTCCCGGCGGCGAGTCGCTGCTCGAGCAGCAGAGCCGGGTGCTCGCGGCGCTCTCGGAGGTGGAGGACAGGGCGCTCGTGGTCTGCCACGGGGGCTCGATCCGTGTCGTCCTGTGCGCGCGCGACCCGCGCGGTCTCGCCGCGTTCCACGACTGGAAGGTCCCCAACACGACCGTGGTGGGGGTGTGACGCTGCTCGCGCGCATCACCTTCGCCCTGCTCGTCGCCGCGACCTTCGCCGCGTTCTTCGTCACCGCGCGCATCAAGCGCACGCCGCCCGTGGTCCTCGGGGTGCGCTTCGCGCCGATGGCGTTCTCTCCGGGCTCGACCCGCACGAGCCGGACCTCGCTCTCCTTCTCGCTCAAGCGCGGCGACGACGCGAGCGTGGAGGTGGTCGACGCCGACGGCGACGTGGTGCGCACGCTGCTCGACCGGTCGCTGCCGGCGCGGCACCGGGTGCGGCTCGTGTGGAACGGGCGCGACGACGCCGGCCGGCGGCTGCCCGACGCCTACTACCAGGTCCACGTCGGCCTGCGTCATCAGGGCCGCACGGTGGTCCTCCCGGGTGCGTGGCATCTCGACACCGTCGCCCCCCGCCCCCGGCTGCTGCGCGTGGGCGGACGCAACCCGCGGCGCGCGCGGACGCCGCTCCTCGTCTCCGCGGCCCGCGCGCACGCCGTGAGGGTGCGCTTCGCGCGCGCCCCCGCGCGGGGATCGGCGCTCGTGGTGGAGGAGACCTCACGGGCCCGACCCCGCGTGGTGGCGGTCTCCCGCCGTCACCGCGGCCCGCGGATCCTCGTGTGGGACGGACGGGTCGGCGGCCGTCCCGCTCCCCCGGGGGTCTACCGCCTGCGCGTCCGCGCGCGCGACGACGCGCGGAACGTCGGGCTCACTCCGGGGCGCCTGCGGGGAATCGGGGTGACCGTGCGCGGGGTCGCCGTGCAGGCGCCGCTCGTGCCCGTGCGGCGGGGGCGGCGGGTGGTCGCCTTCGTGGACGCGCGAGGCGCGCCCTGGCGGTGGACGCTGCGCCGGGTCGGCGGCGGGCGCGCCGCCCGGGGGTCCGGTCGGGGGGTGCGCCTCGCCTTCTCCGCTCCGGCCCGGGGCGGGCTCTACGTCCTCACGGTGCGCGCCGGGCGCTTCGGGGCCCGGACGCCGCTCTTGGTCGCGGGCCGGCGGGCATCCCGGCTCGTCGTTCTGCCGGCGGCGAGCTGGCAGGGGACCGTCGTCGTCGACGACGACGGCGACGGGGTGCCGAACACGCTGCGCGCGCGCGAGCCGGCGCCGGTGGTGCGTCCCCGGACCGCGCTGCCGCCGGGCTGGGCGGGCACCGCCGCGCTGGTGGCGCGGCTCGACGCGCCCGGGCACGGGCGGGGCTACGAGATCACCACCGACCTCGGGCTCCTCCCCGGGGCAGGCGGCCCCCGACTCGCCGGCCATCGGGGCGTGCTGCTCGCGGGCGCGGCGAGGTGGGAGCCGCCGGCGGTGGGCCGGGGGCTGCGCGCCTGGGTGACGCACGGAGGGTGGCTGGCCCTGCTCGATCCCCAGACCCTGCGGCGCGAGGTGCGCCTCACCGGCGGCGCGCTCGTCGACCCCGGCCCGCTCACGTCGCGCGACGCGCTGGGGACACGCCTCGGGCCGCTCGTGCGGCGCTCGAGCGACATCACCGTGTTCTCCGACCACGCCGACCTCTTCACCACCACGGGCGGGCTGTTCGCGCGCCAGCCGGGCTACGAGGCCGTGACCGAGCCCCCCGCCACGGCCCTCCTCGCGGTCGCCGGGCCCGATCCCGACACCCCGGTCATCTCCGCCCAGCGGCTCGGGGCGGGCCGGATCCTCCGCGTCGGCCTCCCGGGCTTCACCTCCCGCCTCCGGAACCCCGACGTCGCCGCGCTCGTCGACCAGGCATGGCTGCTCCTCTCGCGCTAGCGGCCGGACTGGAGAAGGCGGGCGGCGTGGTCGTCGCGCTCCTCGTCCTCGCCGCGGTCCTCGCCCCGACCGCCCGGGCCCGGGCCGGGTGGACGCTGGCGACCCTCGTCCTCACGCCGGCGCTGCTGCTGGCGCTGCTGGCGGGCACCGCCCAGTGGCACGTGGTCCGCGACCGCCCCGCGGTGGCCGCGGTGGCCGGGCTCGCCGGCCTCGGGGTCGTCGTCGCCCTCGCGCTCGCGCTGCGCCGCCGGCCCGAGGTCTTCCCCCTGCTCGTGGTCGCCACGCTGCCCTTCCGCATCCCGATCGCCGCCGGCGGGTCGACGTTCAACCTGCTCGCGCCGCTCTACGTGGTGGTCGGCGCGGCGTCCCTGGCGCGCGTGATCCAGACGTTCCGCGACGACCCCGCCCCGCCGGCGCTCCGGCCCGCGGCGCGCCGCGTCGGCGCGGCCCTGCTCGCCTTCGTCGTGCTCTACGCGCTCCAGGCCCTGTACACGAAGGATCTGGCGGCGGCCACGAACACGCTCGTGTTCTTCCTCGTTCCCTTCGCGCTGCTGTGGGCGCGGCTCGCCGAGGTGGAGTGGACCCCGCGGCTCGTGCGCAACTGCCTCGCGGTGCTGCTGGTGCTCGCCGTCGTGCTCGTCGGAGTCGGGTTCGGCGAGTACGCGACGCGCACCCTCCTGCTCAACCCGAAGGTGATCGACGCGAACTCCTTCTCGTCGTTCTTCCGGGTCAACTCGCTGTTCTTCGACCCGAACGTCTTCGGGCGCTTCCTCGCGCTCGTGATGCTCGCCGCGACCTCGGCGCTGCTGTGGACGCGGGCGCCGCGGACGGGAGTGGCGCTCGCGGTGGCGCTCGCCGTGCTCTGGGGCGGTTTGGTCATCACGTTCTCGCAGTCGAGCTTCGCGGCGCTCCTCGTGGGGCTGGCGGTGCTGGCCGCGGTGCGCTGGGAGGCGCGGCGCGTGGGGCTGGGGGCGCTCGTCGGGGTCCTGCTCGCGGTGGTCATCGTGGTGGCCGGGCAGAAGGCGCTCAAGCTCGACCTCGGCTCCACGCGCTCGGTGGACCGCGCCACCAGCGGTCGGCTCGACCTCGTGCGGGGCGGGCTGCGGATGGCGCGTGACCGGCCGGTCTTCGGCTGGGGGTCGGGGTCGTTCGCGCGCGTCTACCGCCAACGGGAGAGTGGGTCACGCCAGACGGCGGTCTCCGCGTCGCACACGATCCCGCTCACGGTGGCCGCCGAGCAGGGGGTGCCCGGCCTTGCGCTCTACGTGGTGCTCCTGGTGCTCGCGTTCATGCTGCTCGTGCGCGGGGTCCACGGCGGGCGGGGCTCCGCGCCCACCCGCGCCTTTTTCCTCGCGGCCTTCGCGGCCCTCGTGTTCCACACGCTCGTCTACGCGGCCTTCCTCGAGGATCCCGCCACCTGGGCGCTCCTGGGCGCCGCGGCCGCGCTGCCGGACCCGTGAGACGGCGGCGGCGCGAGCTCCTCGCGGGGGCCGTGGTCGTGCTCGTCGCGGTGCTCGCGTGGGCCCTCGCGCCGAGCTACCCGAGCTACGATTCGCAGTGGGCCCTTGTGTGGGGGCGGGAGCTCGTCCACGGGGCCCTGCCGTCCTACGGGGTCTACGCGGCGCCGACCCCGCACCCGCTGTGGACGCTGGTCGCGGGGGCGTGCGCGCTGCTCGGAGGGGGCGGGGATCGGGCGCTCGTCCTCGTCGCGGTGGGCTCGCTCGTGGCGCTCGCGTGGGGCGTGGCGCGGCTGGGGGCCGGAGTCTGGGACGCTCCGCGCGGCCTGCTCGCGGCGGTGCTCGTGGGCACGAGCACGTCGTTGGGGCTGTATGCGGCGAAGGCCTTCGTCGACGTGCCGTTCGCGGCGCTCGTGGCGTGGGCCGGGGCCCTGGAGGTGGAGCGCGCCCGCGCAGGTCGTCCGGCCGGGCTTGGTCCCCCGGCCCTCCTCGCCGTCGCCGGGCTGCTGCGCCCCGAGGGGTGGCTGCTCGCCCTCGCGCTGTGGGCGTGGCGGCGCGGGTGGCGCTCGGCTTCCCTGACCGGGCTCGCCTTTCTCGCGCCCCTGCTGTGGGGGCTGGCCGACCTCGCGGTCACCGGCGATCCCCTGTTCTCGCTGCACCGCACGTCGCTCGTGGTCGAGTCGATCGGCGAGCAGGTGAGCGCGGGGGAGGTTCCGCGCGCACTCGTCTCCTTCCTGGCGGCCGTGCTGCGGCCACCGGTGCTCGTGCTCGGGGTCGTCGGGGTGGGGCTCGCGCTGTGGAGAGGGAGAGCCCGACCGCCCCGCGCACTCGGCGTCCCCCTCGCGCTCCTAGCGGTGGGGACCGCGGCGTTCGTGGCGGGCGCGGTGCTCGCCCTCACCGCCCAGCAGCGCTACCTCACCGTCCCCGCGGTGGCGCTCGGGCTCTTCGCCGCGCACGCGCTGCTCGGGTTCCGCGACGAGGCGCCCGGGGCGGTCCGGACCTGGTGGGCCCGGGGCGCGGCCGGGGCGGCGGTGCTCACCCTCGTGGCGGGAGTGGTGCTCCTGCCCGGCACGGCCGGCCGCCTGCGGACCGAGCTGCGCTTCGTGCGCGACTCGCACTCCGCCCTCGCGGCGGTGCTCGCGGTGGCGCGCGTGCGGGCCTGCCGGCCCATCGTCATGCCGACCTACAAGGGCGTCCCCGACGCGCTGTGGATCCTCGGGGCGCCCCCCGGCGTGGTCGTGGCGGCGCCGGCGCTCGGCCCCCGGCGACCGGGGGCCCGGATCATCGTCGGGCCGGGAGATCGGGTGATCCGGCGCTTCGGCCGGGCGGCCGGGGTCCGCGCCGCCACCGACGTGCTCGACCCCGACGTGCCCATCCTCGCCCGGCGCGGAGCGTTCACCGCCCAGGGACGCTGCGCGTGAAGGTTCTCGCCCCGAACCCGCGGCGGATCATCTTCCTCGCGCCCGATCGCGTATCCCTCCTCACGTGAGCGAGGAGGAGCGGCAGATCATCGCGCGCCTCGAGGCGATGCTCGAGGTCGCCCGGGCCCTGGCCCACGAGCGCGTGGACGCCCTCGCCACGCCCGACGCGGTGATCGAGCCCTTCGCGGTTGCGTGGACCGGAGGCGAGCAGCGGCTGCTCGACCTCGCCGACGTGGCGGGCGCCCTCGCGTCGCCCACCGGCGTCAACCGGGTCGCCTCCACGCTCATCTCCCGCTACGACGCCGACACGTTCGCGGTCGTCTCCGTCGCCCACGCCTCGCCCAGCGGCGACGCCGAGCATCCCCAGTCCCGCGAGGTCCTCCGCGTGATCCTCGGCCACGCGACGGGCTTCTCCGGCTCGGCGTGGGCCGAGGTCGCCCGCACCTCCGCCGGCCCCCGCCTGTCCGCGGTCTGGCAGATCAGCGAGGACGCGGAGGGCTGACCCCCGCGGCCCGCAGGCGCGCCCACAGCGGCGCGTTCTGTGCCTCGGCGGTCTGGGCGAGAGCCCACTCCTGGAGCTTCTCGTCCGGTGGTGACCCCGCCGCCGCGCGCAGCTCCCGCTCCCAGTCCTCGAGGGTGGGGCACACCGTGACGGCCCGCGCGAGGGTCCGCACCCCCGCGAGGCCGGGGGCGAGCGTGCGGCGACCCTGGCGCGCGTACTTCACGATCCGCTGGGGCAGCCCCGCGTCGTTGAACGGCTCGGCCCGGAAGGGGACGATCCCCACGTCGGCCCGGGCCGCCACCCGCGCCGCGGCCGCGTCGCCGAGCCGGCCGAGCCACACGAGCCCGGGCAGCTCGCGGCAGGCCGCGAAGTCGGCGTCGCCCTTCATCTCGTCAGGGTGCACCTCGCCCACGAGCAGCAGGGTGAGATCCTGCAGGCGCTCGGCCAGGGAACGGACCAGCGCCCAGTCCGTGCGCCAGCCCAGGTGCCCGAGCGAGACGGCGGCGGGGGCGCCCGGGGCCACCGCGGGGAACTCGTCGTGGGCGGGGACGAGGAGCTCGGCCTCGCGCCCCGCCGCGCGCTCGAGCCGGACGAGCTCGCCGGACACCGCCCACACCCAGTCGGCCCGCTCCGCGGCCCGCGCATGCAGGTCGGCCAGCCGGGCGCGCAACGCCGGCGAGGCGTCGTAGGCCTCCTCGTAGCGGTCCCAGCGCGCGTACCAGAGCACCGCGTCGGGGTACCGCGCCAGGAGCGCCTCGGCGAGCGGGAGCTGGAGCGGATGGAACATGAGCACGGCGGCGACGAGGCCGGGCAGGCGCATCCGCTTGGCCTGCCGCGCCGCGATCGCGCGGGTGATCTCGGGGGGGAGCCGCCCCAGGGCGCCGTAGCGCACGCGCGGCGGCTCGAGGGCGATCACGCCGGGGGCGCGCAGGAGGTCCCGGGCGGTCTCGCGGAGGATGAAGCGCTCCAGCGGGGCGGGCAGGAGCAGCACCATGAGCGGTTCGGCCACGGGAGGGCGGACGCTAGCGTCGCCGAGCGATGGCCGGGTACCTGAAGCGGCTGCTGACCACGGCGGCCGCCTACCAGCTCGCCGACATCGTCTCGAAGCTCCTTGCCCTAGGGCTCCTTCCGGTCTACACCCGGCATCTGACCAGGTCCGACTACGGCGTGGCCGAGCTGCTGGCCACCGCGGTGATCTTCGTCTCCATCCTCGTGCGGCTGGGGATCGGGGAGGCGTTCGTGCGCTTCTGGTACGAGACGGAGGATCCGCGGGAGCGCGACGCCCTGGCCCGGCGCTCGTTCGGATTCCTGCTGGTCACGACCTCCGTGCTCGCCGCCGTGGCCGCGGCCTTCGCCGGGCCGCTCTCGTCCGCGATCGTCGAGCAGCGTGACACGCCCACCTTCCTCGCCGCCGTGCTCGGGCTGTGGGCGTTCACGAACCTCGAGCTCGCCTACGCCCTGCTGCGGGTGGAGGAGCGGGCGCGCACGTACGCCACGGCGTCGCTCGTCAACGTCGCGCTGACGATCGCCGCGACCCTCGTGCTCGTCGTGGGGCTCGGCCGCGGCGCCGAGGGCCTGCTGCTCGGCAACTACGGGGCCTCGACGCTGGTGCTCCTCGGGCTGTGGGTCTCCCAGCGCCGGCGCCTGTTCGCCGTGCCCGCCTCGCTGTCGGTGCCGCTGCGCCGCCTGCTCGCCTTCGGGGGGCCGACCGTCCCCGCCGAGGCGTCGGTCTTCGCGCTGAACCTCGTCGACCGCTACTGGCTCTTCCACATGCGCTCACCCGCCGCCGCGGGCCTCTACTCGCTCGCGGTGAAGCTCGCGGGCGTCGTGGTGTTCTCCGTGCGCGCCTTCCAGTACGCGTGGCCTCCCCTCGCCTATTCCGTGCGTGACGACGTGGACGCCGCGCGGCTCTACGCGCTCGTGGCCACGTACTACGTGGCGGCGACGGGGTGGGTGGTGGCCGGGCTCGCCCTGCTCGGGCGGTGGGTCGTGCGGCTGCTCGCGGCGCCGTCGTTCTTCGACGCGCATCGCGCGCTGCCGTGGGTGGCCCTGGGCTGGGCGCTCTACGGGCTCGTGCTCGTCCTCGTGGCGGTGGCGGGGCGGGCGAAGGTGACGACGCGCAACTTCCCCGCGGCCCTCGCCGGGCTCGTGGTGAACGTCGTGCTGCTCGCGGTGCTCGTGCCGGCGCACGGGGCGGCGGGGGCGGGGATGGCGCTGTGCGGCGCCTACCTCGTACTGCTCGCGGTGCTGCACCTGCTCACCCGCCGCCTGTTCCCGGTCTCCTTCGAGTGGCGCCGTCTCCTGCACGCCGTGACGGTGTGCGGCGGGGTCGCCGTCCTCGGCGAGCTGCTGCTGCCCACCTCCGGCGCCGCGGGGCTTCTCTCGCGCGCGGCGGCGGCGCTGCTCATCGGACCGCTGCTCATCGCCACCGGGTTCCTCCGCCCGCCGGAGCGGGCCGCGCTGCTCCGCCTGCGCCCTGAGCGCATGTGTCGCTTATCGCGACTGGGGACCCGCCTCCGGCGGCCATTTGGCCGCCTCCGGCACCCCTAGGGTGCGGCCATGGCCGATTACACGCTGAAGCGCATCGACGACATGGAAGCGGGCTTCCGCGGCGGCTTCAAGAAGGCCCGCGCCGAGCTCGGCGTCACCTCCTTCGGCCTCCAGATCCTCGACTTCCCGCCGGACGCGACCGGCCACCCCGAGCACGAGCACGCCGCCGACGGCCAGGAGGAGGTCTTCGCCGTGCTCCGCGGCTCGGGCGCGCTCCGGGTCGGTGGCGAGGAGCTCGCGCTCACACCGGAGGTCATGGTCCGTGTCGGCCCGGCCGAGACCCGGAAGATCATCTCCGGACCCGACGGCCTGCGCCTGCTCGCGCTGGGTGGCACGCCGGGGAAGGTCTACGAGAGCAAGTCGATCTCGGAGCTCACGGGCGCCTAGGAGCGCCGCAGCCGGACCCGGCTGCCGAGGTTCGGCGGACGGCGGCTCCCGACGATGCGCGAGCCCGTCCACCGGTAGCGGATCGTCACCGGCCGCAGGCTGGGGCAGCAGAGCGCGTCGTTGCGCGCGTAGTGGACGTAGCGGATCGAGAACCGGCGGGGCCCCGCGGCGCGTGGCGGGTAGATCGCGATGCTCGTCCGGCGCGCGTCCCAGCCCAGGAAGCGCCGGTTGTGGAAGAAGAAGACGAGTTGTCCCTTCCCGTCCGCGCTCGGCCTGCGGAGGCCCACGATCGCGGTGAGTGAGCCGCCCCGTCCGTCGGAGACCACCGTACGCCTGCCCACTGAGCCGAAGCCCGGGTCGGCGCCGGGGCCGAGCTCGTACGTGCGGTGCATCGCGGAGCGGATGACCGACCACGGGGCGGGCCGCGGGCCCGCGGAGGCGTCGGCGGCCATCGCTGCGAAGAGAAGGACGGAGAGGACCAGCGATTGGATCCAGCGAGGGTGAGGCGTGCTCATGGCGCGAACCTACAGCAGCTCACAGCCGCCTCCCTCCGCGGTTGTACTCGTACGCCGCCTCGCGCAGTCCCTCGCCGCGTGCGGGGAACAGCGTGGCGGTGACGTGACGCCAGTAGCGGCGGGGATCGTGCCCCGGGAGGACGACCGCGGCGAGCGAGCGCAGCGCGTAGGTCCACGCCGTGAGCAGGCGGACCGCCGTCGCGGCGGGGGCGCCGTGGTGCTTGCGCATGTAGCGGTCGCGGTTGCGTGAGAGCTCGACGATCCGCCGTTCCGGGATCGTCCCCGCGGAGAGCTGCTCGTGGTGGATCGCCCTTGCTCCCGGCACGTAGAGCACGGCCCAGCCCGCGTCGCGGAGGCGCTTGCAGAAGTCCACCTCGTCGGAGTAGACGAAGAACGCGGGATCGAGCCAGCCGACCCGCGAGGCGGCTTCGCGGCGCACCAGCAGCGCGGCCGACTGCGCCCAGTCGACCTCGCGCCGCCCCTCGCCCCGGCTCTGCACGGTGAAGCGGCGGTGGAGGAACAGCGCGCCCACGAAGGCCGTTCGCGGGCCGGGGAAGCGCCAGGCGCTGGGCTGCTGGGTCCCGTCGGGGCGGAGGATCATCGCGCCGGCCGCGGCCGCCTTCTCGTGCTCGACCAGCGCGGCGTGGAGCGCCAGCGTGGCTCCCGGCAGCACCTCGGAGTCCTCGTTGAGCAGGAGGCAGAAGCGCCCGCGGGAGCGCTGGAGCAGCGCCGTGTCGTTCTCGGCCTTGCCGCGGCGCTGCTCGCGGGCGATCACCTCGGTGACCGCGCGGTGCCGGCGGGCGAGCCCGACCGAGCCGTCGGTCGAGGCGTTGTCGAGCACGAGCACCTCGGTCGCCCACGGGAGCGCGTCGCGCTCGGCCGCGAGCGCGTCGAGGCAGCGCTCGAGCAGCTCGCGCTGCTCGGTGTTGACCACGCAGAAGGAGACCTCGACGCCCATTGAAGACGTTCACTATGCCCTGGGCACCCGTGCGCGTACTCCTCGCCGACCCTGCGGCCTACACGCCGCCCTACGATCACGCGCTCGCCGCGGCGCTCGCCCGCGCCGGGGCGGAGGTCGAGCTGATCACGAGCCCCTTCCGCCACGGCGAGGTCTCCGCGCCCGAGGGCTACGCGCGCTCCGAGCTCTTCTACCGGCGTGCCGCCCCCGGCCCCCTGCGGCTGCCCGCCCGCCTCGCCCAGCACGTGCCCGGGATGCTGGCCCTGCGTCGGGGCGCGCGGCGCGCCGACGTCGTCCACTTCCAGTGGCTGGCCGTGCCGGCGCTCGACGTCCACCTGCTCCCGCGCGGGAAGCCGCTCGTGCTCACCGCCCACGACGTCCTGCCGCGCGCGCCGCGGCCGGGTGCCCTGCGCGGTCAGCGCGCGCTCTACGGCCGGATGGACGCGGTCGTCGTCCATTCCGAGCACGGCCGCCGCCGGCTGCTCGAGGAGGTCGGGATGCCCGGGGAGAAGGTCCACGTCATCCCCCACGGCGCGCTCGACGCGTTGACCCGCGTGGAGCCCGCGCCGCTGCCGCTCCCCGAGCCCGGCCGTCCCGTCGTCCTGTTCTTCGGGCTCCTGCGCCCGTACAAGGGGCTCGACGTGCTGCTGGAGGCGTGGGACCCGGCGTGGGAGGCCGAGCTGTGGATCGTCGGGCGCCCGCTCGGGGTCACGCTGCCCGCGCTCGCGGAGAACGTGCGCGCGGTGACCCGCTTCGTCTCCGACGCCGAGGCCGCCGCCCTGTTCCGCCGGGCCGACCTCGCCGTGCTGCCCTACCGCGAGATCGACCAGTCGGGTGTGCTCTTCACGGCGCTCGCCTTCGGCACGCCGCTGCTGCTCTCCGACGCGGGCGGCTTCGGGGAGGTCACGGCGGCCGAGCACGTGCCCGCGGGGGACGCCGCCGCCCTGCGCGCGGCGCTCGGCTCGCTCCTCGCCGACCCGGCGCGCCGCGCGGGGCTCGGCGCGGCCGCCGCGCGCGCCGCCACCGAGGAGTACGGGTGGGACGCGATCGCCGCACGGACCCTCGCGCTCTACGAGTCGCTTCAATAGCCGCCCGTGCCCGCCCTGTTCTGGCTCTCCTCCCTCCTGCTCGTCTACACCCAGGCCGGGTACGGCGCGCTGCTCGCGCTGCTCGGACGCCTCCTGCCCGGCCGCCCCGCCCCGCCGCCGGCCGCGACGCCGCCCTCGGTCACGATCGTCGTCGCCGCCTACGCCGAGGAGGACGTCATCGCGCGGCGGGTGGAGAACCTCCGGGCGCTCGACCTCCCCGCCGAGGTGATCGTCGCCTGCGACGGATCCCCCGATGCGACACCTCAACGGGCGCGGGAGGCGGGGGCGGACCTCGTCCTCGAGCTGCCCCGGGGCGGGAAGGTCCGCGCCCAGGACGCGGGCGTGCGCGCGGCGCACGGGGAGATCGTCGCGTTCTCCGACGCCAACGCGCTCTGGGAGCCCGCGGCCCTGCGCGCCCTGCTCGC
>JAABUN010003026.1_pt1 | contig 27377 bp, 25 predicted proteins | sample 5559311 | NCBI WGS metagenome assembly JAABUN01 (sample SAMN10711877, study PRJNA513370) | rock metagenome | isolation source: Antarctica rocks | place: Antarctica: Victoria Land, Siegfried Peak sud
CTTAAAGGCTTCCTCATGCCCCGGCGGTGTTACGACACTCTTGAGCAACTCAAAGCCGCTCTCACGCTCGGACTCAAAGCTCTGGATGTTATCAATGTCTAAACCTTAGCCGGGAGATACTTAGTCACAGCATATCCTGGGCTTACCGAATCTTCTTTCAACCTCTACACTGCTACGCTGACGACATGGAAACCCTCACCCCCCGCGCCCTCGAGCGCCGCCTAAAACGCCACGTCCTCAAGGAAACGCACGACTTTCTGGCGGTGTGCGCGCCCGGTTTTGAAGCGGCGCTACTAGAAGAGGTGCAAAACCTGCCGAATGTTACCGGGGTAAAAAGGGTACACGGCGGCGTCGATTTTCAGGGGCCGCTGGAAACGATCTATCACGCCAACTTGGGGCTTTCGACCGCGCACCGCGTGCTCTGGCGTGTGGCGGACTTTTTGGCGCAGTCGTACCCGATGCTCTACAACAAAGCGCAAAAACTCTCCTGGGAGCACCTTTTGGGGTTCGAGAAGACCGTACGGTTTACGGTCAGCGCGCGGGGCTCGAGGCTTCACCATGGAGCTAAAATTACCGAGACGCTGCTCAGCGCCGTGCAGAGTACGCTGGAGCCGCTCGGCCTGCACCCGCAAGGTTCAGAAGACGCCGCCCTGAACGTCCACGTCCGGATGTTCCGTGATCGCTGCACACTGAGTTTAGATACCAGCGGCGAGCATCTGCACCGCCGCGGCTACCGCACCCACGTCGGCGACGCGCCGCTACGCGAAACGCTGGCGGCGGCCCTTTTAAGAACCGTGGACTATGAAAAACACGATCTGATCGTCGACCCCATGTGCGGGAGCGGGACGTTTTTGCTCGAGGCTGCCAGAGGCCTACAGAACTTCGCACCCGGCGGCGCGCGCAGCTTCGCTTTCGAGCACTTTCCGGCGTTTCAGCCCGCGCGCTGGGAACGCCTCAAACTGGCGGCGGAAGCCACCACCCACCCGACGAGCGCAAAGCTGCTGGGTTTCGACAAAGACGCACAGGTGTTGCGGGCCGCGCGTGAAAACGCCGACCGCGCCGGGGTTGGCGAAACTGTCCGGCTCGAGGTAGCCGACGCCCTGACGCTGGCTTATAAAGACCTCAAACACAACGGTAATGACGACGCCGGAGGCGCTTACGAAAACCCGCTACTGATCTGCAACCCGCCCTACGGCAAACGTCTGGACGCCGCCAACACGCAGAGCCTTTACGCAAAACTGTGCGCCAAGCTCGGCGCGTCACCGGGCTGGACGTTCGCGCTGCTGACGCCCGACCCGGCGTGGGTCACGCTGCCCCACGCCAAACCCCTCGAGCTTCGTAACGGCGGCCTCTGGGTGTTCTGGGTTACGGGCCGAACTTAAGGGTCTCCCCAAACCCAACACTCGTCACTGGGTGCTTAGGACTTGGCACTCACTCACTTGGCACTCACTCACTGGGTACTCGGTACTCGGCACTGGGTACTGGGTACTGGGTACTCCCTTACTTTCATCGCCTTAGACAAGCCCCGGTTTTTTTGCTATACTCGAAACGACTTTCGGCACATCCTTACCCCGATAAATCTCAAACAGGTTGTAAGGTGCGTCACTGCGAACTCGCCAGACCTTGTGTAGAGGCCGTAACCCGTGCTTAAATAAAAGGGTTGCCCTTTAGACTAGGCAAGGAGGAACTCCCCCATCATGGATGACAAGCTAAACCAGACCGGAGAAAACCCTGTCTCCGGTACCGACCCCGCCCAGAACCCCGGTTCGACCGAGGCTCCGACCGCAGCTGCCCCTCAGGGTGAAGGCGCTACGTCGGCTCAAGACCCCACGGTAGACACCTCGCCCGGCCCCCAGGGTATACAGGACGAACCTGCCGCTGACGAAACCCCCGCTCAGTCCGAGCCGCAGCCCGACGCCCAAGCCGACACTCAGCCCGACACCCAGGCCAGCGATCAGGCGACCGAACATCACGCCAATCAGAAGCAGAACGTCAGCGAAGGCGGGCCGAACCTCGGTAACGTCGTCGCGGGCGTCGCCGCGATGGGCCTCGCCGCCGTTTTCGGCGCAGCTAGAGGCGGTAACAAAGACGCCCCCCGAGAAACAGGCGGCTCGAGCGAAGCTGACGGTTCGGGTGAAACGGACGCTGACGTCAGCGCCGCGAACGCCGACGAACATGATATGTCGGCGGCTCCGGAAGCTGCCTCGCAAGAACAGGATTCTATTCCGGCGACCGAAGCTCGAGATATGGATCAGGATGAGGCGAGTGCTCAAGACATGGGTGCTCAAGACATGGGCCGGAACGACGACGCCCAGGGCGGAGCCGCTCAGGACAGCGCCCAAAACAGCGCGCCTCAGAGCACGTCCCAAACCGAGACCTCAGACGGCGACGCTCAAACCGACAGCCAAGGCAGCACGCCTCAAACCGAACCCGAAGAGGACGACGGCTCGAGCATGACCATGGAAGAGGTGATGGCCGCCTCGGACGAGCAGTTGGCGCGCAAACCGATTCACCGCGGGATGCTCACCACCGGTACCGTCATCTTGCTCTCGCAAGAAGGTCTGGTTATCGACGTCGGTCAAAAGGTCGAGGGCCTGGTACCTTACAATCAGCTTTTCGAGTTCGAGACGACTCCTGAAGAGGCCGCCAAATACTTTAAGTCCGGTGACGAGTTGCAGGTCTACGCGATTCGCGTCGATATCGCCAACAGCACCATCATCTTGTCGAAAAAGCGCGCCGACCAGGAACGCGCTTGGAACCTGCTGCAAGACATCTTCGACAAAAAACTGCCGGTCGAGGTCGAGATCGTCGAAAAAGTTCGCGGTGGTTTGGTCGCCAACTTGGGTGTGCGCGCCTTTTTGCCCGCCAGCCAGGTCGACGTGCGCCGGATCAACGAGCTAGAACCCTACGTCGGCAAGCGGATGCGGGTACGGATTATCGAACTCAACCGCCGCCGCAACCGCGTCATCATCTCGCGGCGCTCGATTATGGAAGAGGAGCTCGCGGGGCAAAAAGAAGAGACGCTCAAGCAGCTCGAGCCCGGCGCGAAACTCGAGGGCGAAGTCGTCGAGATCACCGATTTCGGCGCGTTTGTCAACTTGGGCGGCGTCGACGGCCTCGTTCACCGCAGCGAGATTACCCACGGCCGCTTCAACCACCCGCGCGAGGTTTTAGAGGTCGGACAAAAAGTTCAGGTCGAAGTTTTGGACATGGACTTAGAGCGCGAACGTATCAACTTGTCGATGAAGTCCTTGAAGGGCGACCCCTGGGAAAACGTGCTCGGCACCTTTCACATCGGTCAAAAGGTCAGCGGCAAAGTTACCAACATCACCCCGTTCGGCGCGTTTGTCGAGATCGAGTCGGGGCTCGAGGGTCTGATTCACGTCTCTGAAATGAGCTGGACCAAACGCGTCCGGCACCCCAAAGAGGTCGTCGAAGAGGGCCAAGAGGTCGAGGCGATGGTGCTTAAAATCGACGTGCCGCAACAGCGGATTTCGCTCGGTTTGCGTCAGACCCAACCCGACCCGTGGAGCAGCCTGCCCGACCGTTACCCGCCCGGTACCGAGATCACCGGCCCGATCACCGGCATGACCGATTTCGGCGTCTTTATGGAGATCGAAGAGGGCGTAGAGGGTCTCGTTCACATCAGCGAATTGGCCCACGAGCACATTGACGACGTGTCGGAGCACTTTAACAAGGGCGACGAGATTACCGCGGTTATTCTCAACATCGACCCCATCGAGCAACGCGCCAGCTTGTCGCGGAAACGCACCCTGCCCTTTAGCGCCGGTAGCGGTGAAGGCGGGTACGAGGGTGGCGCTCCGCTCGGCGCGCCGCAGAGCCGTGGCGGAGCCCGCAAGGGTGGACGCCGTGGTGGTCGCAGAAGTCAGGGTATCGACTACGATTACTCGTACGCTTCAGCCGACGCCGGAAGCCGCACCACCACCAAACTCGGTGACGTTTACGCCGACTTGTTCGCGCAGTTCGGTCTAAACGACAACGCTCCGAGCGCCGCCAGCGACGACAACGACGCCGCTACGGAAGCCTCCGCAGACGACGTTGCGGTAGCGCCCGCCGACACCGGCAGCGCGCAGGCCGAGTCCGGTTCGGCAGAAACTGCCGGAACCACCCCTGAAACCTCAACCGCTGACGAAACCGCTGCGCCGCAGCAAACGTCCGCACCCGCTCCCGAGAAAAAGGAGCAGGAGCCCGAGGTCGAACCGGAAAATGCTATCGACGCCGCCGAAGCTGCTGCGCTGCTGACCGCTGCGTTCAGGCAAGGCAAACGTCCGGCCCCGGCTACCCTCGAGCCCGAGCTGAAGAGCGAAGCCCAGGCCGAAACACCTGAAGACTCAGCGGAAGAGACCACGCAAGAAGAAGAAAAAGAAACCACCGACGCCTAAACGTCGGGATAAACAAGAAGCCGCACTCGAGACTCGGGTGCGGCTTCTTGTCGTCGTGTTGGGGTGGAACCGGGTATAAATCGACTCCTCTGACCGACTCGTCCATGCTCTATGAACCGTTCTAAGTTCTGTCGATTTTTTAGTTGACTCGAGGTGGTTTTTGTTATGCTTAACGTAACAAGCAACAAGTAAGGAGCAAGAAGCGGGGGGTTCCGGAAACGCTTGTCTCGTCTGTCACGAGGTTGCCCGCGTCTCTCAGGCAGGTTTCAACACAACCCAACTCCGGCTATTCTACCCTAAGAATGCGCTAAAAGTTTGAACTCACGACAAAACTCAGTTAAAAGAAACCTTCGGTACCGCGCGCTCCGTTGCGGGCGTCTCGAGCACGACTTGCGGGGTCTTACCCATCGGCCCGGCGATAAACACGCCCGGAACCGTCTGAATGGCGTTATTGAAGCCGAGCACCGCGTCATTGTAAAACTGCCGCGCGTAAGCGATCTTGTCTTCGGTTTCGGAGAGTTCGGACTGAAGCGCCGAAAAGTTTTCGCTGGCGCGCAGTTCGGGGTAGTTTTCAGCTACGGCAAATACACTTTTGAGCGCGCTGCCGACCTGATTCGAGGCTTCGGCTTGTTCAGGGACGGTGCTCGCGCGCAGCGAGCGTTCGCGCGCTTCGCCGAGCCGGGTAAAGAGTTCGCGTTCGTGGCCCGCGTAACCTTTGACGGTCTCGAGCAGGTTCGGAATCAGGTCGTTACGCCGTTTGAGCTGGACGTCGATCTGACCCCAGGCGTTTTTGATACGGTTTTCCAGGACGACGATGCGGTTGTAAAGCGCCACCGCGACGAGGGCGGCGGCGACGAGCACAGCGAGAACGATCCACAACACAGCGAACCTCCTGCGGCTAGTCTAGCCTAACGTGTATGGAGCACGTTACAAACGGGCGCTGATGACGCCGCCACCCAGAAGCCGGGAACCGTCGTAGATGACCGCCGACTGACCGAGCGTGACGGCGAACATAGGGGTGTCGAAACGTAGCTCGAGCTCCTCACCCTCCAGTTTAAGCGTCGCCCCCACAGGTTGCTGCCGGTAACGCGTCTGCACCTGTACCCGCTTCGGTACCCGGCTTGCGTCCAAAAGCAAATTGACCTGCCGCGCCCGCAGCCCCTGCCAGTGACACATCTCCCGCGTTCCGACCACGACCTCGTTGGTGTCGGCGCGAAGTTCGGTAACAAAACGCTCCAAGTGCGAGTGAAACATCCCCAGACCGCGACGCTGCCCAATCGTATAGAACTGTACGCCGTTATGCTGCCCGACCTTTTTGAAGCCGTCCGCGGCGTCTACCACGTCGCCGGGGCGAACCGCGCTGAAGTCGGTCAGGTAATCCTTGACGCTATCGGTGATAAAACAGAGCCCGTGCGACGACCTTTTGTCGGCGGTGACGAAACCTCTCGCCTCGGCTAGAGCGCGAACCTCGAGTTTGGTCATGTCGCCGAGTGGGAAGAGCAGCTGCGGCAAAACGTCGCGGTGGAGCGCCCACAAAAAGTACGTCTGGTCTTTGCTGTCGTCCGCGCCCCGGTGCAGCTCTACGCCTTCGGAGCCGTCGATACGTTTGACGTAGTGACCCGTGGCGACGTACTCGCACCCCAACCGCCGCGCCTTGTGCAAAAACGTCCCGAACTTGATCTCACGGTTGCACCACACGCACGGATTAGGCGTCTCTCCGCCCTCATAGGTCGGCACAAACGGGCTGATCACCACCTCGTCGAACTGCTCTCTCGCGTCGAGCAGATAAAACGGCACGTCTACTTTGTCGGCGATACGCCGCGCGTCGTAGGCGGCGTCGGGGCTACAGCAGAGGTCGAACGCGCCCGTCGGCCGGTCATCGGGCCAAAACCGCAACATCGCGCCCTGCACGCCGTAGCCCTGCTCTTTGAGGAGCGCCGCTGCGAGTGACGAGTCTACCCCGCCCGACATCGCACATAAAACGCGCGTAGCGGAGGTTTCGGCGGCGGGCTGGGGGGTGGTGCTCACAGCTTTCCAGTATACGTGGGCAGGCAGGTTTGTTGGAGAAGTCCGCAACGAAGCCGGTTTCGAGAAATTTTCAGCGTGGCAACGTAAAGGTTGGATTACGCCCGCGTCTGTACTTGTCGACCGAATTTATAGAGCGTTCGGAACGAGGCAGAAAGGGATTTTCGAGATGGCAGGAAGGTGTCACCGACTGAACTTACCCCTCGGTTCCAGCAGCAGATAGACGCCGAAAGAAAGGAGTAAAGCACCGATAAAAACGGCGACAGGAACGTCCCAAAAAAGCCTCGAGCGAACGTAATGCTCGAGCATACCGGCAGAAATAAACGAATCACCACGTCTGGGCAAAAATGCCGACGTGATAACCGCTCCCCCGAGGCTGAACAACAACATCGAAAACACGAACAAGATGCGGCTCACCAGGCGTATCCCCTAGCTGAACGATACACGGCACCGACCCGCAAGCATAAACCCCGAAAACCAGCCAAATCAGCGCCCCGGCGTCAGCGTCAGCGTCCCGAGCGCGTCTTCGTCTACCCGTTCCCGCGCCATCACCATCGGCAGATACTCGGTGGCGGCCCACCGCTGCACAAAGTCGCGGTAATGCCTCGAGAGCGGGTTGCCCGACTGTCCGGTCGGCTGAATAAACCGCGAGCGTTCCAGATCCTCGAGGTCGTATAGAGCCCGGAAACCGGGGCCGGAGGTCTGCGCCGCGCCGTCCTCACCTATCGCGTAACGCGCGGCGTTGACGGTAAACGCGTCGCCGCCGTTCGGGACGCGCAGGTTGAAAAGCGGCGCGAGCGGCGTGTCGGCAAAGACCAGATGATCGTGGTCGGCGTAGTGCGCGTCGCCCCACTCGAGGCTCCCACTTTCTACGTCATCCGCTGCAAGTGCCTGCGCCACCTGACGCAGGGCGGTGGCGGCGAGCAGCTCACAGCTTTCTTGCTCGAGTGTCTCGGTGTTGTCGCACCACCCCGTCTGAGCGCCGATGACGTTGCGGAAAAAAATGGGCCGAAATCCCCAGTAATCGCCGAACAACGCGCCCAGATCGTCCTCCAACACGAGCCGCGTAAACGTCCGGTACCAGCGGCTGAACAGCAGCGGTTCGGGCGCGTCCGGCGACATCTCACCGTCCCACGCCGCCAGCCGGTTTTGCAGCGCCCGGGCGTCCGCGCCGTCTACGGGTACGGTGAGCAGAAAGGGTAAAAAGTCGTTCGCCATCCCTGAATACTGGTCGGCCTGAATATCCCCAAACGAGGCCAGCGAATGCCGCGCCTGCGCGCCCAAAAGCGCGGCGATCCGTTCGGCGCGGTAGGGTTCGGCCCAGTCGTGAGTTAAAAAGTGTGGATAGCTGTCCGAGACGAGCTTGTGGTTCGCCGTCATAATCTGACCCGACGGCGGGTTGAAGACGTGTGGCAGTTCGCCGTAGGGGATAAAACCCGTCCAGTCGTACGCGCCCGTCCAACCCGGTACCGGCACCAGCCCGTCGCCGTTTTTACGGATCGGTACCCGCGCCGGGGCGTACAGACCGATATTGCCATCTACGTCTGCGTAGACGATATTTTGCTGCGGCGCGTGAAACCCGCGCAGGGCCTCGGTAAAATCGTCCCAGTTCTGCGCCTGATTGAGCTCTAAACCCGCCTGCATAGAGAGGTCGTCACTTCGCAGCGACGTCCAGGCGAACGCGAGGGCGTAGCGCGCGCCCCGGTTCTCGGCGACCTCACCGGCCGCCGCGCTCACGTCAGAAACGAGCGGCCCGTGCCGGGTTTCGCGCACCGTCAGCCGCACGTCCGGCTGACCTTTGACGCCGATGACCTCTTCACGCACACGCAAAAACTCCCAACCGTCCGGCGTCCGGTAACGCTCGTTCGGGCCGAGCTGTTCGACGAACAAGTCTTGGGTGTCGGGGCCGGTGTTGGTAAAACCCCAGGCGAAACGGTCGGTTCGGCCCAGCACCACCAGCGGCAACCCCGGCAACGTCGCGCCGGTAACCTCGAGGCCCGGCGCTGAAAGATGGGCGAAATACCATAGCGCCGGGCTCTGCAACGCTAGATGCGGATCGTTGGCTAGCAGCGGCGCGCCCGTCACGCTCTTTTTGCCGTCTACCACCCAGTTGTTCGACCCCGCCCCCGGCGGCAACGGTTTGGGCGAGGTCTCCCAGAGCGCCGCCAGCGGCAGGGCTTTATACACCGCAGAAAAGTCCGGCAGCGCCACCGGCGCGTCGCCGGGATACGGCGGCCACAACTCGGCGACGCGTTCAGGCGGCAGTACCTCTAGGAGGCGCGCCCGGAGCAACTCGTCGTCCCAGTTGCCGCCCAAATCCCACGCCATCATCTTGAGCCACACGAGCGAGTCGGTAGGAGTCCACGGTTCGGGTTCGTACCCCAATACCAAAAACTCCGGCGGCAGCGCACCCCTTCGCCCCTCCAGAAACGCGTTGACCCCGGCAGCGTAGGCGTCCAGCGACCCCCGCGTTTCGGCGCTCAGGTTGGGCAGCGTACGTTCGGCGACGCGGTACACCCCCAGCGTTCGCAAAAACCTGTCATTCCCCAGGGTCGCCTCGCCCAGAACTTCGGAGAGCCTGCCCGCGCCGACCCGCCGCTGAAAATCCATCTGGAAAAGCCGGTCTTGCGCGTGAACGTAGCCGAGGGCGAAAAGCGCGTCTTCGCTACTTTCCGCGTAGATATGCGGTACGGCGTCCTGGTCACGCACCACCTCGACCGGGGCGCTGAGGCCCGGAAGCGTCACCGAGCCCGCCATTTTGGGCAGTGAGGTGCGGAGCCAGAGCGCGCCCGCAACGAGCACCACGAGCAGCGCCGCGAGGAGCCAGAGGGGGAGGTGCCACCACCGAAAGGGTCTGCGTGTGCGGGTGTTGCGGGTGTGCCGGGTCGTCGCGGGTCGGGTCACGGTAAAACCAGTTTACTGTGTGGTTCGGTCGGTGGGAGAGCCGCAGTCACCACAGTCTCCGGTTAGTCTCTGAGATGTGGAGGCTCGAGCGTCCTCCGAGCCCAGACCCGAAGATTACACAGGGCGGCTATAAGTTGAGACTCCGCGCCGAAAAGTGGGGGCTCTGGTCTGCTAACAAGCAAACATCTACGACCTCGAGGCGATGGGGCCGCCCGGAGAGGGTCGAGAGTCCCGGCTTAGGTTCTCAAACTGGGGAGCGGCAGAGTCTGCACAGGCGCTGGGTTGTGCAGAACTCGCCCTACCGTCAAACCGTCTCAACAACGCGTTTCGCATCAGTCCGCCAAACTGTGAGGCATCCTCAAAACCAAGCTGGGGGGCGCAGTTTAGGCTACGGGGGCAGTTATCTACTCGTTTCACCGGGGGGCAAATGTCTAGCTACAGGGTTATCTATCGTCAGTTGGTCAGCGGAAGCGGCGGCGGTTAGCGTGGCGCGCTCTAGAGGAGAAAACGACAGCAGCCTGCTGCTGCTGGGGCTCGCGCTCTTCGGTATCGGGGGTTACGCCGCCTACCTGCTGACGAGGGAGACGACGCCCAACGATAAGCGGATTCGCGTCGAAAAGCACATCACCGTGGGTCGGCCCGCCGCCGAGCTGTACCGTTTCTGGCGCAAGTTGGGGAACTTGCCGCAGGTGATGAGCCACCTCGAGTCCGTAACCGAAACGGGCGAGCTGTCGCACTGGACGGCTAAAGCGCCGCTGGGCCGGAGCGTGTCGTGGGACGCCGAAATCACCCAAGACTTGGAGGGCGAGATGATCGCGTGGCGCTCGGTTGAGGGTTCCGATATCCAAAACGCAGGTTCGGTCACCTTTCATGAGTCGCACGACCGGGGTACCGAAATCAGGGTCGTTTTAGCTTACGAACCCCCTCTCGGTCAGGTCGGGGCGACGGTTGCGCGGCTTCTGGGTGAAGAACCCGAGCGGCAACTCCAAGATGATCTGCGGCGGTTTAAGCAGCTTCAGGAAACCGGCGAAATTACCACGATTCAGGGCCAGCCTTCGGGCCGCGCCTAAAGCTAGAGGAGACGTATGCGCGCACTTTGCTGGTACGGACGGGGCGACGTTCGAGTCGAACAGGTTCCCGACCCGGAGCTGCTAAATCCCAGAGATGCGATTATTCGCGTGTCGGCGACCGCTATCTGCGGCTCCGACCTGCACCTTTTCGACGGCTACATTCCTACGATGCACAAGGGCGACATTCTGGGCCACGAGTTTATGGGCGAGGTCGTCGAGGTCGGTCGAGAGGTCAAAAAGCTCAAAGTCGGCGACCGCGTCGTCGTTCCCTTTCCCATCGCCTGCGGGCAGTGCTGGTTTTGTCAGCGTGACCTCTGGGCGTTATGCGACAACTCGAACCCGAACGCCGGTCCCGCCGAAATGCTCTATGGTCAAGCGCCCGCCGGAATCTTCGGGTATTCGCACCTGATGGGCGGTTACGCCGGGGGTCAGGCCGAATACGTGCGGGTACCTTACGCCGACGTGGGACCGTTTAAGGTTCCGGACTCGCTCACCGACGAGCAGGTGCTGTTTCTAACCGATATCTTTCCGACCGGTTATCAGGCAGCGGAGAACTGTGACATCAAGGGTGGCGATACGGTCGCGGTGTGGGGTTGCGGGCCGGTCGGACAGTTTGCCATCCAAAGTGCGTGGCTGCTCGGGGCGGAGCGCGTGATCGCTATCGACCGGGTTCCCGAACGCCTCGAGATGGCCCGCGAAAAGGGCCGCGCCGAAGTCATCAACTACGAAGAGGTCGACGCCCGCGAAAGGCTCCTCGAGCTGACCGGCGGGCGTGGCCCGGACGCGTGTATCGAAGCGGTCGGGATGGAAGCGCACGGGCTGGGCGCAGCCGGAGCGTACGACCGCGCCAAACAAGAACTCAAGCTCGAGACCGGACGCCCGCACGCGCTCAGGCAGGCCATCTTGTCGTGCCGCAAAGGTGGAACGTTGTCGGTCGCCGGGGTATTCGGCGGTTTCATCGACAAAATGCCGATGGGCGCAGCCTTTAACAAAGGCTTGACCTTTAAGATGGGTCAGACGCACGTTCACCGCCTCCTGGGGCCGCTTCTGCAAAAGATCGAGCAGGGAGATATCGACCCGGCGTTCGTCATCACTCACAAACTAAATCTGGACGACGCCCCGGACGCGTACCGAACCTTCCGCGACAAAAAAGACGGCTGCATCAAGGTGGTGCTGCGCCCGTGACGACCGGCGCAGCGAGGTGAACAAACGGGCGCTTTTGGGGGTGGGTCTGGTCGGGCTCGCCCTCGGCGCACTTTTGCAGCCCCGACCACGCTGGTCGTTTCGGGGCAAGGTGGTGCTGGTGACGGGGGGCTCGAGGGGCTTGGGTTTACTGTTAGCCCGGCAGCTCGCCGACGAGGGCGCACGCTTGGCGCTGGTCGCCCGCAACGCCGAAGACCTGGGCCGCGCCGCGCGCGAACTCCGGGGGCGCGGCGCTGAGGTGCTGGAATTTCCCGCCGATGTGGGTATCCGCGAACACATCGAAGCCGCCGTCACCGCGACGGTCGCCCGTTACGGACGCCTCGACGTTGTAATCAATAACGCGGGCGTGATTCAGGTCGGCCCCGCCGAACATATGACTCTGGACGACTACGACGCGGCGATGAACACCCATTTCTGGGGGCCGCTCTACGCGGTGCGGGCGGCGCTCCCTCAGTTCAGGCGGCAGGGCGGCGGGCGCGTGGTCAACGTCGCGTCGATCGGCGGCAAGGTCGCCGTGCCGCACCTTACGCCCTACAGCGCCAGCAAGTTTGCGCTGGTCGGTCTGTCCGACGGGCTACGCGCTGAACTGGCCCAAGATAACGTACAGGTGACGACCGTCTGCCCGTGGCTGACGCGAACGGGTTCATACCGCAACGTCGTGGTCAAGGGGCAGCACGAACGCGAGCTGGCGTGGTTTGCCGTCGGCGATTCGTTACCGCTGCTGACGCAGCGCGGTGAGGACGCCGCGCGCGAGATTCTAGATGCCTGCCGCCGCGCGGCTCCACGCCTCATCCTCACGCCTTACGGCAAAGCCGCAAACGCCGTAGACGCGCTTTTTCCGCAGTTGAGCGCGGCTGTCATGGCGACGGCAAACAGCTTTCTTCCCGGTTCCGATTCCGGCGGCGACCGAGCCCGGGAGGGTTTCGAGAGCTTTTCGCCAGCCGTACCGTCCGCTCTAACCCGGCTTTCGGATCGGGCAGCGGCGCGCAACAATCAGTTGGGGGTCGAGCGTCGTCATAGGCGCAAGGGATAGTGGAATCTCGAGACGTACTCTAACATTTTGTTCGTTAGGGCGTTTTTCCGTGTCGCTCACCGACGACGCCTACACAAAAACCGTCCGGAACTTCCGCTAAGTTACGTCCATGAAACTGGCTTGCAACGACTCTCCCCCGCTGCGCCAGCTACTGGACAGCGGCGACGCCGACGTGGATTACCTCAAGGTCACGAGCCTGACCGACCTCGAGCCCGACGTCACTTCGGCGCTCGCCTACCGCCCGGTACTCGTTCACGTCGGTTTCGGTATCGGCGACAGCGCCGCATCCTACACCAACTTCGACTGGAGTTGGTTTAACGCGCAGCTCCGGCGCGCGGGCTCGCCGCACCTTGCGATGCACCTTGAAGTTTCAACTCACAACTGGTTACGTCATGCCGACCTGCGTTTTCAAACTCGAGATGAAGCGCGCGCCATGATCACGCACCTTTCCGACATGTGCCACCTTTTACGCGACCGGCTCGAGGTTCCGCTGCTGCTCGAGAACATGGACTACATGGGCCGCGAGCTGAAACCGGGCTACGGCGTCTTTCGGACGAGCGTCGAACCGGCGATTATGTGGCAGCTTGTCGAGGAGGAGGTCGGGGTGATGCTCGATTTGGCGCACCTGCGCGTCACTGCCGACCATCTGGGCGTGGAAGCGGAAGCTTTCGCCCGCTCGCTGCCGCTGCACGCGGTTCGGAAGTTGCACGTCAGCGGCCCCGTTTTTGCCGAAGGCGTCGGCCTGCGCGACGACCATCAGGAGATGACCGAGGCGGACTACGCCCTGCTCGAGTGGACCTTGGAGCGCACGAACGCCGACGTGGTGACGCTCGAGTATCCCAAAACCCGCACCCAGCGCGGGACGTTTGACGAACAAGTTAGGGTGTTGGAACGGCAAATTCGGCGACTCAGGCAGATGACAGGTTCGGCGTAATTGTTTCGTGAGCCTGTTTTGCGAGTTTTACACCGAACCGGAAGCAGTTTTGAGGGTCTGAACACCATCGACTGTAGCTGATGGATCGGGAAAAGGACGGCTGAACCCTCGTTTTCTTGCGTCCGGCACGTTTTTCGTAAGTGGCAAACGAGATAGCCCTAGCCGACGAGTTCTCCGCTCCTGCAAGCCAAACCGTTAAACTCACCTCATGCTGCGTCCACTCGGCTCCACCCCGCACCGCGTCTCCCCCATCGGCCTCGGGCTCGCCGCGCTCGGACGGCCCGGTTATCTCAACCTGGGTCACGCCGACGATCTGGAAAATACCGACGTAGACGCGGTGCAGCGTCGCGCCCACGATTTGCTCAGCGCCGCTTGGGGGGCGGGCGTTCGCTATTTCGACGCGGCCCGTTCGTACGGGCAGGCTGAGGCTTTTTTGGGAGGCTGGTTGCACCAATTAGCCGAGAAAGGCGCGGTGGTCGGTTCGAAGTGGGGCTACACCTACACCGCCGACTGGCGCGCCGACGCGCCCACACACGAGGTCAAAGACCATTCGCTCGAGGCGCTCGTCAGGCAGTGGCCCGAAACACAGAGACAGCTGGGGGCGTTTCTAAACCTCTACCAGATTCATTCGGCGACGCTGGAAACGGGTGTGCTGGAGGACGGGGCAGTGCTCGGGCGTCTGGGTGAGATTAAGGCGCAAGGAACGGCGGTCGGTCTCAGCGTCAGTGGGCCTGGGCAGGCGCGGACGGTCGAACGGGCGCTAGGTATCGAGGTGGACGGCGCAAAACTCTTCGACACCGTGCAGGCTACCTGGAACGTCTTGGAACCCACCGCCGGAAACGCACTCCGCGTAGCCCGTCACGAGGGTTTGGGTGTAATCGTCAAGGAGGCGCTGGCGAACGGTCGCCTCACCCGGCGCAACCACGAGCCCGCTTTTGCGCCCAAACTGGCGGCGCTCTCCCGGCACGCCGAGCGGCTGAACACGACCCCGGAAGCGTTGGCGCTGGCGGCGGCCCTTCAGCAACCGTGGGCCGACACCGTGCTGAGCGGCGCAGCGACGGAGGCGCAGCTTCACAGCAATCTGGGCGCGCTGAGCGTAGCGTGGGACGACGAGGTGGCGGCGGCCCTGAAGGGTTTTGCAGAACCCGACTACTGGAAGACTCGAGCAGCCCTCGAGTGGAACTGACCGGCTAATTTGTAGCGGCTGTTTTGCGTAGGCGAGTCCGAACGGCACTCACAAGTTCAGCTTCTAAAACCCGTATCCGTTCTCAATCTTGTTTTGCAAACCAGCCAAGTACGATCTTCTCGCAGGCTGAAGTCTTAAAAGCAGCGTTCAGACTGCCGCCCACGTCCTCAAATCTACAAACCACTCGCCACAGGCTACTTGCCTGAAAACCCACCCTCAGTTCGGCGACGCCGGAACGACCGCAGCCCGGTAGCCGAGCGCGTACGCGACGACCAGACCGATCAGCAGGAGCGGCGTCACGGTTTGCAACACGAAAAAGAATGCCAGCGCGCCCAGCACCACGTAGGTCAGCGGAACACGGGTGAGCGTTTTTCCCGCTTTGTCGCTGACGACGACCACGCGGCGGTTGCCCGCTTGCAGCGCCTCCTCGAGCACCCGCCCTACGACGCTCAAGCCCTGCCTGAGTCCCTGTTCTACCCTGTCTGTCCAAGCCACGGTCGGCCTCCTGAAGCCGAGTATAGCAAGCCCGGCTACCGAAACTCCTCACGCCTCAGACGTGTTCGGCGTCGGTTGCGGCCCCCTGCGCCAGCGCCAGCCCCGCCAGATACCCGGTTGCCCACGCACTCTGAAAGTTGAAGCCGCCCGTTACACCGTCTACATCGAGCACTTCACCGGCAAAGTAAAGACCGGGTTGGACGCGGCTCTGAAGCGTCCTGAAATCCACCTCGTCCAGACGGACGCCGCCGCAGGTCACGAACTCCTCTTTGAATACACCCTTGCCGCCGACCACGAAACGCCCGCACTTGAGTTCGTTTGCGAGCGCGTTCAGCTGAGTTTTGGATACGTCCGCCCAACGCCCGGTGATCCCGCACGCGCCCGCCAGTGTTTCCCAAAGCCGTTTGGGAAGCCCCACCGGGTTGCCGGTGGCGACGGTTTTGCGCGCTTCGGTGTGTTTGAACCGGCTCAGGGTTTGCCGCAAGGCGTCGGCGTGATGTTCCGGCAACCAGTCGATAAGGAGCGGCGCTCGGTAGTCCCGGTCGTGCAGTTCGCGCGCGCCCCACGCCGAGAGTTTGAGGACGGCCGGGCCGGAGACGCCCCAGTGCGTGACCAGTAGGGGGCCGCGCTGCTCGAGCTCGGTACCCGCCAGCGAGAGCCGCACGTCCGCTACCGACACGCCCGCCAGACCTGCCAGCCGCGCGTCCTGCACATTTAGGGTAAAGAGTGAGGGTACCGGAGCCTTGAGCGTATGCCCGAGCGCCGCCGCCCACGCGTGCGCCTGCGGGCTGCCGCCGGTCGCCAGGAGCAGCTTCCGGGCCGTCAGCTCGCCGCTGCCGAGCGTCACTACGAAACGCCCCTCTGCTGCGGCTATCGCCCGCACCGCGCTGCGCGTGCGGAGCACGACGCCCGCTGCCGAAGCCGCGTCCAAAAGGCAATTTACGATAGTTTCGGAGCGGTTCGAGACCGGAAACATCCGCCCGTCGGCTTCGGTTTTGAGGGCTACGCCGCGCGCGGCAAACCACGCCACCGTCTCGCGGGGGCCGAAACGCGTGAGCGGGCCACGCAGCGCCCGCGTTCCGCGCGGATAATTGGCTACGAGCTGGGCAGGCTCGAGCTGGTCGTGGGTGACGTTGCACCGTCCGCCCCCGGAGATGCGCACCTTGGCGAGCGGTTGGGCGCTCCGCTCGAGCACCGTCACCCTTAGCGCGGGGTTGTGTTCGGCGCAGGTGATCGCCGCAAAAAACCCCGCCGCGCCGCCGCCGACGATAAGCACGTCGGTTTCGGCAACAGCTGCGGGGGACGTTTCGACAGACATCCGCCCATCGTACCCGGCGCAGGGAAAAGGCGTGGTCTTGAAAGTCGTGGGCATAAGGGGTCTCGAGGGGTCGTTGCAGAGTCGCAGCAGGTGTCAGCTCGAGGTTCCCCCGAACGCTCCAAGATTTCGTAAGTTCTAAACTATCGACTGCTCTTTGTAGTACCTGGAAAGCTCGAGCTGATTCGATATGCTCTCTATGGTCTTTGCTGCTCCGAAGAATGCTGATACGTGTCGAGTGGGCGTGAACCCGCGAGCCACTTGCTCGCAAGTATTGGGAACAGCTGGCGAAAAACGGCTATCGGCAAGACCTGATCGTTAGGTCAAGACGTTCGGACTACCTTCAGGATATTTCTATCAGTCCACCCTGTAACGTCGCCTTCCGGCATGTCGTAAACTGGGCGTATGAACGTTGACGACTGGATACTTGAAGCCGTCGCCGCTACGCCCCACGGCTCGAGCTTGCGTGAGGTGCAGCGTTACGTCGATGAGCATCACCACGAAGAACTATCGGTCAAGGTGCTCGGCGACGCGCTCGACAAGCTCGTACAAAAAGGGCAGCTCGAGACCGACAACGAACGCTACTTTGCGGTCAAAAAGACGAACCGGGAAGACGCGCTTAAAAAACTTTTCGGCGAGTAGCGCGGACGCCGCCTAAAACGGATACCGCGTCGCCAGCTCACCGATGATGTAAATCGCCACCGCCACGAGCGCCCGGACGACGTGGTTGCGTACCACCACCTTGCCGATGACCACCGCCGCGTTCAGGTAAGACGTAACCGACGCGCCGACGAGCCCGACGACCAGAATCACGCGGGTATAGGGAATCGCCGACACGAAAGCGGCGGCGGCGACTATCAGGATCACCGCGCAGAGCATAAACAGCCGCGCCACCCACGGTTTGCGGCGGCTGACCAGCCACGCACCGAAGGCGTTGACGACGGCGTACGCAGCCGTAACCAAAAACGCCAGCAGCGGCATCAGGAGCTACCGGCGGGGGTAACACCTTCGTCCAGGCGTTGCACGTAGGCAACCGAAAACGGTTTGTGGGCGGCGCGCTGCACCTGTGAGGCCAACCACAGATCGACGCTCGAGGTCTCGTCGGCGATCATCACGAGCCGCTCGACGCTGCCCTTGCGCCCTAAAAAGCGCGCCGCTCCCAGCACCTCGGTATCGGTTCCGACCAGGCGGGCGTCTACCCGGCGGCCCTCTTCACGCAGCAGGGCGGGCTCGAGCTGATGTTGCCCGACTACATGTTGCCCGGTCGCGTCTTGCCCGAGTGTGTGCGCTTCACCGGCGACGCGGCGCGCGAGCGCCTCACTTACGAGCCACGGCTGACCGATCACGCCGACCGTTCCACCCTCCGAAGGACGTACCCGCCAGCGGGGTTCGGGCAGGCGGGGCGCTCGAGCAGCCGTGCGCTGCCGCTCCCAAACCCGGCGTACGAGTCCGGCGTCGTGAGTGAGGCTCAGCAAGGTACCGACGACGAGGCTCTCGAGCCCCGGCCCGAGCGACGCCGGAACCCCGATAATCGGCGGCAACCCTCCGAAGGCCGCCGCGAGCGCCCCCGGAAAATCGGCGATAAACGCGTCCTGACCCCCGCCCCGGGTGGCGCTCTCACCGGGGTTCAGGTCGGGCGCGAAGATCACGTCTGCGCCCAGCGCGAGCGCCTGCGCCGCCGCGAGCCGAAAGGCCACGCCGGGAACCCTGTCGAGACGCGGGTCGTCCAGCGTGCGCCGCACCCGGTCGTCGTCGGCGTAAACGACCTCGAGGCCCGCACTCTGAATCAAACCCGTCCAGAACGGCCCGTAACGAGGCCAAAGCAGTTGTGTAATGAACCCGGCGCGCATAAGCAGCGTAGTCTAGCACGCGTTCGGATCGGGCTGACGGTAGAGCCCAACTGTCGCGTGTTTTGGTATCAGGCGAGCTAGCCGCTAGCAAACTGGCTCGCCACACCCTACAAAAGCGGGGCCTTTCTGCTCACGAGTTGCAGCGCGACGCCCCAGGGGTCGCGCAAAAAGACGATCTGGTCGCCTGCCGGGGTCGTCTCCACGTCTCCGGTCGCCGCTGCGCCCGCCGCGAGCAGTTGTTCGTGCGTAGCGAGGATGTCCTCGGTAGCAAACGCCAAGTGCAGCGTAAAGGGGCTTATCTCGGCGTAGTCGGGGGGTTCGGCGGCAGGGTTGCGGTAGAACTCGAGCATACTGCCCCCGTCGTCGGCTAAAAAGTGAACGAAGGGCGCGGCGTCGGTAGCTTTGACGATCTTCAGACCTAGGTTTTCGGCGTACCAGGCGGCGGCAGCTTTGGGTTCGGGGAGGTTGAGGGCGATGTGCTCGAGTTTCATAGCTTCTCCTTAAAGTTCAGCTCGAATAGGTACGCAAGACCGCGCCCACCGACGGCTTCATCCCGAAACGGGCGTAGAAGGGTTGCGTATCAGGATTGCAGGTCAAGTCTATAGCGGGTAGGTGCCGAAACTTCTCGAGCACCCGGTTCATGAGCTCACTACCGATACCACGTCCCTGATAGTCGGGCAGCACCTCTAAAAGCGGAATAAACGCCGCTTGCACGCCGTCAGTCAAGGCAGTGACGAAACCGACAGCCTGACCGCTCTGCTCGTCCACTGCGAGCACCACATGGTCGCTTCCTTGCAAGATAGCCAGGTGTTCGGCAGGGGTACGCGGATGGTGCCAATGCGTGAAAAACCCAGTCAGCTGCTCGGCGGTTACGCCTTCACACGTTTCTTGATAACGGATGCCCATACACGCCAGCATAGCAAAAGGCCGGAGTCGCCCCCGGCCCTGCTGTCTAAAAACGTGCTCAGCTCTGCTTCGCTTCACCCTTTTCAATCGGTACCCCGACGCTGTTGCCCCACTCCGTCCACGAGCCGTCATAGTTTTTGACGTTCTCGTAGCCAAGCAGATATTTGAGCACGAACCAGCTGTGCGAGCTGCGTTCGGCGATGCGGCAGTAGGCGATAACCTCTTTGTCGCCGGTTACGCCTTTGGGTTCGTAGAGATTTTTAAGCTCGTCGGCGCTCTTAAAGGTGCCGTCGGCGTTTGCGGCCTGCGCCCAGGGGATACTCTGCGCGCCGGGGATGTGACCGCCGCGCAGCACGCCCTCTTGCGGGTAATCTGCCATGTGCGTGACGTCGCCGCTGAACTCGCCGGGGCTCCGCACATCGACGAGCGCGCCGGTTCCAGCCTTGACGTTCTCGAGATGCTTGAGCACGTCGTCTCTATACGCGCGCAGTTCGGGGTTGCGCTGACCGGGAGTGTAGCTGCCGGTCTGAACTTCAGTGGCGTCGGTGGTCATGGGTTTGCCCTCGGCGACCCACTTGGCGCGTCCACCGTTCATCAGCTTGAGGTTGTCGTGACCGCTGTACTTGAAAAACCAAAAGGCGTATGAGGCCCACCAGTTGTTTTTATCGCCGTACAAAACCACGGTGGTGTCGTTCGAGACGCCCAGACGCTCGAACAACGCCGCCAGTTCGTCGGGTTGAACAAACTCGCGGATGGTGTCGTCCCACAAGTCGGTCAGCCAGTCGATCTTGAGTGCGCCGGGAATGTGACCGGTTTCGTACAAAAGCACGTCTTCGTTGACCTCGAGCAGCCGGACGTTCGGGTCGTCTTGGTGTTGTTGAGCCCAGTCGGTAGAGACCAGAACTTCGGGATGAGCGTAATCCATGATGTCCTCCAAATCCAAAGGTAATGTTTACACATCCAGTCAATTACTTGCAAGCTGAGGGGTTACGTAAGCAGACAGCCTCAAATCCCACCGAGCTGCTTGGAACGCTGCGACGCGGTATCTCTCTAAAGTGTTTCAGACGCATCTGACTGGTCTCGCTTGGCGTTCGTCAGTGTAATAGCAGGTGTCAAGGTCTGTACGGCAACTCGGCGCTTCGCTGAACCCACCGACGTTCGGAGCTGGTTTGCACCACGCTCAGTTGGAACGCAGTCTGCTACGCACTTTAGGGCGATGACCTGCCTGTACCCGCCAAGGGTATGCCCCGAAGGGATATAGCTGCGGAGAAATGGTGCAGCTTTTTTTGGAACCGCTATAAAAGCTTGCTCTCTTAATTCTGAGGCCGACCTAGGGTGTCCATAGCTGTCGTATTCGGCGCGAAAAGCCCCAGCGGTCGCTGGGGCTTAGTTCAAGTGTGCTCTACTCGCCTACTCTTTACCTCTGAGGGTATCGGCAACGCGTCCGACCATTACTTATCCTGGTTCGCGGGCGCAGCTTGACTGCCCTGCTCGAGCTGCGCGTACGCCTGCGGCACGGGCGGCGCGAGTTGTGGCTCACCGCCCAGCGGCTCGGCGACCTGCTGGCGGTATTCACCCTTACCGTCTAAAGACGGTCCCTGCGTCCAGCGCCCTTCTGTGAGCGGCTGACCGTCCTTTTGCGTCGAAAGGAAGGTGTAGCTGAACTCGCTGTTTTCTTGGGCTTGCGGGAAAGAATTGGGGATCGGCAGCACACCCTCGTAACCGCCGAGTTCCTCGAGCACCGCCAACCACTGCTGCTGGTGCATGGTGTCACGGGCGATCATAAACGAGAGCATGTCTTTCATACCGGGGTCGTCGGTAAATTCGTGGAGCCTGGTAGCGAGCGCCCGCCCGGTCGATTCCGCCATCACGTTGGCGTACATATCGGCGGCTAGGTTGCCACTTCCTACAATCCAAGCCCCGGTGAAGGGGACGCCGTTGCTGTCGGCTGCCATCGCACCCAGACCGGTCGAGAGGTAGTGGCGCGGGTCCATACCGCCGAGTACCGCTGCGACCGCCGGGTTGTCTTTAGCAGCTTGTTCTTGCAGTGCGGGCGCAGCCCCCTCGAGGTTTAACGCTACCGCCGTCGCCAGCATCTCGATGTGGGCCAACTCTTCGGTCCCGGTCTCAAGGAGCATGTCGCGGTACTTTTTCGGACCGCGCGCGTTCCAAGCCTGAAACAGGTACTGCAAGGCGACGCGCATCTCGCCCTCTTGACCGCCGATAGCTTGCTGGAGCATCTTGGCGAACACCGGGTTGGGTGTCGTAACTTCGACTTTATACTGAAGCTTGCCGCCATCGTGATAAAACATCTCGCCTCCTTAGACGTTGATTGACCTTCGAGCAGATCAAGGTGCGACCTGCCAAAAAATTTAAGAAATGACCGGTTCGGGTACTTAAACTGCCTGCGCGTTGACGCTAGTCTCGGCCAGCTGCGAGAGCTTGGCATCGGTAGCCTTTTCCTCTTCTAAGGTCTGCTCTAAAAGCGCCACCGCGTCAGTGTGTCCGAGCCGCTTCGCGTAGGCGACGACCGTACCGTACCCGGCCATCTCGTAGTGCTCGACGCGTTGCAGTGAAGCGATGATGCCCGCGTCTTTAACGGCGGGGTCGCCGTCTTCGGAGAGCAGCTCTTCGGCTTCGGCGACGAGACCTTTAGCAGCTTGGCACGTCTTACCGGTGAGGCTACTCAGGTCGAGCATCTCGGCAACCTTTTTAAGCCGAGCGATCTGCTCTTTAGTCTGCTCGATGTGCGCGGTAACGCCCTCTTTAAGCTCGCTATTTGAGACCGCTTTGGCTACCTTGGCCTGCGCTTCAGCGAACTGCTGCTCGGCGCTGTAGAGGTCTTTAAGTTGTTCGACGAAAAGGTCTTGCAAACTGTTTAAGCTCATGGTTCCCCCAATGTGTGCCTTATGGCCTCCTTAAGTTTGCCACAGGGACTCGAGGGGATAATGGGTCCTGAATACCCTAAGATGAACACCGTAAAAACAGTAAACTGACCCTATTTCACGCGCGACAAAAACCGATGGAACTTCTGCGAGGTAAAGCGCCATCATCTCTACGCCCGTACTCACACATGCCGACGTGGTTGACGCCGTTCAAACGAACTCAAGTTCGACTTATACCCATTCCGATTGCTTCGGTGCTTTTCCTGACAGGTACCATCTGGTTTGCACTACGTTCATTTGGAAAAGCGCAGTCTACTACTTAAGGGATGATAGCTTCGGAGAAACGGTGCAGCTTCTCATAGAACTGCTAACCAAGGGCCGAACCCGTCAAAGAAATAGGTGTTCAAGCCCTCGGATCGAGCACGTCGCGCACCTCTTCACTCAGCACTACAAAACTCAGGGTACTCAAGCACAAAAACACGCCGGGGAGCCACATCCACCAGCAGTTCGTAATCTCGAACACGCCTGAAGTCGGGCCGCCCCGGTCGAGCGCCTCCTGGGGTGACACACCCATGAGTTCGACCGTCAGCAGCCCCCAACTGCGCGCCGGTGCCTGCACGCCCAGGCCGAAAAAGCTGACGAGGGACTCGAGCAAGATAAACGTCGGGGCGAGTACGCCCGCGCTGACGACGATGTAGGTGGCGGTGTTGGGCAACAGGTGACGGCGCACGACGCGCCACTCGCTGTTGCCGAGGGCGCGCGCTGCCGACGCGAACGCCTCTCGTTGCAAGGTGCGGAGCTGGGCGTCGACGCCGCGCGCCAGCGTACCCCAGCCGACAGCGGCGATAGACCCGAGCAGCAAAAAGTAGGTCGCGGTGGTCGAAGCGGCGGCGGCGGGAAAGGCGCTCGACAAGAGCAGCACCCAGAAAACACCGGGAATCGCCGTCAGCGCGTCGGCGAGACCCAGCAGCAGCGAACGCAACGCACCGCCCGCAAAGGCTGCCAGAGTGCCGACCAGAACACCTATCGGGACGGTTATAAGCGCCGCCAGCAGGCCGAGCGTCAAACTTACGCGCGCGCCGAACAAGATGTTGCCGAACACGTCGCCGCCGAACCCGTCCGCGCCCCAGAGGTACACGCGCACCCGGTCTCCGGGGTCGTCTACACCGAACAGACGCAGCGACGCGCTCGGTTCGACGCCCCACCGCGCCCGCAACGGTTCGGGAATCAGGCTGAGCGGAAACGGCGCGTACCGTTCAGCCACGCCGGTCGCGGAGACGGTGCGGCGGACGAAAACCTGCGCGGGATAGAGTTGCGTTTCGTCCTCGAGCCAGACCTGCTCGAAGGTCTCCATATCGAGCGTGCGCTCGAGAGCGTAGATATACGGTCGTACGAACTGCCCTTCTCTAAAGACGCGCACTCTATTGGGCGGTTGAAACGACAGGTGCGAAGTTTCGGCCCCTTCCGGATACGGGGCGAGAAAGTCGGCGGCGGCGGCGAAGAGGTAGAGAAGCCCCAGCACGGCGAGGGCTACGCGGAGGCGTGGTCGCGCCCGGCAGCGCCCGAAAATCATCACCTGAACGTGGCTACGGGGGCGAGCACGCCCTTTTAGCTAACTGCCTCGAACTGCCCGAGATTGCGAAAACGGGCGTGGCGCTGCTCGAGAAGTTCGGTTTCGGAAAGGTCGGCGAGCGCGCCGAGTTCTTCTTCTAGACGCGTCGCTACACAGCGCATCGCGGTTAGCGGGTCGCGGTGCGCGCCGCCGATGGGTTCTTCGATCACCCCGTCGACGACGCCGAGCTCGAGCAGGTCGCCCGCCGTGAGCTTGAGAGCTTCGGCGGCTTTGGAGGCTTGCGCCGCGTCGCGCCACAAGATCGCGGCGCACGACTCAGGGCTGATGACCGAGTAGATGGCGTTTTTCAGAATCAAGACCCGGTTGGCAACGCCGACAGCGAGCGCGCCCCCCGAACCCCCTTCACCGATGACGACGGCGACCGCCGGAACCCTCAGCTGGCTCATCCGCTGGATGCTCTCGGCGATGACCCACGCTTGCCCCTGCTCTTCGGCGGCGACGCCCGGATACGCCCCCGGCGTGTCGATCAGCGTGACTACCGGCAGGCCGAACTTGTCGGCCAAGTCGAACATCCGCATCGCCTTGCGGTAGCCCGACGGGTGCGCCATGCCGAAGTTGCGTCCGATATTTTCCTTGATGTCGCGGCCTTTTTGCTGCCCGATGACCACTACGCTGCGCCCACCCAAAAGTGCCAGACCCGTAACGATGGCGCTGTCGTCGCCCAGCGCGCGGTCGCCGTGGAGTTCGGTAAACGTGCCGAAAACGTTTTGTACGTAGTCGAGCGCGGTCGGGCGACCCGGCGCGCGCGCCACCTGAACGCGTTGCCAGCGCGTAAGGTTCTCGAAAATCTCGCGCTGAAGCTTCTCTAGGCGGCCCTCTAAAAGCGCGATCTCTTCGGACAGGTCGATATTTTGCCCGTCGGCGTAGGCGCGCATGTCACCGATCCGGTCGGCGAGGTCGTCGATGGGTTTTTCAAACGGCAGCGCCACGCGGCTCACCCCCGTCCGTCAGGGTCAAGCTGCCGCGCAAAAAGCCCAGATAGAGCGCCAGCCGCGCCTTGAGTCCACCTCGAGCCACCACATCGTCCAACATACCCTTTTGCAACAAGAACTCGGCGCGTTGAAACCCGGCGGGCAGGTCTTGCTTGATGGTCTGCTGAATCACCCGCGGACCGGCAAAGCAGATGAGCGCCTTCGGTTCGGAAACGATGATGTCGCCGAGCGTCGCAAAACTCGCGGTCACGCCGCCGGTGGTCGGGTCGGTCAGCACGCTGATAAAGGGCAGGCGGGCGCGGCTGAGGGCCTCGAGCGCCATCGTGGTTTTCGCCATCTGCATAAGTGACAGCGCACCCTCTTGCATCCGCGCCCCGCCCGACGCTGCGACCGTCACCAGCGCGCGCCCCTCACCGGCGGCGCGTTCGGCGGCGCGGGCGATCTCTTCACCCACGACCGAACCCATCGAACCCCCAGCGAAAAAAAAGTCCATCACTGCGAGCGCCACCGGCTCGCCGGAGAGCGTCGCCGCGCCCGTGACAATGGCGTCGGGGCGGCCCTGTTTGTCGGCGGCGCGGCTCAGCCTCGAGGTGTAGGCTTCGGTGTCTTCAAACGATAACGGATCGGTCGCCCGAATCGAACCCGACCACCGCTCGAAGGTGCCTTCGTCGGCGAGCATCGCTACGCGGGCGTCGGCGGGCATGTGGTAGTGGTGACCGCACTCGGTACAGAGGTAGAGGTTGCTCTCCAGGTCTTTGCGGTAGATTTGCGCACCACAACCCTCGCACTTGAGCCACAACCCGGCGGGGCTGTTATCGTCGTCGCTGCGCGTCGGACGTTTGCGGCGAAACCAGCGTTCTAGCGCCACAGCGCGTCTTTCAGCTGCTCCGAAAAATCTTTGGGGGTACCTGGCGGGGTGTCCTTCACGGTCATAGAGATAGTGTAACAGCCCGGATGAGAAGCTCGGCGCTACCTAAACCTCATAAAAACCTGTATGCTAAAACGTTATGAGCGTCCGCGTCGTCCTCGTTACCAACGTCGGTCAAGGTTTTGGCCGCGCCGTCGCGCTCGCCTACGGTCAAGCCGACTTCGATGTGGTGTGCGCCGACAAAGACGGTACGCTCGCCTCGAAGACCGCCGCCGAGATCGAAGAACTAGGTGGGCAGGCGATTCCGGTGCAGGCCGATATGTCGGTTTCACTCGACGTTCGCAACACTTTCGACAAGGTGTTCGAGATTTTCGGCGACTTGTCGGGTGTGGTTCACGTGGCGGCGTTTGAGAGCAACACCTATTTCGCCGAGCTCGGCGAGGGCGAATTCAGCGAGCTGATCGATGAAAACCTGAAAAGTACCTTTTTGATGCTCAAGTCTTCGGCGCGGCTTTTAGACGACGCCTGGCTGGTCATCGTTTCGCCGCCCAAAAGCGCCGCCGAACCGCACATGGTTGCGGTGCGCGGGGCCATCACCCGGATGGCGGCGGGTTTCGAGGCGCGTCACGACCGGCTGAGCGTCAACGTTGCAGTGCCGTCGCGCGCCGCCTCCGACCCCAAACACGACGCCGCGCTCGTCGAAACGGTTTTGTACCTGGGTTCGCGTAACACCGGGCTTTCAGGCCATCACCTCTACGTGACCTTGCCGCCCCCGCCGCACGACATCGAATCGCTCTTGCCCGAGGTGCGCGCCGCGCTCGACACGAACGTTCGCCAAGACGACCTCGAGGCCAGCGTCTACGACGACCCCGACGACGATACCGACGAGCATAGTGGCGACCACAGTGAAACGGATTTGGAGAACGACCACGACTACGAAGACGAGCTCGAGGACGAGTTCGGGGACGCCGAAGCCGACGTGCTCGGCAGCGCGTGGTAACGCCCGCCGAGTCTTTGTAACCCGTCTGTGACCCTCTCATGAGCAACCTGTGACCCGCCTGTGAATATCCTGTGACCTGCCCCTACTGCTCGTCCGCCGACACCCGCGTGGTCAATTCGCGCCCGAGCGACGAAGGCAGCTCGATCCGGCGACGGCGCGAGTGCAACGTCTGTAGCCGCCGCTTTACCACCTACGAACGCGCGCAGTTCGAGGCGCTGATGGTCGTTAAACGCTCAAATCGGCGCGAAGCCTTTAATCCCGACAAGCTCCTGCAAAAGCTCCGCATCGCCTGCAACAAACGCCCGATCACCGAAAAACAGCTCCGCGAGTTCGCCTACACCTTCGAGGACGCGGTGCAGTCGCCCGAGGTGCAAGCCGAAGAGATCGGCGTTCAGGCGCTTAAATTCTTAAAAAGCCTAGACGACGTGGCGTATATCCGCTTCTTGAGCGTCTACCGCGATTTCGATTCGGTCGACCGGTTTGTCGAAGAGATCAAGCAGTTGGGCGATTTATCCGAGAAAGCCTAAGCCGGGCAGCTCATAAAAACTCGCCAGCATTTGTGTACGTCGGCCTCTTCAGCTCCGCTGCGCGCTGATAAACCCCACTTCTAGCACTTCCAGGAACCCCTGAACTTTTATAAGGTACCTCGACTGCTAGGGGCTACGAGAGGCTAGACAGCGAACATAAAGGCGAAGTTATGCGCGGCGATCTTACGACAGACGTGTGCCCGAAGCG
>JAABUN010003027.1_pt1 | contig 27369 bp, 31 predicted proteins | sample 5559311 | NCBI WGS metagenome assembly JAABUN01 (sample SAMN10711877, study PRJNA513370) | rock metagenome | isolation source: Antarctica rocks | place: Antarctica: Victoria Land, Siegfried Peak sud
CCGGTGCCGCGCTGGCTGGCCCGGTGATCCTGGATCAACGGTGGCGGGACCTGACCTTTCTCCACTGGAGGGTCGCGCCCGACGTCGTGGCGCCCCTGTTGCCCATGGGGACGCGACCGGACATCTACGACGGCTCGAGCTGGGTCGGTCTGATTCCCTTCCGGCTGACCGAGGCGAGATTCGGCCGCGGACCGGCACTGCCCTACGTGGGGTCGTTCCCAGAGACCAACGTCAGACTTTATTCAGTGGATGCCGACGGCCGGCGCGGGGTGGTGTTCGGATCCCTGGAGGCGTCCCGACTGACATTCGTCCTCGGGGCTCGTTGGACGCTGGGCCTGAACTACACCTGGGCCAAGATGCGGATCGAGGAGTCGGCTGATGTGTTGACCTACTCCAGCCGACGCCGCTGGCCTTCGCCCAGAGGCGCTTTCAGCCGCGTGGCCGTACGTATAGGGGGTACGGCGGTGAACGACGACCCACTGGCGACCTTCCTCACCGCGCGGTGGGGACTGCACACTCGTCGCCTCGGGCGCACGATCTTCCTGCCGAACCAGCACGAAGCCTGGCCGTTGGTCACCGCGGAGCTGTTGGAGCTGAACGAGGATCTGCTGGCAGCAGCAGGACTCCCCGGTGTGACATCACGGCCGCCGGACTCGGTGCTGTTCTCGCGAGGGGTGCGAACCCAGTTCGGCCTCCCCCTCCGATCCCCGGCGTCAGCGAAGGTCAGCCGCGCACGGTGATCGTCACCACGTTGGCCGTCAGCGCGGGCGAGGCGGAGGTCCAGTCGGGCAGGTTGATCTCTTGGGTCTGCCAGCGTCGGTTGCCCACTTGGACCTCGGTGACTCCGTACGCCTTGGAGTTGGCGATGACATAAAGGGCGAAGGTCCAGGCCGTGGTCTGCTTGCGCGCCTTGATAGTGACGAGATTAGCTTTGGTCGTCGCCGGCACCGTGCCGTACGTCTTCTGCAGGGACTTCACCAGGGCGCCCGAACGGCCGGGGGCAGCCTCGCGTTCCAGGCAGCTGAGGCCGGCCGGTGAGTTGCCGGTGAAGACGCTGGCCAGCACCCGGGCATCGCTTTCGTGGTCGCGATAGGCCTCGGGAAAGCCGCTGCGCTGAACCTTCTGGGCGACGTCATTGATGTCATCGGTCTGCCAGTTCTCCACCTTGATCAGGGCATCGTAGAACTTGTTGGTGGCGTAGTACGGATCCATCAGCTGCTTGACGGTGCCCCAGCCCTGCGACGGCCGCTGCTGAAACAGCCCGATTGAGTCGCGGTCGCCATAGCTGAGATTGCGGATTCCGGTCTCCTGATAGACGGTGGCCAGGGCGATCGAGGCGGCGCGGGCGGGCAGGCCGCGTCGGACCGAGATCCCGACGATGATCGACGCGAAGTGGGCTTGATCAAGATCGAGAGCGACCGTGAGGTCACCCGCCGTGGCCACGCAGCGCTGGTCACTGAGGTTTGGCCCGGTCGCACCCCGTCCGCGAATCCAGATGACGCCGCCGACCGCGGCGGCGATCACCACGACCAAGGCCATCAGCAGGCAACCGACCGCGCGCGCATCCCACGATCGCCTAGCCACGGGCAAGATCAGTTGGCGTGCAAGGCTTCGTTCAGTTCGACGGCCTTACCCTCACGGCGGCGAACCTCGATCTTGCCGCTCACCGAGTTGCGGATGAAGAGCAGGCCCGGCTCGCCGGACAGCTCGAGTGCCTTGACCACGTCCCCACTGGGCAACGCGACCTTGGTGCCCGCCGTGACATAAAGACCCGCCTCGACCACGCAGTCGTCACCCAGCGCGATGCCGATGCCGGCGTTGGCACCGAGCAGGCAGCGCTCGCCGATCGAGATCACCTGGGTGCCGCCGCCGGACAGGGTGCCCATGATGGAGGAGCCACCGCCGATATCGGAGTCCTTCCCCACCACCACACCGGCTGAGATCCGACCCTCCACCATGGACGTGCCGAGCGTTCCGGCGTTGAAGTTGACGAAGCCTTCGTGCATCACGGTCGTGCCGGACGCCAGGTGCGCCCCGAGGCGGACCCGATCGGCGTCGGCGATGCGTACGCCGGAGGGCAGCACGTAGTCCACCATCCGGGGAAACTTGTCCACACCGAAGACGGTCAGGTGGCCACGGGCGGCCCGCAGTTCGATCCGGACCGCTTCGAAACCCTCTACCGCGCACGGGCCGGCGGACGTCCAGACCACATTGGGAAGGCACCCGAAGATCCCATCCAGATTGATGCTGCGCGGCAGCACCAGACGGTGGCTCAGCAAGTGCAGGCGCAAGAAGGCGTCCGGGGTGTCGGCGGGCGGTGCGTCGAGATCGATACTGACCAGGCGGACCTCGGTACGCACGCCGCGGAGCTCGTCCGCCCCCACGACAGCGGCCAGCTCGCGGGGCGAGTCGCCGACCGCATCAGCGGCACCCAGGGCGGGCGCGGAAAAGTAGGCGTCGAGAACTTGGCCGGAATCGTGGACGGAGACCAGACCCCAGCCCCAAGCGGGCCGTCCAACCGATGCGTTCTCGCTCTCCGTCATGGCGCCGAGCCTACCTTCGCGGCTGGGCGGCTGCGCTCGGCGAACCCGCGAGGTGCGAGGTCTCGCCGGGTCGGCCGAGACGGAGTTTCTTGCCGCCCGAGCAGTGACCTGGCAAAGGTAGGGTGCCGGACATGCCTGGATCCCCACGTCGTGACGCCGGTTTAAGCCGGAACGGCGATATCAGCGCCCTGCGGCTTGACGGCGACATCGCCGACCTCTTGCGTCAGTTGATCGACATCGAGTCGGTCAGCGGTGACGAGGGGGCGGTCGCGGACCAGATCGAGGCAGCCTTGCGGCCGTACGGTCATTTGGAGGTGATCCGCGACGGCAACGTGATCACCGCCCGCACCCACCGGGGGCGCGCCGAGCGAATCCTGATCGCCGGGCACCTCGACACCGTGCCAATCGCCGCTACCAGCACGGGACGCAATGTGCCGTCGTGGATTACAGGGGAGGGTGACGAGACGATCATCTGGGGTCGGGGGAGCTGCGACATGAAGGGCGGGGTCGCGGTCCAGCTGGCCGCGGCTGTGGAGCTCACCGAACCGAACCGGGACATCACCTGGATCTTCTACGACAACGAGGAGGTCGAGGAGAGCCGCAACGGGTTGGCCCGGATATCCCGTGAGCACCCGGACTATCTGCAGGGGTCCTTCGCCGTACTCTGCGAACCGTCGAACGCCGGAGTCGAGGGCGGCTGCCAGGGCACCATGCGGGTCGTGGTCGAGACCTCCGGCGTGGCGGCCCACTCGGCGCGATCCTGGAAGGGCCGCAACGCCATCCATGCCGCCGCAGAGGTCTTGCAACGGCTGGCCGACTACGAACCGCAGCAGGTGGAAGTGGACGGTCTGCGCTACCGGGAGGGTCTCAATGCGGTGGGCATCACCGGCGGTATCGCCGGCAACGTCATCCCCGACCGCTGCAGCATCGAGGTCAACTACCGTTTCGCGCCCGACAAGGATCCGGCCCAGGCCGAAGCGCATGTCCGTACGGTCCTGGACGGCTTTGACATGACCGTCACCGACGTGGCACCGGGCGCCCGGCCCGGCCTGGATCGGCCCGTAGCAGCCGAGTTCCTGACTGCGGTCGGTGGCACGGCCAGTGCGAAGTTCGGTTGGACCGACGTGGCCCGTTTCAGCGCCATGGGGATTCCAGCGGTCAACTTCGGCCCGGGTGACCCGAGCAAGGCCCACGCCGACGACGAGTTCTGTCCGGCCGCCGATCTCGTCACGTGCCGCGATGCCCTGCTGCGCTGGCTCGGCTAGTTACGGTGGCCTGGTGAGCAATCCCGACCGCAGAACGCGGTACTTCCAAGGTCCGGTCGTCCGTGGCCACGACCAGATCCAGTCAACCACCACCGACCAGCGGCTGCTCGACTCTCGCGGCGCCAGTGAGTGGGTGCACACCGACCCGTGGCGGGTGCTGCGGATCCAGGCGGAGTTCGTCGAGGGCTTCGGCACGCTGGCCGAGCTCGGGCCGGCCGCCGCCGTCTTCGGGTCGGCTCGGACCAGCCCGGATCACCCGATGTACGCCGCCGCCGAGCGGCTGGCGGCTCAGCTGGCCCAAGCCGGGCTGGCGGTCATCACCGGCGGGGGTCCGGGGATCATGGCCGCGGCCAACAAAGGGGCGGCCGAGGCGGGCGGGGTTTCGGTGGGTTTGGGCATCGAACTCCCCTTCGAGTCGGGTCTGAACGAGTACGTCAATCTGGGCATCAACTTCCGCTACTTCTTCGCCCGCAAGACCATGTTCGTGAAGTACGCCCAAGGGTTCGTGGTGATGCCGGGCGGTTTCGGCACCTTCGACGAGCTCTTCGAGGCGCTCACCTTGGTCCAGACCCGCAAGGTCACCTCGTTTCCGGTGGTGCTGTTCGGCTCGGCGTACTGGAGCGGGCTGGTCGACTGGCTGCAGGCGTCGGTGCTGGCCGACGGATACATCTCCGGCGCCGACATCGAGATGCTGCAGATCACCGATGACATCGACGAGGCCGTGGCCATCGTCTTGTCGAACCAACCGGCGGGCAGCGCGCCCAAACGGCCCGAGTAGGCGCCGACCGGGTGGCATGAAACCATTCCGGACATGGAGTGGTTCATCGCCGTCGTCGTGATCGCGACCCTCGGCGTGGCTGCGATGGCCGCGGCCGGAGGGATGGGTGAGATGAGCAAGGAGCCCGTACGCGACACCTACCGCCAAGACCTACCGGTTGACCGGCCGTTGCGGGCCGAGGACATCCAGCAGCTGCGCTTCGGCATCACGTTGCGCGGCTACGCCATGGCCCAGGTCGACGATCTGCTCGACCGGCTCGCGGCCGAGATATCCGTACGCGACGACCGCATCGCCGAGCTGGCCGCAACGGGGGACAGGGCATCTGAGGTGGTCGACGGTGAGCGGTTGGAGTCGGACCCCCGGCCCCACGAGTCGGTCCCCCGGCCCGACGAGTCATCATCGGTCGAGTCGTCACCGGTCGAGCCGTCACCGGTCGACTCGTCACCCGGTGACTCGACAACGGACGCCGCCGAGCCCCATCGGGGCAGCCATCCTTCGGAGGTGCGATGAGTATTCGACTGCAGGTCGGCGTCGACGTGTCAGCCGATCCGGCGACCGTCTGGGACGTGATGACCGACTGGGCCGGACAGGCGGACTGGATCCCCTTCACTCAGGTGGACGTGCGCAGTGCCCACACCGACGGCCTGGGCGTTCGCGCCGAGGCGCTGTCCGGGTTCCGGCTGGGCGGGCGGCCGATCGGGTTGCTGGACCGTTTCGTGGTCACGGGTTGGCTGCCGCCGACCGACCGGGTGGCCGGCGAGCTCGAGGTGCTGCACCTTGGCCCGTACTTCACCGGGGAGGGCGTCTTCCGGCTGGAACCTATTCCGACCGGGACGCGGGTGGTGTGCACCGAGGTGTTCAGCGTTCCGGGTGGAGCGCTGTCCACCTCTCTGGTGGGCCTCGGCCTGCCGGTGATGCGGCAAGCATTCCGGCGCAGCCTGACCAAGATGGCGCGGATCGCGGAGCAGCGCACGGCATGAGGGCGGTGCCGGGTCCCGACGGCCGGCTGCGGTGTCCGTGGGGCCTGTCCGCGCCGGATTACATCGACTATCACGACCGGGAGTGGGGCCAACCCGTGACGAGCGTGAACGGGCTGTTCGAACGGATGACGTTGGAGGCGTTCCAGTCCGGTCTGTCCTGGATCACCATCCTGCGCAAGCGTGAAAACTTCCGCCGCGCGTTTGCCGCCTTCGATCCCGCAGCGGTGGCAGCCTTCGACGACGGGGCCGTCGAGCGGTTGATGAGTGATGTCGGGATTGTCCGCAATCGGGCTAAGATCGACGCCGCGATCCACAACGCCGGAGTTGTCGTCGACCTGGGGCAGCAGTTCGTCGACTTGATCTGGAGCTTTCGACCGCCGGCCCGGCCGCGTCCCACAGGCTCGGAGGACGCACCAGCTCAGACCGCAGAGTCAGTAGCGTTGTCCAAGGCGCTCAAGCGCCGCGACTTCCGATTCTTCGGGCCCACGACGGCGTACGCAATGATGCAAGCCGTCGGTGTGGTCGACGATCATCTGGCCGACTGTTTCGTTGAGGTTCGGGCTCGCTGACTCCAGTCCCGACCGCTGTCAGCGACCGTTGAAGGACGGTTTCTCCTTGGCCAGGAAGGCGTCCACGGCGTGGCGGTGGTCAGCGGTGGCTCCGGTTTCGCGCATTCTTCCCGCCTCGTACGCCAGGGTTTCGGGCAGCGAGTGACTGGCCGCGAAGGCGATCGAGCGCCGGATGGCCGCGTACGCCAGGGTCGGTCCGGAAGCCAGCTGTTGGGCCACCGCCGTGAGGCGCTCGCCGAATTCGGCGTCCGCCACCACCTCGGAGGCGATGCCGTGGTCGAGCGCTTCGGCGGCGGAGATCGTCCGTGGGTTCAGCAGCAGATCCATGGCCCGGGTGGGGCCGACGAGCCGCGGCAAGGTCCACGAGGTACCGGTGTCGCACGACAGACCGATCCCGGCGAAGGCCACGTTGATGCCGGCCGAGGCGGCCACGATCCGATAGTCGGCGAGGAATGCCAAGGCGGCGCCGGCGCCGGCCGCCACCCCGTTGACGGCGGCGATGACCGGCTTGGGCATCTGGTGCAGGATCTCGGCGATCGGGTTGTACTGCTCCGGCACCGCCGACCAGAGCTCGTCCAGCTGCCCGTCCGCCAGCATCCGCGCGTGCTGCTTGAGATCCTGGCCGGCGCTGAACGCTCGGCCGCGGCCGGTCAGCACCACACAGCGCACTCCAGGGTCCGCCGCCACCGTGTTGAGGGCGGCCAGCAGCGCGTGGCGCATGGTTTGGTCGAGTGAGTTCATCACCTCGGGTCGGTTCAGGCTGACGGTGGCGACGGAGGCGGCGATCTCGACCACCACGGGCGGCTCGGTCATGCGCAGACTCTACGGGCTGCTTGATGCCGACCAAGATTGTGCGGTGGACCCGGATTCTGCCCGGGGCCAGCCGTACGGGATAATTGCTTCAGCAATGCTGGCTGACAGAGATGAGGGTGCGCGATGGCTGCAATGAAGCCACGGACGGGTGACGGCCCGATGGAGGTCACCAAGGAAGGTCGGGGAATCGTCATGCGAGTGCCGCTCGAAGGGGGCGGACGCCTCGTCGTGGAGTTGAACGCCAGCGAGGCAGCTGAGCTCGCTGGAGCGCTCAAAGAGGTTGTCGGCTGATTGTCGGAGCTCTCTAGCCCCGCTGCCACCGGCAGCGGGGTTTTCTTCTTCGACGCGATGGCGGAGCCACCCAGCGATGCTGGTCCTGAGCGACGCGGTCGCTGTCATGGCCGCGGGGTATACCTAGGACCATGACTGAGAACAAGCTCTTCGCGGTGGTGACCGGCGCCTCCAGCGGCATCGGGAAAGAACTAGCCTTCCTGTTCGCAGGCGGCGGTTACGACCTGCTGCTGTGCGCCGAGGATGTGGGTATCGAAGCGGCCGCGGCGGACTGCCGGTCCCGGGGCGCGGATGTGGTCGCGCTGCAGCGTGACCTGCGAGGCAGCGAGGGTGTTCAGGAGTTGTACGCCGCCATCACCGCCACCGGCCGGGTCGTGGACGCGGCCGCGGTCAACGCCGGAGTGGGCCGCGGTGGCGCTTTCGTCGACACCTCACTCGCCGACCTGCTAGAGGTCGTGGACCTCAACGTGGCGTCGACGATGCACCTGACTCACCTGTTGCTCGGCGACATGGTGCGGCGCAACGAGGGCCGGCTGTTGCTGACGTCGTCCATCGCCTCAACCATGCCCGGGCCGTACCAAGCGGTGTACAACGCCTCCAAGTCGTTCGTACAGTCGCTCGCCGAAGCCCTTCAGAACGAGGTCAAGGACACCGAGGTCGTGATCACGACGCTGATGCCAGGCCCGACCGAGACCAATTTCTTTCGTCGAGCCCGGATGGGTAACACACCGGTTGGACAGTCCAGCAAGGACGACCCGGTGGCAGTGGCACGTCAAGGCTTCGAGGCGCTGCTGGCAGGCAAGGATCGAGTGGTGGCTGCGTCTTTGGCCACCAAAGCGCAAGAGCTGGCCAGCAAAGTGCTGCCCGACAAGGTCAAAGCCGAGCTGCACCGTCGGATGGCCAAACCCAACGACGGGTAGGCCCACGGCGGTCCGCCCAGAGTCCCGGCGACGGCTTGGGAGGCTACGACACCGACCACGAGTCCCACAACGCACGCCGAGAGCAGCGATGGCGGGGGCAATCCTCAGGAGGCGTGCCTCTCCCTCGCTCGGCGGTAGACGTCAACTGTCTCGCCGGCGATCTTTGCCCAGCTGAACTCATCGACGCAGCGTTGGCGCCCGGCGTATCCGAAAGTACGAGCGCGCTCCGGGTCGGCGGTGAGGGAGTTGATCTTGGCGGCCAAGTCGTCCTCGAAGGCGGTCACGAACGTCGGATCGCCGGCCTGGGCGGCGTCGTAGGGCACCAAGAGCCCGGTCACGCCGTCGACCACGACCTCGGGAATGCCGCCGACCGCGGACGCGACGACCGCGGTCTCGCAGGCCATGGCCTCGAGGTTGACGATGCCCAGCGGCTCGTACACCGACGGGCAGGCGAAGACGGTGGCGTGAGACAGCACCTGACGGACCTGGGCGCGCGGCAGCATCTGTTCAATCCAGATCACGTTGCCTCGACTGGATTGCAGGTGGGCGAAGGCTTCGCCGATCTGCTGGGCGATCTCCGGAGTGTCCGGTGCGCCGGCCAACAAGACGAGCTGGGTGTCGGGGTCGAGTTTCTCGGCCGCCCGGACCAAATGGATCAGACCCTTCTGTCGGGTGATACGGCCAACAAAGACGACCGACGGCTGGTCAAGATCAACTCCCAGCCCGGTGACGATGTCGGTACCCGGATCCGGCTGGAACTCGTCGGTGTCGATGCCGTTCTTCACCACATGGACCTTGTCCGGATCCAGGTCGGAGTAAGAGTCCAACGTGTCGCTGCGCATGCCCGCGCTCACCGCGATGACGGCGGCTGCGCCCTCGAACGCGGTGCGCTCCGCCCACGACGAGAGCTGATAACCGCCGCCGAGCTGCTCGGCTTTCCACGGTCGGTGCGGCTCGAGGGAATGCGCGCTGACCACATGCGGAATGGAGTGCAGTAGGCCGCTGAGGTGGCCGGCCAAGTTGGCATACCAGGTGTGTGAGTGCACCAGGTCAACCTCCGGTACCGCCGCCACCATCGACAGGTCCGCTCCGAAGACCCGAAGCGCGGCGTTGGCGCCCGTCGGGAAGTTCTCGGCGTGGGCGGTGGCGCCGTCGCGCGGCTCGCCCATGCACTGGACGTCCACGTTGATGAGCTTGCGCAGCTGGGGCACCAACTGGGCGACGTGAACGCCGGCCCCACCGTAGATCGTGGGCGGATACTCCCGGGTGAGCAGGGAGATGCTGAGCCGGTCACCGCTGTCGGGCGTCATAACGGGCATCGTGCCATAACCCTTGACACTGCAGCAGGCGCGGCGAACGCCCATCGAGACTCCGGCGGGCTCCCCTTGTCCGCGAGTGCGAGTTGCGCCTAGGTTGAACCGCGTGACCGAAGTGAACGCCACCTGCTACGAGCAAGGATAGGTTTCCGATCATGGCAGCGCGTCCCAAAGTACTGGCGATCGTCCTGGCCGGTGGAGAAGGCAAGCGGCTGATGCCGCTGACCATGGATCGGGCCAAGCCCGCCGTCCCCTTTGGTGGCACCTACCGGCTGATTGACTACGTCTTGTCCAACCTGGCTAATGCGGGCATTCGCCAGATCGCCGTGCTCACCCAGTACAAATCACACTCCCTGGACAAGCACATCTCGCTCACTTGGCGGATGTCGACCATGCTGGGCAACTACGTCACTCCGGTGCCGGCGCAGCAGCGGCTCGGACCCCGGTGGTATCAGGGCAGTGCCGACGCCATCTACCAGTCCATGAACCTGATCATGGACGAGGATCCGGACTACGTGGTGGTGTTCGGGGCGGACAACATCTATCGGATGGATGTTGCGCAGATGGTGCAGGCGCACATCGACGGCGGTCTCGGCGGCACGGTCGCTGGCATCCGGGTGCCGCGGAGCACCGCCAGTGCCTTCGGGGTGATCGACGCCGGTGCCGACAACAAGATCAAGAGCTTCTTGGAGAAACCGGCCGAGCCTCCGGGACTGGCTGATGATCCAGAGACTTCGTTTGCCTCCATGGGCAATTACATGTTCACCACCACGGCGCTGATCGACGCGCTGGAGGCCGACTCGACCAGCACCGACTCCCGGCACGACATGGGCGGCGACATCATCCCCTCCTTCGTCAGTCAGGGGGACGCGCAGGTGTACGACTTCACCGCCAACTCGGTCCCCGGGTCGGCCGACCGGGACAAGAGCTACTGGCGCGACGTGGGGACCATCGACGCCTACCACGAGGCGCACATGGACCTGGTCTCCGTGGACCCGGTGTTCAACTTGTACAACGAGGAGTGGCCGATCTGGACCTATCCGGTCCAGATGCCCGGGGCCAAGTTCACGCTCAAGGGGACCGCAACCGACTCCGTGGTCAGCCCCGGCTGCATCATCTCCGGTGGGGCGATCGACGACTCGGTGCTGTCACCGAACGTGCGGGTGCTGGAGAAGGCGACCGTTGACCAGTCGGTGCTCTTGGCCAACGTCCGGGTCGGCCGCAATGCCATCGTGCGGCGGGCCATTCTGGACAAGAACGTGATCGTGCCGGACGGCTGCTCGGTCGGGGTCGATCATGAGGTCGATCTGGCTCGGGGCTACACCGTTTCCGACACGGGGATCACCGTCGTCGGGAAGGGCATCACGATCAGCCGGACATGACTGCGACCAAGCATCAGGAGACGGGCACCCGGTTTGGTATCGACCAGCCGTACCTACCCGCCGCCGCCATCTTTGTGGCGATCTTGGTCCTTTTCTGGGCCGTCATCGGCACTGGCGCGAGTGGCTTTCGCAGCGCCTTCTGGTTCTGGCTGGTGGGAGCGCTGCTGGTGATGAGCGCCTCGTCATATGTTCACACGGCGGTGCGCGGCAAGGTGGGCTGGTGGGAGCGGCTGCTTGACGGCGCGTCCCTGGCGGGCGACGAAGAGGTCGTAGATCTCGGCTGCGGCCGGGGAGCCGTACTGGTCACTGTGGCGCGACGGCTGACTACGGGAATGGCGTATGGGATCGACCTGTGGCGAACCCAGGACCTGACCGGGAATCGGATCGAGGCCGCGCAGCGCAACGCCGACGCCGCCGCGGTGGCCGAACGCGTGCACCTGGACACCGGAGATATCGCTGATCTGCCCTACCCCGACCGCAGTTTTGATCTGGTGCTGTCCAGCCTCGCGCTGCAGCACCTTGACTCGGTCGACCGCCGCCGTACGGCAGTCCAGGAGGCCGTGCGAGTGCTCAAACCCGGTGGCCGGCTGATCATCACCGACACCCGGTACACCCGCGAATACGCCGCCGCTCTGATCGAGTGCGGCATGTTGTCGGTGCGTCGACGCAATATCGGCGTCCGCGGGTGGTGGGGCGGGCCGTGGATCCAGACCTCCGTGGTGACCGCTACGGCGAGGTCCTCGCAGGCGCGCTAGCGCTTGATGGCGACCAACAGGCCGTCGCCCACCGGCAGCAGGGCCGGCACGAGATCTTCGTTCTCACTGATGGCGTCCAGCGCAGTGCGGACCGCCTCGGCTTCTTCAGCGGTGTCGCTGCCTTCGGCGGTGCGGTCGGCCCTGAGCGCACCGGCCACGGCCATCACGCCTCCGTGGCGTAACAGCCGTAGCGCCTGGTCGACATACTCGGCGTATTCGAGCTTGTCGGCGTCGATGAACACCACGTCGTACGCGCCGTCACTGAGCTTGGGCAGCACGGTCAAGGCGGCGCCGGAGATGAGCCGGAACCGCTGAGTCGGGATGCCGACTGACAAGAAGGCCTTGCGAGCGGACTGTTGGTGCTCGGTCTCGATGTCCACGCTGGTGAGTATGCCGTCCCGGCGCATGCCGGCGAACAGCGCGAGTCCGGAGACGCCCGAGCCGGTGCCGACCTCGACCACCGCGCGGGCCTGCACCGCGTGGGCGAGCAGGGTCAACGCACTGGCGGTACCCCGCCCGACCGCGGTCACCCCCAAGCGCGCGGCGGCCTCGCGGGCCGTCGAAGCCGCTTCGGACTCGGCGACGAAATCCTCGGCGTAGACCCAGGAGGCCGCCGGGGGCGCGGATTGGTCCGATGACGTACGTGCTGACGCGTTCACGGGATGCAGCCTAGCGAAACCGACGCCGCTGAGTCAGCCCGCAGCCACCCGGCGCCCAAGCCCTACGATGACGCCATGAGCCATACCGTGGTCGCCGAACTCGTCGCCGCCGTGATGAAGGTTGAAGTCGAGGTCGGTGATCGGGTGACGGCTGATGACACCGTGGTGATCTTGGAGTCGATGAAGATGGAGATCCCGGTGCTCGCCGAGGTGGCCGGCATCGTCAGCGAGATCGTGGTGTTCGACGGTGATGTGGTCAGCGATGGCGACCCGCTCGTCGTCATCACCCCGAGCATGCGCTAACTCGCTGGCGCCGGGTCGATCACGCCCTGACGCGAATCGTCCGCTCGGGATGCGCGGTGGACGTAGTGGTCACGCCCGGAAGTTCGTCGGGCCCGCGCCGCCCGGGCGGCGCCTCGCGGCGTTCTCCTCGGTCCAGATACGACCCGACCTCCTCCACTGCTCGCCGCAGGGGCTGGAGGTCGCTCCGCTCCCACCCGACCACCTCCCTCGTCGGCCTGGCGAGCCATCCACCCCGACGACGCCGAACCCTCGACCAACCTCCGGGCGCAACCACTAGGATGGCGGCCATGCCCGCTGAGCCGCCCTTTGGCCGCCTCTTGACCGCGATGGTCACGCCGTTCACCCCGGGCGGGGCCTTGGATGTTCAGGCTGCGGCGGAGCTGGCCACCCATCTGGTCGATGCCCAAGGTCATGACGGGTTGGTGATCAGCGGCACCACCGGGGAGTCCCCGACCACCACCGACGCCGAGAAAGCCGGTCTGCTGCGCGCCGTGGTGGAGGCTGTGGGCGATCGGGCGACGGTTATCGCGGGGGTGGGAACCTTCGACACGCGGCACACGATCGAGCTGGCCGCGCAGGCGGCCGCGATGGGTGCCGACGCCATCCTGGTCGTCACGCCGTACTACTCCAAACCGCCGCAGCCCGGCCTGATCCATCACTTCACCACCGTCGCGGACTCCACCGATCTGCCGGTCATGCTGTACGACATTCCCCATCGCGCCGGTCTGGCCATTGCCACCGACACCTTCTTACGGGTGGCTGAGCACCCACGGATCGTGGCGGTCAAAGACGCCAAGGCGGATCCAGTCGCGTCGGCCCAGGTGATGGCCCAGACCGACCTCGCGTACTACTCCGGGGAGGACGCGCTCACGTTGCCCCTGCTGTCGGTTGGCGCCGTGGGGGTCGTGGGCACTTCGACACACTTCACCGGACCAGCGACCAAGGAGCTCATCGAGGCGTTCCTGACCGGTGACGTGCAGACGGCGCTGCGACTGCACCGCCAGCTCCTACCGCTTTACACCGGAATCTTCGCCACCCAGGGCTGCATACTGGTGAAGGCCGGGTTGGAACTCCAAGGGCGCGGCGTCGGTGGGCTCCGGGCCCCGTTGCTCTCGGCCACCGAAGCCGAGCGAGCCGCACTAGCAGTCGCCATGGCCGCGTGCGGCCTGGGATCTGACGGGCTGGGATCTGACGGGCTGTGAGCACAGCCAATTGCCAGCATTCGCTCAGCGGCTTGCCAGGTTGATCCGACAGACTGTATTTCACCGAAGGTCTTCGTAGGGCCTTGGGGAACGTATTGGACCGGACCAGGAGTTGAGGAGGGTGTGCTGATGGCACCTGTGACCGCGAAACCTGTGACGACCGCCGAGCAATGGGCTGCCCCCAACCCCGCGGACTGGCAGCCACCGGTGGAGCCGGAGTGGACACCACCCACCTGGGAGCAGGTCGTACGCGATCACAGCGCCCGCGTCTATCGGCTGGCCTATCGCCTGACCGGTAACCCCCATGACGCCGAGGACCTGACCCAGGACGTCTTCATCCGGGTCTTCCGCTCGCTCCACCGCTTCCAGCCCGGCACCTTCGAGGGCTGGCTGCACCGCATCACCACCAACCTGTTCCTCGACTCGGCTCGCCGCAAGCAGAAAATCCGCTTCGACGGACTGGCCGACGGCGCCGACGAACGCTTGCCCAGCACCTGGCCCAACCCCGCCGAACAGCTGGACAACGCCGACCTCGACCACGATGTCGCCGCCGCGCTGTCCGCTCTGCCGCCGGAGTTCCGCGCGGCGGTCGTGCTCTGCGACATCGAGGGTCTCAGCTATGAAGAGATCGCCAGCGTGCTCGACATCAAGATCGGCACCGTACGCAGCCGGATCCACCGCGGTCGGGCGCAGCTCCGAGCCGCTCTGGCCCACCGACGCCCCACCCCCGACCGCGAACGGTACCTCGGCGTCCCGGCCGAGTCCGGCCTCCTGACCGCAACTCCTGGCCGTCACTACGGGAGTCTGGAGTCGGCGAGGACGACGTGAGACGACAGCCGTGCGCGGGGCTCGCCGAGCTCAGGTCAGCGTTGGTGGACAATGCGCTGAACGACGCCGACCGGGACCGCGTGCTCGTCCACTTGGCCGGCTGCGACTCCTGCCGGATCGAAGTGGAGGATCTGCGCCGGGTCCGCCAGCTGCTCACCCAGAGCCGAAGTCACTCGGCCGCCCCCTACGACCTCTCGCATCGCCTGGTATCCATCGCCGGCAGCGAAGCGCGCGCACCGCTGTGGTGCCGACCGTTCCGACGGACCCGGTCCGGAGCGCTACCCAGCGCGCGCCGCGTGGTCCGGGTCCGCACCACCGCCGCCGTCTTGGCCCTGGGGACCCTGGTGGCCACCGCCGGTGGCGTCGGCTATGCCGCGGCCCCACCCCTGGCGCTGACGGCGATCAACGACCCCAGCACCGGCGCGCGGACCGAGTTCGCCGCCGCCTTGGCCCAGTTTCCCCTGTCCAGCGACTCCGTCAACGCCGCCATGATGGCACCCGGCGACGAACTGGCCGAGCCGACCGGTGCCACCGTCTCATCGCCGGTCGGAGGGTCCTTGGACCACGAGCTCGGCGGCGACGAGGCTCGCCGGACGCTCCGCCGCGCGGCGGAGGCGGCCGACCAGCTCAGTTATCACGGTGTTCAGACGGTGGTCGCCCGCAGCGACGCCTCGCGGATCTCCGCCACGGTCACGGTGGACCAGCAGCGAGGTCAGGGCAACCAGGTCAGCGTCTACAGCAGTAAGGGCGCCCCGGTGAGCACGGGGTTTACCGCGGACCTCTCAGTGCCCCGGATGGACGACGACGACTTGATAGCGCTGTTGTTGCGGAGCTACTCAGTGTCCGCTCGGGCCGGGACGCAGGTCGCCGATCGGGACGCCACCCTGGTCGAGGCGTCCACCCGCGGGAGTGCCTTTCTACCCCGAACACCCGTCGCTCGCTGGTGGATCGACGACGCGACCGGTCTGCTCTTGTGGCAGGAGACCTACGACCCGTACGGCTCGGTGAAGATATCGTCCGGGTTCACCTCGGTCAGCGTCGGCGGCCCGGGGGCATTCATCCAGCATCTGGCACCCACGCTGGCTGTCCCCAGCACGACGGCCGCCCTAACGCTGTCCAGCGTGGGGTCACTGACCAGCCAGGGTTGGGCCTGTCAGGACGCACTCGTTGGGCTGTCGCTGGTGCGGCTGCGAAGCTCGGAAGGGGCCGCTCCGGGCGTCCTGCACATGGTCTACAGCGATGGTTTGACCTCGCTCGGTGTGTTCGAGCAGCGGGGGGCGCTCAGGGTACCGCCCGCAGATTCACCCTGGAATGACGCGCTGGGCGCCTACGTACGCTCAGGCGTGATGACGCACGCCATCTGGCAGTCCGGCGGCACGGTCTTCACCGTGGTGACCGACGGCTCGCCGGAGATGCTCGAGCGGGCAGTCGCCGATTTGCCCCACGATCGACCTTTGGCCCGGACTACCATGGAGCGCATCCAGGCGGGTTGGTCCCGCATTCGCGACTCGCTGATCGGTTAGGTCCATGGTGGAAGACAACCGCCCCGGCGGCTGGAGTGGCGGCGACCCGCCGGACTACCACTACTTCGGACCCTTCGGTCCCGAGCGCGGAGACGCCCCCGCCCCGGGTGTCCCCGACGCGGAGCACACCCGACCCCTTGGCATCGGCGACTGGCGTTATGACACCGCTGGCGAACCCACCCCGATGCTCCTCAACTCTCCCGGGTTTTCGTACGGGCAACCGGTTTCGCCGAGCGCGGCCGGCACCACCACCGCCGATCAGCTGTTCCCGGCGCCGGGTGGGGTGCCTCCCTTGCAGCCCCGGCCGCCGGATGGCCGGGTCCCGCACTACCCGGCCCCGGCCTACCCCGGCAACTACCCGCCGCCGGCGGCCTCGCCGCCCGGCCAACGACGACCGATGCGTACGGCCGCCGTGATCGCCGTCTCCGCACTTACGGCGGTGGTGATCGGCGGGACCGCTGGATACGGCGGTGCCAAGCTGGCCGACGGGCCGCTGACGAGCGGGCCGATCTCCCCGACTACCGGGCCTAGCGCAATGCCCACCGCCGCACCGACCACCGCCCCGACCCGAACGCCGGTCCCACCCGCGCCCAGTGAGGTGAACACCGTTGAGGTCGCCAAGTTGGTGGTACCCAGCACCGTGATGATCCAGGTCGGCAGCGGTACCAGCAGCGGCACCGGGTCGGGGTTCGTGCTCGACACCCAGGGTCGGATCATGACCAACAACCACGTGGTGGCCCGGGCGGGGGACGGCGGCCGGATCCAGGTCGTGTTCTCCGACGGCACCACGGCGCCGGCCACGGTGCTCGGCCGCAGCCCCAGCTATGACCTGGCGGTGATCAAGGTGAAGCCGTCGGCCGCCCTCAAACCCCTGAGGATCGGCGACTCCGACGCCAGCCAGGTGGGCGAGACCGTGATCGCCGTCGGCTCGCCGCTGGGCCTGCCCGGGACGGTGACCGAAGGAATCGTCAGCGCCAAGAACCGGCCGGTCGTGGTGGGCGATGCCGCCTCGGCCAGCGCATACATCAACGGCATCCAAACCGACGCCCCCATCAATCCCGGCAACTCCGGTGGCCCCCTGGTCGACGGCGGCGGTCGAGTGATCGGCGTCAACTCCGCCATCCTCACCCTGGGCCAGTCGCGGGGGCAGTCCGGCAGCATCGGCCTCGGCTTCGCCATCCCGATCAATCAGGCGGCTGTCATCGGCGACCTGTTGATCAAGGACGGGAAAGCCACGTACCCGGTGATCGGGGCGAACGTGGAGAGTCGTGCTGGTCAACCTGGAGTGACGCTCAGCACCGTCGAAAACAATGGCCCGGCCGAGAAAGCTGGGTTGCGCAAAGGCGATCTGGTCACCGGCATCGACGGTCAGGCCGTGGATGAGATCGAGGAACTGATCGTGGCTATCCGTACCCATCGGCCCGGCGATGAGATCAAGCTGGCCTACACCCGGGGCGGCGTCAAGAAGCAGGTAACGGTCACCTTGACTGGCAAGGAAGGCTAACGTGGCCTTATGTTCGACATAGGTGCGCCAGAGTTCTTGTTACTCCTGGTGGCCGCCGTGATCTTGTTCGGTCCGGAGAAGCTCCCTGACCTGGCCCGCAAGGCGGCCCGGGTCGTGAAGTACGTCCGTAGCATGGCTGGCAGCGCTCAGGAGCAGCTCAGTCGCGAGTTGGGCCCGGGCTTTGACGATCTGGATGTTCGCGACCTCAACCCCAAGGCCTTCATCCAGAAGCATCTGTTGGATGATGTCGACCCCATCGTGGCCGACGTCAAGCAGGACTTCGGCGATGCCACCACGGCCGGCAAGACGGCGGGTCGGGACATGACCGACGCGGTCAACTCCGCCAAGGAGGTCTCTCCTGGCGGACCTCATGACGCCATGGTCGGCGCCACCCCGACCCGGGTCCTCACCCCCTTCGACTCCGACGCCACCTGACGGCGGCCATCGGCATCAGCGTCCGGCCGGAGCCAGGCCCAGCTGCTTGCCAAGCAGGCCGCGGCCCCGCTTGGCCAATCGGTTCGCCAGTTCGGTGAGCGCGCGAGCCGCCGGTTGCTCGGGTGCCGCCGTGACGACGGGCACGCCGTCGTCACCCGCGGCCCGGACCTGAGGGTCGAGCGGAATCTGCGCCATCAGTGGCACCGCATAGCCGAGTCGAGTGCTCAAGGTCGCGGCCGTATGAGCACCGCCGCCGCTGCCGAAAACGTCATAGCGATGCTCAGTCCCGCAGTGGGGGCAGCTGACCGCGAGGTAGGACATGTTCTCCACCACCCCGAGCACCCGCTGGTTCATCATCGAGGCCATGGTGCCGGCCCGTTCCGCCACCTCCGCGGCGGCGGACTGCGGCGTCGTCACCACCAACACCTCGGCGTTGGGCAGCTTTTGACCCAGCGAGATCGCCACGTCGCCAGTTCCCGGGGGCAGGTCGAGCAACAAGAAGTCGAGGTCACCCCAGTAGACGTCGACCAGCATCTGGGTCAGGGCGCGGTCGAGGATAGGCCCGCGCCAGGCCACTACCTGGTCGCGACGCGGCTTGAGCATGCCGATGGAGATCACTTTCATCCCCATCGTGGGCACGGGCATGATCATGTCTTCGACCGAGGTCGGCCTGGCGTCCGCGACCCCCAGCATGGCCGGGATGGAGTGCCCGTAGATATCGGCGTCCAGCACGCCGACGGTGCGGCCTTGCTGAGCCAGGGCCATGGCCAGGTTGACCGTCACTGAGGACTTGCCGACACCGCCCTTGCCGGAGGCGATGGCGATCACCTGGGTCAGCGAGTCCGCCCGGGCGAAGGGAATCTCCTTGTCCACCTGGCCACCCTTGAGGAGGTCCCGGAGCCCCGCGCGTTGTTCATCCGACATCACCCCGAGATCGACCTGGACGTCGGTGATCCCCGTCACGGTCATGGCCGCCGCGGTGACATCACGCCGGAGGGTGTCCTTGAGCGGGCAGCCCGCCACCGTGAGCAGTACTTCGACCCGGACCTGGCCCTCGGCCAGCATCTGGACGGCGTTCACCATGCCCAGCTCGGTGATGGGGCGCTTGATCTCGGGGTCGTTGACGCGCTCCAGGGCCTGGCGGACCGGCGCGATCAATGGATGGTCGAGAGTCTGAGGCACAATCTCATCCTACTAAGTGGGCTCAACCCGGTAATCGACAAGTCGTCGCTGACCGCCCGCAGTGCTGAGCGTGGGCTCGCGGTTCGCCAGCCCACGACTGGTCGATATTACGGTTGGCGGGGCCGAGCCTGAGATTCGTGACCGTCCGGATGATCGTGGGCGTCGAGCTCGGCCAACACGGCCCGCAGCTCGGCCCGCAGCTCGGAGCGGACATAGTCCCGGGTGGCCAACTCGCCCACCGACATCCGCAGGCCGGCGATCTCCCGGGCGACGAAGTCCATGTCCGCGCGGCTCTGCGCCGTCTGCTCGCGGTCGCGGTCCAGCGCGACCCGGTCGCGGGCCTCCTGGCGGTTCTGTGCCAGCAGAATGAGTGGGGCCGCATAGCTGGCCTGGGTGGAGAAAAACAGGTTCAGCAGGATGAAGGGGTAGGGATCCCACCGGAGACCGAAGAGGCCGATGGCGTTGATTGCCACCCAGACGATGACGAACCCCGTCATGTACGCCAGGAACCGTGCCGTTCCCATGAAGCGGGCAAAACCCTCGGCGAACCGCCCGAACGTGTCCCTTTCCCACTTGACCCGGGGCAGCATCGAGCGCTTACGCCGCCCCGGGGTGTTCAGCCGGTCCGGCTCGCGGCGTTCCGCCCTAGCCATGGGTCGACATCGCATCCAGCTGTGTGCCGCGCCAATCCTGCGGCAGCACGTGATCAAGCACGTCGTCGACGGTCACGGCGCCGATCAGCCGATGCTCACTGTCGATGACCGGGGCCGTAACCAGGTTGTAGGTCGCGAAATAGCGACTGACGGTGTGCAGGTTGGCGGTGTCCAGCAGCGGCTGCAGCTCTGTGTCGATCAGGCCGGAGATGAGGGTGGACGGCGGTTCCCGCAATAGGCGCTGGATGTGGACGCCACCGACGAAGCGGCCGGTCGGGGTCTCCAGCGGGTTGCGGCAGACGTAGACCATGCACGCCAACGCGGGAGTCAGCTCGGAGTCGCGGACATGGGCCAAGGCATCGGCGACGGTGGCGTCCGGGGGCAGAATCACTGGCTCCGGCGTCATCATGCCGCCGGCGGTGAACTCCGCGTAGTTGAGCAGCCGACGTACGTCCCGGGCGTCGTCAGGTTCCATCCGGCCCAACAACACCTCGGCCATTTCCGGCGTCAACTCCGCAATCAGGTCAGCGGCGTCGTCGGGATCCATCTCCTCGAGGATGTCAGCGGCCCGCTCGGTGTCCAAGCCCTCGATCAGCTGAACCTGTTCGTGTTCGGGCAGCTCCTCGATGGCATCAGCGAGCTTGGAGTCGTCCAGTGCTGACGCTACTTCGGCGCGCCGCTCCGGGGACATGTCATGCAGCTCGCGAGCGACGTCGGCCGCCTTCATGTCCTCCATCTTCGCGATCAGGGCTGCGGTGCCCTGGCCCTGGTCGATGCCCAGGATCCGGATGGTGGACCAGTCGACGATGGTCACGTGTCCCGGCCGGCCGAAGCGCTTGACCTTGCCGCCCGCGCGCAGCGCCACCGAGGTGAGCTCCCAGTCGCGCGAACGCACCTGGTGCATCGCCACGTCGAAGATCATCGCCGGCTGGGCGTCGCTGCGCTCGACCGTACGGTCGAACAGGTCGTCGATCACCAAGGTCTCGGAGTCGCGGCGCTCGAATCGGCGGGTGTTCACCACTCCGGAGATGATCACGTGAGCGCTGTCGACGTTGCGCACCCGCGCCATCTCGATGAAGATCCGGTGCCGGGCGAAGAGCTCGACCACCAGTCCTTTCACCCGGGGGGCCCGGCCCAGTTCCCGCCGTTGAATCAAAACGTCGCGGACCTTGCCCACTTGGTCTCCGGCGCCGTCGAGGACCGGTAGGCCCCGGATTCGCGAGATGAAGATCGACGTCGCTGCTGAAGACACCACTCCGCGAGATTATCCCGACGGCAGCCGTCGACCCCTCGTGGTCAGGCCCGCCCGGGGTCCACCTGGATTTTGGGACCCGGACCGGCCACCGGTCGACGGTGCCCGGTCAGCGCCCGTGCCACCTCATCCAGCCCGATCACGTCGGCCACCAAGCCGTCCGGAACGACCTGCCTGGAGGCGAAGAGATCGATGGCGCCCGCCAAGCCGGCCGAGGCTCCCAAGATGGCGGTCATGGTCAGATCCTTGAAGATCAGGTCGCGCGAGTCGATCAGGCTGGGCTCGACGGACAAGCCAATGAGCACGACCCGGCCCGCCGGTTCGACCAGCCGCAGTGCGCGTTCGGGGCTCAGTGTGCCGGTGCTGGCATCGATCACGGCGGCGAAGGACTCCGCCGCCGGTAGCTGGTCAAGATCGATCGCGCTGTCGGCGCCGAAACGTTCGGCCTGGGACACCGCTTCTGGCCGGGGGTCGGCCACGGTGACGACGGCCCCACGGGCGCGGGCGAACATCGCGCAGAGCAGACCGATGGTGCCGCCGCCCAAGATCAGCAGGCGGTGACCCGGTTCGAGCTGCGCCGCGTTGATCGCCCGCAGCGCCCCGCCGCCCGGCTCAACCAGCGCTCCGGCCGCCGCCGACAATGACTCGTCCAGCTCGTGCGCGGCGGTGACCGGAAGGGGCAGCTGTTCGGCCAATGCGCCGGGCCAGCCACCGCGGATCCCGATTTCGAACCGCCGCTCACACACGTGATGGTGACCGCGACGGCAGCGCTCGCACGAGCCACAACCGAGCATGGTGTCACCGGTCACCCGCCGGCCCAGCCAACGGCGGTCGACGCCCTCGCCGAGCGAGCTGATCCGGCCGCACCACTCGTGACCGAGCCGCAGCGGATAGTGCGCATGACCCTGATGGAGATAGGCCATCTCACCGGTGAACAGCTCCACGTCGGTCCCGCAGATCCCGGCGCGTTCGACGTCGACCACGACCTCGCCCGGACCGGCCGTCGGCGCCGCCACCTCGGCCACCTTGGCGACCCCTGGTCCGGTGACCATCAATGCCCGCATGATCGGTCAGCATAGGCCCGATATCGTCACCGGTATGCGCAGTACGCAGTGGTACGCAGGGGATCTTCGCGACTCCTACATTCACCGGGCCTGGATGCGGCGGGGCAACCCCGATCACGCGTTCGACGGGAGACCGCAAGTGGCGATTGCCAACACCGCTTCGGATCTGACTCCCTGCAACAAGCATCTGAACGAGGTCGCGGAGTCGGTCAAGGCGGGGGTCTGGGAGGCGGGCGGCGTACCACTGAACCTTCCGGTGGTGTCCCTGGGCGAGACTCTCGTCCGGCCGACGGCGATGCTGTGGCGCAACCTGGCCGCCATGGCCATCGAAGAGATGCTGCGGGCCAACCCCATCGACGGCGTGGTGTTGCTTGGCGGGTGCGACAAGACGATCCCGGCGCTGCTGATGGCGGCGGCGTCGGTGGACCTACCCGCTGTCGTAGTACCGGGGGGGCCGATGCTCAGCGGCACGTTTCGCGGCACACCGCTCGGCTGCGGCACGGACGTCTGGCGGCTGTCGGAGGAGGTGCGGGCGGGCACCATGAGCGAGCGCGACTTCACCCTCTCGGAGTCGTCCATGATCAGAAGCAAAGGGCACTGCAACACGATGGGTACGGCCTCCACCATGGCCTGCATGGCCGAGGCGTTGGGGATGACCATCCCCGGCTTTGCCGGTACGCCGGCGCCGGACGCCCGGCTGCTCGCCCTAGCGCACCAGACCGGTGGGCTCATCGTGTCGATGATTTCCGACGACCGTCGGCCGAGCATGATCATGAAGAAGGAGTCGTTCCTGAACGCCATCGTCACGCTGGCCGCGGTCGGCGGCTCCACCAACGCCGTCGTCCATCTGCTGGCCATCGCCGGGCGGCTGGGGGTGGAGTTGACCCTGGATGACTTCGACCGCACCGGCCACGAGGTTCCGCTGCTGGTCAACCTCCAGCCTTCGGGCCGACATCTGATGGACGACCTCTATCGGGCGGGTGGACTGTTGGCTGTCCTGCGCGAAGTGGAAGATCTGCTGGCGCCGGAAGCCATTACGGTGACCGGAGCACCACTGGTGGATGCGCTCCATGATCAACAGGTCTGGGACCGCGATGTGATCAGTTCGCGAAGCGAACCGCTGCAAGAAAATGCGGGCATAGCTGTATTACGCGGCAACCTGGCGCCCAACGGAGCGCTGATCAAACCGTCGGCGGCATCACCGGAGCTGCTCACCCACCGCGGCCCCGCCGTGGTGTTCGACAGCATCGAGGAAGTGCACACCCGGCTGGACGACCCCGACCTGGAAGTCACCAAAGACTCGATCCTGGTGCTCCGCGGCTGCGGACCCCGCGGGTACCCCGGGATGCCCGAGGTAGGGAATCTGCCGCTGCCACGCAAGCTGCTCGAGGCGGGCGTACGCGATATGGTCCGGATCAGCGACGCCCGGATGAGTGGCACGGCGTACGGGACGGTGGTGCTGCACGTGGCGCCCGAGGCGGCCGCTGGCGGCCCGCTGGCACTGGTTCAGACCGGAGACATGATCGAGTTGGACGTGCCCAACCGACGCCTCGTGCTGGATGTCTCCGACGACCAACTGGCGGCGCGCCGGCCCAGCGAGACGCTGATGGCCGGACTGGCCAAGGCCAGCCGGGGGTGGGAGCAGCTCTACATCGAGCACGTACAGCAAGCCGACACCGGGGTTGATCTCGATTTCCTGGTCGGCGGCAGCGGCGCAAAAGTGAGCCGCGAGTCCCACTGAGAAGATATCGCCAGCTGAGGTGGGGCGGCTGTCAGGTGTAGCGCACGCGCTGTCCACGTTAAGGCATCTCGGTTACTCTGATCCCGCTCTGGACGGAGCTTAGAAGTACGCGTGTACGCAACCGCCCATCCTCGTATCGGAGCCCGAGCCGCCACTGTGCTCCTTACCATGAGCGTCACCCTCGCCCTGGCCGGATCGCTGGGGAGCGCGGTAGCGGCGGCCGCCGCGACCAGGGACCCGGTGCTCGCCGCGAAGCTCACCACGGTCATGAAGGACCCGAGGGTGACCAAGGCCACGTCGGCGGCCGTGGTGCTTGATGCCACCACCGGCGCCGGTTGTACGCACGCTACGGTTCACGGTCCACCACCCCGGCGTCCAACACTAAGATCTTGACCGCGGTGGCGGCCATGGAGACCCTCCGTCCGTCCTACCAGTTCAAGACCGAAGCCATCCGGCGCGGGCCGGTGAAGGACGGCGTGCTGTTGGGCAACCTGTCTCTCAAGGGATACGGCGATCCGACCACCATGCAGGGCGACTTCGCTGCGCTGCCAAGAAGGTCGCGGCTCAGGGCATTCATCGGGTGAGCTGACAGTTGGTGGCCGACGTCAGCTTCTACGACTCCCAGCGCTACTACCCGAACTGGTCGACGTCCTACGCGTCCGACTACTACGCCGCGCGGATCTCCGCGCTCACCGTGGCGCCCAGCACCGACTACGACTCCGGCACGGTGATCTTGAACTACCAGCCAGGTACACAAGGAAAGCGGGCGGTGGTTTCGGTCACTCCGGCGGCGGTTGCGTCGTAAGTCAAGATCAACAACCTGACGACGACGTCGTCAAGAGGCACCTACAGCACGTTTTCCGCCCGCCGTGCCCTGGGCACCAACACGATCACGGTGAGCGGCCGGGTGCCGCTGGGCCGGACCACGGCACAGCGCTGGATCACGGTTGACAAGCCGGAACTGCTTGCGGCCGCGGTGTTTCGTGCGGGAACTAGCCAAGCTGAAGGTCACGGTGGCCGGGAGCACCAAGATCATGACGACCTCGAAGGGCAAGCAGAAGATCATCGCCACTGATTACTCGATGCCGTTGGCGCAGCTGCTGGTGCCGTTCATGAAGCTGTCCAACAACATGCACGCTGAAGCGCTCACCAAGGCCATGGGCACCACCAAGGAACGCCCCCCCGGCAACTGGGCCGACGGTCTGAGCGTGACCAAGACCTACCTGAAGAGCCTGGGCACACCCATGACCGGCATCACGTTGGTGGGCGGCTCGGAGTTGACCCGCGTAACACGATCACCCCCGGGCGCTGGGCCGAGTGCTGTTCAAGGTGCAGCAGGAGCCCTGGGTTCCACGAGTTCGAAGCGTCGCTACCGGTGGCCGGCAACCCTTCCCGGATGGTCGGTGGCACGTTGCGGAAACGGATGGTCGGCACCGCCGCCGCCGACCGGGCCTACGCCAAGACCGGCACCTTGACCGGGGTCACCGCTCTTAGTGGCTACGTCCGCGGGGCGGACGGTCAGCGGTACGTATTCTCGATGCTCAGCCAGTACACCGGGGGCACACCACGACCGGTGGAGAACACCTTGGCGGTCACCCTGGCCAGCCATCGTCGGTGACGCCGGAGCGGTCGGCGCCAGGTAGATTGGTCTTCTCGCATCAGGAGGATCAGATGGCCTTGCCGCAACAAGCCAGCCCACAGCAGCCCAGCTCGTTGTTCGAGCTCAAGTTTCCCCAGTCGGTCGGGATCTATCAGACCTACGCGGACGCTCAGAAGGCCGTCGACTATCTGTCGGACGAGAAGTTCGAGGTGCAGAATTTGGCCATCGTTGGCACGGACCTCAAGTCGGTCGAGCGGGTCCTGGGCCGCAAGAACTGGGGGACGGTGATCTCCCAGGGTGTGCAGTCCGGCGTCTCCACCGGCCTCCTGGTAGGCCTGGTGATGTTGATCTTCGCCCGGCCCACCAGCGTGGTGCTGCTGCTGGTGGCCTCGCTGGCGATCGGCATCGCTCTCGGTGTGGGCTTCAGCGCGGCGGCGTACGCGCTGTCCCGCGGCAAGCGAGACTTCACCTCGGTCACCCAGACGGTCGCCACCAAGTACGAGGTGCTGTGTGAACACAAGGTGGCGGGTCAGGCCCGCGAGATGCTGCTCAAGGCCCCCGGAGCTCGCGCCGCCGCGTTCGAGTAGCTGCCGCTACATCCAACGGTTGCGCTTGAAGCCGACGTACAGGGAGATCATGATCACGGCCAACACGATGAGCACCGCGAAGTAGCCGTAGCGCCAATGGGTCTCGGGCATGTAGTTGAAGTTCATGCCGTAGATGCCGGCCACCATCGTCGGCACCGCCACGATCGCCACCCAGGCCGAGATCTTGCGCATGTCCTCGTTGTCGGCGACCGATGCCCGCGCCAATCCGGCCTGCAGGATCGAGGTCAGCACCTCATCGAACGCCGACATCGCCTCGCGCGCCTCGGTGTGATGATCGGCCAGTTCGCGGAAGTACGCCTTCGCTTCCGGTGGGATGACCGGCAGATCGCGCGTCGCCAAGCGCAGTAGCGGCGGGCCGAGCGGGACCACCGACCGTTTGAACTCGATCAGCTCCCGTTTCAGCTGATACACCCGATCAACCTCATGCTGGCCCTGGCGGGAGAAGACCCGGGTCTCGACCTCGTCCAGATCGGTCTCGAACTCGTGCACCACCTCCATGTAGTCGTCGATGATCTTGTCCGCGATGGCGTACAGCACGGTCGAGGGCCCTTGGGCAAGACGCTGAGGGTCGGCCTCCAGCGACCGGCGCAACTCGCTCAGCTGCGCATGCTCACCGCGCCGGACGGTGATCACGAAATGGTCGCCGAGGAAAACCATCACCTGCCCGGTGGACACGATCTCGGAGGTCTCGGTCAGCTCTTCGTGGTCTACGTAAGCCACGGTTGATATAACCATGAAGAGGTCGTCACCGAACATCTCCAGCTTGGAGCGGGTGTGGCCGTGAACGGCGTCCTCGATGGCCAGCGGATGCAGGTCGAACTGTGAGGACAGCCCGAGCAGATCCTCGTCGGTGGGATCCTTGAGGCCGAGCCAGACGAAGCCTTCACCGCTGCACGCCCGTCGCGCCGCGTCGGTCAGATCGGCGATCTCTTGCCGTACCCCGTTGACGTACCACGCCCAGGCGATCACCGAGCTCGGGGTGGGCCCGACGATCGGCCGGGCGTGCGGGAGCCGGCGGTTGAACGATCGGAGGTTGGGCATCCGGCGGGGCTGGGTCGTGGCCATGGCGGTCCTATCGCCCGTCGTCCACGATCTGCGCCATCCAGCGCTCGACGTCAGCGCTGGTTCGTGGCAGCTGGGCCGAGAGATTTTCGTTGCCGTCAGCGGTGATCGCGATGTCGTCTTCGATCCGGATCCCGATGC
>JAABUN010003029.1_pt1 | contig 27346 bp, 27 predicted proteins | sample 5559311 | NCBI WGS metagenome assembly JAABUN01 (sample SAMN10711877, study PRJNA513370) | rock metagenome | isolation source: Antarctica rocks | place: Antarctica: Victoria Land, Siegfried Peak sud
CGCCGAACAGCAGCAGCGAGCCGTGCATGAAGCTCACCACCTCGCTCGCCTTGAAGATGACCGAGAAGCCCAGGGCGATCAGGGCGTAGATCGCCCCGAGCGACAGCCCGTTGAGCAGCAGGGTGAGGAAGGTGGTCATGCCGCACCACCGGTCGGACCCGTGTCGTCGCCGGAGCCGAGATAGGCGCGGATCACCTCGGGATCGGCCTGCACCTCTGCCGGTGTGCCGTCAGCGATGAGCCGGCCGAAGTCGAGCACTGTGACCCGATCGGCGATGCCCATCACCATGCCCATGTCGTGCTCGACGAGGACCACCGAGATGCCGAGGGCGTCACGGATCTCGAGCACGGCTGCGGCCATCCGCCGGGTCTCCTCGGCGTTCATGCCGGCGACCGGCTCGTCGAGCAGCAGCAGGTCAGGTTCGGTGCACAGCGCCCGCGCGACCTCGACCCGCTTCTGGTTCCCGTAGGACAGCACCCCGACAGGGATGTCCAGCTTGTCGCCGAGCTCGAGGAACTCGGCGATCTCACGGACCCGCCTGCCGTGCAGCTCGGCCTCGCGGGTCGCCTTCGGCAGCCGCAGCCCGGCGGCGAGAAAGCCTGCCTTCGTCAGATGGTGCCGGCCGAGCATGAGGTTCTCGGCTACCGACTGGCCGGCGGACAGGGCGATGTTCTGGAAGGCGCGGGCGACCCGAAGCTCGGCGATCCGGTGCGGCCGCAGCCGGGTCAGGACATGCTCGCCGAAACGGATCTCGCCCTCGGTGGCGCGGTAGACGCCGGACATGACGTTGAACAGCGTCGACTTGCCGGCGCCGTTCGGCCCGATGATCGCGTGCACCGTGCCGGCCTCCACGGTGAACGAGACGTCGCTCAGGGCGGCGAGCGCACCGAAGCGCACCGTGACGTTCTTCACCTCGAGCGCCGCGATACCACGCTCGGCCGCGGTGGGCCCGGGCGCCGCCGTCTCGACGCTCACGCGGTCCACCGCGACAGGGTCTTGGTGCTGCGCGCCGCGGCCTGCTGCACCTGCGTCTCGTCGCCCGCCGCCTGGCCCAGGTAGAGCCGCTGCACGGCGTCCGCCGCCAGCTCGTTCGCCGGGCCCTCCAGCGACACCTTGCCGACATCCAGGACGTACGCCGCGTCGGCCACCCGCAGGGCCATTGTCGCGTTCTGCTCGACGAGCAGGACCGAGGTCCCCTGGTCGTGGATGTCGCGGATGATCTGACCGATCTGGCTAATGATCTTGGGGGCGAGCCCGAGCGAGGGCTCGTCCAGCAGCAGCAGCTTCGGCCCGGCCATGAGGGCCCGACCGATGGCGAGCATCTGCTGCTCACCGCCGGACAGCAGGCCGCCGCGCTGGCTGCGCCGTTCGGCAAGGACCGGGAACAGGTCGTAGACCCGGGTCTGCGCCGCGGCCCGGGCGGACTTGTCCCGGTTGCCCATGGCGCCCGCTCGCAGGTTCTCCTCCACGGTGAGGCGGCTGAAGATGCGCCGGCCCTCGGGCACCTGCACGAGGCCGGTCGCCACGATCGCCGAGGCGTCTCGTCCGGTCAGCGACGCGCCGTCGAAGGTGATCGTGCCGGCCTCGACCCTGCCGCGGTGCAGCTTCAGGGTGTTGGAGATGGTCCGCAGCAGGGTGGTCTTGCCGGCCCCGTTGCTGCCGAGCACCGCGACGACCTTGCCGTCCGGCACCCGCAAGCTCGACCCTCTCGGGCCGGCGCGTGCTCGTCACCGGGGCGGGCAGCGGCATCGGGGCCGCCAGCGCCGCCCGGCTCGCCCAGGCCGGCGCGACGGTGATCGCGCTCGACCTCGACCGCGACCGCGCGGAGCAGGTGGCCGAGCAGGTCGGCGGCGAGCCGCTCGTCGCGGACCTCGGCGACCGCGCGGCGCTCGCCGAGCTGTGCGCACCAGGTGGGCCGGCGACGACCGTGGACGTGCTCGTCAACAACGCCGGCCTGCAGCACGTGGCGCCGGTCGAGGACTTCCCGCCCGACCGCTTCGCGCGAATCCTTGCCGTGATGCTGCAGGCGCCGTTCGAGCTGGCGCGGGCGGCGCTGCCGCACATGTACGACTCGGGCTGGGGCCGGCTCGTCCACATCTCCTCCGTGCACGGCCTACGGGCCTCGCCGCACAAGTCGGCGTACGTCGCGGTCAGCACGGTCTCGAGGGCCTGTCGAAGGTGCAGGCCCTCGAGGGCGGCGGACGGGGCGTCACCTCCAACACGATCTGTCCCGGCTATGTGCGAACCCCACTGGTCGAGGGGCAGATCGCGGCGCAGGCGCAGGCGCACGGGATCGCCGAGTCCGAGGTGGTCGAGCGGGTGCTGCTCGCCGCATCGTCGGTCAAGCGGCTTCTCGAGCCGGCGGAGGTCGCCGAGCTCGCGGCCTACCTGTGCTCAGACGCCGCGTCGTATGCCAACGGCTCGTCGTTCGTGCTGGACGGCGGATGGAGCGCCCGATGAGACGAGCCGAACCAGCGGCGCGCCGGGCCCGATCGGTGTAGGAATGCTCCATGCCCCGGGTGCGCCCAGCTTGCCTCCCTCACCGCGTGTGAGGGGGACGCCGCGCCACGGGGACGGCGGCCTCGAGCCCGCGTCCGGTCCCTCGGCGCCGGTCGGGACCCGCGCGGAGGACGCGCTCGCCGAAGCCGGCGACCCCTGCGGCGCACTGCTGCTGCTGCTCGCCCGTGAAGCGCCGACCAACGAGCTGACCCGGCTGCTCGGCCTCGTCGACGCCGACCGGCGCGACGACCTGCATCCGGCCCTGGGCTCGGCGCTGCAAGTCCGGGCCCGGCTGGACGAGCAGCGCCGGCGAGAGCAGCAGCTCGCCGCGCTCTCCGCGAGCGCGAGCGACCTGTCCTCGCTGCACGAGCTCGAGCAGGTGCTGCAGGCGATCGTCCGACGGGCCCGCGACCTGCTCGGCACCGACGTCGCCTACCTGACGCTCAGCGACCCGGAGCGGTCCGCGACGTACATGCGGGTCACCGAAGGCATCCGAACCGAGGCTTTTCAGCAGGTGTTGCTGCCGCTGGGCGCCGGCCTCGGCGGCCTGGTGGCGGCGACGTGCACGCCCTACGCCACCGCCGACTACCGTGCGGACGAGCGCTTCGTGCACGTCATCGACGACACCGTCGCCGGCGAGGGGCTGGTCGCGATCCTGGGGGTGCCGCTGCGGCTGGGCGAGCGGGCGATCGGCGTGCTGTACGCCGCGAACCGCCACGAGCGACCGTTCCGCCCGGACGAGGTCTCACTGCTGCTGTCACTCGCCGACCACGCCGCCATCGCGATCGAGAACGCCTCGCTGTTGGAGGAACTGACCACGACGCTGTCCGAGCTCCAGCAGACGGGTGCGTTGCTGCAGGTGCACACCGCGTCGGTGGAGCGGGCCGCCGCCGAGCACGAGCGGCTGTCGATGGTGCTGCTCGGTGGGGGCGGCCTGGCTGAGGTGGCGGCCGCCGTGATCGACGTGCTCGGCGGCTCGCTGCTGGTCGTGGACCCCGCCGGCCGGCTGCTCGTGCAGGCCGGTCCGGAGGTGGTGGGGGCGTCGGCGCTCGCCGCTTCGGCGCTGCCGACCGTGCGGGGGCGGCGGCCGACGGTGTCGGCTGACGCGGGCGGCCGGCCGGTCGCGGTCGCCCCGGTCTTCGCCGGCGCGGAGACCCTCGGCGCGGTGGTGTCGGTCGGACTGGTGCTGGACGAGCTGGGGGTCCGCACGCTCGAGCGGGCGGCCGTGGTCACGGCGATGCTGCTGCTGCACGAGCGGTCGATCGCCGAGGCCGAGCACCGGGTGCGGGGAGAGCTGTTCGACGACCTGTTCGCAGTGCCGCAGCGGGCGGTCGCCGAGCTGGGTCGGCGGGCGGCCCACATGGGCCTGGACCTGTCGCGCTCGCATGTGGTCGTCGTCGCCCGGGTGGCCTCGCCGGACCGGGAGGCGGCCGGGTGGCGCGCGGCCCGGTCCGCGCACGGACCCGCCGGCCTGTCCGGCCAGCACCGCGGCAGCCTGGTGCTGCTGGTCGCCGCCGACGACGCCCCGGCCACGGCCCGCCGGGTGGCAGCAGATCTGCAGGCGGCGGTCGGCTGCCCGGTCACCGTCGGCGCGGCCGGCCCCGGCAGCGGTCCGGTCGAGCTCGCCGAGCTCTACCGCGAGGCCGGCCGGGTGTGCGACGTGCTGCTGTCGCTCGGCCGCGGCGGCGAGGCTGCCGGGCGGGACGAGCTCGGGGTCTACGGGCTGCTGCTCAGCACCTCCGGTCAGGGCGAGGTGGAGCGGTACGTCCGTCGTACCGTCGGGCCGTTGCTCGACTACGACCGCGAGCGGGGCAGCGAGTTGGTGCGCACGCTGCTCGCGTACTACGGCGCGGGCGGCAGCCTGACCCGCGCGGCGCAGGAGCTGTTCGTGCACGTCAACACGCTCTACCAGCGGCTGGAGCGGGTCACCCAGCTGCTCGGCGAGGGGTGGCGGTCCGGGGACGGCGCGCTGCAGGTGCACCTGGCGCTGCAGTTGCACAGCGCGCGGACCAGGTGACGGCTTGCGATCAGCTGACGCTTGGCGGGAGGTCAGCCAGACGCAGGGGCGCGTGCGAGCACGTCCCGGGTCATCCGGCGCTCGACCACGAAGGACAGCAACGGCACCGTGCCGGCGAGCATCACGAGCAGCATCCGGCGTACGGACCAACCCGCCCGCCGGCCCAGGTCCGCCACGGTCAGCAGGTAGACCATGAACACGAAACCGTGGATCGGGCTGAATGTCTCGGAGAACTCCGGCCGCCCGCCGAGATAACGCAGCGGCATCGCGACCAGGACGAGCACGAGCAGTCCGATGCCGACGAGGAAGGCCAGCACGGAGAAGCGGCGCAGCGCGCCCGTCACCGGTCGCTGCGCTCGGCGAGCCAGGCGAGGTGGCGGTTGTAGGCAGCCAGCTCGTCGTCCTCGGCCTCGGGGGCGACCGCCGCCTGACGCTGCACGACCGGCGCCAAGGGCTCCTCGGGCTCTGCCGGCTCGGCCTGTGTCGGATCCAGCTCGTCGAGGACCAGCTTGACCCACAGGAAGATGGCGAAGCCGCCGAACAGCCACCACTGCAGCGCGTAGCCGTAGTTCTGCCAGTCGCCCTGCGCGCGGGCGCTGTCCAGCTGCCACCAGCCGAGCCACCCCAGGCCGCCGAGCGCGACGATGAGCAGGGTGTGCCAGCCCAGCCAGCGGGGGGAGACAAACGGTTTCAGCACGCCCGCCAGGATACCGGCGAGCGTGCTGAAGTTCCTGTTGTGCGGGCGGTCCTAGACGGGCGCCGGCTCCTTGCGGATGCGGGCCATGCGCTTCTCGGTCGGCCACCGCACGTCCGTCACCCAGCCGGCCTTCTCGAACAGCTCGATAACCGCGGCAGAGGTGTCGATCTGACCCTTCTCAACCCCGTGCCGGGCGCACTTGGGGTCGGCGTGGTGCAGGTTGTGCCAACTCTCCCCGAACGACACGATGGCGAGCCAGCTGACGTTGCTCGCCTTGTCCATCGTCTTGAACGGCCGCTCACCGATCACGTGGCACAGGCTGTTGACCGACCAGGTCACGTGGTGCACCACGAGGATGCGAACGAGCCCACCCCAGATGTACGCGGTGAAGGCGCCCATGGCGGTGCCCGTCAGCGCGTAGCCCATCAGGGTCGGGGCCAGCAGGCTCGACAGCGCGATCGCGGGGAACAGCTTGTTGATCTTCATCAGGTCGGGGTCGGCGATCACGTCCGGCGCCCAGCGGCGCGCGGAGGTCTGCTCGCGATCGAACAACCACCCGGTGTGGGCCCATAGCAGGCCCTTGAACAGCGCACGCGGGCTGCTGCCGAAGCGCCACGGCGAGTGCGGGTCGCCCTCGTCGTCGCTGAACGCATGGTGCTTGCGGTGGTCGGCGACCCAGCGGATGACCGGACCCTCGAGTGCCAGCGACCCGGCGATCGCCAGAGCGATCTTGAGTGGCCGATTGGTCTTGAACGCCTGATGGGTGAACAGGCGGTGGAAGCCGACCGTCACGCCGAAACCGCTGATCAGATAGAGCAGGAAGGCGATGCCGATGTCGGTCGAGCTGATCCCGCCGTACATCGCGGCGAGGACCACACCGACGATCAGGCCGAGCACGGGCAGCCCGACCACGACGTAGACCAGCGCCTGCTCCCAGCCGGGACGGCGCTTGGTGCTCGTCCCCCGGTCCTGCGTCTCAGGGGCGTCCAGGATCTCGACTGCGGCCGGGTCGGCCGTCGGGCGTGCGTCGGTGACCGTCAACGCGACTCCTTCGAAAGTGGGAGGAGGGAACGACATTGATACTGCCGGAGCATTGGCGTGGATGCTTGCCCCAAGATCGCAGAACCGCAGGGACCTTCTTGTCATCTCGTGACAGGATCACCGTTCATGAGCGCCGCTACGCCCTCTCCTGCCCTGCTGCTCCCGCCCGACGTCACCGAGCGCCTCCGCGCCGAGCTGCCCGGCCTGGCCGACGAGATGCTCGCGGTCATCGGCACCGAGGTCCCGGCCTATGCGCGCCCGCTCGAAGGCGAGTTCGGGCGCGGCATCCGGCGCGGGGTGCAGGAGGCATTGCAACGCTTCCTCGAGCTCGCCGGCGGGCTGGAGCGGCCGGACGAGCCCGGCCGGGCCGCGGCCAGCCGAGAGCTCTACGTTGCCCTCGGTCGCGGTGAGGCGCGGGTCGGCCGGCCGCTCGACGCCCTCCTGTCGGCCTACCGGGTCGGGGCGCGGGTCACCTGGAGCCGGCTCGCCGAGCTGGGGCTGCGCGAGGGGCTCCCTCCTGACCTGCTCGTCCAGCTGGCCGCCGCCGTCTTCGCCTACATCGACGAGATCTCCTCGGCCAGCGCCGCCGGTCATGCTGCGGAGCAGTCGCACCTCGTCGGCGAGCGGGAACGGCGTCACGAAGCGCTCGCCCGGCTGCTGCTCGGGGAGGCGCCCGCCGGCCTGGTCGACGAGGCGGTGACCGTCGCCGGATGGACGCCCTCGGTGACCCTGACGCCGGTCCTGCTCGCCGATCCCGACGCGCGGCGGCTCGCCGCCCGCTGGGACGAGCGCAGCCTGCTGCTGCCCGGCGAGAGCGCCGGCCCCGGCCGCGCCCTCGTCCTGCTGCCGGACGTAGACGGCCCGGGCCGCGCCGAGCGGCTGAGCGCGACGCTCGCGGCGACCGGCCCGTCCGTGCTCGGTCCGGTGCGGCCGTGGCGAGAGTCGAGCACGGCGGCGGCGCTGGTGCTGCGGGCGGCGGCCCTGCAGAGCGCGGACCTGCTGCCGGGTGGCCGACCGCTACGGGTCGAGCAGCACCTCGCGGCGCTGGTCGTGCACGCCGATCCGCTCGCGCTAGCCGAGCTCGGCACGGTGCGGCTGGCTCCGCTCGAGGCGCTGACCGAGCTGGCGCGCGAGCGGATGACCTCGACGCTGCGCTCGTGGCTGGCCCACCACGGCGACCGCCAGCAGGTGGCAGCAGAGCTCGGCATCCACCCGCAGACGGTGCGCTACCGGGTGGGTCAGCTGCGCGAGCTGTTCGGTGAGCAGCTCGAGGACCCGTGCCGGCGGCTGGAACTCGCCCTGGTCACGGGTGCCGGGCTGGAGCGGGGGTAGGGGCCGCGCGAACGTGCAACGGCAACCCCACCTGAAGGAGCGTCCATGAGCGAGCAGCCTGCGACCGACGCCGGCACCACCCGCCCCGCCGGCGAGGGGGTCGACGACGACGCCCTGGTCGAGCAGGTCAGCGAGCAGACCGACAGCAACCTCGAGGTCGAGGGCGCGTTCGAGCGCGAAGCGGACGGCGCCGCCTCCGAGACCGAGGCCGCCAAGGCAAGCGGCGACGAACTGCGCTAACCCGCCTCGATAGCCTGCACGGTGTGACGACGAGCACAGAGTTGCCTCGCCGGGAGCAGCTTCTCGAGGCGGCAGCCCGGCTGTTCGCCGACCGCGGCTACTACGACGTCGGCGTCGACGACATCGGCGCGGCCGTCGGCATCAGCGGGCCCGGCGTCTATCGGCACTTCCCCGGCAAGCAGGCGCTGCTCGGCGAGCTGTGCGACCGCGGGATGAACCGCATGCTCACCGGCGCCCGCCGGATCCCGGCAAGCCACGACACGGCCTCGTCGGCCCTCGAGGCGCTGGTCGACCTGCACGTGCAGTTCGCCGTTCAGGAACGGGCGCTGATCGCCGTCTGGACCCGCGAGACCCGCGCGCTGCCTGACGGCGTGCGCCGCTCCCTGCGCCGCAGGATGAAGGCGTACGAGGACGTGTGGGCCGCGGTGCTGGCGCCTTTGCGAGACGATCTCGAGCCAGCAGAAGTACGCGGCGTCGCCGTCCTGGCCCTGGCGTTGCTCAACGGCAGTGCGGTCAGCTCGCTCGCGCTTTCACCCGAGGTCCGGGCCCGGCTGCTCCGGCGGATGGCCCTGGCAGCGCTGCTCGCCCGCCGTACTCCTCGACGCTCCTGAGACTGTCCTACACGTCCACCTACGCCGTCGGCACCACGAGAGCGATCTGCGCTCCCATCAGTGGCGCACCGCACCGACCTCCGCCGGCTACCTGCTCCCGCCCGGCGCTACACGCCGAGCGACCGACCGATGATCTCCTTCATCACCTCGGTCGTCCCGCCGTAGATGGTCTGCACCCGGCAGTCCGTATACGCCTTCGCCACCGGATATTCGAGCATGTAGCCGTAGCCACCGTGCAGCTGCACGCACTGGTCGACCACCCGCTTCTGCAGCTCGGTGGTCCACCACTTGGCCATCGCCGCATCCTGACCGGTGAAGCGTCCGGCGTTGTGTTCGAGCACGGCTTTGTCCACGTGGTGCCTGGCGATCTCGATCTCGGTCGCCATCTCGGCGAGCACGAAGCGGTTGTGCTGGAAGCTGCCGATCGGCTTGCCGAACGCTGCGCGTCCCTTGCAGTAGTCCAGCGTCAGGTCGAAGACCCGTTGCGCCGCAGCGACCGCAACCACGGCGATGGACAGTCGCTCCTGCGGCAGCCTGTCCATGAGGTGCCCGAAGCCGGCGCCCGGCGTGCCGACGAGATTGGCTGCGGGCAAGCGCACCTCGTGAAAGAACAGCTCCGACGTGTCCTGGGCCTTCATACCCACCTTGACCAGGTTGCGGCCGCGCTCGAAGCCGGGCATGCCGCGCTCGACGGCGAGCAGTGAGAAGCCGTGCGCCCCCGCCTCCGGGTCGGTCCGGGCAACCACGAGCACCAGGTCGGCGGTGATGCCGTTGGTGACGAACGTCTTCGACCCGGACAGGATCCAGTCGCTGCCGTCCCGTCGGGCGTGCGTCCGCAACCCCTGCAGGTCCGAGCCGGCGCCCGGCTCGGTCATGGCGATAGCCGTGATCAGTTCGCCGGTGACGAACGGTGGCAACCAGCGCGACCTCTGCTCGGGTGTCGTCAGGTCGAGCAGGTACGGCGCGATGACGTCGTTGTGCAGCGTGAAGCCCAGGCCGCTGGCGCCGACCCGGGCGATCTCCTCGGTGAGCACACAGTTGAAGCGGAAGTCCTTCCGACCTCCGCCGCCGTACTCCTCCGGCACGTCGGTCCCGAGCAGTCCCTGCTCACCGGCCTCGACCCACACCGACCGGTCGACGATGCCGGCCGTCTCCCAGTCAGCGTGGTACGGCGCGACCCGATTGTCCATGAAGCTGCGGACGGCGTCGCGGAACGCTTCGTGCTCGGCCTCGTACAGGGTGCGCTGCATGGTCGGATGCTAACGACGGTTCACGTTCTCGTCTCGAGGCAGCCGTCGCCGCCGGACCGCCCGCCGTATGCCCGCCGTCTCGACAAGCCAGGCGCCGTCGTACGGTGGAGGCGTTCCGCAAGGAGAACGAAGGGGGCCCGTGAGCGGCTGGCGGAAGTGCGATTCGTGCCGGAAGGTGCGCCCAGGAGCAGAATTCGTCGGTACAGCGACCACCTGCCAGGTCTGTCTCACGGTGCCGCGGGCGGTGCGCAAGAAGGCGGCCCCGGTGAAGCGCACGCAGGCAGCTCCGCGCCGGCAACCCGACCCGCCGGCCGCGGCGGCGCCGGGTCCACGTCGCCCACTGCTCGGCTCAGTCGGCAGCGGCGACCTCGAGGTCCGTGAACGGCGAGCCCGGCGCACCGCCCAGGCGGCGCTGGCCGAAGCGCATCCGGAGGAGTTCGAGCTGCTCCTGCGGGACGCCAGGCAGGCCGAGGGGCTGCGCCCCAGCAGCGCCGCGCCCCCGCTTCCACCGGCCAGCGCCTGAGCGGAGGCTGCTAGTGTGGCGCCTGCACAACTGCGCGCCGCTAGCTCAATTGGCAGAGCAGCGGACTCTTAATCCGCGGGTTCGGGGTTCGAGTCCCTGGCGGCGCACCCTGTCTGACCTGGGCTTCTGCGCAGGTCAGTGAGCTTGTTGATCGGCTGGTAAGGCCGTGGTGGGTCCATGGTGGGTCCCGAGCCGATCCTGCGAGCACTGGGTGTGCATCTGGGCGCTGCCGGGCGGGTACCGGCCGGCCTGCACGATGAGCCGCGCGATGCCGTCCGCGGTGCGCCGTGCTACTTCGGGCAGGACCGAGGTGTAGGTGTCGGCGGTGAGCACGATGCTGGCGTGGCCGAGCATGTCCTGGATGGCTTTAAGGTCCGCTCCTGACGCCAGCGCCAGGGTCGCGGCACCGTGACGGAGGTCGTGCAGCCGGATCGGCGGGAGCCTGAGGTCGGCGACCAGCCGCGCGAAGCGGTGCGTCAGGTACCCGGGGCTGTACGGCCGCCCGTCGGGCCGGGTGAACACGAAACCGTCCGGCCGGTCGAGGCCGTGCTCGGTGCGTTGCCGCTCGCGGTGGGCGCGCAGGGCGGCGACGGTGGAGAAGTCCAGCGCGATGGTGCGCACGCTCGCGACGCTCTTGGGTGGCAGCAGCACCGGCTGCCCGGAGTGTTCCTGTAGCTGCTGGCAGATGGTGGCCTCGCCGGTGTCCAGGTCGACCTGAGGCCAGGCCAGTCCAGCGGCCTCACCGCGCCGTAGGCCGCGCAGCGCGATGAGGTGGTAGTAGCCGTACAGCGGGTCGTCGGCGATGCCGCGCAGGAACGCCGCGGTCTGCTGCGCCGTCCACACCGCCACGGCGGGATGCTCGCCGGTTGCCCGCCAGGCCGCGACCCGTGCGCCGGTCCAGATCACCGGGTGCGGCCGGCGCACCTGTGGCAGCTGGACCCAGCGGGCCGGGTTGTCGGTGATCAGCTGCTCTCGGACGGCCGCGTTCAGCGCCGCGCGCAACGTCGCCCGGATCCGGACCAGGGTCGCGGCGGAGACCGGCCGGCCGGCCGCCGCATGCTGACGTTGAATTGTGCTGAACATGGCCTGCAGATCCGCCGGCGTCAGCGATGTGAGCGGGATCCGTCCCAGGTGCGGTGCCAGGTAGAGCCGGACGTGCCCTTGGTAGCTGCGGGCACTGCTGGGCCGAAGGCCCTCCTTGCCAGCCAGCCAGCGAGCGAGCCACCGGCCCGTCGTCCACCCCTTCCCGCCTTCGGGTCCGCCACTCGGTACGCAGAGCTGGCCCAGGGCCCGCCGCGCTGCTGTCTGGCTGGGGTAGCCCCCGCACCGCAGCCGGCACCGCTGCCCATCACTGCCCATACCGAGCTCAAGGCAGAGGTACCAGCTGCCGTGCCCGGCATCGGCCAGCCTCGGACAGCGCCCTCCCAGCCGGCGTCCTGTCTCCTTGTCTCTGCACCCGCACCTGCGGAACGTGCGACCGATTGCCTTGGTGTTCACGCGCGCCTCCAGACGTCGAGGGCGTCGCCGCCCCTGCCATCCACCCAGGGTGTCGGGAACAACAGCTCAGGTGGGAAGTCTCCCGAATCGCCGGTGGAACGCAGGCCGGCGGGCACGAGCGTCGCTCCTGCCCGGAACGGAGGCACGTCGGAGGCCGGCGGATCCGGCCACAGGCTCCCCCTGGCGTAACATCTTTGCTACGCTTGATCAAGCGATCGTCACCACGCGGCTCGGAGGCAGGAATGACGGACAAGGCCAGCTCGGCTTTTTGGGATGACCTTGCGACGGACTTGCAGGACCCGGAGTTCCTCCGCGACTACGTCGTGGAGTCGATGCGCATCGCGACGACCGACCGACTGGTCAACGAGCTCGACGAGGCACGCGAGGCAGCTGGTCTGACGAAGGCCGAGCTGGCTCGCGCGATCGGTGCCGAGCCCGCGTCCATACGGCGTCTGTTCGCGAGCGGCCGCAGCAACCCCACCCTGGGAACCTTGGCGGAGGTCGCTTCCGCGCTGGGAATGCAGATCACGCTCGCTCCGCTGCCCGCGGCCGAGCGACGCAAGGTCACGGAGCCTCTTCTGCAGGGTCGCGTTGCAGACCCCAAGGCCCTGGCCGAGCACCTCGTCGCCGCCCGCAGCGGTAGCCCGCTCGCGTCCGCAGCGCGATAGGTCGCAGGCTCAGGCGAGGCTGCGGGGATTGCGGCCGAGGTACTCCTCTCCCAGCTTGCGCACCGCGCGGTACTCCCGTTCGGCAAGTTCCGTACGGAACGGCTTATCTCTGCCGTCGATGACGACCAGGAGAGGCTTGTCAACGGCTTCGGCGCTGTAGTCGAGCTTGCAGAAGAGCCGGTAGTGACGGCGACCGGGTCCGTCGACGCGTACTTCGAACCACCCGACCATATCGCCCTTCATCGCCTCCCAGTAGCCGCCTCCGGCGAAGCGCTTGGGTGGCGCTGCGGCCACCTCGACGAGGACAGCGCGCATCGTGGCGCGGACCTTGGCGGGGCAGGCGTTGAGGAACTCACGGCCCGGTTCCGACTCGGTCGGGTCGTCAGCCTGGTGTCGGCGGAAGTACACGACATCGTGGACGTCGTCCGCTGACGGCCCGGTCCGCACGGTCGTCTTCGGCAAGCGCGGGGGTCGGCGAGCGCGCGGACGCTTGTCGGGAGCCATGACGCGCTCACCGTAGTGCGGCACAGACTGCGCGAGGAACGGCATGTCGTCATGACCAACAACTGGCCTGACTTACCGCACATGCGGGCGGCGTCGAGCAGCTCCCGCCCGTCCCGCTATAGCAGCCGTCCCTCGAGTCGTCTCGCGTGGAAGCCGGAGTGGTCGCCCAGGTGGAAGTACAGGTGACCATGCAGTTCGCTGTCGGGTTCCAGCGTCGCCCAGCCGCGACCGCTGACAGGATCCCCTTCGTCGAAGCCTTCCCACGAGAACTCGACTCCCGCGCGCCCTTCGCGAGGAGCCATCCGCCAGTCCAAACCTGCCTGGACAGCGACGAAGCCGAAGCTGCCCGTGGCGTCCGGCTGGAACTCGATGAATGCCGGAGCGACGAGATCGACTGCATCTCGGTCCCAGAGCTCCATGTCCACGATGCGCCAGCGGCCCACGAGGCTCATACATCCACCCGACTCGGCGCTGCGCAGAGCCCGGCTCGCTCAAGACGCTCCAGGAGGCTGACCTTTCGGGCGTGCCGTTGCTGCAGGTCGTGGAGTCGCTGGTCGAAGGCGTCGCGACGGTCCTCAAGGTCGCTAATCGCACGCAAGTCCTTCAACATCCTGACGGCCTGGTCGTAGTTAGCTGGTTGACGCGTCTCGATGGCGCAGTACACCTGGGTCCAGGCTTGTTCCTGCCGCGCCGCCAGAGCGGTCAGGTGCTGCTCGCGCGCCGCTGCCTGGGTGCGCGCACGAGCGGCTTTCTCCGCCGCCCGGCGCTCAGCGGCGAGTCGCTCGCGCCGATCGCGCGACTGCAGGGCCGCGTCTTGCAGCTCGGCAACGGTGCGCGTGCCCTCGCGCTCGAGGCGGGGGTTGTTCTCTGTGCGGAACCGACGGACCAACTTCCGGCTGACGTCGACGTCGCCGCTCACCAGCTGAACGAGCACGTCCTCCTTCTCCCGAGCAGGCAACCGTGCGACCCAACGCCTCATGTCCCTCGCCGAGGAGTCAATCGAGATCAGCGGCTCGCTCGCCTCAGCCGCCGCCGACAACAGGTCGTCGTCGAGGCGCAGGAACTCGACAACAGCTTGAAGCGGGACGCTGAGTTCGCGAAGACCTGCCGGGACGGGCGGCTCGAGCTCGGCCTCATCCAGCGCCCCGGCGTCCACCGACAGCAGCCACCCCAGGTAGAGCAGCCTGCGGTCACCCACCGCCAACTCGGAGCGCACCGGCACAACCGCGTCGAGCGACCCCTCGGCGTCCTCGTCCCAGTCGTCATCGTCCTTCTCGCTCGTTAACGACACGATCACGCTGTCGCCCGCTGCCCACGCGCAGGCGGTGTCAGTCGCGCAGTAGCGAGTGACGACCTCGAGCTCGAGCACCGACGAGGGCAGCCTGAACATGACCTGCCGGGTGCCCCAGTTCGCCAGGTACGAGAACGCGTCGAAGTACAACGCCATCAGAACCTGAGGGTCCGCCCCGAGGTCGCCCCACTCGTAGGTGTTCACGAACCGGGTTGACGTGATCCGCGCACGCGCAGACACAGTCCGAAGTTCCTTCTGAGCGCGAACGTCGAGCGGTCGATCGATGGCCAGAAACTCGTAGTACTGGTACTCGCTCAACTTCCGACCACTCCTTCCGTCACCGCTGATCGGCCGACCGTAGCTCCGTCCTTAGACATCCTGGCTGCTGCTCCCGCTCCCTCACGAAGGCCGAGTCGAAGCGGCCGTCACCGAGGGTCGGGGAACCCGAGGCTGAGGTACCCGGGCGCGCGTTTGGCCAGCGAGGAGGCGAGAACACCTTCCTGCACGTCGTGGTAGTCGTGCACCTCGGCCGTCGTCTTGCCGGGGTAGGGGCGCAGGATCCGTCCGACGTACTGCACGAGCCGCCCTTTGAACGCGATCGGGGCGGCGAGGAACAGGGTGTCCAAGGCGGGACAGTCGAAGCCCTCCCCGACGAACGGGCCGGTGGCAACGACGAGCAGCGGTTCCTCCCTGTTCGGCCGTTCCAACTGCGCGAGGGCCGCGGCTCGCTGCTTTGCGCCCATGCCGCCGCGCAGCACGACAGGTCCGTGGCCGCGTGCGGTGAGCTCCACGGTCAGCCGTTCGAGGTGGCTGGTCCACTGGGTGAGCACAAGGCAGTGCCGTCCGCGCTCGCGGGCGTCCACGACGTCTTGGACGACGTGCTGAAGCCGGTCGTCATCAGCGACGAGGTCGCGATAGATCGCCGCCATGCCTCCCGGCGACTGCGGGCTCGCGTCGCCGTCGTAGGTGTAGCTGGTGGGATGCACCAGCAGTACCGGGTCCGGGACAGGAGCATCTACGGAGGTGAGGGTGTCTCGGGTAGCCCTCGCGACCGTGTGCCGGACCGGCCCGATCTGCAGGGCGATGAGGTCGTCGAGCTGGTCGCGGCGATACGGCGTCGCGGTCAGGCCGAGCCAACGCCGGGCGGGGATCCGGGAAACAGCATATGTGAAGGCCGCTGCCGGTACGTGATGGCACTCGTCGACGACGATGAGTCCGTAGTCCTTGGTCCAGGAGGCGACGTCGTCGTCGCGGGCCAGCGTCTGGAGCGTCGCGACGTCCAGGACACCGGTGGTCTTGGTCCTACCGCCGCCACGCTGTCCCACCTTGACGCCGAGCAGCTCGCACAGGCGCGTGCGCCACTGGTCGGCGAGGGCTTTGCGGTCGACGAGCACCAGCGTGGAGACGCCGAGGGAGGCGATGACGGCGCTGGCCATCACCGTCTTGCCGGCGCCGGGAGGGGCCACGAGCAAGCCGAGATCGTGACCGAGCACGGCCTCATGCGCTGCCTGCTGCTCCGGCGCCAGCGTCGCGGAGCATTGGAACTGCTGCGCGCTCCCCTCGCTGCGCAGATCGACCGTCACGACCACGCCGCTGCCTGCCTGCTCGAGCAGGACTGTGAGCCGGTCGTACATGCCCCGCGGCAGCAGCAGATCGCCTTCGACCGTCTCGTCATAGAGGCGGAGGAAGCGGGGCGTGTCCCAGGTCGACTGCCGACGCCGCTCTCGATCGTAGAAAGCGGGGTTGGGCATCGACGCAGCGTGGCGCAGCGTCGCGAGCAAGGCCGGCGGCAGCGAGGCTGCCTTGACCCGGATGGTGCCGCTGAGCTCGACATCAACCGAGCGCGGCACCGGCACGTCGATCTTCGTCGCGCTCGGCTTGACAATCTTGTCGACGCCGCTGCCGGTGCGCAGCGCGCCGAGCCGCGTTGCGGCGCGGGTCAGCTCTGCGGGGCTGACGCGCGGGAGCGACGAGAGGTAGCCCAACGGGTCTTCGTGCGGTTCGAGGGTGGCGAGGTCCAGGAACACTGTCGTGCCCGTTCGGCGCCGGCGACCCTGCAGAGGCGCAGCGATCAGGTTGCCGATCCCTCCCGAAGGGAGCAGGTCCTGCGCGGGAAAGAGCCGGTCGTAGCTGGCCAGGTTGAGCCGCCCGGCCATGGTCATGGCCTCACGCAGAAGGCCGGTGCCGAGCTGTCGGGCCTGCGCCGCGGGCACGGCTGAGGTGAAGAAGACCCAGACGTGCGCGCCTGCGCCCGAGCGGGACACCTCCAGCGCGGCCGTCATTCCGCAGGCACGAGCGGCCTTCACGTACGCCAGGGCATCGAGCACCGCGGTGGAGCCATCGAAGTCCGCGGCGAGCCAGTGGCACCGGTCGTTGTCGAGCAGCGGGTACAGGCCGATCTCCAGATCTCCCGACAGGTGCTGGGTGACCACCTCCTCCGTGAGCGGTAGGTAGCGCCGGTCGGCTGGGCGAACACCCTTGCGGAACCCGCCCCGCACGGCAGGCATCCAGCCACCGCGTCCGGTGCGGTCGCTGTCCCACCGGACCGCGTACACGTCACTGCGAGCCCGGAACAGGTTCGCGTAGAAGGCGACCTTGTCCCTCGCAGGCGACTCCGACGTAACTGTCCCCGGCGCGGCGTCGAACATCACCGTCGGCGCCGCCCCGGGACGCTTGCTCCCCTGCTCGGAGATCTTCAGCATCCCACGCAGATGGGCGTTGTCAGCCTCTAGCTCAGTGATCCGGGCGCGCATCGCCTCCAGGTCGCCGATGAGGCTCAGCTGCGCGCCACCAACCGAAGGACGATCGCCGAGGGCCACCATTCACCAAGCCCGCGAGCCGCTGAGGCATCGCAGCAACGCAACGCCGCGGGCCGACGTCACCAGGCTCATATCGGTCGACAGGACGGTCTGCTTCCGAAGGTTCCTTGCAAAGAACGGGGGACGACCCCTGGCCGCGACCACGAATCGCCGGGTCTTGCCCTCGACGACCTTAACGGAGCCTGCTGCCACTTGACACTCACCGGCAACTGCGTGTCGAGTGCTCGCGCGCCTGGACGCCTCCGGGCTTATCTCGAGAGTGTGGTTGGGCTGTTGTTGGTCAGGGCCGCTCCGTTCGACCAGCCGGCTCAGGCGCTCATGTGCACGGCGTGGAGGCTCCCTCCCCCGGCCCACTCCGGTCTTGTGGGCTACTTCGACCCTCCCGCGGACGCCGCCGCGCGGCGCCTGGTCGGCGTACGACGCCAGCTGCAGCGCCTGACAGCCCGATGCGGGCCGTCGGCGGCCCTGCTCGCCGCCTGGGACCTGGCCCAGCAGCAGCTGCCCGCGCTGCAGACGGGTCTGTGCCATGAACTGGCAGCCTGACCTGATCAAAGGCTTGGACGCCGGGCTGGCCGCTCGGGCCAGCTTCGGCGCCGACATCGCCTTCCTCGGCCGGGCGCTGCAGCCGGCGGTCTGGATCGCCGAGTGCAGCTCGACCAGGTGCGCTGCCGGAAGCGGGCAGCCAGCGAGGACTGTCTCGCGTAAGTCGCTTCAAGGGCGGCCTGCCGCGTCAGGTGGTCTCGCTCGACGCGCGGCGCGTCGGCTGGTGCCTCTCCAGAGCAAGATCAAGTGTTCAGGACGTGTTCAGCGCCAACCGCTCCTGCCTGCCTAGACCGGACTGATTCGGCTGCATAGCCGCGGATTGTCAGCTTTCGCAGCGTCTGACCGGCGCAGAACACCCACCCTGTCGGGCCCCACGCGACTCTTAATCCGCGGGTTCGGGGTTCGAGTCCCTGGCGGCGCACCCCGTCTGACCTGGCCCTTCACCGTCACAGGTGGGGGACCATTGTCGTTTCACCCAAGATCATGAGTTCAGAATGTGTTCAACTCTTATTGATCTTGTATGCCCAAGCACCCACGGCAGTCCGCCGGCCTCGAGTGTGGGCTACACGGAGAGGTTGGACGTGCAAGCCGAGTCTTGAACACAGCGGACACCCGGTCTGCGGCCCGCCGGCCTCGCAGATCAGGCCCGCCCGGGTCGTGCACGGCTACTCGTGCTCGGCGCGGCGCTCCGAATACGCCGTGTGTTCACGGGGTGCTCGCGGCACCATGCCAGCGGTGGCCTCGGCGGCGCTGCGGGCGACCTGTGGCAGCACGCTGGTGTAAGTGTCGGAGGTGATGGTGATGCTCGAGTGGCCGAGCATGTCCTGCACGACCTTCATCTCGACGCCGCTGGCCAGGGCAAGGGTCGCGGCGCCGTGGCGCAGGTCGTGGACTCGGATCGGCGGCAGGCTGGCGGCCTTGATGAGCCGGGCGAAGTGGCGTGTCACATAGTCGGGGTGAACCAGCTGCCCGTCGGCACGCGTAAAGATCTCCGGGGTGTCGGCCGGGTCCAGGCCGAGGAAGCGCAGTTCGCGCTTTTGGCGACGCCGGTGCTCGCGCAGGACCTGCACGGTGCCTTCGTCCAGGGCTAGGACCCGTTCGCTGCCGGCCTTGGGCGTCGTGCGCACCGTGCGCCAGCCCAGCACCACGACCTGTTCGCGCACGAGCAGCCATCCGCCGTCGATGTCCACATCGCTCCAGGACAGCCCGACGGCCTCACCACGACGCAGACCCCGTAGCGCGATGAGGTGGTACAGCGCGTAGAGCGGGTCGTCCTCCGCGCTGTCCAGAAAGGCGCCCGTCTGCTCCGGGGTCCAGACCATCACCGCGGACGGGCGACGTCCCGTGCGTTGCCAAACCGAGACCCGCTCCGCAGTCCAGACCATGGCCTTGGGCCGGGCGCCGCTAGCCAGGTCGATCATGAGCGCGGGGTTGCGGTCGATCTTGTCCTGCCGGACCGCAGCGTTTAAAGCGCTGCGCAGAGTGGCGTACACCCGCCTCATCGTCGCTGCGGTCATGGGCCGAGGCCGGTCGGCCTGTGCGGTCTCGAGCCCGCGGAACAATGCAGAGATGTGCCGCGACGTGAGCTCGCGGAGGACGATGTCACCGAGCGCCGGAAGCAGGTAGCGGTCAAGGTGCGCGCGGTAACTTCGGGCAGTACTGGCCGCAACCTTGCGCCCCGCCGCCGACGCTCCTCCCGCGTTCTCCTTCTCGGCGAGCCAAAACAGCAGCCATGCCCCAGTGCGGATGGCCGGCTCTTCTGGCTCCTGCGGTGGCGCGAGCAGGTCCGTGCGCGCCTGCTGCATCGCCAGAAGTGCTTCGCTCTGGGTGCGGAAGCCGCCTGCGCGCTGCTGCTTGCCTCCCCTGAGACGGAACTGGTAGGTCCAGGCCGTGCTTGAGCTTGCAAAGCTCCGGGCAGCGCGAGCCGAGCAGACGATCAGTCTCAGAGTCTCGGCAAATGCACCGCTTGTAGACCGTCCCGTCAGCCATGTGCCGCCCCCTTCAGGTCAGAACGAAGCCTGGCTCGAATGCCCACCTGATGAGGCCGCCGCCCAGCAACTTGTGGACGGGCCGCAGGCTGTGGAAGCGGCTGGCCGTGCTAAATCGTGCTCGCTGACTCAGCCCCGTCGAGCCAGGCCAGCAGCCGGGCTCGCGGGATGAGAATGCGCCGGCCCACACGCACGCTTGGCAATGATCCGTTGTTGACGGCCTGCTGAACGAGCCACCTGCTGATGCCGAGCAGTGTGGCTGTCTCGGCGACGCTCAAAGTCGGGCGCTCAATCGTTGTCATAGTGATCCACCTCTAGGAGGGTCGACCGCAGGCCCGATGACGTGGCCCGCGCGTTCGGTCGTGCCGTATTGCTATGAGGCGCAGCGGTGTCGGTGGCCCGTGCTGCTTGTGCTTCTAGGATCAGAAGCCGGCGCACGACCCGTTGCCGGCTTTGCGCACCGAAGGCTGGTTCCGGCTCGGACCTTTCGACAGCGCTCATCTGCTCAGACTCACTTCGCACCCTTGTCGAGCGTCTTGCCGGGGCGGCGACCACAAGCGCGAGGGGCCTTGCCGGTTGTGAGACCAACCCTTGCCGGTCTGCTCCCGACCCGCGTGCTGCTCATTTGAGGAGCGTCCCGTGGGCGGCGAAGAAGGCAACGGGGTCGACAAGCCGGCCGTCGGTGTGGGTCTCGAAGTGCAGGTGCGCTCCCGTGCTGCGGCCTTCGTTGCCGCTGTAGGCGATGACCTGCCCGGCTTGGACGGCTTGTCCGACCGTCACGGTCAAGGCGCTGATGTGGCCGTAGACGCTGGCGGTACCGCCGGGATGGGCGAGCTTGACCCACTGCCCGTATCCGTTGGTGGGTCCGGCGCGGTGACGGCGCCGTTGCTGGCTGCGTACACCGGCGTCCCGATCGGGGCGCCGAAGTCGGTGCCGGCGTGCAGCCGCCCCCAGCGGTCGCCGAATCCTGGTGATCCGGGCGCCTTGGATGGGCCGGACCCAGCTGCCGGGCGGCCCGGCGCCGGGGGGCGCTGGCGGCCGGGTCGGCATACTTGGCCATGAGGTTGCGGATCCGGACGATGTAGCCCTGGGTCTCGGCGTACGGGGGGACGCCGTTGTAACGCTGGACCGCCCCCAGGCCCGCGTTGTAGCCGGCCAAAGCAAGGTCGATCGGGTCACCGGTCAGGCTCCTGTCGGCGGTGACCGCCGCGAATAGCTTGCACATGAACGAGGCCTGGCTGGCGATCCCGTCGGCCGGGTCGAACGGGTCCCGGACGCCGTCCCCGTCACCGTCGATGCCCTCGCCGATCCACGTGCCGGGCATGAACTGCGACAGGCCTTGCCCGCCGACCGGGCTGACTGCGTTGGGGTTCCAGCCGGACTCCTGCTCGAGCTGGGCGGCCAACAGCGGGGCGGTGATGCCCGGGCAGGTCTGGGCCGCCTGCTGCACGAGCGCCTCGTACTCGGCCGGGACAACGCCGGGGCGCAGGACCCCGGGGGCGGCCGGAGCGGCCGTGGCGTCGGCCGCGACGCCGCCGCCGAGCAGCATCAGCAGGCCGACGACGAACAGCACTGGAGCGGAGATGATCGCGGTGGCCAGGTAGCCCACGGCCGGGGACCTGACGGCCTGGCTTGCCGCGAGGGCGGCTGGGCCGGCCATCAGCCAGCCGCCGGTGCGGGCGGCAGGGCGGTAACGGCGACGTCGTCGACGAGCCAGCCCGCGAACGGGTCCTGCACGGTCAGGCAGTCGAGCCGGTAGGGCGTCATGGCGGCCGTCCAGCCGTCGGCCCCGCGGGCGGTGCCGGTGACCGTCACGGCGACTGGTGTGCCGGGTCGGGGCCGCTCGGTGCCGGGCTCGGCGAGTTCGTCGTGGGCGTCGTCGACGACGGGCGCCGCGGTAGCCGTGCTGCGGGCCTGGTGCTGCTGCCAGGTCTCCTGCTCGCGGCTGCGGCCTTCGCCGGCGCCGTCGAACACGGCCTGGAGCTGGGGAGTGCCGTAGGTGCGGGCAGCGGCCTGGCGCGTCCGGCCCAGGTTGCCGGTGGTGGTGTCGACCGTAGCCGCCGCCTGGGCGAACTGGACGCATGCGGACGTGGCGTCCAGCGCACCCCGCGGTGCCTGGGGCAGCGTCGGCCGAGCCGGTACCGGCGCAGGCGCGGCCGTCGGTGGGGATTCGGCCGGACTGGGCGCGGTGGGGAGCGCCGGGGCGGCGAGTCGGCTCGTGCTGCAACCGACGGTGCCCAGCAGCAGTGCTGCTGCGGCCGCGGCTAGGAGGTCGGCGGGGCCTGTGAGTCGAGGGTCTTTGTGGGCGGCTCGGGCGCCGGTGACCGGGCCGGGCTTGCGGCCAGGAGAAGCTCCTGGGCGCGGGTGCTGACCGCCTCGGCCAGGGCCGGGTCCTCCCGCCACAGGCTGATCAGCGCGCGGAGCCGGTCCGCCATGGGGACGCGGTCCGCGTAGCGGGCACCGAGCAGGGCGTGGTGATCGTCCACGGTCAGGTCCAGGGTGATCCGCCTGGGGTAGCCGACCGGGTAGTGCAACTGACTGTAGGCCTTGCCGTTCTCGCTGCTTTTGGGGCCGTCGTCGACCATCGCGGTTCCTCCTGTCCGGACTCGTGCCGGGCGCCGGCACTGCGGCAGGGCGAGCACTGCGACGGTAACGCTCACGCCAGCTGGCGGCCGCAGAGGCCGGGTTCTGCGGCCTGGACTGCAGACCGTTGGCGTGCGATGTCCTCATGCCCTTGGTAAGTGCGGATTCGCCTGGGGCTGTGACATCGAGCCCCTGACTTTCTTCCCAGGCCCGTTCGGCGGCGTCGGCGCGACCGAACGCCTTGACCTGCACGGTGCCTGACAAGACCGGCAAGACCGGCAGGGGCCCGGATGCCGGACTCAAGCAAGAACGCCGTCTCAGCTCCTTCTAGAGCAGGCCTGGCGGTCTCAGACCGGCAAGGGTCCGGCCCGACACCGGCAAGGGTCCGGCGGGACACCGGCAAGGGTCCGGGGGCTTGACGGCGGCTTCCGGCAAGGGTCTCGACAAGGGTCGGTGCGCAGCGTGGCGAGTACCTGCTGCTGAGGAGCCTGCTGTGCCTTCGATCCTGCTCGTCCACCCGACCGTCGCTGCCTTCACCCGGGCCTCTGCCGGCCGGCGGACGCCCCGCCCGGACGGCCTGACCAAGGCCGGGCACTGGGCGAGCTCGAGCTTGCCGAGCCGCTTGAACCGGGAGTGGGCCTTGCTGTGCGACAACGCCGCCGGCAGCCGGGCGGTGCGTGGGTGGGCGGCCCCCTGCCGGGACCGGGCAGCGCTGAGCGAACTCGCAGACATGGACGGTCTGCAAGCAGTCGTCCGGCTGCTGCAGAGCGGCGAGGTGACTGCCAGTGGCCGTGACGGGGTGCTGGGCAGGGCACAGGACGGGGACCGGCTGGCCGGCCGCGTCGTGCTGCAGACGATGCTGCCGGCGCGGTCCGGATCGCCCGGGCGATTACCAGCCGCCCTGATGTGCTCGGTGACACCGACGAGGCGTTCGCCCTCGTGCTGGCCGCGCTGTGGCAGGTCATCGCGACCTACCCGGTGGCTACCCGCCGGTCGAAGCTGCCAGCCAACCTCTACCTGGACACGCTCGCGCTGGTGCGGCGTGGCCACACCAGCAGCACCCACCGGGGAGCTCTGGTTTTCTGCGAGCAGTCCTACGCCGACATCCGGACGGCCGCGGCCGGTTCTGCTGGCCGGCCAGGCGCCGGACGGCCTGTGGGACGCGTTGGCGGCGCAGGTGCAGGCACGTGGGTTCGAGCTCAAGCGCGGGGACTGCGGCGCCGCGAACGGGCTGACGCACTACGGCGAGCGCACCGTGACGGTGCGGGCCGACGTCGACGACGCCCAGGCCGTCAAGACGCTCGCCCACGAGCTCGGGCACGTGCTGCTGCACGACCCGACCGGGCTGGCGATCGTGACGACGCCCGGCATGGCCCGCACCGCCAGGGACCCGGTCCTGACGCCGGAGACGGTCGGCGCCTCGGCCGGGCAGTGCCGCGGCCGGCTGGAGGTCGAGGCCGAGTCGGTCGCCTACCTGGTGGCCAGTGCCCACGGCCTGGAGACCGGGGCGTACACGTTCGCCTACGTCGCCGGCTGGGCCGGCGAGGTCGCCGGCGTCGAGGTCGACCAGGTCGTCCGCGGCACCGCCAACCGGGTGCTGGCCGCGACCAAGGTCGTTCTCGCCGGCACCGAGCACCTGCTCGAGCAGACCGACCAGGGCCAGGTCCTCGCACGCGACCTGACCCTGGCGGCCGACGCCGCCCGCGGCGCCGAGCGCACCGCGGCGCTGCTGACGGACGCGGTGGGCACGGCCCAGAGCGCGCAGCGCACTGCGGCCAACGTGCCGCCGGCGCCATCGCCCGCCCCCGTCGTTGCGGCCGCTGCGGCTCACGGCGACCGTCCGGCCACCGCGGCGGCCGGCCCGACCCGAGAACGGCTGATCGAGGTCCACGCTCTCGCGGTCGGCTTCTACGCCGAGCGTCTGCACGCCGGTGGCCCGGACGCCCGCCGGGCGGTCGCGCTGCTGACCGAGCGGGGTGTCGACCGTGACAGCGCCGGCGCGGCCCGGCTGGGCTACGCCCCGCGGGCCTGGACCAACCTGGTCAACTACCTGCGCACCGCCGGCGTCGACCACGACGAGCTCCGCGCCTCCGGCCTGGTCCTGAAGAGCTCGCGCGGGACGCTGGTCGACCGGTTCCGAGACCGGGTGATCTTCCCCGTCGACACCCTCGCCGGCCAGACAGTCGCGCTGCTCGGCCGGGCGGTCGACCAGAGCGCGACCGACCGCAACGGTGTCCCGGTCCCGAAGTACCTGAACAGCCCGCAGACAGCCGTCTACAGCAAGGGCGAGCATCTCTACGGCCTGGGCGGCGGCGCGGCCGACGCGATCGCTGAGGGCGCAAAGCCGGTGCTCGTCGAGGGGCCGATGGACGTCCTGGCCGTCAACCGGGCCGCGACCGCATCGGCGAGCGGCGCGCCGAGGCACGTCGCGGTTGCGCCGTGCGGGACCGCCCTGACCGTGCAGCAGGTGCAGTTGCTGGACACGGTCTGCGGCGGCCTCGCCGAGCGTGGGGTCGTGACCGCCTTCGACGGTGACGACGCCGGCCGGCAGGCCGGCCTGCGGGCCTATGACCTGCTCCGCGCGGTCCGGGCTTGGCCGACCGCGCTGGATCTTCCCGCCGGGCAGGACCCGGCCAGCCTCGCAGCTGAGTACGGCACAGCTGGGCTGCAGGCGGCGCTGCTGGCTGCGGCAGGCAGGCCGCTGGCAGACGTTGTCGTCGACGAGCGGATCGCGCGGCATCACCTGCGTTGGACCGAAGGTCAGGTGGCCGCCGGCCGCGCCGCCGCGCTGGTCGTGGCCAAGATGCCCCCAGAGCACGTGACACGGCAGATCGTTCGGGTCGCCGCGCACACGGGCTGGACGCCCACATGGTCAGTGACTTCGTCCTCGACGCGGTCAGCCCCAGCCGGACCCGCAGCACTGGCGATGCCGAGATGCCCCCGCCGCCGGCCAGACCTCACGGAGCGGCCGCAGCGCTGCCCGGGCCAGTCAGCGTCTTTTCCCGACCGGCGTCGCCGGCCTCGACGAGCCAGAGCCCCCCGCAGCGTGCCCGAGCCGGCTTCCCGGTCGCGCTGAACGCGAGCCTGCGCCCCCCGGCACCAGCCCCGCTCGGCACCAGCCCCCCGGTCAGCCCGCCGCCTAACCAGCAGCACCGCTCCCGCACAGCCTGAACCAGAACGCAGGAGGCCCCCGCCGCACCCGGCGGGGGCCTCCTCGCGCGTCGGGACGCCCCGCCTACCGGCGCGACCTCCTGGACCCGACGGCGCCTGGCCCGGGTAGACGACGCGGTAGATCGAGCCGCTCGACGTCACGTCGGGCTGAGTACGGCAGCGGGGTGACTTCCTGGAAGAAAAGTCCGATGCCGCACGTGAGGTTGCTGCATCGATAGCCGGCGTTAGCCTCGGAGCGTCGTCAGCCGTAGGAGGAGTCGCAGTGGGCCTGTTCAGGCGCAGGCCGGACCCGTCGGACCCCGTTCCGCCGACCGGCATCAGGGGGTACGACCTCGCGGTGCTGGACGCCATGCGGGAGGGCGGCGTGGACCTTACGAAGCCACGTGGGGTCGAGTTCTTCATGCTCTTGCCCGACTCGGCAGCGGCTTCGGCTGCGGCCGACGAGGCTGCGGTACGCGGCTGGGACACCCGCATCGACGAGCCGGGGCCGGACGAGGGCTTGGACGCATGGGACGTGCACTGCATGCGATCCAACGTCGTCCTGACGGAGGAGTTCGTGCGCGACGGGCGGCTCTACTTCGAGGACCTGGCCGCCCGGCACAGAGGGGAACTCGACGGCTGGGAGGCGGACGCCGCCTAGCGGCAACCCCGCGATAGCCTCTGCTCGTGCGCTGGCGCAGGACGACCGTTCCGCCTGACGCGAGCCCGCTCCGGCAGGAACTGTCGCAGCAGGACTCCCTGGTCGTTGCTATCCGGCGCGACCTGTACAGCGGTGCTTGCGCTCCTCGCCCCGGCTCGACTTGACGGCGCCGGTGCGTCAGGTGGCGGCCGTGGCGACGAGCCCGTACTTCTGCTCGACGAACCGGCTCGCCTCCATAGAACGGTAGTGATCGTTCGACAGGCGTGGCCGCCGGCCGTCCTGCCGGGCCAGCGTCGCCACGATGTGCACGTGGTCCTCGGCGTGCCGAACCGCGACCCATCGCACCCCCAGGTCGTCGCCGCGGCGGGCCAGCCCGATCCGGTCCACATACTCCTCGGCGATGTCGGCCCACTCGGCGTCGGTCAAAGTCCGATCCAACGGAGCACCGGTCTCGGGGTCCTTCGCTGCGGCGACGCTCAGGTGATAGACGGGCTTGATCTTGCGCAGCTCCTCCTTGCTGTAGCCCAGCGCCGCGACCGGCTCGTTGAGCCGGTCGGCGAGCTCGGTGAAGTCCCGCTTGCCGGCCGGGCCGAGCCCGGGCTGAACAGCGTCCGGCCGACCGTCCCAGCTGGCGATCACCCGGGCGTCGGTGTGGTCTGACTCCAGGCCCTTCTCACCGGCCAGCCCCTCAGTGAACAGATACCAGAGCAGACCTCGCACCCCTACACCCCGAGGTAGTACCTGACCGATCACCCGGTCAGGCCAACCGCCGGGTCAGCAGACTCGCGGCCTCATCGATCCTGACCGTGGCCCGCTCCGCGCCGGCCACCGCCGCCGCCAGCCACACCGGCGGCTCGGTCACTCCCGAGTTCATCGCCGCGGCGATCTGGTTGAGATTCGTGCCGTACTGCCGGACCGCCGCTCGGGTCTGCATGAGCTCGGTCAGCAACTCACGGGACTGGCTGTGCGACGTCGGCGGCGCGGCGCCCCGGGCACTGGCCAGCGCCGCGGCGGCCACGTAACTGCTTGGCCGCAACCCGGCCCGCGCGGCCGCCCGCGCGACCGTCTCCAGCTCGTCCTCGCCGTAGAGCACCTTCACCGCCCGCGGCCGGGCCGGAGCCCGCCGCACCCGATACCGGGCCGGCGCCCCAGCCTCCCCCGCGACGGCCGCCTGCGCGCCCTCGACGCCAGGCCGGCTCCCCTGCTCAGCGCGGCCAGCGGCCCTCACCTGCGACGACGGATCGTCCACCACGACCTCCTCGGTCCGCCACCAACCTGGCCGCGCCCTCACCCTTGGTAAGTGCGGTCATGCTTATCCGCTTCGCTCCGCTGGACGCTCGCGTATAGGCACTTTCGGCCTTCGCCGATGGTCCAGATGGCCGGCGGAGCGCCACGGCGCGAGCAGCGTCGCCGACGTAGCCGCTTCCGGGGT
>JAABUN010003030.1_pt1 | contig 27344 bp, 26 predicted proteins | sample 5559311 | NCBI WGS metagenome assembly JAABUN01 (sample SAMN10711877, study PRJNA513370) | rock metagenome | isolation source: Antarctica rocks | place: Antarctica: Victoria Land, Siegfried Peak sud
ACCTGTTCGATGATGGCGTGGCCGCGGTGGGTCTTGTCCGCGGTGACGGTGTCCATGACGTGCAGGGGGACGGTGGTGAAGAACGCGTGGAACCGCCAGGTGTCGAACAGGGTGTCCTGCCCGGCGGCCTTCTTCTTCTCCGCGTTGAGGTCGGGGATGGCGGCGCACGACCAGCCGGCCGGGCACCCGGTTGGCCGTCTTCTGTGCCGCGAACGCGGTGAAGGAAATCTCGGCGACCTCGGCGCGGGAGACCCAGGTGCCGGTGTCTTCGTCGAAGACCTGTCGTTGCGGGCGAAGTTCGAGGCGGTGCTGCCGCATCTGGATGAGCGCCAGCAGCGGCATTGCCGTGGTGGCCCAGGCGAGCGGGGCGGCGCGGTCGCGGATCTCCGCCGGGGTGGCGGAACTGGAGTCCGGGCAGGTGCCGTTAGGGCGCGTGCGGCGCGAGGGCGGGGCCGCAAGACGGTGACCGCGACGGACCCGGCATTGCTTGCGGCGCTGTTGACTTTGGTGGAGCCGACTCGGCGTGGGGATCCCGAGTCCTCGCTTTGCTGGACGACACTGTCGACCCGCAAGCTGGCCGCCGAACTGACCGCGGCCGGACATCGGGTTGGCGCGGACACAGTGGCACGGCTGCTGCACGAGCAGGGCTTCAGCTTGCAGGGCAACGCCAAGACGATCGAGGGTGGGCAGCATGCCGACCGTGACGCCCAGTTCTCCTATCTCAACGACCGGGTCGGTGAGCACCTGAGTGCGGGCAATCCGGTGATCAGCTTGGACACCAAGAAGAAGGAACTCGTCGGGCAGTACAAAAACGGCGGCAAGGAATGGCGGCCGGCCCGCAGCCCCGAGCAGGTCAAGGTTCACGACTTCATCGACCCACTTTGTGGTCGGCGTGGGCGGGCGGTGGCGGGCTCGGTAGGCGGCTTGCCGGCACCGTGGCGAGCACCAGGACCGGGCTCGTCCGGCGGGCAGCGGACCGAGGCAGACCGGGCAGGTTGGCGGACACCGAAACTGTCAGACCGCCGGTCAGGTGATCGTCGAGATCGAGACCGACCGTGGCCCGTGGGTCACGGCACTGCGCGCAGCCGAATGTCAGGTGTTCGCGATCAACCCGCTCTCGGCGGCGCGGTACCGGCAGCGGCCCTCCACCTCCGGAGCCAAGAGTGACGCCGGTGACGTACACGTGCTCGCCGAGGTCGTGCGCCTGGGTCGCGATCATCACCGTCCGATCGCCGGGGACAGTGATCTGGCTGACGCGGTCAAGGTGCTGGCCCGTGCGCATCAGACCGCAGTCTGGGAACGGACCCGGCAGGTGCTGCGGTTGCGTTTGACGCTGCGTGAGTATTTCCCTGCCGCGGTAGAGGCGCTCGAAGACTTGGCGGCGCCGGACGCGTTGGCGTTGCTGGCTCGGGCGCCCGACCCGGCACGGGCCGCGAAGCTGACTCGCGGTCAGCTGGTGGCCGCGTTGCGGGCGGCCCGCCGTCACCATGTCGAGACCTGTGCCGACATACTGCTGGCGGTGCTGCGCGCGCCGGCGCTGCGCCAATCGGCGACGCTGCAAGGTGCCTACGCCGCGGTCGTGACGGGGCAGGTCGGCATGATCACCGCGCTCAACGCACAGATTACGCGACTGGGGCAGGTGGTGGACGAGCATTTTGCGCGGCACCCGGCCGCTGACATCTACCTCAGCCAGCCGGGCTTCGGCGTCGTCCTCGCCGCCCGCACCCTCGGCGAGTTCGGCGACGACAAGGACCGGTTCGCGACGCGCGCGCGCGCAAGAACTACTCCGGACAGAGCCCGATTACCCGCGCCTCGGGCAAGAAGAGCGTCGTCCTGGCCCGCTACGCCACCAACCGCCGCCTCGGTGCCGCGCTGCACTTGCAAGCCTTCGCTGCGCTGCGCTGGGCGCATCGCCAGGCGCGAGGGCCTACTACGAAGCAATGCGCGCCCGGAACATCGGCCACCACGCCGCGCTACGCCAACTCGCGAACCGGCTCGTCGGCATCCTGCACGGCTGCCTGAAGACCGGCACCCTCTACGACGAGAACACCGCCTGGCAACACCACCGCCCCGATATTCGGCCTGCCGCTGCTTGACAGAATTCAGGATGGGATGTCTGTCAGGCAGCGACGGCCTCCCGGAAACGGCGTGACGTCTCGCGAGGTCCGGCACCTTGGCGCGGAAGGTCAGTTGGGCTCCTCATATCGCACGTGCATCTCATCGCTTCCACCCGTCCAACGGAGATCGAATCGCCAGCACCCGTCGCTCGGCATGTCGACCAAGGAAGGACCAGGGCCGCCCTCTACCTCCCGTGTGACGGTCTCGCCAGAGCGTTCACGCGTTGCGATGATGCGCAACGGTCCTGGTTCCGCCGAGTGGGCGACCCAAAGGATCTTGTTCTGCTTCCCCGAGGGCTGGATCCTCCGCAACGGCCAACCGAAGGCGACGCCAACGATCTGTCCGCTGGCCCCCAGGAAGTAGGTCATCGGCTGGTCCGGCGGCGAGAACCCGGCGCGCGCCCACTCCGGGAGTGCACCGAACGTGGGCTCTGCGCACTGTGCTGCGGTAGTAGGGACACGGACCGGCTGGGTGGGGCCGCTGCAGCCGCTCAGGATCAGCAGGACGCAAATCCCTACTGTCACCCGCCGACGATCCACAATGCCTCCCTCCGCACCATCCTCTTCCAAGTACGCCGCGGATGGTCAACCGACCCCTCGACGCCAGACTAAGCGGGCCGCACGCCATTGTCCGGTCACGCGGGGGGCCCGTCGTTGCCACGCCGCGTCCCTCCTTTCAGTCGTTCCCGCCAGCCAGAGGTCGGCGATGCGCTCGGCCAGCGAGACGATGATCCCTTCCGGGCCCCGGACGTAGGCCATCCGCCAAGCACCCTCGTACTCGCCGATGCCACCGACCAGTCCGTAGCCCTCGCTCGCTGCCCAATCGACAGCCGCCTGCAAGTCGTTGACCTCGAAAGAGACGTTGCGCAATCCCAGCTCGCGCCGTACATGTGCCATGGGCCGTGCTCCCGTCGTCGTACCGACTGCGTATCGCACGGTAGGCGTTCTCAGTATCAAGGCCAACGAGAGCACGCCGGCCATCACCATGTGAACGTCCTCAATTCGGCAGATCCGGTACGCACCGATGCGCCGACAGGCGGCGGTGTGAGGCACCCCGCGGCGGAGTCGGATGGCCGCGTGGCGTTCCACGCTAACCGCTGCAGATGGATTGGTTCCTTTGGTCAGAGAGCGAGCAAGTACAGGCTCAGCGTGACGGGGTTTCCGCCGTCGTCGGTGTCGGTCGAAGGGAAGTCCCGCACGTGTGTGAACGCGCACTTCTCCGCAACGCGGACGGACGCCTCGTTCTCCGGTTCAATCCTAAGGGCCGCGCGCACGCCGATGTCATTCACCTGGATGAACTCGCAGATGAGCCGCACTGCTTCCACCGCGAGACCGCGTCCGCGTGCCCAAGGATGGACGGCGTAGGACAGGTTGACATCTCCTGGTTCGAGGCCGTCGAGAACGTTCGGGTCGCAGTCCACGTACCCGGCGAGCCGCCCGTCCAGCCATACCCCGAACCCTCGCTTGCCGTGCCCGGCCGCAGCATGCTGTGCCAGCCAGTCGAAGTATTCGGACGTGCCGTCGACCGTGCCGTATCCGCCTGTCAGCCATCGCACGGTCTGGTCGTCCTCCCGGCGCAATGCGCTGCCGCGTCGGCACATGTAAGGGGCCGAAGTTCGATCGCCATGAATGGCGACGATACGCCGCGGGACCACGGCCGGGTCGAGATGGGGTTGGTCGACACCACATCTCCAAGCAGTCAGGACTTCTGGATCCTGGCAAACGTAGTATATCCGTAGTTCCTCCAAACGTAGTATATCCGTAGTGCCTCCACACTTTGTGGAACGAACAGGGGGCAGAGGGTCTATTAAGAATGATCCGTACACGATTTCGACGAACCTCGCTCTCCAGGGCTACTCCACCCGCTGCCGGCCTCGTCACTGCGGCCCTTCTTGTGGCTTCATGTGGAGCGGAGTTGCCACCCAACGCCAGCCCAGGGTCGTCCTCCCGAACTGAGTCACCCGATTCCCTAGGTACAGGTGCGGCCACTTCACAAACAGCCACTCCAGGCGATCAGACGACGGTTGGCACGCCCACCGGAGCGGCTGATCCATACTCGCTCCTCATTCACTGCGGCATCAAGTACGCGATCTGGTCGGGCAAAAACTGGGTAGCGGAGGCCTCCCCTGCACCTGTTGCGACCGTAACCACGGACCCAGCGACGGGCGTCACAACGAACCGCAATTTCCTTCGCGGCACGATGTCACGCGTATCACCTACGCAAGCAATTTTCACCAGCACTGAGGACCCGCTGGGCTTGACAGTCCGATTCCGCACCCTGGAGACCTCAGTCCCTCCATGTGCATAGCCACGCAAGCCAACGGAGGATGGCCAGGGTCAATTCATAGTTGGTGCTCCTGCACATCCACGAGATCGTGCCGTTCCATGAGCGTCACGTTGTCAGTTCGACAGCCGCACGCGCGTGTTCGCGACTCGGCGGCATCGCCGTACGACTTACGGACCGCCGCTGAGGCCGTACGCGGCGTACGAGTCATCCCCCGTCTTGAGATAGATCCCCATCGCGCATGGCACGCGCAGCTTTTGGCGCTGGCTCTCAGGCGCGACTGCTGCCAACATCTGCGCCCCAAGGAATTGGAGGCGTCTTGCCAATCGACACCACTGGGTACGGCTTGTCGCCTCGCAACGAGGTGCGGCTCTCCCGAGAACGGATGTCAGCGAGGCTCAGGTCCGGCGTGCCCGCGACGTAGGTCCGGTTGCAGTAAGGGATGCGTTCCGGCGCCTGCCACCAAGTCCCGTACGCGAAGCGGTAGGCCACGGTCGTGACGATCAACAGGACGCCCACCAGGGCCGACGCCGCCATGACCCACCCGCGCCCCATGGGCGCGATGCTAGACCTTGGACCGTCGACTGGACGCCCACCCGGGCGATGTCATCACGATCTGTCTCCGCGGCAATCGCGGGACCGGCGACGGCCGCTCACCGGCACGACCGATCGGCGGCAGATTCGGGCGTTGTGAGGCTCAGCCGATGCGCTCGGCCAGGGAGACGATGATCCCTTCCGGCCCCCGGACGTAGGCCATCCGCCATACACCCTCGTACTCGCCGATGCCACCGACCAGTCCGTAGCCCCCGCTCGCTGCCCAATCGACAGCCGCCTGCAAGTCGTTGACCTCGAAGGAGACGTTGCGCAAGCCCAGCTCGTTGGCCATGGCGGACGCCGAGCCCGGCACGGACTCGGGCCGCACGAAGCTCGCGAGCTCCAGGCGGGCGCCATCGTCGGGCGACTTGAGCATGACGATCTCGGTGCGGGAGTCTGGAATGCCACACACCGTGTCCAAGAACTCGCCCTCGACGAACGCCCTGCCCTCGACTTCGAGGCCGAGCGCCACGAAGAAGGCGGTCACACCATCGAGATCTGCGACCGTGATCCCGACGTGGTCGAAGCGCCGTACATGTGCCATGGGCCGTGCTCTGGCCCGGATCGGCTGTGAACATGCGCGATGCGGTGCTGGTCTGTCGCTATGGGCAAGGCGGCCTTGTACGCGCGCGGCCGCTGGATGTGTGGTTGCTGGGTGACCGTGTTGCGGCGGCGGCGTTCCGCACGAGGGGTTGGGTCCTCGCCAGTTCTTACCTGGAGCTCATTGCTTGCGCGGAGGCACGCTGCTGGGGACGGGTCAGGAGGTAGGCGCTGCAGCCGGCGACGACGGCGGCGATGACGGCCAGCAGGTACCGGAAGTCGACGACGGTGACGAGCGCAGCGCCGACCGCGATGGAGACGGTCTGCGGTGTGCCGACCAGGAGATCTGCCCCGGCGGAGACTCGACCCTGCAGGGCGAGGGGACTGTGGTGTTGCAGGGCTGTGTTGTAGCCGATGACCAGCCAGGTCACGCTGAAGCCGATGAGCACCGCCCCGACGCTGACGATGTGCAGGCTCGGCACGGCAAAGAGTGCGGCTCCGGCGGCGAACGCGAGCATTCCGCCGGCGACGACGAATCCCTCGCGAACGCGACGGATAGCCGCGCCGGCGCTGAGTCCGCCGAGGATGGCGCCGACGCCCTGGATAGCCACCAGGGTGCCGAGGAAGGTGACAGGACGGTTCAGCCCCTGGGCAACCACGGCGAAGGCGACAGATTCGATCATGCCGATCACCAGCAACGCCACCGCTGAGGCGGCCGTCAGTTGGCGTAGCACCGGAGTGCGCCGCAGGTGGCGCAGGCCGGCCAGCGCGTTGGCCAGCCACGGATCGTCGCGCCGAGGTGGGGCCGCCTCGGGCACCTGAACGCTCCACAACGCGGTGGCCGCCACGAGGAAGCTCGCGGCGTCGATGAGGGCGAGTACCCCGCCGCCGAACAGGGTGAACAGGGCGGCGCCGGTGATGGGGCCGATCAACCGCAAGCCTTCCTGGACGGTGCGCAGGTAGCCGTTTGCGTCGGCGAGCAGTTCGTCGGGCAGCAGCATCCGCATCAGCGCGGCACCGCCCGGGCCCAGGATGGTGTAGCTGGCTCCGTAACCGAACATGACCAAGTAGATCAGCCACACCTGGCCAGGACCGCGTACCGCAAACAATGCGAGAACGAGCACGGCGGTGGCCAGGTTCGTCCAAACCACCAGGGGTCTGCGCGGCAGCCGGTCCACGAGCACCCCGGATAGCGGAGCGAACAGTTGCGGCAAGGCGAAGAAGAAGAACGTCAGCCCGGCAGCGCCGTCGCTGCCGGTCAGCGTCTTCACCCAGATTCCCATCGCCAACCACAAGGTCATGTCCCCGAACAGCGAGACGCTCTGGCCGACCAGGTAGCGGCGGGCCTGCGGAAAGCCGAACAGCCGACGCATCTACTCTTCGCCGTCGCCGTCGCCGTCGCCGTCGCCGTCGGGCAGCCGCATGGGAAAGGCGAAGGCGAGGAATTGCACCGGCACCACCTCAGGTGGTCGTTGCGTTGGGTCGACGAGTCTTTCGCGGTAAGCAAAAACCAACTCTGCGAGCCGCTCGGTCAGCTCCCGCAGTTCCGCTGGAGTCACCCACCAGATCGTCTCGTCGGACTCGGCGGCCTCCCGCCACTCTGGCGGGAAGGCGTGCTCGGACGCCCACCACGCGCGCAGCCGCGCGAGGGCCCGCTCGTGGTACATCTGGCTCAGCTGCCGGGCGGCCACGGCGGCCTCCGGCGCGGTGGACTCGCGCACGGCAAGACGGGTCCCGACGGTCTTTAGTCGCCACGGTCGCTGCCGCCCCCTTCCACCTCCGGCTTCCTCCACGAAGCCGTACTTGGCGAGCTGGCGCAGATGAAACGAGCAGCTCGAGGGACTCTCGCCGACGAGGTCAGCGGCCTGCGTGGCTGTGAGCTGCCCTTCCAACGTCAGCGCTTCGATCAGGGACAGGCGGACCGGGTGGGCCAGTGCCCGCATGGTCCTCGGGTCGGTCAGCTCCCGAAGACCGGACGGCGGCGGAGCATCGGCGGCGCCAGCGGGTTCGGGCGAACTTGGTCCGTCGGATGAGGCGGAACACTGAGGCATCTAGAAAAGTTAGCGTTCGAAAGACTTCTTGTCAACAGATGGCAGCCCCGACCCATGCGTGGGAACCCCCAGGCTGCGGGCCCCCGTCGGCGTCGCGTACAAGCGTCACCGGGGTAGGGATCGGAGTCCCGCGACGGAACCTCCCACGGCGACGTCACGACGTTCGAAGAGAGCGTCGGCGACTGGCACTTGCCGTCGCAGATGACGATCGGGTTGCGGACGCATCTTGACCGGGGTGGATCGGTAACCCGTTACGTTGCCGACCGCCTTGCGGGGAGAATTCACGGGTGGACCACTCAACGACGCCGTGGCGCAACACAACGCACGACTGGGCGAGCTTCGTGGATGCTCAACATCTCGCTGCGGTCCGTCGTTGCCCGGCGGTGTTCGCTCCGGGCGGCGCGCTGCACCTGATCCTCGAAGTGATTGCTTACCCAGCCGACGAAGCAAACAGCACGACAGCGGGGCGCTGCGTTGTCACCCTGCACGGCGACGACTCACTGTCCGTCTCCGACGACGGGCGAGGAACGGACACCCGATACGACGACTACGGCCAGCCGATCAAGAAGCCGGTGATGGCCACCAGGGACCTGCGGTTCTTTGACTTCCCCGACGCTCAACTTCTTCCCGATGGCCATCCCCGCCGGGGCATGTCCGTCGTCGCAGCCCTCAGCGAGTGGCTCATCCACACCAACCGACGCCGCAACGGGGCGTGGACCCAGCGCTACGAACACGGGCTACCGGCCACCGACCTAGTCCCGGTCGATGACGACCATACGAGCGGGACAACCGTGCACTTCCTCCCCTGTGAGGAGCTGCGCGCAGCAGCAGTCACGGCAGCCGAACTGAGGCAGTTAATCGCCTGGCCCCACCTGTCAGTCGAAGTCATCGACCAGCGCATCAGATGAAAGCGCGCCGATTTCAAACGCAACGAGCGCGGGCAATATCGGCCCAGCGCGGGGGATGCGGGCAGTCCGACTCTCGCCAGACATCCGGTAGCTTCTCGCGGATGCCCAGGCGTCCCGATTGCGGAAGGCGAGCGGGACACAATGGCGCAGTGGTGAAGCGGCAACGGCACCTACCGTCCAGCGCCGCGAGAGCATTCTCAAGGGGCTAGTACGACCCGCCGCCGGGGGTCATGGCTACGCAACTTCACGAACTACCGCGAGCCTCCTCGTCGCCGGCGGCCAACGCAGTACCGCCGCCCAGGGCCCACGACCGCGTCACGAGCCCTTCGCTCGAAGAGCCGTCCAAGAGGGCTTGTTTGGGCAGGTGGTTCATTGGGCCCGTGACGACCCGCGACCGTCCGGCAGGTGACTTCGACTACAAGCAGCACGGTCGCGGCTACGCGGTTCTGCGCCAGCCGGACCCGCGGATCGCGGCCAGGGTGCATGCAGCGCTCGGCGCCAGCCGGACTGTGCTCAACGTCGGCGCTGGGGCCGGGTCCTACGAGCCCGCCGACCGATACGTGCTGGCGGTCGAGCCGTCGGCGGCGATGCGGGCCCAGCGTCCTGTCGCGGCGGCGCCAGCGGTCGACGCCACAGCGGAGCGACTGCCTTTCGACGACAACAGTTTCGACGCGGCCATGGCAACAGTGACAGTCCACCAGTGGGGCGACGTGGAGCAGGGTCTACGCGAGATGCGACGGGTGAGTCGTGGGCCGGTCGTCGTACTCACCGTCGACGCCCCGGTGCTGCAGCAGTTCTGGCTGGCCGACTACTTCCCCGAGGTCATCGCCCTCGACCACGCGCGGTTCCCGACGCTCGACCAGGTGACGGGCGCCCTTGCCCAGGGCAGCGCCGAGGTGCGCGTCGACGTGGTGCCGGTGCCTGTCGACTGCACCGACGGATTCGGGGAGGCGTTCTATGCCCGCCCCGAGGCTTTCCTGCGTCCGGAAGTCCGCGCCGCTACCTCAGGTTTCCTCCTTACCGACCCAGGTGCCGTGCAGCGCGGCCTCGAACGTCTCGAGAATGACCTGGCCAGGGGGGCGTGGGACCAGGCGTACGGACGCTTGCGCGAGCAGACCGAGCATAACGGCGCCTTGCGCCTCATCACCGCCAGCACCTGAGCCCGTCAGGACCGCGGCCCGCGTCGTGCCCTGCAACGCTTCCTGACCGCCGTTCCGACCTGACACCGATGTGGGCTCTTGCCGGCTATCAGCTGCGCGGTTGTGTCCCCGGTAACCGAACGATGACCGGAACGCACGTGGAGCCCAACCCCGTCGACCGTAGAACGATCCGCTTCCGAGAAGCTGATCAAGCCGCCCAGCCACACACGCCGCCGCGCCCAGATCGTCACCGCACGTCGTTCGGCTACCGGGACTGGTCGTTGAGCCGACGCGGGCTGGCAACGTGTAGACAACGAAGCGGTCAGGCGGCAGGTTGAGAGCATGCAGATTCAGGAGGTGGCGCTCACCGTCACCGGGCTCGCCGCAGCAGCGCGCTTCTACCGCGACGTTCTCGAGCTGCCAGTCACCGAACAACCGGGACAGGCGATGGTGACGATCGGGTCCAGCCGGCTCGTCCTGGAGGAGGGCGATCAGTTCACCGGGGCTCACCACCTTGCGATCGGCATCACCCCGGCGGATTTCGAGGTCGCCCGCGGCTGGCTGAGCCAGCGTGTCGAACCCATCGTGGTGAACGGCTCAGAGGTGATTGAAGGACCCGAGGGCTGGGATTCCAGGTCGGTGTACTTCCTCGGGCCAGAGGACATCGTCCTTGAGTACATCGCCCGGGACGCCGACTCGTCGGCCCCAGCGGGTGACGGTCAGGCCCCTCGGCCCCTGTCACTTAGCGAGGTCGGCATCGGTGTCCCCTCCGTTGCCGGAGCTGTTCGTGCGCTGACCGGCGAGCTGGGCCTACCTACCTTCCCTCCTCAGAAGGCGCAGTTCGCCCCGGTTGGTGACCACGACGGGCTGATCATCCTGGTCGACCAGGGCTGGAGTCTGGTTCGTGGTCATGCTGTCGCCGGGTCTCGGGCAGAGCTGTGCTCTGGGGAGGTCGGGTGATCAGCCGGCGCGGGCGACCGGGCTCAGGAGTCGCCAGTTCGTGAAGTAGGCGATCCGCTCCCAGGGCGGGACGTCTGGGCCCAGTCGGCGCGCCGCCGCAGCCGCGGCGGAGCCGAGGGCCCTGCAGCGCATCTCCCAGCGGTGTGCCGGTGGGGAGTATCGGGGCGCACATGGAGTCGAGCCGGACGGCCATGATGGTGCCGCACTCACGCAGCCACGACGCCCGCACCGAAGTCCCACGGGACTCGGGACATCCTCCCCAAGGAGGCCGCGATGTCGACCCACCCTGACGACGTGATCGAGAAGTACTGGGCCACCGATGGCGCCGGCACCCTCCACGCCGTCCTTCTCCTGGCCGGGCGAGCCGAGGCATTCTGCGCGGCCGCGGTACAGCTGCACCCCCGCTCCGCAGCCGCACCTATCGGCGCACCACCGTGCCCCGATTGTTTGACGATCGCCTTGGAGGCCGGCCGCCGCTTGGCCAGCAGGGAAACGATGTGAGCGCACCGCCACCGATCTGAGCGCGTAACTCTCACCCAGAGCCCTACTCCGTCGCAGCTTCGACGAGGCGATCCAGTAGCTCCGCGCTACGAAACCGGCTGGGCGAGCTGCTCACCCGGCAGGTGAGCGGACTGGCCGGTTCGGCAACCGACCAGGGACGAGGTCCAAGTCCCGCCCCAGTCGTCGCCGAGATCTGGCGATAGCCACGGTCACTGCCTCGTGCACCCAAGCCGATCGGCTGAGCACTCGACCGCGCTCGACCCTGTCATCGAGGAGGGCCTGCTCCAGTGCTGTCCGGGTTGAGACCTTCAGCGGATGGTGGCGATTGAACCCTCGCCCGACCGACCTCACTGTCTGAGGCGCGACCCCGAGAGCGACCCGCCCGGAGGCCCCCCGAGCGACGTGCAGCTCGATCGTGCGATGGAGCCACCACAGGAACCCCGCAGGGCAGTCCGGGTCGTGGTCTAGGTCTGCGACGTATGCCGCCCTCGCCAGCTGCCACGTATCCGGGTCCCAGTACAGCCCGGTCGCGACCTGTTCCCCGCTCACCAGATCTCTCTCTCCCCGCGCCTAACACCCACACGGGTGCATTTCCGGGCGGGTCCGTCAGCTCGCCGCGTCGCTTTCGTCTGGATCCAGCATCGAGGAGGCGGCCGGTGGCCGCGCCGCCGACGCGCCGATCCCCTGGGTCCATGCGTGCGCCCGTCCACAGCCTCACCCCCGCGCTGTGGCTGTCCACAGGCGGCAATTCGCGGTATCGCGGCGACGGTCACAGCGGAAGGATAGCGCATATCAGTTCGATCTATTTGACCCTAGGAGTTCCCATGGACGCCCCAACCGGCTGAGCCCCTCTTTGACGGTTGGGGGTTGACCCTGTGGACAACTCCCCATAGTCGAATAGATCGAATAGACTGGACTCATTCAGCCAGACACAACCCGAGAGGACGAACCACCATGACTCACCACATCGAGACCCACGGCTCGCAGGCAGCGGCACTCTTCGCGCGCAAGGACCCGTGGCACCGGCTCGGCACAACCGTGCAGGGCGAGGCATTCACCGCCGAGGACGCCATGCGCCTCGGTCACCTGGGCCGGTGGGACGTGCGCAAGGTCCCCCTGACCGCCAGCGAGATCACCGAGAACGGCGTCACCACGATGTCCGTCCCCGGCTACGCCACCGTGCGGACCAACCCGTTCACCTCACGGCCGGAAGCACTCGGCGTCGTCGGCTCCGGCTACACGCCCCTGCAGAACGAGGAGCACGCCGAGTTCCTCAACCGACTCGCGGACGAGTCGGGGGCCATCTTCGACACTGCGGGATCCCTTCGCGGGGGACGGCAGGTCTTCGTGACGATGCGTCTGCCCAAGTCCCTCATGGTCGGCGGCTGCGACCGGATCGACCTCAACATCGCGGCGCTGAACAGCCACGACGGCAACAGCGCGTTCCGGCTCCTGATCACCCCGGTTCGGGTGGTCTGCGCGAACACCCAACACGCCGCCCTGCGCGACCACGTGTCGAGCTGGAGCATCCGCCACACCCGCAACGCCAAAGCCGCCGTGCAGGCCGCCCGGGAAGCGCTCGGCCTGACGTTCGCCTACGCCAAGGAGTTCGAGCGCGAGGCCGAGCGACTCATCAACACGAGCATGACCGACGAGCAGTTCCACCACCTCGTAGCCGCGTCCTTCGGGACTACACCCGAGGACGCCCCCGCTCGAGCCCGCAACGCTGCCCGTGAACGCTCGGGCCGGCTCTCCCACCTGTTCCACCACGCCGTCACCCAGGCCGGCGTTCGCGCCACCGCGTGGGCCGGCTACCAGAGCGTGGTCGAGTACGTCGACCACTTCGCGCCCGTGCGCACCAAGGGCGACAAGACCCAGGCCCGCGCTACCCGGCTGCTCACCACCGATGAGCCCGCCCGGATCAAGCAGGCTGCATGGTCCGCACTGGTCCCGGACTGAGAGGACGGAGCAGCGATGACAACTCACCCGATTGACGCCCTCGACCTGTGGCTGATCGACAAGGACGGGCGAGGGTCTGATCAAACCGCCGCCGGGCGTCGTCTATGACCGTCCCGGCTACGGGATCGTCTTCATGGACGCGCGCGGCCGCGACTTCACCTTCGCCGTCGCCGGCCGCCATCTGCAGGCGTGGTGCGCTGCAAGGCTCCCGGCTCACCCCGGCAATGGCCCGCGACCTCGCAGCAGCCCTCGAGCGCTTCGCCGACTACGCCGACGGCGCGACCCTCAACGCGTTGACCGAACGCACCTGACCGGGCGAACACAAGACCCCGGGCGTAACTTCGACTCCGCCCGGGGCCTTGCCACGTCCGGGAGCGCTTCACCACAGCGGCAGCTGCTCCCCGCACAACCCCCGCAGCTGAGCCAGGTCGGCAGCCACCAGCGCCGGGTCACGCCGAACCAAGTCGCGCAGTTCCCGAGCCCGCCGCCGCGAGCCACGCGGATCACCCAGCGGAGACCCGGTCCGATCCTTTCGGATCGCCCACTCGCGCCGGTTCGCAGCATGCGAGGACGCGACCACATGCTCGGGGTGAACCCGCTGACACAGCGGGTTGTCACACCGATGGCCCAACACGGGCACGGCGGCCGCCGCCTCCACCCCATGGACAAGGGCGAACGCGAACCGGTGCGCAATCACCACCCGGGCAGGGGCGCACCAGAAGCGCCCATGACCACGACCGGACACCGCACCGCGCCACCAGCTGCACGACGAGCCGGGAACAGCGACGATCTTGTCGCGGTACCGGCCCACGACCTCGCCATCGCGCAGCGCCGCACCCACCAGCGCCAGCCCTTCTTCGTCCAGCCGCCTGGCACTCACGCGGGCATCACGTTGGCGTCGACACCTGCGGCGCAGCAGCTACCGGCGCGGTGGCCGTGGACGACTTCTCGTCGCCCTTGGCCGCCTCGGTGTCACCGACCTCCCCGGCCACCTGCCGCAGCCGGGTCGCCTCCCGCAGCGTGACCTGCTCGCCGCACCACCGCACCGCTTCCCGCAACGTCAACCCCTGCACGCTGGTCAGCTTCACCAACGCCTCACCGGCCCGCTTCTCACACGCCAGCACGAGCGCGTCCCGCTCGGCCAGCGCCGTCACCACGGCCACCGCCAACCCGCCACGCCTGCGCTCCTGCTCGGCCCGCCCGGCCCGCATCCGCGCCTGCGCATCCAGCGCCGAGCGCCGAGCCGCCTGCCGCACGCTCTGATTCGCCATCGGAACTCCTTCCATCGACACACGTCCCGAAGGCCTAAAGCCTCACCAACCCCTCCCAGTGGACACCCACGCACCGACAATCCCAGGCCACCACGCTCAACCCCACCCGCTGAGGTTCGACCGACGAACCCGCCGCCCGACCCTGTCCCCCCACCACCAACCACCGATCCACTGCCCCACACAACTCTTGCATTCCCGGTAGTTGCTCCTTCAACTACTGACCTCCTACCGCCACTTCGCGGCTTTAGGCAGGTGTGACCATGTCCATCCATAAGTTGACCGCTGGGTCGGGGTACGACTACCTGACCCGGCAGGTCGCAGCCCAGGATGCGACCGAGAAGGGCGCAGCGAGCCTGGCGAGCTACTACGCCGAGAAGGGCGAGTCGCCAGGCCGCTGGGTGGGCTCCGGGTTGGCCGGCCTCGATGGCTTGACCGAGGGCGACGTGGTCACGGCTGAGCAGATGAAGGCGCTGTTCGGCAGCGGACGGCATCCGCTGTCGAAGGAGATGCGGGCCCGGCTGGAGGGGCCCGGCCTTACGGCGAAGGACTTCGAGGCCGTCTCGCGTCTGGGGGTGCCGTACAAGGTGTATGCCAGCGACGTCAGTGCCTTCCGGCTCGAGGTCGCCAAACGGGTTGCAGAGCTCAATAGGGGGGCGGGGCTGCCCGCTGCCACGCCCGGGTCGATCCAGGACCGTGCCCGCGTGCGCAGCGAAGTCGCTTCGGAGTTCTTCCACGCGGAGTTCGGCCGGGCGCCGCGGGATGCTCGTGAGCTAGCCGCGACGATCGCGAAACACTCTCGGCCCAAGACCACCGCGGTGGCGGGCTATGACCTGACGTTCCGGCCGGTGAAGTCGGTCAGCACGTTGTGGGCACTGGCTGACCCGAGCATGTCCGCGGCGATCGAACGCGCTCACGACGGCGCGGTCAAGGACGCCGTGGACTTCATCGAGTCGCACGCCCTGTTCACCCGAACCGGCACCAACGGTGTTAGGCAGGTGGACGTTCGCGGACTCATCGCCGCGGCCTTCACCCATCGCGACAGCCGCGCCGGGGACCCCCTGCTTCATACCCACGTGGCCGTTGCCAACAAGGTCCAAACCCTCGATGGTCGATGGCTGGCGATCGACGGGCGGGTCCTGTTCAAGGCCACTGTTGCCGCGTCCGAGACGTACAACACGGCCATTGAGCGCCGCCTTGGGGACGACCTCGGTGTCCGCTTTGCCGAACGGCCAGACCGTGACACGCGCAAGCGTCCGGTCCGAGAAATCGTCGGCGTCGATCCCCGAGTCAACGCCGCCTGGTCCTCGCGCCGAGTGGACATCGAGGCGCGGCGCAAGGTGCTCGCTGCCACCTTCCAGCGTGACCATGGCCGCCCACCCACGCCCATCGAGTCCATCCAGCTCGCCCAGCAGGCCACCTTGGAGACACGCGCCCCAAAGCATGAGCCACGGTCCTTGGGTGATCAACGTGCACAGTGGTTGCGCCAAGCCCGGGAGGTGCTCGGCGGTCAGCCCGCGGTCCACGCAATGCTGGCCAGCGTCTCGGGTCCCGTGCGCGCTTGCGGCGTCCACGTTGATGCCGCGTGGATGGCCCAAACCGGAGCCCGGATTCTGGATGCCGTGCAGTCTCGCCGGGCTCACTGGCAGTCCTGGCATGTGCGCGCCGAGGCGCTGCGTCAGGTGCGCGGCACCGATGTGCCCACCGAGCATGTCGACCGGGTGGTCGACATGCTCGTCGACGAGGTCCTGGTCGGTTTGTCGACGCCGCTGACTCGCAGCGGTGACGGCGTCAGCGAGCCTGAAGTGCTCCGTCGGGCAGATGGCTCAAGTGTCTACACCGTGGCCGGCTCCGACCTGTTCACCAGCGCCGCAATCCTGACCGCCGAGCAGCGCATCGTGTCTCGCGCGGGCCAGAGCGGCGGACAGGCGGTCTCGCTGCCCGCGGTCGACCTGGCCTTGCTCGAGTCGGCCGCCAATGGTCTAGCCCTCAACGCCGGCCAGGCAACGTTGGTCAAGGAGATGGCCACCTCAGGTGCGCGTGTGCAGTTGGCGATCGCGCCGGCCGGGGCCGGCAAGACGACCGCCATGGCCGCTCTGGCCGCAGCATGGGCGGAGGGCGGCGGCACCGTCGTCGGTCTCGCCCCCTCCGCCGCGGCGGCCGCGATCCTCGGCGAGCAGCTGCGGACCGCGACCGACACCATGGCGAAGCTCACGTGGGGCATCGCCCGCAACGACCTACCCGCCTGGGCCGAACGCATCGGGCCGAGGACCTTGGTCGTCATCGACGAGGCCGGGATGGCCGACACCCTCTCCCTGGATGCGGTCGTCGAGTTCGTCGTCGCCCGCGGCGGCAGTGTGCGTCTCATCGGTGACGACCAACAGCTCGCCGCGATCGGCGCCGGCGGCGTCCTGCGCGACATTCAGGCCAACCACGGGAGCCTGCACCTGAGCGAGCTCATGCGCTTCACGGATCAGGCGGAGGGGGCGGCGTCCCTGGCCCTGCGTGATGGCCTGCCGGAGGCGCTGGGCTTCTACCTGGACCGTCAGCGGGTGCACGTCGGGGATCTGGCCACGATGACCGACGACGTGTTCGGCGCGTGGCAGGCCGACCGCGCGGCCGGCCGGGACGCCATCATGCTCGCCCCCACCCGAGACCTGGTCTCCGAGCTGAACCAACGCGCTCGGGCCCACCGTCTCGACGGCCGCCCGGCAGGAGCCACCGGGCAACTCGGCGACGGCAACCAGGCATCCGTCGGTGACCTGATCATCACCCGCAGCAACGACCGGCGGCTGCGGACGTCGCCCACCGACTGGGTCAAGAACGGCGATCGGTGGAGCATCGTCAGCCTGCAACCGCGCGGCGCGCTGACCGTCCAGCACGCCCGGAACGGGCGCCTCGTATACCTCCCGGCCGACTACGTGGCTGCCGCTGTCGAGCTCGGCTACGCCTCCACCATCCACACCGCTCAGGGACTGACCGCCGACACCGGGCACACTCTGCTCACCGGCGAGGAAAGCCGCCAACTGGCGTACACCGCAGCCACCCGCGGCCGCATGGAGAACCACCTTTACCTCGAGGTCGTCGGCGACGGCGACGTGCACAACGTGGTGCGCCCCGACCACGTCCACCCCCTGACCGCCACCGACCTCCTCGAAGCCATCCTGGCCCGCGACGACTCCCCCCGATCGGCAACCACGATGCGCCGGGAGGCCCACGACCCGGCAACGCTGCTCGGCCAGGCCACCGCCCGATATCTCGACTCCCTCTACGTCGCCGCCGAGCAGCTCGTCGGCCCTTCCGGCGTTGCCATTCTTGACGGTCAGGCCGACCGCGTCGTCCCCGACCTGACCACCGCACCCGCGTGGCCCACCCTGCGCGCCCACCTCATCCTGCTCGCCGCGCGCGGCGTCGACCCCCTCACGCAGTTGCGGGCCGCGACCGGCCTACGCGAGATCGACACCGCCGGCGACGTCGCCGCCGTCATCGACTGGCGCCTGGACGACACCGGCCTGCGCAACGCGGGGACCGGGCCGCTGCCATGGATTCCAGGTGTCCCCGAAGCCCTCTCCGAGGACGGCGAATGGGGTCCCTACCTCGCCGCCCGAGCCTCACGGGTCCGTGCCTTGGCAGAGGACGTCCGCGAGGCCACGCTCGTGGCCTCCACCCCGGTGTGGGCTCGTCAGGGCCAGGCCCGCCCCGCCGGCGACCTGCTCGGCGACGTCGCCGTATGGCGCGCGGCTATGCAGGTCGACCCGGCCGATCGGCGCGCTACCGGCGCGACACAGTTGGCGACCGCAGCCGGGCGCTGGCAGCGCGGACTTGACGTCCGCTTCGCTCGGGGCCGCTCCCCCGCTTTGGCCGAATGGAGTCTGCTGCTGGACCGGGTCGCGCCCGCCACCGGGAAGGACGCATTCGCCCCCTACCTGGCCGAGCGGCTCGCCGCCATCTCTCGATCTGGCCTGGACGCCCGCACCATGGTGGCACGCACCCTCGCGGAAGGCGCCCTGCCCGACGACCACGCCGCGGCAGCGCTGTGGTGGCGGATCTGTGGGCGCCTGTCCCCCGCCGTCGCGGCCCAGGTCGACGCCGACCACGCCCTCACCACCGCATGGACCCCCCGCCTGAGCGAGCTAGTCGGCGCCCAGGGTGCCGCCGAACTCCAATCCAGCAGTTGGTGGCCGGCCCTGGTGACCAGTGTCGACCACGCCCTCGCACGGGGCTGCGCGGTCGAGGACCTGCTCACCAGGGCCCCGATCCGCGACGGGGACCTTGACCCCTGCCAAGCCCTCGTGTGGAGCATCTCGGTCCTGTCCGACCCGCCCCCCCACCCCGACGAGACAGAGGCATGGCAAGAGCTCGACAGCGCCCCCGAGGACATGTGGCAAGGCGCCCCTCCTCCCACTGACGCACTCACCCACGAGGGGTGGCTCACCCCCTTGGCCGAGCCACCCGCAGAACCTGACCCCTTCGACGAAGACCCCGTCGACATTGAGACGACGGAAACCCTGGAGGAGGACACCGACATGTCCGTGGCCGCGACGCTGCACTGGGCTGCACGGACCCGCGAGTACGCCGGGCCGCTGGAGCCCACCGAGCGGGAAATCTCCACCATGCTCGACCGCGCCTACGAGGCTGACACCGCCGTCACCAGTCCCAGACGGATCAGCGAACTCAACACCCTGGCCCAGGGGTATTTCTCCACTCACCTGCACGATGGGTGGGCGGGGTCCTACCTGCGCGACCGGTTGGGCACCGACCTCGAGGGCGACCCGGGCATCCGGCCGGGTTACGCCCCCGCCGGCTGGACCGCGCTGGTCACCCACTTGCGGGGTCTCGGGGTCAGCGACCAGGAGCTGAGCGACGCCGGTCTGGCCACGGTTGCCCGCACAGGCCGGCTCGTTGACCGCTTCCGCGACCGGGTGATGTTCCCGATCGAACACGACGGGCAGATCCTCGGATTCGTCGGCCGCCGCAACCCCGGCCTCTGCGGCAAGGACAGCGACGGACCCAAGTACCTCAACACCGCCGACACTGCGCTGTTCCACAAGGGTGCACAGCTGTATGTCATCCACCCCGAATTGCTCACCGCGGGAGCTACCCCCGTCCTGGTCGAAGGACCAATGGACGCCTTGGCCGTCACGCTCGCCGGCGAGGGCCGGTACGTGGGCATGGCACCGTTGGGCACCTCCCTGACCGAGGCACAGGCCTGCCAGCTCGCCAACCTTGGCACGAACCCCATCGTGGCGACCGACGCCGACCTCGCCGGCATCGTCGCCGCCCACCGCGACTACTGGCTCCTCACCCAGCACGGACTCGCCCCTCAGACCGTCACGCTCCCCCCCGGGTCGGACCCAGCATCCCTTCTCGCCGACCACGGCACCGCCGCAGTGCGGGACGCGCTGGCCGCAGCGACCCCACTGGCCGAGATGATCCTGCGCGAACGCCTCACCGCTCTGGCAGGGCATGAAGCCCTGCAGGAGGGCGTCATGGTTGCCGCCGCCGATGACCCCACCCGCTGGGACACCGCAGCCGACCTGATCGCCCAACACGTCCAGGTCCCGCTCGCCACAGTCCGGCGCGATCTCGCCGGCGCCGTCCGCCGCTGGGACACCGACCCGCGCGCGGTGACTGCCGACCAGATCGGCAAGCTCAGCGAGGTCCGCGGATGGCACGCCGCCCAGAGCGCCCGCATCGCTGCCGAACGCTGGATCCCGCTCGGGCAACAACTCGACGAGCGTCTGGTCACCCAAAGTGACTGGCCTGCACTGGCTGGCCTGTTCGAGCACGCTGACGCCGCCGGCGTCGACGTCGCAGCCCTCACCCACCGCCTGCTCACCGACGCCCCCCTAGGTGAGATCCCCGCCCAGGATCTGCGCTACCGTCTCGCTGCCCACCTGCCCCTCAAGGACCTGCACACCGACCCGGCCCCTCCCACACGGGCACGCTCACCTCAGCGCTCACCCCAGAACCCGCCAATCGGCGGGTGCCCGCAGCCCCGCGGTCCACGCCCCTGAATCACGAAAGGGGTTCCGCGCGTGAAGGCCGCACCTTGGCCACCGCCGCCCGCCTTCGACACACCTACGGCCGAAACCATCCGTGGTGGGTACGCCCAGACCACGCCCAGCCGCCCAGGACTTTGGCCAATGCCAAGATGGGGCGGTGACAACGGACATCACTACCATCGAACAGGTGCTCGACGCGTTCTTACGGGACCAGCTCCCGCGCCACTCGACCCGCACGATGCGCAACTACGAAGACATCGTGGAACTCCTTCGCAGCTCACTGAATGGCTACGCGTACGAGTCGCTCGACAAGGCCGACCGGAAACGCTTCGACCAGGCGTATGAGGCCGGGGACGAAGAGGCGTTCTGTCATCTCTTCGGCCCGGAGCACATCCTGGGGAACCTCGCAGAGTTCCTCGGCTACTTCATGCTCCGAAAGGTGATGGCCGGCCAGGAGCTACTGCGCTCGGCGGGCACGGTCACGAAGAAGCTCGCCACGTGGCTCTACGAACAAGGCTACGTAAGCGCCGATGAGGCGGAGATCGCCGTCGACCGAGGAGCAGACGCCGCGCGCGATCTGCCCCGCGCCGAACGCCTCGCCAGGCTTCTCTACGACCAGAGCCAGGCCGTGCCCGACTTCGATCCCGCCGCCCTCGACAAGGAAGACCTCGTCGAGGACTACCTCGTGATCGAGCGCATCAACCCGGGCGCTTTGTACTTCGACGGGGGAATCGGTCCGCTCGCCGTCTCCGAGCAGGCGTCCGGGCTCGCGGAGGTCGGCTGGGGGGTCAACATCACCCTCGTTCGGATCACGAGCACCTGGTGGGTCGCCGAGGTCGGTAACGTCTACCCGATGTAGTGCTCCTCGGCCACGCTTCCGACCATCGAGCCTGCCAGCGCCCAGTGAACGGTTCCACACGACAGCGCTTTCTCATCCGCGATGCCAGACTCGAAGTCAACGGCTCCACGGTTGCTGACCATGACCGCCGCCGCGGACGCAACGGCGCGAGCTGAACTACTCAACCGTCGGGTGCGTCCGGCCGGCGTCGAGCACCGGGTAGCCCTGGACGCGCACCTCGGCGACCGCACGGTTCTCGTAGACGGTGTTCCACACCACCACGCAGTTCAAGACGAGTCCCAGGGCGGAGAGCTGGTGTTCGAGAGATTGCCACGCGTGTCGCCGTCCGAACCCGGCTCATGTCTGCCCCGCAGCGCATAGAATCATAGTATCGCGCTACAAACTTTATTGGTAACGAAGGGACTGTGTCATGGCTGCACGGCCGTACCTGCCCAGGTTGGCTGACGACCAGCTCGCCCGCGGCCTACGAGCCGCTGGAGCGGTCCTGCTCGAGGGGGCCAAGGCGTGCGGGAAGACCTCGACCGCGACACGGCAGGCGAAGAGCTCGGTGCGCCTGGACGCCTCACCCCAGATCCGCGTAGCGGCACTAGCGGACGTGACAATCGTGCTGCCTGGAGCGGTCCCCCACTTGATCGACGAATGGCAGCTCGTCCCTGAGTCCTGGAACGCGGTCCGCGCTGAGATCGACACTCGCCAAGAGTCCGGGCAGTTCATCCTCACGGGATCCGCGACCCCGGCTGACGACATCACCCGTCACTCAGGGGCGGGTCGGTTCACACGCGTCCGTATGGGCCCCATGTCCCTGTTCGAGTCGCACGACTCCGCAGGAGGGGTCTCGGTCGGCACCCTCCTGGACGGTGACCGACCTGTCGCCTCCACCGGACGGGACGCGACGTTGACCGATGTTGCCGCCCTCCTGTGCCGCGGTGGTTGGCCCGCGAACCTGAACCGCGAGCAGGACGACGCCGCTGCGTTCAACCGCGACTACCTCGCGTCCCTTGGCGGCGCTGATCTGGTCACCTTGGACGGAGTACGTCGCGACCCTCGAAAGATCCGCCTCGTCCTCCACGCCCTCGCCCGGTCAGCGGGCACATATGTGTCCAACAAAACCCTAATCGCAGACTCCGCAGGAACCGGAGAACCCCTGAACCCCCGGACACTGAACTCATACGTGGACGCCCTCGCACGCCTGTGGGTGTACGTCGAGCAGCCAGCGTGGGGACAGCACCTCAGGTCAACTGTGCCGGTCCGGAAGTCTCCGAAACGTCACCTGGTTGATCCGTCTCTCGCGGCCGCGGCGTTGGGCGCCTCTCCAAAGAGCCTTGTGCGCGACCCTGAGGCGTTCGGCCAACTGTTCGAGTCGATGTCTACCGCGACCTGGCGGTGTACGCCCAAGCGGCAGAGGCGGAAGTGTTCGCGTATCAGGACAACAACGGGGCGGAAATCGATGCCGTACTCGTTCGTGATGGCGTTTGGGCTGGCGTCGAGGTGAAGCTCTCGGGTGCACCTGACGTCCTCAACATCGCAGCAGCGGGTCTCCTGCGGATCGCGAACGTGATGCGCACGAAGCCAGAGTCGCTGACGATCATTACAGCGACCGGCCCGTCCTACACCCGCCCTGACGGGGTGAACGTCGCCTCAATCCTTGATCTCGGCCCATGAACGATGTGTTCGCTCGCGTGGGTCATCACCGTCACCGACCCACCACATACGGCTCACGAAGAGGCGTGATCTTCGGCCGCACGCGTCACGACGTCGGCGACGAGTTCTGGTCCCATCCCCTGCTGCTTCCAACTCTTGACATCCGGCTTTAGTCCAGTACCTCGCCGCTGCCCAGGTCGACCCGCAGTCCGTCGACGACGTGCAGGAGCGGTGCCGCTGGAGACGCGGGCGGTCGCGGCGGGTCGAGGGCGGTCAGGTCCGCGCGGTATGCCGTAGCTCGGGCGTCGACCGCCTCGCTGCCCGTATGCCGGGTGTACCGGCCGAGAGCCGGCCACCGCTGGTGCTCTTTCTCTTCGCAGTGCGACTTGGTCCTGTTCTTCATTCGCTCGATGAACGCCGGGAGGCAGTAGCGGTGCCACTCTTCGAGGGGGTCGCTGGCGAACGCCATACCCGCTCGTCGACGTTGGTCGGCGAGGACGGCAATCTCGTGGACCAGGTGGGGGTGGCGCGGCCAGCACGGCGGGATGATCCCGGCGACGTCCCACACGTACTCGCAGTTCAACCAGATGACGACCTGCTCGAGCCACTCCCACAGTTCCTTCCGCAGTTGCGGCTCGGCGCAGGTCGGCGGATCCCAGGGTCGGGCCAGCAACCGCAGATCCCCAAGTGCCTTGATCTGCTCGGCGCTGCCATTGAGCGCGATCGTCAGCTCGCGGTAGGCGTGGTCCAGTGTCCGGCCGGGGCGCGGGAACGGCAGCGCCATGGTCGCGGCTCGCAGAGGGGCGGGCGCCGGGCGGTTCACGGGTGGGAGTCCTCAGCCTCGAGCGCCAGACCGCGGCGTTTGGCCTCGACCAGCGCGGCTGTGGCGCGCGCCTGTGGGGTGACGGTCCGGCGGTTGGTGGCGACCAGCTGCTCACGCAGTTGCTTCTGCGACGCCAGCAGCGCCCGGCCGGAGCGGCCCTCGATGCACCGATGCAGCCTGGCGACCATCGGCTTTCCGTTCTCCGCGACGACCAGGGCGTGGCCCTCCTTGAGCTGGCGGACCTCGGCGCCGGTGAGGATCGGGATGTCCTCGCCGGTGGTTGACCGTCCGCCCATCTGGCCGGTCTGCCAGCTGGTCCGCGCGACGCGCACCGGGCCGAGGAGGTCGCTGATCTCCTGGTTGAATGCCACATCCTTGGAGCCGCCGAAGAGGACGAGCGTGTTTGTCAGGCCGAGCAGAGTACGGGCCTCCTGCTCGCCGAAGATCGATGCCAACTGAGGCCAGGTCTGCGCGGCCCAGATGAAGCTGATGCCCAGCGCCCGCTCATTGGCCATCCGGGTCCGCAGCGTGGGCAGCGGCGCAGTGGAAGGGAGCTCGTCGAGAAAGGCGTGCATCGGTGGGCAGAGTTTGCCCCATGCGGAGCGGTTGGCTTCGGCTAGTGCAGTGTCCAGGACGTGCTCGGCGACGGCGGTCATCAACGGTGACGCGGAGGCGTAGGGGTCTTCGCGGCCGAGCAGGTAGATGGTTCCGCGTCGGGCGATCACGTCGGCGATGTCGGTGCTGGGCCGTTCCGGCCCGGGCACGCACCTGCGCCGGATGCCTTCCTGGAAGAACAGGCTCATGGCCTGTTGGACGGTGGTGATCGTGTTGCCGGCGGTGCGGTCGTCCCCGTGCAGCGAGCCGTGTAGGAGGCCGTGCCAGAACGGGGCGGCGTGTGGGTGCTCCCGCAAGATCTCCGTGGGCGCGCTGGCGCCGAGCGGGTTGGCGACCCACGAGAGGACGTCCTGCAGGGTCCGGCCAGTCAGCGCAGCGGCGTGGAAGAAGGCCTGGATGACCTTGCTCGCCTCGGCGGCATAGAAGCGGGCGGCGTCGTCGCCGTGCCCGCCGGCGACCGCACCCTTGACGGTGCCTGCGGTGAAGGCCTTCGCGCGGCGTTCTGCCACCATCGGATCGACACACCCGTCGATGGGGTCCCACACTAGCTCGGGCAGTCCACTGGCCAGCCCGAACGGGTCCAGCACGACGCAGGGCCGGTCGCCCTCGCTGCGGGCCTTGAAGCTGAGCAGCAGGTCGTCGACCTTCGTCAGCGTCACCAAGGCTGCGCCCGGGGCGTCCAGCAGCGCGGGAATCAGCAGGTCCAGGGTCTTGCCTGAACCCTGGGGGCCGATCACGCCGGCGGTGCGGTCCCACGGGACCCACAGTTGGGTGCCGCGTGGTTCATGCGCTTTGCCTAACCGCCAGCCGATCTCGCGGGGGTTGAACGTCTTCATCGGTTCTTCGCCTTGGCGTGTAGGTCCGGGCGGACCACCTCGGCGGCGCGCCGCAGCCGGGTCCGCCCGAGCAGTTGCTCGGCCTCGGCTTTGCTGGCCATGCCATGGGTTCGACCGGGTCCCCACCGCTCGAACGCGGCTTTGCCGGCGAGTCCGCAGACCACCAGTGCTAGGGCCTCGACCACCGCGACCCAGATCCGCAGGCCCGGCGGCTGGGCGGCGTGGGTCATCGCGCTCAGGCCGGCCCCCGCGTCACCGCTGAGCACCCCGCCCAAGGTGGTGAAGAGCTTTTCGCGCGACACGAAGCTCCAGCCGCCGCCCGCGAACAGGTTCGCCAGCGATCGGCCGACCTGCACACCCGACACGAGCATGAGCACCACGGCCACGAAGATCCCCAGCGGGATCTCCCACGTGAACGGGTAGGGATTGGTGCGACGAGACTGCTGCATGAGAGTTCTCCTTCCGTCACCGACCTAAAGCCACGACAGCCATCACCAGGGGTCACCTCGCTCGTCGTCGTCGACGTCGACAGTCGTCGTCAGGGCTGCGTGCTGGGGGCGCCGCTGAGGTTGCCGACGCGCCAGATCTCGAAGCTGTGGTGGGCTGCGTATCGGCGGTAGTCGTAGTTGCCGACACGGCTTCCACCGGCCTCGACGGTCAGGTGCCTGGTGGGGTCGTAGACGATCATCACGTGACCGATTTGATTGGGCCCGAGGTAGGTGTCGGCGAAGATCAGGTCGCCGGGTTTCTCTTGGCCGTATGGGATGCGGAGGCCGTTGCCGGCAGCGAGCCAGTCGCGCTGGGCGCCGGCGGTGCGGGGCATGGTGATGCCGATCTGGGCGAATGCGGCCTGGCTGAAGCTGGAGCAGTCCCAGGCGCCCGGTCCGCCTGCGCCGAAGATGTAGGGGTCGCCGACTTTGCTCTCGGCCCAGGTGAGCAGCGTGTGGATCCGCTCGTTTGTCAGGGGCGGAAGGTTGGGGTTTCCGTTGCCGCCGGCGCCGCAGTCGCTGGGGTCCCCCAGGACGGTGCCGCCGCCGTAGGCTTGGGCGTAGTAGAGGACGTCGCCCACGTACCAGTCGGCGTGGTTGTAGGCGAAGATCGCGCGCCGGACACCGCCGTCGCCGCCGCGGCTGACGCCGGCTTGGGTGAGGTAGTTCGCGGCAGACATGATGGAGTCGGCGTCGTCGCGGATGTCGGCGTTGCCGTCGCTGTTGCCGTCGACGCCGTAGGTGGCGAAGGTGGCTGGCATGAACTGCATCAGCCCTTGGGCACCGGCCGAGCTGGCGGTGTTGTTGCGGCCGTGCCCGGTCTCTTCCATGCCGATCGCGGCGAGCAGGGTCCACGGCACCTTGTACCGGTCGGCGGCTGCGACATAGCCGGCCTTGACGGCGGCGGGGATGGGCAGGGCGGGGTTGCGCAGGGAGTCTTGGCGTGGGGTGCCTGGAGGTGGCAGCGGAAAGCCGATCCCGCCTTCGACGCCCGGGTTTGCGGTGGTTGTGCCCGGTGGTGTGGACGGGGCGACCGCTTGGCCGTTCAGCGGTGCGCCGCGCTCGAGCATGAACGGCACAGGATCGATGGGCGAGTCGTTGAGCCGGACTTCGAAGTGCAGGTGGTCACCGGCGCTCGCCCCCGTGGACCCTTCGACGCCAAGCTGCTGCCCCGCCCAGACGGGCGCGCCGGGCGTGATCGCGGCCGTGATGCTGGCGAGGTGACCGTAGAGCGTCGAGACGCCGCCGCCGTGGTCGACGACCACGGCGTTGCCGTACCCGTCCACGACTCCGGCCCCGGTGATCTTCCCTGCCGCGGCGGCGACGACGGGGCCTGGGCCGGGCTGGGAGACGAGGTCCTGGCCGGTGTGTTGGCGCCACTGGTGGTAGATCGGGTGGAACCGCATCCCGAACCCGCTGGTGAGCGTGTACGCCTGCTGCAGCGGTGGCCGCCATGACCCGGTGGCGGGGATCCCCGCGGTGGAGCACTGGACGGCGCGGATCCCCTCGGCGATCGCCGGGGTCGCCCCGGTGGCCAGGAACGCGGCGAGGAGCAGCGGGACGGCGATCAGCATCATGACGATGCCGGCGGGCAGGGCGATCTTCTTCATGGCTGTCGCTGCCGCTCAGGCGGCAATCCCTGTTCAAGATCCTCAAGGGCCGCAGGCTCGTCTTCACCAACCCCACGAAGGGACTCGACGCCACCCCGATCGCCACCACCATCCCTCTGCCGCTCGACGCCACCGTGATCCGGGCT
>JAABUN010003031.1_pt1 | contig 27338 bp, 23 predicted proteins | sample 5559311 | NCBI WGS metagenome assembly JAABUN01 (sample SAMN10711877, study PRJNA513370) | rock metagenome | isolation source: Antarctica rocks | place: Antarctica: Victoria Land, Siegfried Peak sud
GCGCGGCCGCTGTGGTGATGGTCGGCCGCAACCGCGCCGACGGGACAGGGTTGCCCCGGGTGGTGGCCACGCGAAGTCGGCTGTACCCCGACAGCGAGCGAGCCATGGGCTGGGACGTGGCGGCGTCGGGGCTTCGGATCGTCCTCGGGGTCGAGGTGCCCGAGCTGGTCCGCGCCAACGTGCGCGACGACGTCGACAGGTTCCTCGCCGACCACGGCCTGTCCCGCGCCGACATCGGCTGGTGGGTCACCCACCCGGGCGGCCCCAAGGTGCTCGAGGCGATGGCGGAGGCCCTGGAGCTGGACCGGGACGCGCTCGCCCTGACCTGGCGCAGCCTCGACCAGATCGGCAACCTCTCGTCGGCGTCGGTGCTGCACGTCCTGGCGGACACGCTCCGGGAACGGCCACCGGCGCCCGGATCGCATGGCGTCCTCATGGCCATGGGCCCCGGGTTCTGTCTCGAGCTGGTCCTCCTCAGGGCCCACGGGGACTGAGGTGTCCACCTCACAGTGGCTCTTCGTCGGGCTCGTCGTGGCGGTGGGGCTGGAGCGGGTCGCCGAGCTGCTCGTGTCCAATCGCCATGCGGCGTGGGCACTCTCGCGTGGGGGAGTGGAGGTCGGCCGTGGTCATTACCCGTTCATGGTGGCGCTGCACACCGGTCTGCTCGTGGGGTGTGTTGCGGAGGTGACCTTCCTCGACCGGCCGTTCGTCCCGGCGGTCGGCTGGTCCATGCTCGGCCTCGCTGCCGGCTCCCAGGCCCTGCGCTGGTGGTGCATCGCGACGCTCGGCCGCCAGTGGAACACCCGGGTCATCGTCGTACCCGGCCTCGGTCGGGTCGTCACCGGTCCTTACCGTTGGGTCCCGCACCCGAACTACGTCGCGGTCGTCGTCGAGGGCGCCGCGCTGCCGCTGGTCCACGGCGGCTGGATCACGGCAGGAGTGTTCACCGTGCTCAACGCAGCCCTGCTCACGGTCCGGGTCCGCACGGAGGACCAGGCGCTGCGGTCGCTCTCCAGCGCGGCCGCGCCATGAGCCTCGACCTGCTCATCGTGGGCGGCGGCCCGGTCGGGCTCGCCACCGCCCTGTATGCCGTGCGGGCCGGCTTGGAGCCGGTGGTCCTGGAGCGGGGAGAAGGCACCCTCGACAAGGCCTGCGGCGAGGGGCTCATGCCCGGTGGCGTGACCTCCTTGCGCGCGCTCGGCGTCGAGCCGGAGGGACGGGCACTGCGTGGGATCCGTTACATCGACGGGCGTCGTACGGCACAGGCCGAGTTCCGTCAGGGGCCAGGTCGTGGGGTGCGTCGGACGGCTCTCCACAGGGCGCTGCGGGCATCCGTCGAGGCAGCCGGCGTGCAGGTGCGACGACTGGAAGCCTGCGCAGTCGATCAGGGCGCCGACCACGTCACGGTCCGCACGCGCACCGCGACGCACGGACCGGGACCCGAGCTGGTGGCCCGCTACGCGGTGGCGGCCGACGGGCTGCACTCACCCATGCGCGAGATGCTGGGGCTGACGATTGCGTCGCGTGGGCCCCGCCGCTGGGGGCAGCGCCGCCACTACGGGTTGCCGCCGTGGAGTGACCACGTCGAGGTCCACTGGGGACCTGTCGGAGAGGCATACGTGACTCCGGTGTCCGACGACGTCGTGGGCGTGGCCGTTCTCAGCGGTCACCGCCTCCCGTTCGAGCAGCAGCTGGCCCACTTCCCGCAGCTGGCAGAGCGGCTGCGTTCCGGGCGGGCCGTCACCTCGGTCCGGGGGGCCGGACCGCTGCGCCAGCGCTCGTCACGCCGGGTCGCGGGTCGGGTCCTCCTCGTCGGAGACGCGAGCGGCTACGTCGACTCGTTGACCGGAGAAGGGATCTCGCTGGGCGTGGCCCAGGGGCGCGCCGCGGTCGCCGCCGTGCGAGCGCAGCAGCCACAACGCTATGAGTGGGGGTGGCGCCAGGCGAGCTGGCGCTACTCCGTCCTGACTCACGCTCTGGTCCAGGGCACCCGGCCCGGCTGGGCGCGCCGAGCGATCGTTCCCGCAGCGGGCGCACTCCCTCTGGTCTTCGCGGGCGCCGTGAACGAGCTCGGCCGGACCAGAGAACGCTGAGGCCGATCCTGCTCGTCGGCGAACGTCGCCGGGCGACGAGCTGCGCTGTGAGCCAGGTCGCGGCGCAGCCCGACCCGGGCGTCCTGGGTCCTCGCATATGGTGGACGCCATGACGGAGCAGACGAGCGCGGACAAGGCTGCCGAGCACTCGGCCAAGGTGGAGGCGGTCCAGGCCGTGGTCGATCGGATCACCTCGTGGCAGGACGGCGCGACCGAGGAGGTCGTCCGGGCCGAGCTGCTCGAAGGGCTGTCGAGGGTGGACGTCGACGTCCCCGAGACGTTCGTCGACGAGGTCGTCCGTCGGGTGAGGGCCAACACCGAGCACTTCGACGTAGCACCGCTTCTCGAGCCCTGAGCACGCCCGGTCGATGACCTGGGCCGCCGCACCGCGGCCCCGGCTCGTCGCCGGACGGTCGTTGGTGCGCTTGACGACACAGACCGTCGACCGATCCGTCGAGGGAAGGCCAATGTCTTCCTGCTTGACTATGTGGTGGCCGAACGACCGGTGACGACCAGGAGGGCGTCGGTGACCCACGAGACCGCAGCCACTCACGGAGACGCTCTCGCGTCAGCGGTCCCCGTTGGCTCGCTGTTCGCCGAAGCGGTCCACGAGGGACGGTCAGGGAAGGATCCACGGTGTCACTGACCGAACGCGTGGACCGGTTTCAGCGTCGTCACCGCTGGGCGAGCTTTCCCATCGCGGTGATCTACAAGTTCTTCGACGACCAGGGCAGCTACCTGTCGGCACTGATCGCCTACTACGGCCTCGTGTCGCTGTTTCCGCTGCTGCTTCTGTTGACCTCGGTCCTGGGCTACGTGCTGCAGGGTAATGCGCTGCTGCAGCAAGAGATTCTGCACTCGGCGTTGAGCCAGTTCCCGGTCATCGGCACCCAGATCGCGGCTCCTTCCGGGTTGCGGGGAAGTGGTGTCGCGCTGGTTGTCGGTGCGGTGGGAGCCATCTACGGCAGCATCGGGGTGGCGCAGGCCGTCCAGAATGCGATGAACGTGGCCTGGGCAGTTCCTCGCAACAGCCGCCCAAACCCGATCAAGGCGCGGCTGCTCAGCCTGGTGCTGCTGGGCACCGCGGGATTGGCGGTCGTCGGATCGACGGTACTTTCCGGGTTGAGCACCAGTGCCGGCGCAGCAGGGGCATACCTGGGCGCATTGGGCACGGTCACGGCCACCGTGGGGTCCGTTGTTCTCAACGCGGCGGTGGTCTTCCTGGCCTTCCGAGTCTCGACCGCGCACAGGCTCTCCTGGCGGGATGCAGCGCCGGGAGCGATCACCGCCGCTCTGTTGTGGCAGCTTCTGCAGAGTGGTGGCACGGCCTACGTCCAACACACGCTGAAGAACGCCACGGTGACCAGCGGGGCTTTCGCCTTCGTCCTGGCGCTCATTGCGTGGCTCTACCTTGCCTCGGTCGCTCTGGTGATCTCCGTGGAGGTCAACGTCGTGCGGGACAAGAAGCTGTATCCGCGGGCCTTGTTGACGCCGTTCACCGACAACGTCGACCTGACGGGCGGCGACGAACGTGCTTACACCGACGCGGCGAAGGCGCAACGCCACAAGGGTTTCGAGAAGGTCGACGTCACCTTCGACGACGATGGACCAGACGGTGCCGATCGTCCGGACGCTGACCCGGCTCATCGCGACCACAGCTGAACCTGGACACCTGACTGGTGCTATTCGTCGTCGGGGACAGGGAACCGCAGTGTGTTTCGGTCCAACCGATGATGTTTCGCGGCCGGTGGCGAGTGACACTGGCCTTCCACCGTAGTCGTCGAGGAGGAAACCGTGGCGCCGCCGTCCCGCACCCATGTCGAGCTGTCCGCTCTGGTGCCGGTCCTCGGGGCACGGTTCGAACGGATGCTCGGGCAGGTGGTGGAGCTGGTCCGTCTCGAGACCCCGTCTGCCGACGTGGAGGCACTCGGCGATGGCGCCGACCTCGTCGCTCGCCTCGGAACGCAGGAGCTGGGGGTGGCGCCGGAGCGGGTCACGGTTGATGGGCGGCAGCATCTGAGGTGGCGGCTCGGATCGGGTCCCCGGCGGGTCCTGGTGCTGGCCCACTACGACACCGTCTGGCCGATCGGAACCCTCGAGACGATCCCGTGCACGCTCGTCGACGGTGTCCTTCGGGGACCGGGGTGCTTCGACATGAAGGTGGGACTGGTCATGGCGGTGCACGCCCTCGCCGAGCTCGCCGCGGTCCGTGGAGATGTCGACGGTGTCACCCTCCTCGTCACGGGTGACGAGGAGATCGGCTCCGGGACCTCCAGGGAGCTGATCGAGCAGGAGGCCAGCGGGTGCCGGGCTGCTCTCGTTCTCGAGGCCTCCGGACCGGGCGGCGCGTTGAAGACCGAGCGCAAGGGTGCCGGGACCTACCGGCTGACCGTGCACGGCCGGGCCGCACACGCGGGGCTGGAACCCGAGCGGGGCGTCAACGCGGGGGTGGAGCTGGCCCGCCAGATCACTCGCGTCGCCGCGCTCGGGGATGTGGTCCGAGGGACCTCCGTCACGCCGACGACGATCCTCGCTGGCACCACGGCGAACACCGTGCCCGAACGCGCATCGGTGGACATCGACGTGCGGGTCACCAGCACCGCCGAGGAGGGCCGGGTTGGAGAAGCCCTGCTCGCGCTGGCTCCCTTCACGGAAGGAGCGCGACTCGAGGTCTCCGGCGGGTCACACCGCCCACCACTGGCCCGCGACGCCAGCTCTGCGCTCTTCACCCTCGCGCAGGACGTGGCGCGGCGGGCTGGGCTGCCACCACTGGACGAGTGCGCCGTCGGTGGCGCGTCCGACGGCAATCTCACCGCCGGGGTCGGCACGCCGACCCTCGATGGGCTCGGTGCCATCGGCGGCGGTGCCCACGCGAGCGACGAGCACGTCCTGGTCGAGCACATCGTTCCCCGCACAGCCCTGCTCGCGGGTATCGTCGGGTGCCTGCTGGAGGAGGACGACCGTGTTTCCTGAGCAGGTGACCACGGCGTCAGTGCCCGCGGTCGGGACGCGCGCCGAGCCCTGGGCCGAGGCGGAGGCCGTCGCCCTTCGCGCTCGGGTCACGGTGCGCACCCTCCACGGGATCGACCAGATGCGCGCGGCCAGCGCCGTGCTGGACCGGATCTGGGACCCCGAAGACGGAGCGCCCCAGGTCGAACCCCGCCTGATGGTTGCGCTCTCCGAGGCGGGTGGCTACCTCGCCGGTGCCTTTGACGGCGACCAGATGGTCGGGGCGGCCGTCGGGTTCCCTCGCCACCCCAGCGGCCTGCACTCCCACATCGCCGGGGTGATGCCGGCCTCGTCCAACCGTGGCGTCGGGACGGCCCTGAAGCTTCACCAGCGAGCCTGGTGCCTCGACCGCGGCATACCGGCCGTGACGTGGACCTTCGACCCCCTCGTCGCGCGCAACGCCCACCTCAACCTCACCCGACTGGGTGCCACCGTCGAGAAGTACCTCGTCGACGTCTATGGACCGATGAACGACGCCCTTAACCGTGACGACCCGAGCGACCGCCTGCTCGTGCGGTGGGACCTGGCCGCCTCCAGGCGTCGGGAGCCGGACGATCGTGCGGGTGAGCGCCTCGTGGAGGGACGCGGTGCGGTTGCGGTCTCCGCGCCACTGGAGCCCGCCGGGGTGGATCTGCCCGGGCGGCTTATGGTCGCCGTGCCTGACGACATCGAGTCGCTGCGGCGCACGGACCCTGAGGCCGCCCGGCGCTGGCGGCTGGCGGTCAGGGACGCAATGTGCCCCGCCCTCGAAGCGGGATGGGCTGTCGAGGGATTCGACCGCGCCGGCCACTACATTCTGGAAGGACCACGATGAGGTTGCTCGCCATGCGGTTGCACCATGTGCGGCTGCCTCTCGTCAGCCCGTTCACGACCTCGTTCTCGACGCAGCTCGAGCGGCACGCCCTTCTCGTGGAGGTCGAGGCTGACGTCGACGGCATCCGGGTGACCGGGTGGGGCGAGAACGTCGCGATGCCCGATCCGCTGTACTCGTCGGAGTACGTCGACGGGTGCGCCGAGGTGATCCGCTGTTGGCTCGGCCCCGCGCTCTTCGCCGTCGAGGAGCTGACCGCCGAGACGGTGGCCCACCACCTGAGGCACATCGTCGGACACCCGATGGCCAAGGCGTGCCTCGAGATGGCCGTCCTCGACGCGCAGCTCCGTGCCCGGGGGCAGTCTTTCGGCGACTACCTCGGGGGCGTGCGCTCATCGGTGGCATCCGGGGTGTCGGTCGGCATCCACGACACGGTGGATGCCCTGCTGACCTCCATCTCCGGCTACCTCTCCGAGGGCTACGCGCGGATCAAGGTCAAGATCAAGCCGGGCTGGGACGTCGAGCCGATCCGGGCGGTCCGCCGCGAGTTCGGTCCTGAGGTGGTGCTCCAGGCGGATGCCAACGCGGCATACACCCTCGCCGACACGCAGCTGTTGCGGCAGCTCGACGAGTTCGACCTCCTCCTGCTGGAGCAGCCGTTGGCCGAGGACGACCTGCGCCAGCACGCCCTCCTCGCCCAACGCATCCGCACCCCGATCTGCCTCGACGAGTCGATCGTGTCCGCCCGTTCCGCTGCCGACGCCATCGCGCTGGGCGCCACCCAGGTGATCAACGTCAAACCAGGCCGGGTCGGCGGTTACCTCGAGGCCGTGCGGATCCACGACATTGCCCGGGCCAACGGCATCCCCGTCTGGTGTGGAGGCATGCTCGAGACGGGGCTCGGACGCTCCGCGAACGCCGCCCTCGCATCGTTGCCCGGGTTCAGCCTGCCCGGCGACATCTCCGCCTCGAGCCGGTTCTACCGCGAGGACATCACCGAGCCGGTCGAGATGCACGACGGACTGGTCGAGGTGTCGGACCAACCGGGCATCGGCCGGTCGCCACTGCCCGACCGCCTGGACACCTACGGCGGCGCAAGCGTCGACGTCCACCCGAGACCGTGACCTCCCCGAGGAGCGTCTCGACATCCGGGTCGGCCTCGATCGACCAACTGACCTTGGGCTGGCACCTGCTATCCAACTAACCCACAACTGAGTTTCAACTAACCCGGATCGTGCACCCGTATGCGGTGGCGGTGCAGGCCTCGGCGATCGCCCTCCTTTCCGCGGCGATGGTTTCCGCGGTGATGGTCGCCGCGGTGACGTTGTCTGTCGGCGGGTAGACGACAGTGGTCAGATGGCGTGCGGGCACGTCGTTGCCGGTGGCTCAGTGCTCGGCCGGGACCAGGGGCGACCCGAATGCTCGGGTCATCGCTGTGTAGGGCGCCCGGTAGCCCGTTGACGGTGGTCCCGAGCTTCTGCGCGGGCTTGGTGACCTTCCCAGGAGGCTGCTCTCGGGGTAGGTGCAGGAGTACTCCACCCGGCGGCGACCTGCCGGATCGGTGGAGCCGGCGGCGCCGCAGGTGGTGGCGGCCCCGGTGGTGGAGGCGGGGGCTGGTCCGAACACCCGCCAAGCAGCACGCGGCCCACAGCGAGCATCACGAGCCCCTGACGGCAGCTCACACCGAAGGTGGTTATCCGGTCGCTCAGCTTGGATCCTCAGCTGGGAGAAGAAGCTGACCGGGTCCGGGACCGTCGCGTACCGGTGCGGCAGCCAGGCCTCCAGTGCTCCTGCGCCATCGCGCCGTACTTGTTCATCGGCTCGCTCATCAACTGGGGCCTCCCTCGGTGTCGTCCGCCGGTCCCCACAAGAAGTCCAGCGAGAGTTGGCCGTCGGTCTTGGACGGGTCGTCGCGGCGTCGGCGGGCCACTACTCCGACACCCGCAACGAGCTGGTGTTGTCTCGGTGCTGCCCCATGCCGGGGGTAAGTGCATCGAGCCGGCCTGTGGGCGACAGCCGCGAGGACACAGGGATCAGATCCTGTGTCGTACTGCGGCCTGCAGTACCGGTCATCCTCATCATCGATCCGTGGGGTCTCAGACGTCCGCCGCAGCGTGTTCGCGCAGGTACTCGCGCAGGTAAGGCAACGCGAAGTCGACGTACCCACGCCGGGTGGGGTAGATCAGCTCGGCGGCGATCAGCCGCAGTCGGTACTGGCTGGCGTAGTTGACGTCGACGTTGAGTCGCTGCTGTATGTCGGCCATCTTCGACGGCCCGTCGTCGTGTGCCATCGCCAGCAGGAAGGACTTGTCGATGTCGGACGCAGCGCTCAGCGCGGGCTGGTGGATCAGCGCTCCCAATCGCCGGCGCGCCCGGGCCACGCCGGTCGCTGCATCCGCCGCGGATATCTCGTCCTCGCCCGGATGCAGGCGCCAGGTTTGGGCGCCGACCAGCTGCAGCAGGAAGGGATAGCCGCTGGCGCCCTCGACCATCACCTCGAGCGCGGCCGCTCCGATGTGTCGGCCGGCCGCTTCTATCGGTTCGCGAAAGGCCCGCTCGACATCTTCGCGCTTCACCGACCCGAGAGCGTGGCGCTCGGCCCGTCGAAGGAAGGTCAGAACGTCGTCGTTGACGACGTCGCTCACGCTCGCGGCAAGGCCTGCGCCGGCGAACGCGAGTTCGCGGCCCTCCCGGAACGCGTGCTGCACGGTAGCTGCGAGCTCGCGCAGCTCGTCGATCTGTTTCTGGTGGACCTCGTCCAGGGTCATCAGTACGCCCGTGCCGTGCTCGCCGAGCAGATCTGTCAACACCTCGATCTGGTTCCGCAGGCCAGCTTGAACGACGTGGGCCTCGATCGTGTCCCAGCTGACCGATCCGATGTTGAGGGGAGCGGTCACGCCGCTCATCCGGTGTCGCACGGCAGCGGGGTCAAAGTCGCGAAGCAGCCGGGGAAGCTGCTGCTGGGTGATTCGCTGGATGAAGCCCGGGGTCGCGGTTTCGCTGATGACAAGCCACCCGTGCTCGCGCGCCCGGTCCTCGACCGCATTCAGCATGACGGTCTTGCCGGCCCCGCGAGCTCCGGTGTACAGCGTGGCGCGGCCCGCGGAGCCAGGGCCGTCCTCCAGCGCCTCGACAAAGTCCTCGAGCACGCCGTCGCGGCCAACCAGCAGTGGCGGGCTAACCCCAAAGCTGGCATGGAAGGGGTTCGGCACGCGGCAAATATATCACCAAGTTTTAGAGTCCTTTAGAGTCTTTAGACCCGGCTAGAGTCGGCGACACGCATCGCCAGCGGCGGGACAGCCTGATCGCGGCTGGTCACGGCGCTACGCGGCACGGAGCACCCATCCGCGTCGAGGTCGTCGACGAGGAAGTCGAGGTGCAGCTGCCCGGGTACGGAGCTGCCCGGCCACGTGGGCGGCCGGAAGTCATCGACCTGCTGGACGGCGATGAACCCGTTTGGGCTGCTGACCGCTGCCCAGCGCGAAGTTCCTTGCGCGACGCCGTCGGTGATCTCGGAATAGAACCCCGCAAGAGCGAGTGCGTCGGGGGCGTTCACCGTGGTCCCGTCCAACCGGATGCTGTCGGACGTCAGTCGACCGCGGTGTTCTGGTACGCCGGTGTGAGCTCGGTCCAGCGCTGGTGCCAGGCGGGGGCGGCCGTCTGTTCCGACCAGGCGTCGATGTGTGCGCAGCCGTCGCTGACAAGCCAACGTCCGAGGTCTTCCAGGTGGGCCTGCCAGCCGGCACCGTAGAAGTGGAGCTGGCCGACCGGCAGGCCGCGCTCCTCCACTACCAGCTTGGTCCGTGATCCGTCCGCGGTGAGCCAGGCCTCGATCTGGGTCTCGTCGTCGGTTTCTGGTTCCGTGGTCAGCAGCAGATGGTGCGGGGCGTCGCAGACCTCGATCCTCGCCGGACCGGTCCACGTGCTCGTGAAGACGGCGTGGACCGTCCCGCCCACGCGCAAGTCGCCGGACACCTCGGCGATCCAGCGCGCCAGTCGCTCTGGTGTCGTACACGCCTTCCACACGTCGTCGATGTCGGTGTCGTACACGTCCTCCACACGCACCACTCCGCGGGTGTCGTCGAGCGCCCGCATCGTGCCGATGATCCTCACTGCGGTGCCTTCTTTCCTCGTGCGATCTCCGTGTGCAGGGCATCGAGCCGGTTCTGCCACAGCGCGCGGTAGCTCCCCAGCCAGTCGTCCACCTCGACCAGCGCATCCGGGCGCAGGCTGTAGATCCTCCGCTGCGCGTCCTGGCGCACGTTGACCAGCCCGGCCTCTCGCAGAACCCGCAAGTGCCGAGACACCCCTGGCCGGGCGATCGGCAGTGCGTCGGCCAACTCGCCGGCCGTCGCCGGGTGATCTCGCAGGATCTCCAGCACCGTGCGTCGGCTCTGGTCGGCCAACGCCTGCAACACTGCGTCCATGTGAAGAATATACCCAATCGGCTACGTACCCACAAGGATACTTATGGGTGCCGACAGCAGAAGAGTAGAGGCGGAGAACTGGCTCGCATCACCCCATCACAGCTCGCCTGCCAAGCACGCTCATGCCGCGATCCGCCCGCCTCAAACTGGCCCACTACCCGACGCCCCCCAAGTCAGGCCGGGTGATTTAGGACCCAACCGACGTCGATGGCCTTGAGCCGTCCCCTCGTGATCGCACCAGCGGATTCTCGGACAGAGGCAGTGTTCTCCACCCGTAGCCCCGGGCAGCGACAGCCGCGGGCTCGTCTTGGGTGAGCCACGGGCGGCCGGCAGCCGGGCTGTGGCACGCGGGTGCGGCTACGACGCTGACCTAGGCCTCTCGACCGCGGCCCGCTACAGGAGGCGCCGCATCGTCGTTGTCGCCGCGTGCAGGTAGTCAGTGACAACCGCCCGCTCCTGCTCGGTGAGCCGCGAGTCCATCTCCTTCAGGCCGACGAACATCGGCATGAGGTAGCCGAGGACCTCCTCGCGGCCCGAGTCCGAGATGGTCACGACCGTCCGGCGGCCGTCGCGTTCGTGCGGGCGGCGGGTGGCGTGCCCGCGGGCCACGAGCCGGTCGACCACGCCAGAGGACGCCGCGGAGGTTACGCCGAGGAACCGGGCCAGCTCCACCGGCCCCAGCGGGGCGCGGATGAGGTGCTCGAGGGCAGTGAGCTCGTGGGGGCTGAGGGCGGCCCGCGCAGCCACCGCCCCGGGGACCCTTCCCGCAACTGTGGTCAGCTCGCGAAGCGCTTCCAGCGACTCCGACTGCTTCCAGGACGCGACGAAGTCGCTAGCGGCCGAGGCGGCCGAGGCGGCCGTTAAACCCGAGGCGGCAGAGACGGCAGAGGCCGGCGTGACCGCCGAGGCCGCCGTGTCCCCCGTGGCCGCCGAGGCGCCCGCGGGGCCGGAGTGTGTGGGGTGGCCCGCCGAGGTTGCGTGGGGGTCCGACGCACGGCTAGAATCGCTAGGCAAGTTAGCAACCTTCTAAGATACTTCCTGAGGGACCAGCATACAGCCGGTCCTCCATCGAGCGAGGATCTCATGCGAACACTGCTCCGACTCCTCCTGCGCCCACGCCTCGCGTGGGTCATCGCCGTTCTCGGCTTCCTGATCGCTGGCGCCGGGATCGGTGCCTGGGGCGAGGCCACCAACACCCCGAGCTCGACCGCCACCCTCGTGGCCGGCGCTGACTCCACCCGGGTGGTCGAGCTGCAGGAACGCCTCCCGCAGGGAGGTGACTCCACGGCCATCGCCGTGTTCAGCGCTGACCAGGGGAGCCTGTCCGCCGACGCGCTGACCGCGCTGTGCCAGGCGTTCGCCGCCCAACTGGCCAAGGCGCCGGCCGCCTCCGGACCCGCGGCGGTGTCTGCGCCCGGCCCGGGGTCGCCGTCGGACGGCTCCCTTGGCTGCCCCGTTGGTGCCGCTGGACCCGTACCGCTCATCCTCAGCACCGACCGCACCGCCGCCATCGGCGTCCTTCCCGTAGCCGCCACCGGCAACGCCGAGACCTCCGCCGCCGTCGCCACCCTGCGCGCCGACCTGCGCGCTGGTGCCCCGGAGGGAGTCTCTGTGCAGGTCACCGGTCCGGCCGCCATCCAGGCCGACCTCGGCGCGGTCTTCAACGGCGCCGACACCCGCCTGCTGCTGGCCACGGCCAGCGTCGTCGCGCTGCTCCTGCTCATCACCTACCGCAGCCCCCTGCTCTGGGTCGTCCCGCTGCTGGTCGTCGGGGCGGCCGACCGGCTGGCCGGCGTAGTGGCCACCCACGTCATGGCCGCCACCGGAGTTCAGTGGGACGAGTCGACGATCGGCATCCTGTCGGTGCTCGTCTTCGGCGCCGGCACCGACTACGCGCTTCTTCTCATCTCCCGCTACCGCGACGAGCTACGAACCACCGGCGACCGGTATGCCGCGATGGCCCGCGCCGTCCGGTACGCCGGAGAGGCGGTGCTCGCCAGCGCCACCACCGTGGTGCTCGGGCTGCTGACGCTTGTGCTCTCCGTCGTCCCCACCACCCGCGGGCTGGGCGTCGCGTGTGCCGTCGGCGTGGTCGTCGCGATGGTGTTCGCCCTTGTCGTCCTGCCGACCACCCTGGTGCTCTTCGGGCGGTGGATCTTCTGGCCGGTCGTGCCCCATGAGGGACACGCGCAGGCCGTGGACTCGCAGCGGTCTGTCTGGCACCGAGTGGGCATGCGGGTCGGCGCGCGGCCCGTGGTCTTCGTCGTCGCCGGTCTGGCTGTGCTCGGGGCGCTGAGCCTCGGTCTGACCCAGGTGCGGACCAGCCTGCCGACGAGCGAGCAGTTCCTGCAGAAGCCGGAGGCTATCGCGGCGGCCGACCGGATCGCCCAGTCCTTCCCCGCCGGCAGCGCCGACCCGACGGTAGTCGTCACGCGCACAGCCAGCGTGCAGCAGGTCGTCCAGCAGGCCGGCACCGTTCCCGGCGTCGCGTCCGCGACCCCGGGACGCGCCGGGGATGGCGTGGCGCAGGTGGACGTGGTCCTCGACTCTGCCTCCGGGTCGCCCCAGGCGGAGCAGGCGGTGACGGCCCTGCGCGCGTCACTCGACGGCATACCGGACACCTACGTCGGCGGCAGCGAGGCGCAGGCGGTCGACGCGGCGTCCGGCGCGGCCCGCGACCGGCTCGTGCTCTTCCCCCTGATCCTCGGACTCGTCCTCGTCGCCCTCGTCGTGCTGCTGCGCTCAGCCGTGGCGCCATTGGTCCTCGTCGCGACGGTTGTCGGCACCTACCTCGCCGCGATGGGCGCGTCGTGGTGGATCTTCAGCGGCGTCTTCGGGTTCACGGGCATGGCCGACACCGTGCCGCTCATCGCGTTCCTGTTCCTCGTGGCGCTCGGAGTCGACTACAACATCTTCCTGGTCACCAGGGCCCGGGAGGAGGCGCACCGGCACGGTCCGCGCGACGGGATGCTGCGCGCCCTGACCGCCACGGGCGGCGTCATCACCAGCGCCGGCATCCTGCTGGCCGCCGTGTTCGCGGTGCTGGGAGTGCTGCCGCTCGTGGTGCTCGCCCAGATCGGCATCGTCATCTGCGTCGGCGTCCTGCTGGACACCCTGCTCGTCCGCACGGTGCTGGTGCCCGCGCTCGCGATCCTCCTCGGCGGCCGGTTCTGGTGGCCGCGGTCCGTGGCCCAGGAGGTCGGGAGGCTGGGCCCGCCCGAAGCGACCTCCACGTCGGTCCCGTCCGGGCCTGGTCATACCACGCAGCTCTAACGACACCTGGAGTCCCCAAGGCAAGCCAAAACCTCAGGTCGGACGGGGTGGGGCAGGTGGGGCTTGAACCCACGACCGACGGATTATGAGTCCGCTGCTCTGACCGACTGAGCTACTGCCCCGGCAAGGTGCAGGCCCGGCATACGTGGCTCACGCCCTCGATGCCGACCGTGACGCGAGCCTACCGCCGCACGTCGAGCGTCGAACAAGCGCGTATGCCGCAGTGGGGCGCGGGCGCGCAAGCCGACGGATACCCAAAACAGACATGTGGGGCAGGTGGTACTTCTGTGAAGGATGGGGCACAATGGCCGGACGGCTGGATGAAGGACTTCGTGCACAGGTTCGTGGGGAAGACGTCCCTTGCACACAGGAGGTCCGGATGTCGGTCGCGCAGCAGCGTGTCACCAGGGGTGTGGTCTTCGTCCACTCAGCCCCCAAGGCGTTGTGCCCGCACATCGCCTGGGCGCTCGAGTCCGCACTCGGCCAGCGGGTGAGCCCCGAGTGGACGGTCCAACCGGCCGGCCATCGCCTCGTGCGCTCGGAGCTGTCCTGGACCGGGGACCCGGGCACCGGCGCCCGCATCGCCAGCGCGCTACGGGGCTGGGAGGGCCTGCGCTACGAGGTGGCCGAGGAACCGTCGCCCGGCTGCGACGGTTCGCGCTGGTCGCACACCCCCTCGCTCGGCATCCACCACACCTGGACCTCCGCCAGTGGCGACGCCATGGTCAACGAGGACCGCCTCCGTGAGGCGCTCCGGGCCAGTCAAGGCGACCCCCTGCGCCTGCAGGCAGAGCTTGACACGGTGCTCGGCCTGGCCTGGGACCGCGAGCTCGAGGCCTTCCGGTATGCCGGTGACGGGGCTCCCGTCCGCTGGCTCCACAAGGTTGGCTGACGGTGATGCAGTAAAGGAGTGGGAGCCGCACTCAACCGGCGCCCGTCAGGAGCGGACCTGCGCCTTGCCGGCCTCGACGGCGAGCCGGTCGACGAGGTCGTTCATCTCGTCGCCCGAGTGCCCCTTGACCCACCGGAAGGTGATGTTGCCCCGTTCGTTGACCGCTGTGATGAGCGGCTCCCAGAGGTCGCGGCTGACGACGGGTTTCTTCGCGCTGGTCTTCCAGCCGTTCGTCGTCCAGCCCTTCCACCACGAGTTGCGGAAGCAGTTGACGACGTAGGTGGAGTCGCTGACGACGACGAGCTGGCCCGACAACGCCGTGACCGCCTCCAGGGCGGCCTGGATCTCCATCCGCTGGTTGGTGGTGTGCGGCGCGCCACCGGACCCCTGGCGCCCGTCCCTGGTTGCCCAGGCCCAGCCGCCGGGGCCCGGGTTGCCGGAGCAGGCTCCGTCGGTCCAGACCTCGAGCGGCTGTGTGGAAGTGGTGGTGTCCGCGGCAGCGTCTGGCAAGGCGTCAGGGGCGGCCTCGGCGGACCTGTGCTCCGGTGAGGCTGCTGACCAGGTGCTGGCAGCTGCCTCCACGCCGAGGTCGAAGGCGCCCTGAGCGCACCCGACGTGCGCCCACCGGCGCGAGGACCCGGCGCCGGTGTCGGTGATCTGCTCGCCCACCTCGATGGGGCGCGAACAGACCCCGCAGGTCGTGGCGAACTTGGCGCGCAGTGGCATGGGGAACACCTTAGGCAAGCGTCGGAGGCTCACGTCATCGGCCGGCGTGGCGTAGACACCCGGCACGAGAGTCGAGCATGCCGGCCACCATCGCCGGCATCGCAGACTGGTCTGGGTCAGGCGTTCCTGATGAGCAGCGCCACGTTGTGGCCGCCGAAGCCGAAGGAGTTGTTCAGCACGGCGACGTCGCCGTCGGGCAGGCTGCGGTGCTCACCTCGGACGACGTCGAGCCGGATGTCCGGGTCGAGATTGTCGATGTTGATCGTCGCGGGGGCGAGCCGGTCCCGGACGGAGAGGACCGAGAACACCGCCTCGAGCGCTCCGGCCGCGCCGAGCAGGTGGCCGGTCATCGACTTGGTGCCGCTGACCGGGATGCCCTCGGCCCCGTCGCCGAACGCCCGGTGGATGGCCTTGGCCTCGGCGATGTCGCCGACCGGGGTGGACGTCGCGTGGACGTTGATGTGGGAGATGTCGCCCACGCCGAGGTCAGCCCGGTCCAGCGCCTCGAGCATCGCCCTGGCGGCGCCGGCACCGACGGGGTCGGGGGCCGTGATGTGGTGCGCGTCCGCCGACATCCCGACGGACGCGAGCTCGGCATAGATCCTGGCTCCACGGGCCTTGGCGTGCTCCTCGGTCTCGAGGACGATGATCGCCGAGCCCTCGCCGAGGACGAACCCGTCGCGGTCGACGTCATAGGGGCGGGACGCCACCGTCGGCTCGTCGTTGCGGGTCGACAGCGCCTGCATGGCAGCGAACCCGGCGATCGGGAGGGCGTGCACGGCGGCCTCGGTGCCTCCGGCCACGACCATGTCGGCCCGACCGCTGCGGATCATCTCCACGCCGAGGCCCATGGCCTCCGCGCCGGAGGAGCAGGCGCTCACGGGGGTGTGCGCCCCAGCTCGCGCACCGAGGTCGAGGGACACCGCCGCCGCCGGACCGTTGGGCATGAGCATCGGAACCGCGAGGGGATAGACCCGACGGGGACCCTTCTCGCGCAGGGCGTCCCACTGGCTGAGGAGGGTCCAGACGCCGCCGATGCCCGAGCCGACGGCCACGCCGAGGCGCTCGGGCTCGATCTCGGGGGCTCCGGCGTCCTGCCAGGCCTCTCGGGCGGCGATGAGGGCGTACTGCGACGAGGGGTCCAGCCGGCGGGTCTCCACCTTGGTCAGGACCTGGTCGGGCAGGGTGTGGATCGTCGCGGCGAAGGTGACAGGCAGCTCATACTTGGCCACCCAGTCGGCCTCGATGGGCCGGGCACCGGAGCGGCCAGCGAGGACTGCCTCCCAGGTGTCCGGGACATTGCCCCCAAGGGGTGTGGTGGCACCCAGGCCGGTGATGACGATGCGCTGGTCACTGGTGGACGTCATGGGTGTCGCGCTCCTTGCGTGCCGGCCTCGACGGCCGCGGCTGGGGTGGGTCTCACGTCAGCTGGGGGGTGCTGGTTCATGCTTCTCGTGCCGGGTGGTGGGTGTCGTTCCGAGGTCCGTTGAGGTGTCGCTCACGGTGCTCACATCGAGCGTATGCCGTGTGGCTGGCGGTGTGGACCGCTCCGGTCGAGATGGACCGAGGCTCGGGAGCCTGGTCCACCTCGACCGAGGAGGCCGGGTGGTTCAGTCCTGGGCGCTGCCGATGAAGGTCACGGCGTCACGGACGGTCGTGAGGTTCTTCACCTCGTCGTCGGGAATGCGCACACCGAACTTCTCCTCGGCGTTGACGACGATGGTCATCATCGACAGCGAGTCGATGTCGAGGTCGTCGGTGAAGGACTTGTCGAGCTCGACGGAGTCGGTCTCGATGCCGGTCTCCTCGTTGACGATCTCGGCCAGACCCTCGAGGATCTCCTGCTCGCTCTGCGCCATCTGGGTGCTCTCCTTGGTTGGTCGTGCATTTCGCTTGGGCGTTGGTTTGGTCGTGCCTTCGGCTGGCGGTGCTGCATTTCCTGCGGTGTCCCGAGTGACCCGTCGGGACGCGGGAGCCTGGTCAGGGGATGACGATGACCTGCGCGGCATACACGAGTCCTGCGCCGAAGCCGATCTGGAGCGCAAGGCCACCGCTCGGGATGAGCTTCTCGCGGAGCATCCGCTCGGTGGCCAGCGGGACGGAGGCGGCAGAGGTGTTGGCCGTCTCCGCGACGTCGCGGGCCACGGGGATGTCCGCGGGGAGCTTGAGCTGCTTGATCATGGCGTCGATGATCCGCATGTTGGCCTGGTGGGGGATGAAGGCGTCGAGGTCGTCGATGGTGATGCCGGCCTTGTCGATGGCTTGCTGGGCAATGGGTGCCATGCCCCACACGGCCCATCGGAAAACGGTCTGTCCGGCCATGCCAATGGCCGGCCACCGCTTGTCGGTGTCACGGATGTCGGTCCACGACTCCCGCTGGGAGATGGCCCGCCACTGGGCGCCGTCGGAGCCCCAGATCGTCGGGCCGATGCCGGGGGTGTCGGACGGGCCGACCACCGCCGCGCCGGCACCGTCGCCGAAGATGAAGGCGCTGCCCCGGTCGTCGTAGTCGGTGAAGTCGGACAGCTTCTCGACGCCGAGAACGAGGACATACTCGGCGCTGCCGCCGCGCACCATGTCGTTGGCCAGCGAGATCCCGTAGCAGTAGCCGGCGCAGGCGGCGGAGACGTCGAATGCCGCGCACTGGCTGCCGAGCCGGTCCGCGACCATCGGTGCTGCGGCGGGTGTCTGGTAGGGGTGGGTGACGGTGGCGACGATGATCGCACCGAGCTGGGACGCAGTGATGCCGGCCGCCTGCAGGGCTTCTCGGGCGGCGTGCTCCGACATGTCGACGACCGTCTCCTCGGGGGCCGCGACCCGGCGGGAGATGATGCCGGACCGCTCACGGATCCACTCGTCGGAGGAGCTGATCCGCTCGACGATCTCGGAGTTCGGCATCACCCGCTCTGGGCGGTAGCCGCCGACTCCCCAGATGCGGGTGTGGCGAGCACCGTCCCCGGCGGTCAGCGTGCCGGTGCCCTTGGGTGCGGGTGGGGTCGAGACGTGGGTGCTGTCGCTCATGGTCAGTCCTGCCTTTCGAGGGAGATCGGCGAAGAGGCGTGACGCTCGATGAGGTCGCCGGCCGCGGTGAGGTCGTCGGGCGTCTTGAGGGCGAGCAGCTCGACGCCGCCCATGGCCCGCTTAGCCAGGCCGACGAGGGTGCCCGCCGGGGCCAGCTCGATGAGGCCGGTGACGCCGAGGCGGGTCATCACCTCCATGCAGAGGTCCCAGCGCACGGGGTTGCTGACCTGGGTGACGAGTCGGGACACGACCTCTGCTCCGGTGCGGACGGTCTCCCCGTCAGCATTGGAGAGCAGGATCACCCGCGGATCCGTCACCTCGAGGCCGTCTGCCGCCGTCCGCAGAGCCTCCACGGCCGGGGCCATGTGCTGGGTGTGGAAGGCGCCCGCGACCTGCAGCGGGATGACGCGTGCCTTCGCCGGTGGCTCGGCCGCGAGCGCGGCGAGCTGCTCGAGCGTCCCCGCGGCGACAACCTGGCCGGCGCCGTTGACGTTGGCCGGGGTGAGTCCCCAGGTGGCGAGGCTTGTCATGACGTCGGTCGGGTCCCCTCCGAGCACCGCGCTCATGCCGGTGGGCGTGATGGCGCTGGCCCGCGCCATCGCGCGGCCACGAACGCTGACGAGCGCCAGGGCGTCCTGGAGTGACAGCACTCCGGCGGCGGCAGCGGCTGTGATCTCCCCGACCGAGTGGCCCGCAGTCACCCCGGCGGCCGCGGAGAACGTGGTGGACCGGTCGGCGAAGAGGGCGTCGAGTGCCAGCAGCCCGGCGCCGACGATGAGCGGCTGGGCGATCGCCGTGTCGCGGATCGTGTCGGCGTCCGACTCGGTGCCGTGCAGAACGAGGTCGACGCCCGCGGCGGAGGACAGGGCGGTGGCCCGCTCCCGGACGCCCGGCAGCTCCAGCCAGGGGGAGAGGAACCCCGGGGTCTGTGAGCCCTGTCCGGGGCAGACGATTGCCAGCACCCTTCCAGCCTCCCGTCCCTGAGCTCGCGACGACGTTTCCGAACCGAACGAACAATAGCGGTCGACCTTGGAGGTTTCCTACAAAGCGTCGTGGGGTATGCCGGACGCTCGCCCGGACGCTCGCCCGGGCGCACCGGCTCGCCACTGCGTCGGCGTGGGGGTGGACAGCCGTCCCACGGCCAGCGCGAGCAGCACCGTGTGGGCCTCGCGGGGATGGGTGAGGTCATAGCCGGTCACCTCAGCGATCCGCCCCAGCCGGTAGCGGACGGTGTTGGGATGCACGAAGAGCACCCGCGCCGTCGCCTCGAGCGCGGACCCGCTCTCGAGGAACTCGGCGGCGGTGCGCAGGAGAGTGGGCTGGGCCTCGAGCGGGTGGTAGATGCGGTCAATGAGCGCGCGTCGGGCCTGGCCGTCGCCGGTCAGAACTCGCTCGGGCAGGAGGTCGTCCGAGTGGACCGGTCGCGGTGCCGACGGCCAGGCGGCCGCAGAGGTAAGGCCGCTCAACGCCGCTCGCGCTGAGCGGCCGGCGGCGAAGAGGTGTGGGACCGTCGGCCCGATGACGATCGGCCCGTCGCCGAAGTGCTCGGCGAGCTGCGCCACGACGCTCATCGGGTCGGTCGTCCCGCCGAGGATGACGACGAACCGCCGCCGTTGCACGGCCGCCAGCGACTCGGCTCCGAGCCGGGTCACCGCTCGGCGCAGCGCATCCACCGCGGCATCGGCGCTGGCAGACGGGGTCGCCCCCGCCACGACGGTGACCGACGCGACGGACCCCCAGCCGAGCGCGGTTGCGCGGGACTGCATCGAGTCGTCGGCCTCGCCGCGCAGGACGGCATCGACGACGAGGGCCTCAAGCCGGGCGTCCCACGCGCCACGGGCCTCGGCGGCCTGGGCATAGACCTGGGCAGCGGCGAAAGCGATCTCGCGTGAGTAGCGCAGGACCGACTCACGGAGGACCTGCTCGTCACCCGCGCGCGCCAGCTCACCGACCTCCTCCTCGACGACATCCACGACTGACCGCACCAGGTCCAGGGTCTGTCCCAGGCTGATCGAGCGGGTCAGCTCGCGCGGCGCCGTCCCGAAGACGTCCGCAGAGACGGGTTGGTCGCCACGGTCGGAACGAAGCCAGGCGATGAAGGCTGCGATGCCGGCTTGCGCGACGAGCCCCACCCAGGAACGGTCCTCGGCGGACAGCGCTCGGTACCACTCGTGCTGCTTCTCCATCCGCCGCAGCGCGGAGGTCGACAGCGCACCGGCGCTGCTCTCGATGCGGCGTCGCGTCCCGGCCGGGAGCCGTCGCCGCGCGGGAACGGTCTTCCTCGGGGAGTCCTCCTCGGCCACCCGGCCACTCTATTTGTATGCCGCACACAAAGCCCTCGTGTGGGTGGAACGGCTCCGGACCGCCCGGGCTGGTTCACCGAGGACTTCACGCTCGCCGAGCTCAAGACACTGCGCGCCAAGGAGCGGATCCCGGACGTCAGGCCGAAGAACACCGACGACAACGGCCGCTTCGAGGTCCCGACTCTGGACGAGGTGCTCGACCTGCGGGCCAGGCTCAGCACCGAGCCGGGCCGTCCGGTGGGGATCGCTCCGGAGACCAAGCACCCGAGCCACTTCGCCTCCATCGGGCTACCCCTCGAGCCGCCGACGCTCGCGGCACTGCGAAAGGCGGGGCTGGTTACTCCCGAGTCGGGGGACGCCGCACCGGACCAGCCGTCGGACCTCGTCCGTGAGGCGCACGCCGACGGGCTCCTCGTCGTCCCGTTCACCTTCCGGAGCGAGAACCAGTTCCTCGGCGAGGACTACCAGGTCGGGACCGACCCCGATAGCCCGGGTCGCGCCGAGGAGGAGCAGAAGGCGTTCCTGGCGGCCGGCGTCGACGGCGCCTTCACCGACCAGTCGGATGTCACCGAGTGGGCCCGAACGGCAGCTCTCGGCCGGTAGCGCGTCCCCCTGACCACGCGCTACCGGCCGAGGACCGTCAGCGGAGGCTGACCTGCTTCGGCACCGACTCGTTGTAGGTCCGGTCGAGTCCGGTGATGAGGTAGGTGTGGTCACCGGAGCCAGCGGCGCGGTCCGTCCACGACTGCGTCGCACCGGTGGCGCGCATCGTCGCCACGAGGTTGCTGGCGTCCGCGATGACGCAGTTCCCGGGCTTGACTCGCCCGTGCGTCGCGGGGATGCGGTACACGGCATACGACGTCGTGCTCGCGTCGCCGGCCCGCCAGGTCAGGGTCACAGCCGTCCCACTCCTGACCGCTTTGAGCGTCTTCGGGGCCTTGGGCGCTACGGCGTCGATCCACGGCATCGGCGGCACGAGCGCCGGGTGCTGGTACCACGTGTTGTTCAGCAGGGTGGTGGCGCCGAGCCGGTCGGCCCGCACGTCCTTGGCGCTGAAGTAGATGTCGCCGTCCACCTCGGGGCGCGTGGCGTTGTAGGCCAGGTGGTTGCTCAGCTCGCTGGGGAGGGTGTTCCACTCCGGCGACTGGGTCGAGGCCCCCACCTTGTAGGTCGCCTGACCGACGTAGAGGTGGACGTCGTGGCCGCGCACGACGTCGACCCACCAGTCCACGACCTTGTTGTAGTCGGCGACGGCGAGGCTCTCCGCCCAGTAGACCTGGGGCGCGATGTAGTCGATCCACTCCTCCTCGACCCACCGCCTCGTGTCGGCGTAGAGGTCGGCGTAGGTCTGCGCCCCTGCCTGGGTGTCCGAACCGAGCGGGTTGCTGGACTTGTTCATCCAGATGGCGAAGGGGGAGACGCCGAGCTTCACCCACGGCTTGGCGGCCTTGATCTGGCTGCCGAGCTCGGTGATGAGCTTGTTGATGTTGTCGCGGCGCCAGTCGGCGAGCGACATGCCGCCCCCGTATGCCGCGTACTGCGCCTGGTCGTCGAAGGTCTGGCCGGCGACGGGATAGGGGTAGAAGTAGTCGTCGAAGTGGACCGCGTCGATGTCGTACTTGGCCACCGCGTCCAGAATCGCCTTCTCGACGAACTGGCGCGCCTCGGGGACGCCGGGGTTGTAGTACAGCTTGCCGCCGTAGGCGATGGTCCACTCCGGGTGAAGCTTTGCCGGGTGCGTGGGGCTGAGCCCGGCGACATCGGTGGTGAGGTTCATGGTGATGCGGTAGGGGTTGAACCAGGCGTGGAACTCGAGGTTGCGCCGGTGCGCCTCCTCGACCGCGAAGGCGAGCGGGTCGTAACCGGGGTCCACGCCTTGGACGCCGGTGAGGTACGTCGACCACGGCTCGAGGTCGCTGGGCCAGAACGCGTCCGCGGTCGGCCGCACCTGGACCACGACGGCGTTGTGCTTCTGCGCCTGCGCCATGTCGTACCAGGAGCGGAGCTCCGCCTTCTGCTGCTCGGCGCTCAGGCCCGGTTTGCTGGGCCAGTCGATGTTCGCCACGGAGGCGATCCAGACAGCGCGCAGCTGCTGCTTGTCGGCGTGGACGGCGGTGACGCAGGCAGCAGCGGCTGGGGCGGCCGGTGCGGTGGCGCCGGGGCCGGCGACGGCGGGGGCTGAGCCGAGCGCGAGCACGGCGCAGACGGCTGCCCCGATGCTGGTGAGCCAGAGACGGGGGCGCATGTTACCTCCACGGTGAGGATCAGAAACGAAAAAAGTTCCGCTTCTAGAGTCTGCCGCTATCGGCCGCCTTCGGGAAGCCTCCAGGGCGAGAAGTCTGCGAGCGCGCTGCAGACCGCCCACCGCTTGCGTCCGAGGTTGTGGCTGCCGGAGCGACCAGTTCCTCGGACGCAAGGATTCCGGGTGCGTTGCGTCCGAGGTTGTGGCTGCCGGAGCGACCAGTTCCTCGGACGCAAGGATTCCGGGGGCCGGGGCGCTCGCGTGCTGTGCCAGCGGCGGCCGAGGGGTGTCAGTCGGTGCCGGAGTCGAACGACGACCGCTCGAGGGCCTCGTCGACGCCGTCCACGTCTCGGGCGTCCTGGCCCGCGGCGATCGCCTCCGCGCCGCCGGACTCGAGCTCGCCGACGAGCGCCGCCGTCTGCCCACCGAGCAGCTGGCCCTGCGCGGCATACAGCTCGAGCTTGGAGCGGGTGTCGGCGATGTCGAGGTTGCGCATCGTCAGCTGGCCGATCCGGTCGACCGGCCCGAACGCCGCGTCCTCGGTGCGCTCCATGGACAGCTTGTCGGGGTCGTAGCTGAAGTTCGAGCCGCGGGTGTCGACGAGCGAGTAGTCGTCACCGCGGCGCAGCCGCAGGGTCACCTCACCCGTGACGGCCGACGCCACCCACCGCTGCAGCGACTCGCGCAGCATGAGCGACTGCGGGTCGAGCCACCGCCCCTCGTAGAGGAGGCGACCGAGCCGGCGCCCCTCGGCGTGGTAGTTCGCGAGGGTGTCCTCGTTGTGGACGGCGTTGAGCAGCCGCTCGTAGGCGGCGAAGATCAGGGCCATTGCCGGGGCCTCGTAGATGCCGCGGCTCTTCGCCTCGATGATCCGGTTCTCGATCTGGTCCGACATGCCGAGCCCGTGCCGGCCGCCGATGGTGTTCGCCTCGTGCACGAGGTCGACCGCGGAGGAGAAGTCGTGCCCGTTGATGGCGACGGGACGGCCCTGGACGAACCCGATGGTGACCTCCTCGGTCTCGATCGCCACGGACGGGTCCCAGAACCGCACGCCCATGATCGGCTCCACCGTCTCGAGCGAGGTGTCGAGCTGCTCCAGCGTCTTGGCCTCGTGGGTCGCCCCGAGCATGTTGGCGTCGGTGGAGTAGGCCTTCTCCGTGCTGTCGCGGTAGGGCAGGTCGTGGGCGACGAGCCACTCGGACATCTCCTTGCGCCCGCCCAGCTCGGTGACGAAGTCGGCGTCGAGCCACGGCTTGTAGATCCGCAGCTGGGGGTTCGCGAGCAGCCCGTAGCGGTAGAACCGCTCGATGTCGTTGCCCTTGTAGGTCGAGCCGTCACCCCAGATCGAGACGCCGTCCGCCTGCATCGCCCGCACGAGCAGGGTGCCGGTGACGGCGCGGCCGAGGGGGGTCGTGTTGAAGTACGTCTTGCCGCCCGAGCGGATGTGGAACGCGCCGCACGCGATCGCCGACAGCCCCTCCTCCACCAGCGCAGACCGGCAGTCGACGAGGCGGGACAGCTCCGCGCCGTAGTCCATGGCCCGCCCGGGCACGCCGTCGATGTCCGGCTCGTCCGGCTGACCCAGGTCGGCGGTGTAGGTGCACGGGATGGCACCCTTGTCGCGCATCCAGGCAACCGCAACGGACGTGTCGAGGCCGCCGGAGAAGGCGATCCCGACGCGCTCACCAACCGGCAGGGACGTCAGGACTTTGGACACGCGGCACAGCCTAAAGGCAACCCGGTATGCCGGGTGCCGGGGGAGGTCATCCACCTCACTGCCGGACGCAAGGGTGAGAAGGCAGGGTGCTACGACTCGCCGCCGGCGTTGCCGGAGGTGCCGGCCGTGACGTCGTCGAGCCGGTACTTCTCCGCCGCCTGGACGGCATACTCGGCCGGCACCTCGCCGCGCTTGGCGAGCTGCTGGAGGGTCCGGACGGCGAGGGACGGCCCGTCGATGTGGAAGAAGCGGCGAGCGGCGGGCCTGGTGTCCGAGAAGCCGAACCCGTCGGCACCGAGCGACATGAAGTCACCGGGGACGAACTGGCCGATCTGGTCCTGGACGGCCCGCATGTAGTCGGAGACCGCGAGGACCGGGCCCTCGGTGTCGGCCAGCTTCTGCCGCACCCATGGGACGCGCTTGTCCTTTTCAGGGTCGAGGAACTCCTGCTCGTCGCAGGCGAGCCCGTCGCGACGCAGCTCGGTCCACGACGTCACCGACCACACGTCGGCGGCGACGCCGAAGTCCTGGGCCAGAAGCTCCTGGGCCTCCAGCGCCCACGGCACCCCGACGCCGGATGCGAGCAGCTGGGCCCGCGCCGGCCGGTGGGTCCAGCCCTCGGTCTTCGCCGGGGCGAGCAGGTACATCCCCTTGACGATGCCCTCGACGTCGACGTTGTCCGGCTCCTTGGGCTGCACGAGCGGCTCGTTGTAGACGGTCAGGTAATAGATCACGTTCTCCGGGTTGTCGCCGTACATCCGCTGCAGGCCGCTCTGCATGATGTGGGCGATCTCGTAGCCGTACGCCGGGTCGTACGACACGACCGCGGGGTTGGTCGAGGCCAGCAGATGCGAGTGGCCATCGGCGTGCTGGAGCCCCTCACCGGTCAGCGTCGTGCGCCCGGCCGTGGCGCCGATGAGGAACCCGCGGGTCATCTGGTCGGCGGCCGCCCAGATGGAGTCGCCCGTCCGCTGGAACCCGAACATCGAGTAGAAGACGTAGATCGGGACCATCGGCCGGCCGTGCGTCGCGTAGGACGTGCCGGCGGCGGTGAAGGCCGCCACGGATCCCGCCTCGTTGATGCCGAGGTGGAGGATCTGCCCGTTGACCGCCTCGCGGTAGGCCAGCATGAGGTCCGCGTCCACCGGGGTGTAGTTCTGCCCGTGCGGGTTGTAGATCTTGATCGTCGGGAAGAACGAGTCCATGCCGAACGTGCGGGCCTCGTCCGGGATGATCGGCACGACGTGCTTGCCGAACTCCTTGTCCCGCATGAGGTCCTTGAGCAGCCGGACGAACGCCATCGTCGTGGCGACCTCCTGCTTGCCCGAGCCCTTCTTCATCTGGGCGTAGGCGTCGTCGGCGGGCAGCTTGAGCGAGTCGTGCTGCACCCGGCGCGACGGCACGCCGCCGCCGAGGACGGCACGGCGCTCGAGCATGTACCTGATCGCCGGGTCGTCCTTGCCGGGGTGGTAGTACGGCGGACGGTAGGGGTCGGCCTCGAGCTGCTCATCCGAGATCGGGATGCGCAGCCCGTCGCGGAACTGCTTGAGGTCGTCCAGGGTCAGCTTCTTCATCTGGTGCGTCGCGTTGCGTCCGGCGAAGTGGGTGCCGAGGCTGTAGCCCTTGATCGTCTTCGCGAGGATGACCGTCGGCTGGCCGGTGTGCTCGGTCGCCGCCTGGTACGCGGCATACACCTTGCGGTAGTCGTGACCGCCGCGCTTGAGGTTCCAGATGTCGGCGTCGCTGAGGTTCTCGACCATCTTCAGCGTGCGCGGGTCCCGGCCGAAGAAGTGCTCGCGGATGTAGTCCCCGCCGTTGGCGCGGAAGGTCTGGTAGTCGCCGTCGCTCGTGGTGTTCATGACGTGGATCAGCGCGCCGTCGCGGTCGGCGGCCAGCAGCGGGTCCCAGCCCCGGCCCCAGACGACCTTGATGACGTTCCAGCCGGCGCCCCGGAAGAAGGCCTCCAGCTCCTGGATGATCTTGCCGTTGCCGCGCACCGGTCCGTCGAGGCGCTGGAGGTTGCAGTTGATGACGAAGGTGAGGTTGTCGAGCTCCTCGACGGCGGCCAGCTGTAGCAGCCCGCGCGACTCCGGCTCGTCCATCTCGCCGTCGCCGAGGAACGCCCACACGTGCTGGTCGGAGGTGTCCTTGAGGCCGCGGTTGTGCAGGTACTTGTTGAACTGGGCCTGGTAGATCGCGTTCATCGGCCCGAGGCCCATCGACACGGTGGGGAACTGCCAGAAGTCCGGCGCGAGCCGGGGATGGGGGTACGACGGGACCGACCTGACCTTGCCGTCGACGACGTGGCTCTTCTCCTGCCGGAACCCGTCGAGGTCATCCTCACCGAGCCGGCCCTCGAGGTAGGCGCGGGCGTACATGCCGGGGGAGGCATGCCCCTGGAAGAAGACCTGGTCGCCGCCGCCCGGGTGGTCCGGGCCGCGGAAGAAGTGGTTGAGGCCGACCTCGTAGAGGGTCGCGGCCGAGGCGTACGTGGAGATGTGGCCACCGACGCCCACGCCGGGACGCTGGGCCCGGTGGACGATGACGGCGGCGTTCCAGCGCAGGTAGCGGCGATACTCCCGCTCGAGGTCCTCGTCCCCGGGGAACCACGGCTCCTGCTCGGGGCTGATCGTGTTGATGTAGTCCGTCGCCGTCAGCGACGGGACACCGACCTGCAGCTCACGGGCGCGCTCGAGAAGCTTGAGCATGATGTAGCGGGCGCGGGTGCGGCCCATCCCGTCGATGACCCCGTCGAGCGAGTCGAGCCACTCCTGGGTCTCCTCGGGATCGGTGTCCGGGAGCTGGGTCGGGATGCCGTTGAGGA
>JAABUN010003032.1_pt1 | contig 27336 bp, 28 predicted proteins | sample 5559311 | NCBI WGS metagenome assembly JAABUN01 (sample SAMN10711877, study PRJNA513370) | rock metagenome | isolation source: Antarctica rocks | place: Antarctica: Victoria Land, Siegfried Peak sud
CACCTGGGCCGCACTCGGATGCGGGACCAGCTTGACTGGGACGATCTGCCGCCGTTGCCCTTCCATCGCCGGAACCAGCAGTGGCGCTATGCCTGGCTCGCCTGAAACTGTCGGGGAGAGAAGGGCCACTCCGCCACCCAGGCGCTTCACCTGCAACCCGCCTCAGCTGGCGGACCCGTCCTCGCCGTCCGCGAGACCGAGATCGTGCGCCGCACCCTGACCCGGCTGGTCGGCCGCACCCTCTCCGTCCCCATCGCTGAGTAGACCAAGGTCATGCGCCGCCGCCTGGCCCAGTGCATCGGTTCCGGGATCGGACGAATCTGATTTGGCCGCTCGCGTCCCCTGGGGTTTCCCATCATAGGGACTGGAGACCGTCGAGTGATGCGGGCCGTTGACGCGCTCTCGCTGACGAACCCGGAGCTCTGCCTCGGCCTCGGCCAGGCGGTCGGCCCGCCGGCTGACCCGCTCCTGTGCCTTGGCCAGCTTCCCGACTGCCTCGGAGAGGCCCTGCCGGGTCCGCTCCACCCTGTCGACGGCCTCCTGCTCGCGCTCGACCAGCCGGCGTTCAGCCTTCGCGTCACGCACAAGGGCCTTGCGGGTCTCCTTCGTGACAGGCTCAGGCGCCTTCCGGTTGGTGCCGCTCTCGGTCCGCTGTGATCGCTTCGACATTCAGACTCTTCCTGTAGTGGGCGGAGTGGATCAGAATGATCGCCCGATGGCCCGTGCCGCTGGCAGATGACCGTGGAAGGTTAGGGCCAGAGACGTGGCGTCCTTCCAAATGTTAAATCCGAAACGGCTCAGACGAGGCGTACCATCTGTTAGCTATGGTAGCACGCCCATGGTTTAGGGCGTACATCCGGGCAGCATTCACATTTCAACCGAATGAAGGTCAACCTGTTCACGTATTTGGCCGTTCGTGGCGTTAACATTCTGAGCTGGCTTTGGCACGGTCAGGCGGTCCGCGTACACTCAAACGAATTACGACCGCCGCCGGTCACTGCGCACCATGAACATTACCCAGAATATGGTCTGACGGTACCCCTTCCGCATGGACAGAGGCAACGAAATGCATAGCCAACCACGACCAGACCAGAAACCGGGGACCATCACTGACCGGGCAGACCCCGCCCCTGGCGACCAAGAAATCGTCGCCGCGCTGGACCTGGGCTCCAACACGATCAAGATGACGCTCGGCCGGCTGGATGACACTGGCCATCTCGTCGAGTTCGGCTGGGCGTCCGATACCGTACGTCTCGGGACGGGCGTCGCGGCCACGGGTCGTCTGGCCGACGATCGCGTCGCCGCTGCCCTCGAGACCCTCAAGCGCTTCGCGGACGCCGCCCGCGAGCAGGGCGCCGCGCGTCTGGTCGGCGTCGCGACCGAGGCGACCAGGACCGCCGCCAATGGCCCGAACTTTCTCGCCCAGATTCGGGACGAGATCGGCTGGGACATCCAGCCCATCACCGGGTCTGAGGAGGCCGAGCTGACGTTCCGTGGGCTGTCCCGGTCGATCGACACGACCGGCCAGATCGTGATCGCGGATATCGGCGGCGGCAGCACGGAGATCATCGTCGCGAAGCACGGGGTCGTGGCGTTCTCACAGTCCTACCCGGTCGGCTCCGGCTCCCTGACTGACCGGCATGTCACCGCTGATCCGCCGACCGCCGCCGAGATCGCCGCCTGCCGCGACGATGCCGCCGGGATACTGGCTCCCGCTGAGATGCCGGCCGGGCCGGTCAGCCGGCTGGTCGCGGTCGGCGGGACGGGGACGTACCTGGCCAAACTTATCGACGATCAGACCGCGATCACCACCGGCGAAGTCATCCATGTCCTCAAGCAACTAACGGCGATCCCGGCGGCTGAGCTCGCCGTAAAACTGGCGATCCCGGAGGCACGGGCCCGCGTCCTTCCGGCGGGGATCGCGGTGATCGAAGTGGTCGCCACTCGGCTCCACGAACCCTTGATCGAGGTCGCACCGAGCGGCATCCGAACAGGCCTGCTGCTGCGCGCCCTCCAGCCCCTCTCCGCGCATCCATAAGACCGAGACCGGCACCGATGGCAGCGGACGGGTGCCTCTCGAACCCACGGATCGACCGAAGGAGTGTTGTTGTGGCGCGCGACAAAGATCCCGTCCTGCAGGCGGATCAGGATTTCACATCGGCCATGACCGCGCTGATCGCCCCTCGCTGGGAGCGGGTCTGGACCGACCTCGACCGGCTCCGGCATGGCGATGATGCCGACGCGATCCATGACATCCGCGTTGCGTCCCGCCGGCTCCGAGCGGCGATGGACGTGGCGGTCCCCTGCTTCCCCGCCGAGTGGTTTGCTCCGCTCCACCGGACGGCGCGGGACATTACCTCGGCGCTCGGTGGCGTCCGGGACCGTGATGTCATCCTCGAGGCCCTTGGCGCCGACCGTGCCCGTGCCCCAGAAGAAGATCAGCCCGCGATGGACGCCCTGATCGCACGGGTCGAGCACGAGCGCACGCTGGCTCGCCGCTCGATGCGGGAGTTCCTGGCAGTGCTGGAATCCAGCGGGGCCCGAGCCGAGAGCCGGGCCCGGTTCGGGCAGCCAGCGACGGAGACCGAACGATGAGCAAAGCCTGGTCCGTCACTGGGGCCAAGCCCAACCACTCCCTCGCGGAAGCCGCTCGCCGAATTCTCGCCGTCCGGATCGCCGAGGTCTACAGCTACCGTCCAATCATCCATCGACCCGAAGCGGTCGAGCCGACCCATGCCCTCCGGATCTCCCTCAAGCGCCTCCGCTACACCCTGGAACTCTTCAGCTCCGTCTTCGGGGAGGACGGTGACCGTCAGACCGACCGGGTCAAGACCCTCCAGCAGACCCTTGGCGAACTCCATGACCTCGACGTGCGGGTCGACCTGATCCTGGCGGAGTCCGAACGACTGGCCGCGGGGCGCAAGAAGGGAAATCGGGACGCCGACACCGAAGCGATCGGGGCTGGGCTGACTCGCTACGCCGAACGGGAGCGCAGCCGGCGGGGCGAGATCCATCGTCAGTTCGTCGAGGAGTGGAGTGGGCTCCAGCAAGCCGGGATGCGTCGCGACCTCGTCCGACTGTCCCAGCTCGCCACCGATCGCGCATCGGCCGACTGACGGGATCGCCTCGCCGTGTCTGACCGGAAAGCGACCCGGTCACCCTACGGCGGGTTTCCTGTGACGTACCCGGTCTCGATGGAAGGGGCTACTCCCCTCTCCAGGCACCTGCGGGCCGAAGCCGCTTCAGCGGGTGGGCGAGCAGGTGAGCCGGAGAGGGGCCCAGGGAGGGGTGTGATCCGCCACCAGGCAACTCCAACGAATGCTCGCTAATCAGCGGACTGGGTCGCGGTCGTGAGGGTCCGCATCGGTGCGGCCTCGGGGACGTACCGGGTCGGGTGACGCAACGCCGTCGCCGAGAAGAACACGATCCCGATCGCGACCATGGAGAGGCCCGAGACCACGTAGACGAGATCGAGTTGACCCGTCCGGTCGGCGATCCAGCTGCCACCGAAGGCACCGATCGGGATCACCGAGAGGCTCACCACCTGGATCGTCGACATCACCCGGCCCATCATTCGCGGCGGAGTCGTCTGCTGCCAGAGACTACCGAGGCAAACGTTGAAGAGGATGGTCATCCCGAAGGCCAGCCCCCAGAGCGGCATCGCGACCCAGAGGTGGGTACTCAACGCCAGCCCGACGACCAGCGCACCGGCCGAGACGACGGCCACGAACGTCACCACCGAGAACGAGAACCGCTCCCGGAGCGGGGCCGCGCTGAGCGCGAGTGCGATTGCCCCGGCGGCGCCGAATGCCGTCAGGATCGAGAGCTCGAACTCCGACGCGCCGAGCCGCTCGGTCCCGAACGCGATGATCGTCGCCGGCACGACGGTGGTCATCAGGTTGATCAGCGTCACCATCGCGATCGTCGCCCGCATGAGTGGGTTGCCGGCCACGAACCGGAGCCCCTCGCGGATATCGGACATGATCGACGCGACCGGGGTCGGCTCGTCGTCGGGTGGCGGGTTGAACGACCCGTGGACCATCTTCAGCGCCACGGCCGAGACGAGGAACGAGACCGCGTCGATCAGCAGCACGGTCTCGAGCCGGACACCCATCCAGATCAGCCCACCAACGATCGGCGCCCCGATGACACTGGTCACCTGGAAATTCGCTCGCAGCCGACCGTTGGCGCGGACCAGGTCCCGCTCGTCGACCAGACTGTAGACCGCGGCGAACCGCCCGGTGTCGAAGACGATACTGATCGAGCTGGACAGGAAGAGGAAGACGAAGATCAGCTCGACCGGGAGGACGCCAGCCAGAGCGAGAATCGGGATCGGCACCAGAAGAACGGCGTTCAACACGTCCGAGGCGATCATCAGCTTCTTGCGATCGAGTCGGTCCACCCAGGCGCCGATCGGCAGACTGAACAACAGGAACGGCAGCATCCGGATCGCGAACGCCAGACCGAGCCCAAGCTGGGAGCCGGTGATCTGATAGACGAGGAGCGGCAGGGCGAAATCGGTAATCGAGTTGCCGAGGTTCGAGATCAACTGTCCACTGAAGAACAGCCGAAAGTCCCGGCTATCGACACTGGACGAGGTCGAGTTCGTCGGAGGCACGGCGGGCGAGGCGGCGGACTGGCTCACGGAATCCCTCGATGTATCGTGACCAGTCGAGTGGCCATGCGTGACGCTCTCGCCCGGCGGCCCGGTTGACGATGGTTACGGGTGGCGGCAATCACGTTTCGGCAGCGAGTCGGAGCGACTGTCTGTCAGCCCTGACCCATGAGACGATGCGTCGAAGAAATGAGGACGTCGGGCCGATTTCCGTGCGATCCATTGTGTTTGGCAGACTATACCTGACTATTGACGCCAAGGGGAACCCTCCCCTGACGACAGCTCCGGATCCTTCCGCCCTGCCCTGCCCTCGCTGGGACGGCTCCCCAGGTGGCACGTTTCGGCCGAAGTCCTGCTCCGGTCCAGGCGAAAAAGCAGGTATGATCCAGCGACAGCAAGGCGACACCCAACGGTTCGAGGAATGGAATGGACCGGGCGGAAAGTCCGGCTCACCGGTCGAGGGAGATCAGCAACGATGACCGTCTCACCGAGCACCAACCAGCCGCTCGACCCATTGATCGCCGACCGCATCATTGCCTCGGTCGATGAACTTCGGGACATCCTGATCTCGACCCTTCAGGACATCGTGCGGGTTCCGAGCCTCACGGGTGCGGAGGGTGCGGTTCAGCAGGTCGTCGCCCGGCAGATGGTCGAGCTTGGCATGGAGGTCGACGTCTGGGAGCCGGACCCGATCCTGATGGCGCCGCACCTGGAGGCGGTCGGTCTCCCGGAGTCCGGCTCCTGGACCGGCCGGCCGAACGTCGTCGGTATGCTGCGTGGCAGCGGTGATGGCCGCTCGCTGATCCTCAACTCGCACATCGATACCGTCGAGCCCGGCGACCCCGACCGATGGACGCACCCGCCGTTCTCCGGGGACTACGCCGACGGGCAGGTCTGGGGGCGCGGCAGCCTCGACATGAAAGGCGGCCTCGCGACCAACCTCGTCGCGGTCCGGGCGCTCCGCTCGGCGGGGGTCACCCTCCGCGGCGACGTCATGGTCGAGAGCGTCATCTCCGAGGAGGACGGTGGAGCGGGCACTGTCGCGACACTCCTCCGGCCCTACCTTGCCGACGGCGCAATCATCACCGAGCCGACGCGGCTCCGGCTCGTCGCCGCGACGGGAGGGTCGTTCGTCTTCCGGATCACCATCGAGGGGCTCGCCGCTCACGCCGCCGCCCGGGACGAAGGAGTCAGCGCGATCGAGGCGTTCAGCTTCCTCCACGCCGGGCTGCTCGCCTACGAGACCCGTCGCAACGCCGCGATCACCCACTCCCTCTACGCGCCGATCGCCAACCGGGTGCCCCTGAACATCGGGACGGTCCGGGCGGGGTCATGGCCCTCCTCGGTTCCGGAGTGGCTTGTCGCCGAGGGGCGGGGTGGGCTCGTCCCTGGGGAATCGCTGGAGGACGTCCAGCGGGAGTTCGTCGCCGAGGTCCGCCAGATCGCCGACGGCCACCCGTGGCTCAGGGACCATCAACCGGTCGTGGAGTGGGTCACCGGGCAGTTCACGGCGGGCGAGATCAAGCCCGACGACCCACTGGTCGGCGTCGTCGGGGCGGCCCATCTGAGCGCCACCGGATCGCCGATCGCGATCGAGGGGGTGACGTATGGCACTGACGCCCGGCATTTCCTCCAGATCGCCGACATGCCCTGCGTCGTCTACGGCGCCGGCGACGTCGCGCTGGCGCACCAGACCGACGAGCGCATGGACATCGACGCGCTGATGACCGCGACGCGGACGATCGCCCTGAGCATTGCGACCTGGTGTGGCGTCGGCGACAGCAAGGCCTCGTAAGACCATCGCTCAACAGCGCGTTGGTCAGGCATCGACCGTTCGCGTTCGATCTGGTTCCCATGCAGAATATGGAGCACCTTGTTCGACGCCGGGCAGCATGGACCGGATTTTCGGGCTGTTGATCCAACTACCCGCCTAGCAGCGTAGTAGCTATTGAAGGTAGACCGTCTGGTCCAGGTCGGACCGGTGCAATGGCCGAACGACTTCACGCCCGTGTAGCGCATCACTTGACCGCTATCGCATCTGGGTCGCTCGATCGCGTTCCGGTCTGGCTGCGGGCCATCCACCCGATCCTGACCAGCAGGTCGTCCCCGCCGCCATCTCTGTTGGCCAGCCGTGCCGCTGGTCGGGGTGAATCTGGTGCGGGATCGGAACCACAGGTCAGGCGAGGGGGCGGTGGAACCCAGCCGGGTTTCGGGCACGGGCACCCGTGGAGAACCAACCGCCATTCGGTCGTCCGGATGGTCGATCGACATCGCGCGATGTCTCGCAGCATGGCAGAGGCGGACGCCAGACGACCGCCGCAGGGAGTTCATGATGAAGGCCGCCGCCCGGAACGGTTCGATACGCCAGGCGAATCCGGACCCAGCGACCCCGGCCCGGCGCCGGGACAGTCTGCTGGCGTCGTCCAGTCCGGCGTTGGTCTCAGTCCCGCAGGACGGTCGGCCGCAGCCGTCCCCCGTCCGGGGCCGGACCCGCGCCGAGACTGCTCCGGTGTCGACCGGCCGGGTTCAGCAACAACGTCCGACGACGGTCTCCTACAGCCGGGGCGATCAGGTCTTCACGCCGGATACAGGTGAGGGGATGGTCTACATCATCCGATCAGGCTGCATCCGGCTCTACAAGACGCTGTTGGACGGCCGCTCGATCAACGTCGGGCTACTCGGTCCCAACACGATCTTCGCCCAGGAGGACAGCTCCGACGGTTTCGCGACCGGGACGACCGCGGAGGCCCTGGTGCCCTCGACGCTCTCGATGGTCGAGTCCGGGGATCTTGCCAATCTGATCTCGGACTCCCCTGAACTCGCTTCGGCGGTCGTTGCGGGGATGACCCGACGGTTGACCGAGCTCCAGACTCTGGTCGAGCATCTCCTCGTCCGCGACACCTCAGTCCGCCTGTCAGTGATGCTGCTCAACCTGGCCTCGAAGTTCGGCCGACCGTCCCCCGGCGGACTGGAGGAGATCACTCTTCCGCTGACCCATCAGGGCCTCGCCAACATGATCGGCTCCAACCGCGTCACCGTCACCCGCAAACTGCTCGAACTCCAGCGCGACGGGGCGGTTCGGTCGCTCGGACGAAACATCCTCTCGGTGGATGTCGGCCGCCTCCAGGCGTACGCTTCGGGGAGCAGCCCCGTCGAGCGGTCGACCGACGATCGGATCGGCCGGGGCCCGACAGCACCCTGAGGGTGCGTTCCGGGGAGACGGCATGACCAGCGATCGCCCAGACGGACCCCACCCCGATGACCGTGCAACCTCGACCGAGACGACCATGACGCCCGACCAGGGTCGGATCTTTCTGACCGGCGGCACTGGCTTCGTCGGCAGCAACCTCCGGGCGGCACTTGGCGACCGTCCGGTTCGGCTGCTCGTCCGGGACCCAGCGAAGGCTGAGCACCTCCGAAGCGCCACCGTCGAACTGGTCGCCGGAGACGTGACCCGGCCCGAGACGCTTCGTGGGGCTCTGGACGGCTGCCAGTATGTCGTCCACCTGGTCGGGATCATCGAGGAGACCGGCTCGGGCAGCTTCGACGCCATCATCCATCAGGGCACTGTCAACGTCCTCGCTGAGGCGGAACGGACTGGAATCGCGCACGTCATCCAGATGAGCGCGATGGGGGCGAGTGACGACCCTGCCTTCCCCTATATGCAGGCCAAGTCCCGCGCCGAGGCGGCAGTTCGGGCCAGCCGGATCCCGTGGACCATCTTCCGGCCCTCCGTGATCTTTGGTCCGGGCGACGGCTTCATCAACCCCCTGGCTCTGCTCGTGAAGTTTCCAGTCACTCCCGTCGTCGGCGACGGCCAGAGCCGCTTCATGCCCACCTCCGTCGGTGAGGTCGCTGAAGTCTTCGCCGGAGCGATTGGCAACCCATTAAGATTCGGTCAGACCTACGAGCTGGGTGGCGCGAAGATCTACACCTTCGAGCAGATGCTGGACGCGATCGGGAACGAACTCGGCAAGCATCACCCCCGGATCAAGGTTCCGGTCGCGCTGATCTCACTGGTCGTCCGGTTGTCGAAGCCGTTGCCCCGCGCGCTCCGCCCGCCAGTGACTGGCGAGCAGCTCCGGATGCTCAAGACCAACAACACTACCGACCACAGCGCCACCGGGGAATTGCTGGGCCGGCCGCCGATCGCACTCGAGGACGGACTCGGCTACCTCCGCAAGGGTGCTCGCAACCGGTCGCCGGACTAGGACCGCAGGCCCACCCGGAGACGACGCCATCTTGGGAGCCATCACCACGCAGCTGTGGCGATTGGCCAAGCGGACTAGTAGAAGTGATGATCGGGTAGCGGAGCAGACCTCTCCCCCGAACCCTCTTCGGCGCACCTCCTCGGTCACCCGCCGAAGCGGCTTCAGCTTTTCAGGTCCCCGGAGAGGGGAGCAGACCCGTCCATCGAGAGCGGATACGTCACTTGACACCCGCTGTAGTCCGGGATAGACACCGGCTGCCTGAACCTCGGGGCCCGACGCGGACACGAACCGACGCATCAGGCATCGTCATCCCGGCTCAACCGGCAGGGCAGGTCGAACGTCCTGACGAGCAGGAGGACGGTTGACCCGCCACAAAGGCTGAGATCGGTCGCGGGGTCGGCTCGAGCCTGGTTGCCATCACCTCGGCATGGTCCTTTGCGAGCGGTAAACGGTCCGCCGCCTGAACCGCCGGGTTATCGACAGGACGCGCCTCGGCGACCCGATGGGCAAGGACGTGCGACACTGGACCCAATGGCCCGGACAGGATCCGCCGCTAACCGACGGGCGCCCGACCCATCAGAGAAAGCGAAGCCGGCATGACCCGACCACCCATCGATGAGCAGCGATACGCCCGAGCCCAGCGTGGACGACAGGTCCTGGGCGGCAATGAGATCGACCCACCCCAGCACCCACTCGACCTTGCCCCGTCTGAGGGGATCATCAACCGCACCCAGCTGCTCTACCTGATCGTGCTGGCCGTCCTCGTCCTCGTCGCCATCGCGCTCTACTTCACGACGGGCGCCGGCGTCGCGAGCCCGGTCCTGTTCGTGCTGGCACTGGCGCTCTTCCTGGGCTGGATCATCTTCTAGCTCAACCCTCCTCCGATCGTCCGCCTTAGCATCGACCCCCGGACGACGGCTCCGAACCAAAGGGATCACTCCTGCATGTCCGACGACGACAATAGCCGGCCCCGCCTGCGCCTGATCGGTCAGCCTCCCGACGGGGCGGCCGGCGATGATGGCGAGGCCGCCGGTAATTCAGCCGAAACCAGCCAGACACCGCCCGAGACGGTCACTCCGAACCTCTACCCTGCCGGCGCGTGGTCGACCCTACACGACCTGACCGGACGGGTCATCCTGCTGACCGGTCACGGCGACGGCCTCGACGAGGCAATCGCGACAGGACTGGCCGATCACGGCGCCCGGATGGCGATCGCCCAACGAGATGTCGAGCGGGCCAAGGTGACGGCCCAGATATCCTCCCGGCCAGGCAGCCAGGGGTCGATCGCCCTCGGCATGGATTCGACCAAAGCCGAGCAGGTCCGCCGCGGCATTGGCGCCGTCGAGCAGCTCACCAGTCAGCTGGACGCCCTGGTAGTCATCGTGGACCTCGGGCGGGCCTCCGCCAACCGTGAGGCGGCCAGTGGCGTCTCGCTCGGAGAGATGATCCACCTGGTTCGGGCCGCCGAGCGTCGGATGGCCGTGCTCGGCGGCGGTCGCATCCTGATCGTGGCTGGCGGGACGCCGCGAGACCCGGCGGTCGGTGCGATCACGGCCGGAGCGGTCGCGGAGTTCGTCCGGACGACTGCCCCCACCTTCGTCAGCCAGAACGTGACGATCAACGGCATCATCGCCGCCCTGCCGGTCGTGTCTTCGCTGACCGTCTCTGCTCGTCCAGCTGCCCTGCCGGCTGGAGCCAGCGCTGGTTCGGGCACGGGTCCGGAGGACACCGTCGTCGACAGCCTGCCGCAGTCCTCCGGGTCACCGCTCCTTCGGGACCTCCCCGGCGGACTCTACCCCGTCACCGAGCCCGCCCCATCGGACGAGGATGACCCGGCGCAGGCGGACGAGGTCATCAACCAGGCTCCGGTACTTCCATTCCCGTCTCCGTCAGAGGCACCGACCGCGCGTCATCTCGTCCAGCGACGGCCGGTCGGGGCGCGACTGACCGGTCCGCTGGATCAGGCCGCTCCCGTCGTGGCGGCGGCAGTCCTCTTCGTCGGCCCCCTCACGACCGCTCTGACCGGACAGATCATCCGGGTCGAAACGGCTCCAAATACGGGCTGATGTTGCATGGGATAACCAGGAAAGCGGCTGCCGGGCGTATCATGGAACAGTCATTCTCGTCGGAACACGCTCAACACGTCTGACCTGACAGGGAGTACCACGATGACGATCACCACCCCCGACGGCCGTAAACTCCTGCTTCGGCGCAAGATCACGTTCACGGATGGCCGGACGGAGATCTTCTTTACCAATGACGGTACAGGGTTTCCCCGCTTCGACGAGGCTGGATGCGTGCTGAATTACTTCCATCGCGACGGCAGGGTCGCCGTCTTCTGCGCTCCCGAGGTCAAGCGCTTCGCGGCGCTCCCCGGCTAATCACAGTCACCCAACGAGAATGCCGGAAGGCAACCAGGGCTCAAGCGTCGCAGTGACTGCGACGCTTGAGCCCTGGTCTGCTCGAGCGACGCCGCGTGGTGGGCGGGCCGACCGGCCAGGCCGACTGATGGATGAACGGCCAGTTGAGGCATGACCATGCACCACCACGCCGTCTTCTTTGCGTATAACATGCGTAATCACGGTTCTATGGGCACTTTCCATTTACGAACTCCTTCTGTAAGGTGATGCCTCTTCTCCGTGTCGCGAATTGGTCGTGACCGGGATGAGCTCACGGACGAAGGGAGATCGTGTGAAGCGACTCATCATGACGGCGGCGATGCTGCTGACACTCGCGTTGGGGTTCGGCGAAGTTCGGTCGGTCTCCGCTCAGGACGACCCGATGTGCGCGGATTTCGATACCTACGCGGAGGCATACGCCGCCTTCGAGGAAGCGGGCGGACCGCCCGAGGACCCGTTCGATTTCGACACGGACGGCGATGGGTACCCGTGCGAGGACGTCGCTGACGCGCCGGATCAGGCGCAGGACGCTCCAGAAGGGGCGTGGCCCCGCTCCAGCGCCGAAGCTCCCGCCGAGTCCTCCACCGAGCCATCGGTTGAGCCGTCCGTCGAGTCTTCCGCTGGGCCGTCCGCCGAACCGTCCGATGAGCCGTCCGCCGAACCGTCCGATGAGCCCTCTGTTGAGCCGTCCGATGAGCCGTCTGCCGAACCGTCCGATGAGCCCTCCATCGAGCCCACGGAAACCGTCGAGGCCAGTGCCTCCCCAAGTGATGTCGGCGGCATGACCACCGACCCCTCCATGCCGATCACAGGGAGTGGTCCGCTGGGAACCGATTCCACCAGTCTGATGACCATGCTGCTCGCACTCTTCGCCGTCATTGCGGGTGCGATCGGCACGCTCAGCCTCGTCCGCAGCCGCCGAAGCTGAATGGCACGGTGACGAATCGACTCGACGACAAGGGGCCACCAGTCATCTGGTAGCCCCTTGTGCTGGTCCGTCGGCTGTCCGGGTGGCAGACATCCAGCAGGTCGCGTCCTGGTTCTCGCCGGCGTGCCGGGTGATCACAACGGCTTTCACATGAAGTGCTCAACTCCGACTGGATGGGCTGCTGCCCTCTCCGGACGCCTGTGAGCCGAAGCCGCTTCAGCGGGTGAGCGAGGACGTGCGCCGGAGAGGGGTGAGGGAGCGGTCTGCTCCGCCGCCTGAGCGCTTCCATAGCAACCCGCTTTAACCAGCCGGAGGCCCAGTCTCGCAACGCCGGCTAGCCTGCTGGGTCGATTCACGATCGGCACGCCCTACCGGAACGCAAAAGCCCGAAAACGACGAGAGCCCGGATGACCGCACTGGCGTGCGGTGTCCGGGCTCTCGTGGCCGCGGAACGATTAGCGGTTGTAATACTCGACGATCAACTGCTCGTCGCAGATCACCGGGATCTCCTCGCGGGGCGGGACGTAGGCGTAGCGAGCCGCCATGCCGCCCTCTTCGAGATTGATGTACGGAGCAGGCTGCGTCTCGATCCGCAGGTCGGTGAACATGGCGTTCGCCTTGCTGCGCTCACGGATGGTGATGATGTCACCCGGCTTGAGCTGCATGGACGGGATGCTGGCCTTACGGCCGTTGACGCGGAAGTGACCGTGCGTTACGAACTGGCGAGCGGCGAAGATCGTCGGGGCCAGGCCGGAGCGGAGCACGATCGCATCGAGGCGGCTCTCGAGGAACTGGAGCAGCAGATCGCCCGTGGGTCCCTTGCGCTTCACGACCTTGGTGTAGGCACCCTGGAGATACTTCTCGCTGACGTTGTACTGGAACCGGAGCCGCTGCTTCTCGAGTAGCTGGGCGCCGTAGTCCGACCGGCGGCGACGCCGGTTCTGGCCGTGCTGCCCCGGACCGTACGGCCGGTTGCGCATGTACTTCTGCGCCTTCGGTGTCAGCGCGACACCAAGGGCGCGGGACTTCTTGACTTTCGGGCCGGTGAAATTCACGGACTCTTCTCCTCGCGGCGATGCCCTGCCATCGCCCCTGGTTCCACGTCTCGCTGCCGGGCGACTGGCGCCCCGATCGATGGCAGCGTGGTGATCATGGCGTCGCCCAGGGTCCCGGATCGGGAAGATCCATGTGGGGACTGGCAACGCACGTGAGACACAAACGGAGCACAGTCCACCGAACGGCGGCTGTGCTCACCTGATCACCGGGTGATGATCGTTGCATTCGGCCATGCTGTCAAGCCGAAGCCTAAGGGAACGCCAGCGGTCGTTCCACGTTTGAGCCTATCCGAAGTCGCCGAGCAACGTTCGCAGATGTTTCCGGGCAGCGAGGCAGGACTGATCCTGACTGCCCCTGACGTACCCATTGCCGTAGCGGATCAGGCTGGTGATCCAGACGAGGGTACGGGAGGCATCGTAGAACTGCCTCCGGTCCTCATACCCCTCGTCGAGCCGGACGTGCCGCCCGTACGCCGTGAAGAAGGCATCGGCGAAGGCGGGGTCCTGCCCTCGGAGGTGGGCCAGTTCCGTTCGCATGAGATCGTACTCGTTGTGGCCAACGATGGACTCCTCGATGTCGAGAATCCCGGAGATCTCCCCCTCACGGATCAGGATGTTCCCCCGGTGGAGATCCATGTGGAGGAGTCGCGGCGTGACGTGGACATCGAGGAGTGTCCAGTTTGCGTCGAACCATGCCTGCGCCGGCTCGACGAGATCGTCGAAGCCGGTCCCAACCATGAACCGCAGGCGGGCCTCGACGAATGCGGCATGCAGCTCCGACCATGCAGAGAACGGACCCGGCGACTGCCCATCCGGCCGTGGGCGTAATTCGTGGACAGGTCCAATGTCGAGACCGTCCTCCGTCGCGAACACATCGCCAAACCGTTGGAACGTCGTGGAGTGCAGGCGTCCCAGCAGGTCGCCCAGTTGACCCGAGATCCTGGCGTTATCCGTTCCGGTCAGGCAAGCAAAGACCTGGGAATATGGTTCGCCGGGCAGTCGCTCCGACAGCGAATACCCCAGCGGAATCACCTGCCGGGACGTGTCGACCCGCAGGACGCGAGGTACCGGAAGTCCCAGTCGCCGCATGTGGTCGAAGATTGCGATGTCCTTGCGCAGCTTCCAATCGCTCGACCGGTCGTCGACGACCCGGAGGACGAGGTCGCCACAGGTCGTTATCAGCAGGAAGACCCGGTTCACAAGGCCATCCAACGGCCGGTCAAAGCGGATCAGCCTGGAGCGGGGATCGTACTCCGACAGGATGGCGCGAACCATCGCTTCATCGACAGGGTCCACGGTTACAGTGGTTTTCAGGTGAAATACCCAATCCCGATTAGACGGTCTACTCCCCTCTTCGGGCACCTGCGAGCCGAAGCCGCTTCAACGGGTGAGCGAGGAGGCTCACCCCGGGCCGGGGAGAGGTTTGCTCCGGCGCCTGAGCGCTTCCATAGCCACCCACTGTAGCGTCTACCGGAGAACCGAAGGCGACCGGCTCCGAACCACCAGTTCAGACGGCCCGCATCGCCAGGCTGGCGTTGATCCCGCCGAAACCGAAGGCGTTGTTGAGAATCGTCGTGACCTGTTGATCGCGTCCGCCTGGCGGGATGATGTCGAGGTCGCAGGCCGGATCGAGGCTGACGAGGTTGGCCGTGCCGGGCAGATATCCGCGCTCAAGGGCAAGGGCGCAGATCGCCGTCTCCATCGCGCCGGTCGCCCCGAGGGCGTGGCCATGCATCCCTTTGGTGCCGCTGACCGAGATCTGGTCGGCGTGGTCTCCGAGCGCGATCCGGATAGCGCGGCACTCGGTCGAGTCGTTCAGAACCGTCGAGGAGCCGTGGGCATTCACGTAGTCGATTGCCTCCGGCTCGATCCCAGCCGAGGTCAGGGCGGCGCTCATTGCCCCAGCGGCCTGAACGCCGTCCGGCCGGGGCGCGGTCATGTGGTGGCCGTCACTGGTCGTGCCGTAACCGATCAGTTCGGCGTAGATGTGGGCGCCGCGGGCCTCGGCGTGCTCGAACGACTCCAGGACCAGCACCGTCCCGCCCTCAGCGATCACGAAGCCGTCGCGGCCAGTGTCGAACGGCCGGCTGGAGGTCTGCGGGTCGTCATTGCGCTTGCTGATGACGTGGATCATGGCGAAGGCGCCGAAGGTCAGCGGCGCGAGGGGCGCCTCAGCCCCACCCGCCAGCATCACCGGCACGCGCCCGTCCTCGATCAGCCGGGCGGCTTCCCCGATTGCGATCATCCCGGCCGCGCAGGAGTTGCCGTTCGAGAGCGATGGCCCGGTCAGGCCGAGTTCGATCGTGACGTTGGACGAGGCCGCACCACCGAAGACGGACAGCGCCAGCAGCGGGTTGACGTGGTGGGGCCCGTTGACGACATACGATTCGTGCTGCTCCTCGGCGAAGGCGATCCCGCCCAGGGCCGAGCCGACGTAGATCCCCGCGCCGGCGCCGGCAGCTTCCTCCGCCGCCAGTCCGGCGTCTTCGAGTGCCATCTGGGAGCAGACCAGCGCAAACTGGGAGAACCGGTCCAGCCGCCGGGCCCGCTTGGCGGTCATGTAGTCGAGCGGGTCGAAGGGAACTTCGGCGGCAACCTGGCTGGAGAAGTACGAGGAGTCGAAGCGGGTAATCCGGCGGACCGCGGATTCGCCGGATCGGACTCCCGTCCAGAGGTTCTCGACACCCGTGCCGATTGGTGTGATCGCGCCGATGCCGGTGATCGCGACGCGCTGCTTCACGACCTGGCCCTCCCGTCGGGATCGAACCGGTCGTTCCTGCCCTCGACGATGCCACGGATCGTCTCGAGCGTCTTGCCCGCGATCGCGCCGACGAAATGCGGACCGATGATACCGTCGGCGATCGGTCGCCCGACGACCGGCCAGTTGGGCTGGAAGTGGTGGTCGATCGTGACCCGGACCCAGTCGCCGTCCGGCTCGAAGGTCCAGGCGACGTCCATACCTTTCGTCACGCCCCAGACATGGACGAACCGGATGATCGGCGTCGCGCCGCCCCGCTCGACGTCCTGGGTCGCCCGCCATCGGACCGGAATCACCCCGCGCCGGGCTGCCATCTCGACTGTCTTGTGGTCATCCGTTCCCGAAAGGCGCGTCACCCAGCGGTAGTGCGGCAGGATCTCCGGCCAGCGTTCGGTGTCGGCCGCGAGGGCCACGATTCGGTTCAGGTCACCTTTCATGGTGACAACGTTTGCAGTTTTCATCCCTGAGTCCATCTACCCTGATCAGACAAATCTTTTGTGTCCAACGATCATGGACGCAACAGTCGCGCCAGAAAGACCGGCGAGAGGGCCTGCGTGGCTGGGCGGAAATTTCCGAGCACTCCACTCAACGTCAGGCCAAGCTCCTCTCGCCGGGCCAGTCGGTCCGTTACGTAGTTCATCAGCGCGGGCGTATTGATGAAGCCCTGGACGATCCAGGAGACGTCGCGCTTCGCCATGAACGTCTGCCGCCGAGCCGCCCGGTACGGCCGGAGTGCTTCGGCAGTCGCTCCGCCGGACCGAAGGGCGGCGCTGACGACCGGGGCCGCCAGATGCGCTCCGCGCATCGCTTCGTAGATCCCCTCGCCGGTAAAGGGATCGAGGAACTGGGCCGCGTCACCGACCAACAGGTAGCCGTCGCCGGTGGTGTGCCGGGCCCGGCGGGCCATCGAGCCAACCCCCCGGATGGTACCGACCCGTTCCGCGCCGTCGAGCTTCCGGGCGACCGCTGGCATACTCCGAAGCGACGCCATGAAGAACTCGTCGATCGACCCGGTTCGTCCCTCGACCGCCCGGACATCGGCGACAACGGCCACATTGGTCAGTCCGTCCTCGAGGGGGGCAAACCCAGCGTACGCACGCTGGCCGATGTGCATCTCTCCGAAGCGATCCAGATCCCGGACGCCACGGTAGTGAGCGACGAGCCCCGTCTTGTGCGGCCAGCGCGGCGTAGTGTCCTGCCCCAGCTCGCGGGAGACGACCGATTTGTGACCGTCGGCACCAATCACGATCCCGGCCCGGATCTCCTCCCGGTTGCCGTTGATCGTCGCCTCGACTCCGACGACCTGACCGTTCTCCTGAATCACGCGCCGGACATGCGCCCGCTCCATGACATCGACACCAGCCGCTCGCGCCCGGTCGATCAGGAGATGGTCGAGCCGGTATCGGGACAGTCCGAGCGCCGCCCGATCTGGTCCCGCCTTGGCGTAATTGGCGACGAAGTGCTGACCGCCGGGGGCGTGGACGAGCATGGCATTCATGCGGTGCGCGCCGGCGGCCATGATCTCGCCGGTCATCCCCATCTCGTCGAGCAGCATGGCGCCGGCCGGGTTGATGTATTCGGAACAGGCCTTGTGGCGGGGGAAGCTCGCCTTGTCCAACAGCAGGACGCGGTGCCCCGCGTTGGCAAGTTGCGCGCTGACCGTGCTGCCGGCCGGACCGCCTCCGACGACGATCGCCTCCACGTCCCAGCCTCGGGCTCCACTGGTCGAACTGCGATCATGCGTCATGGCGTCGGGCTCCCGTCCTGACCGAGGCCATCCGAAACCAGCGGTGTGTGGTGATCTTCGCATCTTCGATTCCAGCACGCCGGAGGAGATTGGCCAGCTCAGCGACGGTGTAGGCACGGCCAACGGACAGCGGCGCGTCGTTCCGCGTGAGCCGGTTCCGGGTCGTCAGCCGCGCCGCGACCCAGGCCGCGGCGAACCCGAGCCGACCGCGCCGCAAGTCGTTCAGGATGAACCCGGCTGACGCCAGGCGGTCCATCTCCTGCAGGACCCGGACAGCGTCATCAGGGCTGAAATGATGCAGCGACAGCGAGCAGAGCACGATGTCGAACTGTCCGTCCGGCAACGGGACCTCGCGGGCGTCGTACCGGGCCAGGGTGACGTTGGGCAAGCCGCCCAGCTGTTTCCTGGCGAGTGCGAGGATGTCGTCCGCGTAGTCAGTCGCGACGATCGTCACCGCCCGGTTCCGGCGCTCGGCCCAGCGGATGATCGCGAGCGGGATGTCGCCGGAACCGGTCGCGAGGTCCAGGATCGTGGCCGGACGGTCGGTCGGCACCAACGCGAGCACGTCCGAAAGGTGCCGTAGAACGGTCGACGTCCCGCCGAGGAGCTGATTGACGCGCTGGATGTCGCGGAAGTTCTCGGCGAGTTCCGCCGCATCCGGCAGGTCACCGTCGAGCAGTTCCTCCTGATCGCTCCGAGGGAGCGGGGTCAGGAGGGTCTGGCGCCAGCCCTGAAGGACCTGTATCACCTGAGACATTTGATCCTTCATCGTCATTCGCGACTGGCCATTCCATCCACTTTCTCACCGCAAATCCACGCATGTCGGTGACCGGTGAATCGGCGGAGAGCAGCGATCCACCCATCCAATCCAGCTACGAACAGTGTAGCCGCCTGAACCTGACACTGAGAGTGCAGGAAGGCAGGTACGTTTACATCTTGAATAATCGCGAGCGACCAGGCAGTTGGATCGGATCACGCAGTGGCGCGTCCTCTGACTCAACACTTCAATCGTCGGCGCTATCCCTGCTTCACCTTCTTCCACAGACCAAGTTGGAGGCGACCCGAACTTCTGTTGGGTGTGACCCGAGCCGTTGACCCGCTACGGCGTGGCTCACAGGAGTTGGCGGTGGTTCCTCCCCTCTCCATCCGATCCGGGCGAAGTCGCCCGCAGGCGACGGAGCCGGAGCGAGACGGGGAAGGAGGTCGGGGGGTGAGGCTTACTGCTTGCCAACGACAAGACGCATGAGAACCGCTCTAGTGGTCGACCTAACAGTTACTGACGTCGAGTCTGACCGGCAAAGACGTGGCCGGCCGGATGATCACGACCACGAATGATGGCGGCATCCTTTCGGAGACGTGGCCGGCCAGCAGTTCGTGATGAATGCTGTCCTCGATGGACAGGCACATCACGATGTCTTTCATTCCTGATTTCATCTCTGTCCGGATTGGACGCTCCACGGGCAAAGTGCACGAAAGGCAAGAGGAGGGTACTACCCTTGAAAGAACGTTCGGGCGCCTCTGGCAGTCCAGCCCTGGAAAGTGCCGTGTGCGACGAGTTCGTCGGCGCTACCCCGTGCCTTCGGGAGACGTCACCAGCACCGCCTATGGGCATCGAACTTACTCGCGCGAGAAGCTGTCGCGATAGAGATGGAATCGCACCGCATCCACGATCGCGTCGTCCGGCATGTCGGGATAATGACGCTGCAAACCATTCCGTAGCGAGCCCAGTGCTGATGGGTTCTCCATCGACAGCTCGTCTAACCGTCGGGAATCCACCTGGTCGATGACGCCGTGCAAGCGCCGATACCCATCATCGTCCTCGAACACGAAGATCGCGGCCCCGACGTCGATGGGGTCCTGATAACGGATGGTCATGGTCTTCATCCCTGTCGCGATGTCATCGTAGTAGCGGCTGCTGAAACGCACGAACCGTGTCGGTGCGGCGTCCGGGTAGCGGTAGGGGTTTGGCAACAGGTCGCGAATCGGCACGTAGTCCGTACCGTTAGGAATGGGAACGATAACGAAGCAGTCAGGATGGAGATCCAGAAGGATCTGCCGACACCGGCCGCAGGGACTTATCACAGTACGTCCTCCATCCCCGACGGCCACGATGGTCGTCAGGGGACCCGCGCCCGCAATGGCTGCCGCGCCAAGGACGACCAGTTCCGCACACGGTCCGCCAGTGAACTGCGCTACGTTGACGCCGGTATGCATGCGGCCAGTCGTGTCCATCGCGGCAGCGGCCACCGTGTGAACGGCGTCCTCTCCGAGCCGTACTACAAGGGCGTTCGCTGCATCGAGAACACGCTGTTCCTTTGGGTGAAGCATGAGGCCCTCCTTACACGTCCCTGATGATGGTCGACATCCAGACACTCATCCAGACAACCGCTCTTCGTGGTGAGATGCTCGGCGTTATTGGGCGGAGGCCGTGTGGTGAACCGGGGCAGGCCACATCTCCGACAGGAGCGTCCATGCTGCTCCTCATTCGACGAATGGTCTGATTAGAGGCCGACCAGGGCGACGGTCCAGCCGACGCCAAGGGCAACCGCACCGGCCGCGACACAGGGGAAGCAGGCCATCGTCGCCTGACGGATATTGATCCGGGCCTGGACGACGTTCACACCGACGAGCAGAACAGCAACCAGGGCCGCGACCCAGACCGGCCCGGGCTCACCCGTCAGCCACGGGGCCAGCGCGGCGGCCAGCACGGCGGCGAGGATCAGCGCGGCCCAGCAGACCCGGTGGGCTAGCGTCGCGCCCAGCACGACGGCCAGTGTGCGGACGCCCGTTTCCCGGTCCGCGGCCACGTCCGGGAGGGACTGGGCGATCTGGACGGCGATCACGGCGGCGGCGCCGATCGGGTAGATCGCGAACAGTCCGGGCTGGACGGTACTGAGCGCCGTCCAGACCCAGATTGGCAGCAGCGGCAACGCGATCAGGTACGGCACCCACGACCAGATCGTCCGCTTGAACCAGAGGCTGTAGGCGATCCCGGCGCCAGTCCCGAAGGCACAGAGCAGGAAGGCGTCCAGCCCGAGCCAGACGCTGAGCGCCGCCATGACTGCCACGCCGCCGAACGTCACGATCCGCGCCCCGCGCCGCGAGACGAGCCCGGACGGGATTGGCTTGCCCGGCTTGGCGACGGCATCAAGGTCGGCATCGACGAGTTCATTGACCGCGCCGATCGCCAACTGCCCGCCGAACATCGCCCCGAGCAGAAGGGTCATCGTCCCCAGCCCCGGCCAGCCCCGAGCCGCGACCAGCGCGAACGCCGCCGTCGCGACCATGACCACGACGATCGGCACTGCGTGGGGAAGGATGAGATAGCCCCGTACGACCTGCCGCGGGGTGGGGCGAAACGGGGAGATCATGGCCGGATCATGCGGTATTCGCGGTTGGCCGTCAACGTTCAGCCCTCACGACCACAAAGGTTGACTCCCGCCCGGCAGGCTATCACCGGGTCGATGAGGTGATGAGGACGAGATCGCCAGCGATTGCCCGTCGTTGTGTCGCAGACACCACCATCAGTCTGCAGGCGAATCGCCGGGATGGCGGAGCAGACCTCTCCCCCAGCCTCTCTCCGGCGCACCTGCTCGCTCACCCGCTGAAGCGGCTTCGACTTCACAGGTGCCCAGAGAGGGGAGCAGCGCCGCCGATCACGCGCAGGCATCCCAGTTGAAAACCATTGTAGAAGGTTGCGTCTCGCCGCCGTTCAGACCAGTAGGTCGGAGGACAGGGGGAGGCGAATCGTCATCGTCGTGCCACAGCCAAGGGAACTCTCGACGTCGATCTGCCCGCCTTGTTGATCGGCGAGTTGCCTGACCCCCGCCAGCCCGATCCCACTCCCCGCGATCGCACCGACATTCGAGCCGCGGTGGAATCGCTCGAACAGGTGCGGGTGATCCTGCGGCGGAATCCCGATGCCCTCGTCCGTTACGGAGATGGCACCCCACCAGATCCCGTCCCTATCCATCACGGTGTCGACGGCAATCGTGATTGGTCCACCGGACGGCGCGTATTTGATCGCGTTGCTGAGGAGGTTGTCCAGCATCCGGCGCAGGCGAACCTCGTCTCCCACCACCATGGCCCGGCAGCGCGGATCGGCCACGAACGTGTGGCGGGTGCTCGAGGCGCGGTAGGCGTCGATGAGGTTCTCTCCCACCGCGGCGAGGTCGATCCGTGTGACCGTGACGGGAACATCCTGGTCGGCCCGGAGCTGGGCCGTCTCGACCATCGTCTGGATCAGACTCCCCATCTGCTGAGCTCCCGACTCAATGATCGCGAGCCCGCGACCCATCGCCTCGGGATTGAGCTCGCCTCGCGTCGTACGCCGGCGGAGCAGTTGCGCCTGGCCCTGAATCGTCGTGAGGGGGTTGCGCAGGTCGTGCGCGAGCGCGTCGACGAAGGATCCCCGCTCCGTCTGCATCGCGTCTCGTTCGGTTACGTCCTCCATCACCAGCAGGATCAGCGGTCGCGTTGCCTCTCGCCAGCGCAGGGCCTGACCGGCGACATGCAGCGTGCGGGTGCCGATCCGCTCGAACGGATACGTTACCCGGAGCGCGTGAAAAGCCCCATGTTCAGCCACGATCCGGTCCAGAACCGCGGCCAGTTCCGGAATGCGCGGTGTCCCGGCGCTCATCTCGTTGACAGGCTGGCCGATGATCTCGGCCTCCGTCACCTGGAACAGCCGGTAGAGCGCCTGATTGGCGGAGACGATCCGCTGGGTGTGATCGAGGACCAGAAGCGGTTGCCCGATCGTATCGACGATCGCGGCCGAAAAGCTCTGGGCCAGCCGCAACTCCGCCAGCGACTCTCGGAGCGCGAGTTCGGCGGCGGCAGCCAGCGCCAGGTCTTCGAGTTGGGCAAGGTCGGCCAGGCTCCAGTCACGGGGCTGGAAATCGATCGCGCAGAACGCCCCGAGGACGTTGCCATCCGGGTCTCTCAGAGGGACGCCCGCGTAGGCTCGGACTTTCGCTTCCGTCACGGCACCGTTGGACGAGAACTGGGGGTCAAGGAGCGTATCGGGCAGGACCAGCCGTTCGTTATCCTTATAGGGGTACTGACACAGCGAGTGCGAGTATGGTGACCATCGCTGCGATGCCCAGGGTTCGTCGAGCCCGTCGGCCCCGATGAATCGCTGCCGGTCATGCTCGAACGTGGAAATCAGACATACCGACGTGCCAAGCGCCCGGCGAGCGACCCTGGCCAGACGGTCGAGTGCGATCCGCTGCTCGCCCGGAGAGATGGGAACCTGCCTGGTCAGCACTAGGTGCTCTCGATCCCACAATAGCCGCGGTTGTCCCTCACTCACCCTATGATTCTACCCATTGCGAGAATATTCGCCAGCGGGCTGAGCCTACCGATGCAACTCGGTCAGTCGCCGAACCGCTTCGACGACGACGGCAAGTCGTTCGTGGACATCGTAATGGTTGACATCTCGGTTCGATTGGATCCGCCGCATCATCAGTTGCGCCTGGGCCTGTATGATCGTCAGGTCATTGAGCACCCGATCCCTGTGGGCAGCTTCCTCATCATGGTTGTCGGGTGAGCTTGGGTCGGGTCCCATATGGACCTCCTGTCGCGTATCGTTTGCGCCGCTCCTACCTCCGCCAGGCAGCGCGTCTGCCTGTTGGAGGCACGATGCATTCCCCGGAAAGCCATCATCCAACATGAGGGAAGTCACCGATGACAGCACCATCCGATGATTCGACGCAACTGGGCGCCTTCGTCCACGAGCAGCAGCGGCGAAAGCACATCGTCATGGTCGACAGCTCCCAGGTCTTTCTCGAGATCATCGCGGAGGTCCTGAAGGACGAGCGTTACGGCGTCACGACCAGCAGTTATGTCCCGGAGATCTTCAATCTGATCGCGTTGCTGGAGCCGGATCTGATCATCGTCGACCTCACTATCACCGAGAAGGCGGGTTGGGAACTGCTGGAGAAGCTGGAACTGGAGACGCTGACCCGGAACATCCCGGTCATCGTGACCTCGACGAACCATGTCCTTCTGGAGCGGGCGCTGGCGAACAAGGACCGCTACGGTTTCGACAACTATCTGGTCAAACCGTTCGATCTCGACGTCCTGCTCGCCGCAATCGACGAGTTGATCGGCACGGCGTGAGCCAGACATCCCGGGTGGCATAGCCGTCCGATGGTTCGCGGGCATCCTGGCCGTTCACATCTGACACCCTGGGTCCCCTGTCGACGTCAGGCCACGTGGGTGCTGGATCAGGACTAGGCAAGCCGATCCTCGATCTGCCGTCGCCAGGCGGCGGCCAGTGGCTCGACCGCGAGGACGGCGTTGATCTCGGCACCCGTCGCCCCTGGCAGCAGGGCCCGATGAGCTGCGAGGACCGTCACCGCCGACGAGTGCCGTTCCGCGACGAGAATCGGCCCAGCGACCGGGACGGTACCGGCTTGCAGCACCCGCAGGTACCAGCCGGTCCAACCCGTCTCAACCATGTGCCGGACGACGGTCGGCCGACCGGTGATCATGGCAAGTTTGTAGCACGGCTGCCGCGGCTGACTCACCTGAAGCAATGCGTTCCCCCACGCCCAGACATCGCCGATCCGCACGGTCCCCTCATCGACCCCGCTGACCGTCAGGTTCTCACCGAACGTCCCCGGGCCGAACTCAGCCCCAAGCTCATCGCTCCAGCGCGGCAAGTGGTCGGTTAGGTAGACGTAGACCGCCTTGTCCGGTCCGCCGTGGTTGATCAGGTCGGCCTGACGGTCGCCCATGAGGTTGAGTTCGGATAGTTCAAGTGAATCCGCGGAGACCACCTGCTTGTCGATCGCGCTCTGGACCGGCTCCCCGGAGCGCTGCGTGCCAATGGTTCGGGGATGCGCAACCCGGACCGACAGGAGCTCGACCCGGTCTGTTTGCTCGATCTCGTTGACAGGCGTTTCCATGAGTTCTCCGGTCGCTCGATCGCTGAAGGGGTCGTAACCGGGAACTCGAATCGTCTGATTCCTCGGCAACATCGACGGTGGCTTGTCATGGGCGACTCCACCATCCCCAGAGCATGATCCCGGTTAGCATGGGAAATGAGCAACCTCGTGCAGATTGTCGTTATGGCACTCCACGACGCCAGCGAGAACTTCAGTGACGCGGGGGTTGATTATGGGAAAACCTCATGCTCCCCGTATCGAATGTCGTAGTCTCACCTACACTGCTCGGTGAATGCAGATGACCTGACTATCTCAACGATCCTCGATCTATAGTGATAGCGAGATCATCACGTGAATCTTCATGATCAGCTTATGCCAGTTCCGTCGCTCGACCGCATGCCGACACACGTTCGTGGACTCGACAGGATTCTGGACGGCGGGCTCTTCGTCGGGGACGCCTACCTCATCGCGGGCGAGCCAGGGACCGGCAAGACGACGCTCGGCAATCACCTGGCCTTTGCTCACGCCGCCGCCGGCGGACGGGTGCTCTTTGCCACGATTCTGACTGAGTCGCATGACCGGATGCTTGCCCACCTCGATGGGTTTGCCTTCTTGGACCGCGCGTACGTCGGCGAGCAGATCCACTACATCAGCCTCCTGAGCGCCCTACAGGATGGGAAACTGGAGGGCATGCTCCAGACCCTTATCGACACTGTTCGCCGGTTCAAGCCGACGTTACTGGTAGTCGACGGGACCGGGGTCGCGCGATCCTTTGCGGGCTCCGACTTTGATTTTGCCTTCTTCATCCATGGTCTACAGGCGCGCACTGCCTTGCTTGGGTGCACAACCATCTTGCTCGCAAGTGCACAGGAAGCGGACGGGGCGACAACCCATGTTGACGGGGTCATCCGGCTTTCCAACGTGTCGACCCTTGCCCAGGATACCCGCTCGCTCCGCGTCCTCAAGCTTCGAGGATCACAGTATTTGAATGGTCAACATGCGTTCGCCATCGGACCGTCCGGCGTCACCGTGTTCCCGCGCCTGGAGTCAGTCTTCACGAATCTCGTACCGCAGCCGTTGCGGGCCGACGTACGTATGTCCTTCGGCATTCCGAGCTTCGACACCATGGTAACGGGGGGCGCTGCACAGCGGTCGTCCACGCTTGTGCTCGGTCCGCCAGGCGCGGGGAAGACGATCTTCGGTCTGCATTTCCTGGCAGCCGGTGCGCAGCAGGGAGAACCGGGGCTCATCGCGACGTTCCAGGAGACACCGCCGGATCTGGCATCAACCGCTGACCGGGTCGGGATCGACCTGGCACCTCATCTGGACTCGGGGTTGGTCAGCGTCCTCTGGCGGTCACCACTGGAGTTCGAACCGGACGAGTGGGCAGCGCAGCTTCTGGCCATGATCGACGAACGCCAGATCCGTCGTCTCGTCATCGATGCGTTGAGCGATCTATTCCGGCTCTTCGTCGTCCCTGCGCGGAAGACCGCGTTTGCTCAGGCACTGACCATTGCCCTTCGCGACCGGGGCGTCACGACCCTCGTCCTGCTGGAGATCGATGCGATCTCCAGTCAGCAACTCACCCTGCCAATCCCGAATCTCTCAGCCGCCATGGACATGGCGGTCCTGCTTCGAACCATAGAGTTGAACTCGACGCTCCGTCGCCTCATGTCCGTGCTCAAACAGCGAGAATCCGGATTCGATCCGGTCATTCGGGAGTTCGAGATCAGCTCAGGCGGCATCACTGTTGGCGACCCCTTTGACGCCTCTGGTCTCCTGGGCGGAGCGGCCATTCCATCGGGCGGTGCCATGTAGGGCATACGCCCTGCATACCGTTTCCCATGGCCATGGTGCTCATCGTCGACGACGAACCGAACATTCGCCAACTGCTCATCGAGGTCCTCGAGGAGGAGGGCTTCGCCACGCTGTCCGCCGCAAATGGGCAAATAGCGCTCGAGATGTTGGCTGCGCATCGTGTCGACCTGGTTATTACCGACACGATGATGCCCTTTCGGAGCGGGATAGATCTGCTTCGGGCGATGCGCGGGCACCCGAAGCTCCGGGCGATCCCCGCCATCCTGACGAGCGCGGGCACACGGCCCGATCTGAACGAACTTGGTGTCTTCGTGTTTCTGTCGAAGCCCTTTCATCTGGATCTCCTTATCGCCGAGATCGTGGCGGCGCTCAGTGCCGACCAAGAACCCGAACGAGATCCTGCCTGACTGGTTGAGAACGTAGAATCCGCGTGTGGCGCCGCACAGGAACGACTGGACTACCTTGAGCCAGTTCAAACGAGACCATTGCGTCCCTGGCAGAGTGCTGCTCATGAGGGATCGGGCACGTGAGCATGCTTGTCACCATGCCCGATACCAAAAGTGTTCTTGACATGAGACGCATCAGAGTCTTGACATGCGGAATAGAGTTGCTAAACTTGGAGGTGACGAATGGCTCAATGGCCATCGTCGTTTGATTCGGGTCCGCTTGGATTGAACGATGGAGGTTGTCATCATGGTCCGGTCCCCCTTCCTGTCTGACGTCCTGTCGCTGCAGAACACCCTTGATCGGGCGCTTACAGCGCGGCTCACAGGAGTTGGCGGTGACGACTCCCCCTCTCCATCCGGTCCGGGCAGAGTCGCCCGTAGGCGACGGAGCCGGAGCGAGATGGGGAGGGGGTTGGGGGGTTCTCTCCCCGACAGTTTGTGACCGGACACGAGGAGCGAGACAGCATGA
>JAABUN010003033.1_pt1 | contig 27323 bp, 27 predicted proteins | sample 5559311 | NCBI WGS metagenome assembly JAABUN01 (sample SAMN10711877, study PRJNA513370) | rock metagenome | isolation source: Antarctica rocks | place: Antarctica: Victoria Land, Siegfried Peak sud
TGCGGATGTGGTGCGTTTCGACGAGGTGGTGCTCTGGAACGGCGAGACCGAAACCGTGACTCCGCTCGTTACCGCGGGTGAACTCTGGTACGGCACTTACGGCTTCCCGCCCGCAACCGAAGCGGCGTTTGTGGCGCAGGATATCGATATCGTGCGGGGGCCGCTCTATTCGGGTCCGGCGCTGTATTTCAATCACACAATTACGCCCTTTGACCGCCCCGAAGTGCGCCGCGCACTCGCGCACGCTATCGACCGGGACGAAAACGGCTTTGTTTCGCTGGGTGATTCGGGCGTCGCTGTCGAGTACATGTCCGGGATGAGCGACCTGGTGGCTGAGAACAACGTCGATGAAGCTGTTTTAGATGAGCTGGATACCTACGATTACGATCCTGAGGCCGCAGCGCAGATGCTCACCGACGCCGGTTTCTCAAAAGGTGACGACGGTGTGTGGATGGATGATACCGGCAAGCGCATGGCCTTTACGCTGGTCTTTCCGTCGGATTACGCCGACTGGGCCGCCGCCGCTGAAAACGTCACGTAGGCGCTTAACGACTTCGGTTTCGATATTACCGCGCGCGGTGTGTTGTCGGCGCAGCAGCAGCAAGACGTTTACGACGGCAATTTCGAGTTGGCGATCCGTAACTGGGGCGCGGCGAGCCCGCTGCCCTATGTAAGTTATTTGGAGCCGTACGAGCGTTACAACGGTCAGGGCCAGTTCGCCGGTGAAGGTACGGGCGGCGGGATGGGTTTCGACACCAACGTGACCTATTCGGGCGGCGAGGTCGATCTGCTCGAGCTGACGCTGGCGTCTTCGCGCGGCCTCGACGAGGCGAAGCAGCGTGAGCAGGCGGGCGAGCTGGCGAAATCGTTTAACGAACTTCTGCCGATCATCCCGCTTTGGGAACGCTACGGCAACAATCCCTTAAACCGTAAGTTCGTCGACGCGCCGCCGAGCGACGACCCCATCTATCAAAACGGGACGGCGATTCCCGACCCCTTTATGACCTACCTGCTGCTTACGGGCGGTATCGGCCCCGCTTCCGAATAAAGAGGCTTTGAGGGCACCCTAGCGGTGCCCTCGAGGGTTTATGCAACCACCCAAAGCACTCTCCGGTCCGCCGCCCTTGCAGAGCGGGTGGCTCAGGCGGGTGGCCTCGAGCTACGCCGTTCGCACGCTCCTTCAGGCGCTGCTGACGGTCTGGGCCGTCGTCACCTTTACCTTTTTTTTGATTCGGCTGATGCCCGGCAACCCGATAGACGTGTACGTAGGTTTTTTGATGAACCAGTCGAACGTCACCTACCAAGAGGCGCTTCAGCAGGCCGCCTCGCAGTTCTCGTTCAATCCCGACGCCAACGTCTTTCAGCAGTACTTGGGTTATCTCGGCGACCTCGTACGCGGCGACCTGGGCCGCTCGATCACCTCGACTGGTACGCAAGTGATCGACCAGATCGCCCGCTTTTTGCCTTGGACGCTCTTTTGTGTGGGTATGGGATTGTTGATCAGCTTCGTGATCGGTATGGGTTTGGGGATGCTTACAGCCTATTACCGCAACTCGGTGCTCGACACGGCGGTGTCGTTTTTCGCGGCGGTCTTGGGCGCAGTTCCCGACTATATCTGGGGTCTACTTATCTTGGTGATCTTTGGCGTCCAGCTCGGCTGGTTTAATATCGGCGCGTTACGCGGAACCTACGACCCCGACCTGACCCCCGGCTTCTCTCCGGCGTTTATCTGGAGCGTCGTAGAGCACGCTTTTTTGCCGGTGCTGGTCTATGTCATCGGAACCTTGGGGAGCTGGACGCTCAATATGCGGAGCAGCACCATCAGCGTGCTGGGCGAAGATTACGTCAATGTGGCGCGCGCCCGCGGATTGTCGCCGGGGCGCGTCGCTACGGCTTACGTCGGGCGTAACGCGGCGCTGCCGCTCTTTACCCTGCTGGCGGTCAATATCGGTTTGGTGCTCGGGGGCAGCGTAATTATCGAAGAACTGTTTGTCTATAAGGGTATCGGGTCGTTTCTCTTTTTTTCGATTTCACAACGGGATTACACCTCGATGCAGGGGGTTTTTCTGGTGATCGCTATCTCGGTGGTCGTCGCCAACATCTTGGCCGACCTGCTCTACAGCCGTCTCGACCCGCGGGTACGCGTCGAAGGTGAACGCTAGTGTGGTTTTTTCGGGCGTTGCTGCGAACCCGGGCGGGGCTTATCGGTTTTGCCGGGCTGGTTTTTTACGCGCTGCTGGTCGTCGTGGGGCCGCTTCTGGTTCCTTTCGACAGTGAGGTCAAAACCGATCAGGTCAACGCGCCGCCGGGCTCGAGGCTTCAGCTCGTCACCCGAGCTGCCGACGCGGAGCAGCTGGGCACGCTGGCGGCGCTTGCGGACAAAGTGGTGGGGTACGTCCGTTCTTCAGGCGGGGAGACGCTGGTCGAACCGCTCGAGGACACCTTCGCTGGTACCGAGAGCTACCGCCGGGGCGGGGGACTAGAGGACGGTTTGACCGAACTCGCCGACGGCGACATCGACGCGCTGGTCCTTTTTTCCGAAGCGTTTAAGACCGACCCTATCGGCCCAGGCAGCGACTTTCCCGGCTTGGCTATAGCCAATACACGCCTGAGCGCGCCGCACCTGCTCGGTACCGATACGCAGGGGCGCGACATCTTCAGCCATATCGTCAACGGGGGCCGCACGCTGATCGTAACGGCGCTGCTGGCGGGCCTGATCTCGACGACGATTGCCGTGCTGCTGGGGTCGCTCGCGGCGCTTGCGGGGGGCGTCGTCGACCGAATGCTGAGCGCCCTGGCGAACTTTATCTTGGTGCTGCCACGTTTTCCGCTGCTGATCGTGCTGGCGGCGCTTTTTACGCTCGACAACATCGTGCTGCTGGCGACGCTGATCGGGCTGCTGGTGTGGCCCGCGCTGATGCGGGCGGTGCGCGCGCAGGTGCTGAGCCTGCGCGAACGCGACTATGTGGAGGCGGCGCGCGCGCTCGACTTGGGGGGCCGTCATATCGTCTTTCGGGAAATTCTGCCCAACATGATGAGTTTCGTCGTGATCAATCTGATTCTGGCGGTAACGTTCGCTATGTACGACCAGATCGGCCTGATCTTTTTAGGGATGGCCCCGATCAACGATTATTCGTGGGGGGTGATGCTGTATTTTGGACGTACCCGAGGGGCACTATTTAGCCCCGACAGCGCCGCGATGGTGCTCGCGCCGGTCGTGGCGATTGCGCTTTTTCAGGTCAGTATGGTGATGTTCGCGCGGGCGCTCGAAGAGGTGTTCGATCCGCGTTTGAGGACAGCGTGAACGGTGCGGTGACGGGCGGGGTGGCCCCTGAAGGCGCTGAAGTGGTTCTCGAGGTTCGTAACCTCTCGGCTGAATACGCGGCTTCGCGCGGCGCGGTGCGGGCTGTCGAAAACGTTTCGTTTACGCTTCACCGCGGCGAAGCCCTGGCGCTGATTGGAGAATCGGGCAGCGGCAAAACGACCCTGTCGCTGGCGCTGATCCGGATGCTGGTACGTTCGGCGAAGGTCACAAAGGGGTCGGTACGTTACCTCAGAAACGGCGAGAGTTTGGACGTGCTGGCTTTGAGCGAACGTGAGCTGCGGCGGTTTCGCTGGAGCGAGTGCGCGATGGTGTTTCAGGGCGCGCAAAACGCCTTTAACCCGGTTTTGCGGGTACGTGAGCAGTTTTTGGATACAGCGTACGCGCACGGCAAACGCGACCGGGCGTGGGTTAAAAAAAGAACTCTAGAACTGTTCAGGCTCGTCCGACTCGATCCCGAGCGCGTTTACAACAGCTACCCGCACGAACTCTCGGGCGGGATGAAACAGCGGGCGCTGCTGGCGCTGGGTGTGCTGCTCGACCCGCAGGTGGTGATTCTGGACGAACCGACGACGGCGCTGGACATTCTCACGCAGCGCGCCATTATCGACGTACTGAGCGAGATGCGCTCGAGGCTGGGTTTTTCAATCCTCTTTATCAGCCACGACCTCGCGCTCGCCGCTGAGATGGCCGACCGCGTAGCGACGATGTACGCAGGTGAGATCGTCGAGACGGGTACGGTCGACAACCTCTTTTACGAACCGCTCCACCCCTACACGCTGGGGCTTCTGCGTTCGGTGCCGCGCCTTAGCGGGTCGCAAGACCTCGTAAGTATTCCGGGTTCGCCGCCCGACCTCATCAGCCCGCCATCGGGGTGCAAGTTCCACCCACGCTGCCCCTTTGCCACCGGGCGTTGTGAGCAGGACGCGCCGCCCCTGGAAGATTTCGGCGGGGGCCACCTGGCGGCGTGCTGGCATACCGAACGGGTGGTCGAGGCGCGCGCAGGTTTGTGGGACGCTCCCGCCGTCAGCCCTACGCAGACCGACGCCCAGGCCGATGCTCAGTCCAGTATTCGGGGCGTGCGTGAGTAGCGCGCCGCTGCTCGAGTTCAGGCGCGTAAGTCGCAGTTTTGGCAGCGTGCGCGCGCCCGTACCGGTTTTACGGGACGTCGACTTGTCGGTCAACGCGCTCGAGTTTCTCTGTCTGGTCGGAGAGTCGGGTTGTGGCAAAACGACGACCGGAAAGATTTTAGCGGGGTTGCTCGAGCCTACCGGCGGGCGCGTGCTCTTCGAGGGTCAAGACGTAAGCACCCTTAAGGGTGAGGTTTACCGGCGTTATCGGCGTGCGGTGCAGATTATCCACCAGGACCCGTACGCGTCCTTAAACCCGACGCAGAGCGTGCTCGAGATCATGAGTTATCCGCTTCTTCGGCACGGCTTCGCCAAAAACCGCAAAGGCGCGCGTGAACGGGCGTCGGAACTGCTCGAGTTAGTCGGTCTGACGCCCACGCGCGACGTGATAGGCAAGTATCCGCATGAACTCTCCGGCGGGCAGCGGCAGCGCGTCTCGATTGCCCGGGCGCTGACCACGCAACCCAAGGTTATCGTCGCCGACGAAGCCGTGAGCATGGTCGACGTGTCGATTCGTATCTCGATTCTCAATACGCTGATGCAGATGCGCGAGACGCTCTCACTGACGATTGTTTTTATCACTCACGATCTGGCGCTGGCCAAATATTTCGCGCAAACGGGACGTATTGCGGTGATGTATCTGGGCCGCGTCGTCGAGGTCGGGCCGACCACGGACATCACCGATTCGCCGCAGCATCCGTATACCAAAACGCTCCTGTCCGCTATCCCGGAACCCGACCCGGAGCGGACGCGCGGCAAAGAGACGCTCGCCCTGCGAAGTGAAGACGTACCGCGCCTCACCGAATTACCCGCAGGCTGCACCTTCGGGCCGCGCTGCCCTTTTTTCGAGCCGGGGCGTTGCGACCATGAAGAGCCGGAGCTGGCGGACGCTCCGAAAACAGGGAGTGCCGCGCAGGTCGCGTGCCTGCCCCTTACTGGAGGCGGTATACTTAAACCTTATGGTGTTGCAGATTCCGCTTAATTCCCTATCACCGAGGGGTGCGTTCGGTGATAGTCCATACCGCTCCATCCATATCTTTTTCCCACTCGCTACGCTCGGATTGATTAAGCATCAATCGGAATTCGTATGAGTAGTCGGCTCGGCGCAGGTATTTATGTTCGGTGACGGTCTCAAGCTTTTTTTGCGTGCCGGGGTGTTTCTGGTGCTGGTATCGCTGCTGCTGCTCTTTCTGGTTCCGCGTGACAGCGCCGAGTTCGTAGTGTCAGCGATGTCGCTTGTGATCGGGTCGGTGCTGGTCGTGCTGGCGCTCGCTGCTCACAGTTGGGGGCGGCGGTAGCGGGTGGGAGCGGTTTCGCTCCCGCTCTGGACGGCGTACCTGGGGTTCGTCGCGGTGGGGCTCTCTAACAACGTCCTGGGTGCGTCGTGGCTCCTGTTAGGTCCGACGTTCGGACAATCGCTGGGGTCGGTCGGGGTGCTGATCGCGGCGCTCATGCTGGGCAGTCTGGCCTCGAGCCTGACGTCGGGTTGGGTACTGGCGCGGTTGCCAGTCGCCCGTTACTGCGCGCTCGGCAGCGCCGTGGCGTTTGCGGGGCTGCTCGGCTATCTGAGTTCGTCGTGGCCTCTGGTCGTCGCCGCAACGTTCGTTACCGGCGTCGGTAGCGGGATGCTCACGGCGGGCCTCAACACCTTTGTGGCAACGCACTACCCCGCGAGCCGGATGAACTGGCTTCACGCCTGTTACGGATTGGGCTCGAGTCTCGGCCCCTTTTTGTTTACACTCTGGGCTTTTTCACTGGAGCTGCCCTGGCGCTGGACGTACGCGGGTATCGCAGCGGTGTACTTGGGCCTTGCCGTGTTGGTCTTTGCAACGCGCCACAACTGGCTCCCGCTGCGTTCCAAAGATGCCTCGGCAGACACCGGCGTGCCGAACGGCGGGCTTCGGCGTACCCTCAGCCTCGGCGTGGTGTGGCTGGCGGTAGGGGTCTTTTTTGTACACAACGGCACCTCGATGAGCACCGGACAGCTTAGCGGCAGCCTCCTAAACCTCGGGCGTGGTGTTCCAGCGGAGGTGGCGGGCAACGCGGCGGCGCTCTACTGGGCGTCCGTCACGGTGGGTCGGCTTTTAGTAGGTGTCTTCGTAGACCGCGTAGGCAGCGTGCGGCTGCTTCAGCTGTGTATGCCCGTCACGGTTTTGGGCGCGCTGCTACTGTGGTTAGCCCCGACCCCGCTGATCGGTTTCGTCGCGCTGGCGGTAATGGGGTTGACGCTCGCGCCGGTCTACCCGACGATGATCTCCCGGACACCGCAGCTCGTCGGCCCGAGCCTCAGCGCCTACGCTATCGGCGTGCAGACGGCGGCGGCGTCGCTCGGGTCGGCGGCGCTGCCGGGCCTGCTGAGCGCCGCTGCCGACCGAGGTGGTGCGCTCCTCATCGCGCCGGGTCTCCTGATCTTCGCCGCCGTTCAATTTGCCGTTCACGAGGCACTCGTTCGGCGCGGACGACGCGCGTCTAAAGCCCCGGTTACGGTGGAGGGATGATCGGCGTCGTCGGGTGCGGCAGCATCAGCCCGATCTACTTGCGCGCGGTGGAGCATTTTCCAAACCTCGAGTTCACCGCGTGTAGCGACCTGGACATGAACCTGGCGCGAACTCGAGCCGCCGAATTCGGCCTCGAGGCGCTCCCGGTCGCCGAACTGCTGGCGCGTCCAGAAATTGAGATCATCGTCAACCTGACCGTGCCGCAGGCGCACGCGGCGGTGGCTAGGGCCGCGCTCGAGGCGGGCAAGCACATCTATAACGAAAAACCGCTGGCAACGTCGCTGGCGGACGCGCGCGCGCTGCTCGAGCTGGCCCAAACGAAAGGCTTGCGCGTCGCCTGCGCCCCCTCTACCTTTTTGGGCGCGGCGGTGCAGACCTGTCGCAAGGTACTCGACGAGGGTACAATCGGCACGCCCGTCGCCGTTCACGCGGCGATGCTAAGCCGCGGCATGGAAGCGTGGCACCCGAATCCGGCGTTTTTCTACGGGCCGGGTGCGGGGCCGCTCTTTGACATCGGGCCGTACTACGTCGCGGCGCTCGTCACGCTGTTGGGTCCGGTAACGCGAGTAGCCGGAATGAGCCGGATCAGCTTCCCGGAACGCACCATCACATCCGAGCCGCTCGCTGGGACAACTTTTGAGGTCACGACGCCGACGCACATCGTTAGTACCCTCGAGTTCGAGAGCGGCGTCATCGGCACCCTCACGACCTCATTCGACGTGTGGGCATCGGAGCAACCGAAGTTCGAGGTCTACGGTTCGGAAGGCACGCTCAGCCTAGCCGCGCCCAACGCGATGGACGGGCCGGTGCGGATGCGCCGTCAGGGGGCGGCGTGGGACGAGCTTCCGCTCGTTCACCGTTTCGACACCCTCGAGTCCGGCTGGGGTCTGGCCCTAGCTGATTTAGTTTCGGCCATCGAACAGGGGAGACCGCAAAGGGCGGACGGTCGGTTTGCGCTGCACGTGCTCGAGGTCATGCAGGCGTGTTTGAGCGCGGCGGAAACCGGGCAGACGGTGACGATAGAGAGCCGCTGTGAGAGGCCGGAACCGCTCCGGGACGTTTCTTTCTAACGCAGTGCCTCTATACTTAACTTATGCCCCGTGACTACATCAGTGCTGCCTTGGGGCGTGCCCACTACGAAATCATCGAAGATACCGAACCCTTTTATGGTGAAGTGCCTGAACTCAAAGGTGTTTGGGCGACGGGAGAGACGCTCGAGGCGTGCCGCGACAACCTGGAGAGTACAGTTGAAGGCTGGCTACTCGTGCACCTGAAGCACAACTTGAGCATTCCACCTTACAAGGCTTCTAGGAGATCATAAAAATCTTCACAGCTTATTGCGTAGAGAGGTCCACATAACCGTTTGAGGAGGGCAACGAAAAATGACTCTGCATGATGCTATTTATGAGGTGTTGAACGCGCATGGCAAACCCTTAATGTACAAAGAGATAGCTGACGAAATAGCTACCCGCAAGCTCTACACAAAAAAAGACGGGACTCCTGCGTTACCGAAGCAGATCTCTGCGCGAGTCAACAATAACCCAAAAATCTTCGTGAAAGAAGAGTCGAAAGTGGCGCTAAAGCACTGGGAGAAATAGGGCTAAGCAAAATTATTAAGGTTCATTTCGTGAGCTTCATACGAACCTCTTATGTAGAACCAGCCCTCTCCCACGCCTCTAGCAACATTTCAACTCCCTTCGGCACCGCCGTCTCCGCGTGCTCTTTACCTTCCATCTCAATCGACACATACCCCTGAAACCCGGCGTTTTCGAGAATACGAAAGACGCGGGCGTAGTCGATGTCGATGGTAAAGACCAGCCCGCCGCCGGGATACGTTTTGGCGTGCGCGAGGTCGACGTACGGCGCGATTCGTTCCATCGCCGTATACATATCACCGTCGTAATAAAAGTTTCCCGTGTCGAGGATGGCGCGGAGCCACGGTGAGTCGACGCCTTCCAAAACGCGCAGCATTCCCTCGGCGGTCGTCGTCAGACCCCAGTGGTTTTCCAGCAGGAGCATCACGCCCTGCTCTTCGGCGTGGTCTACGCACGCGCCCAAACCTTCGATGGCCCAGGCGAAACCGTCGTCTTCGCTGTAACCGTCCCAAGGCTCCGCCCAGCCCCGACTCTCGACCAGACCCGGCCCGCCCGGAGTCTGCCAGGTTCCGGCGTTGACGCGGATGGACGGTACGCCGAGTGCGTGCGCCAGGTTGATGCAGTGCAGGGTGTGCTGCACTTGCTGTTGGCGCGTTTCGGCGTCCTCAGCGATAAAATTTTGTGAAGTGCCGATGTTGTAGAGTGCCAAACCGCGCCTGAACGCCTGACGCTTGATGCCCTGCAAGTAGCTATTGTCTTCGCTCTCCAACTGCTGCTCGAGAATCTCGAGCCCCATCACGCCGGAGTCGGCAGCTTTATCGACGATGACTGAGAGCGGAACCTTTTCCGGGGTGAAGTGCCAGTACGAGTAAGACGAGACGCCGAGGCGAAGGGGAGTCATGGGTATTCCTTTCAGTTGGGCGAGTAGCCTGTAACAAGTGGCGGGTGGGCCACTCTACAAGCCACTTGCTACTTGCCACAAGCCGTCAAAGTGTAACCGGCGCGTTCGTCTCCGCCGAGCGGTAGGCCGCCAGCGCCACCTCGAGCGACCTCAGCCCGTCCTCACCGGTAATCGACGGCTCTCGTCCGGTCTGAATCATCTCTAAGAAATCCTTAATCAGCCCCAGATCGGCGTCGCTGCCCCACCCGACTGCGGTGGTTTTTTGGGTAGGTGCTGAAGTGAGGCTCAGGTTTTGCTCGAAGGCGTCCACCTGTACCAAACCGCGCTCGCCCAAAACCTCGATCTTTACGTCGCCCCAGACGGTGTAGTTTTCAGGCCGGGACCAACTCGTGTCGAGCGTGCCGTAAACACCGTTATCCAGCTTGAATGAAAGCATTCCGGCGTCGTCTATCTCGGTGTCGTGCAGGAGCCCGCGACCGACCTCGGCGTAGACTTCCGTGACTTCCGTCCCGAAAACCGAGCGCAGCACGTCAATGACGTGGACGGTGTGGTCGATGACCGCGCCGCCACCCGCCTGTTCGGGGTCGATAAACCAGCCCCCCGGCATCTTCCCGTGGTTCGTACAGGTGGCGCTGATGGGCCGCCCGATTGTACCCTCCTCCAGCAGGCTTTTGAGTTTCTTAATCGGCGGTGCGAAACGTACCGGAAAAGCGATCTGCAACTTGCTCCCGGCCTCCTCGCACGCCGAGATCATCGCGCGCGCGTCACCCAAGTTCGTCGAGATCGGTTTTTCGCAGAGGATATGCGGGACTTTTTGCGCTGCGGCCTCGACGTGTACTCGGTGCTTGGCATTTTCCGAGCAGACGATCACGCCGTCCAGGTTTTCGGCGAGCAGCGTGTCCAGGTCTGCAAAAAAATGTGTTCCGAAACGTCCCGCCAGCTCCTGCCCGCGCGCCGCGTCGTCGTCGTGTACCCCGGCTACGCCGACACCCAACGTTTGCAGCGCACCCGCGTAACTCTGCGCGTGCATGTGGGCAAAGCTAATGATGCCTACTTTGGGGTGGCCCGGTGTGGGGGTCGTCATGAGCGAACCTCCGTGTCGGTTTCAGCGTCCGTTTCAGTAAAGGTGTCTACCGTCACGGGCTGACCTATTTTGATAGATTCGATGACGGCGAGAGAAAGCTTGAGGGCCATCAGGCCGTCGTGGGGCGAGACGAGAAAGGGTTTTTTGGCGTCCAGACAATCCAGCACATGTTTCAGCTCGAGGTAGTACGGGTCGTCGGTCTCGGCGAGCGGGTTGTCGCTGCCGGGAATCTTTTCATCGCCGGTCTTGGCGGCGTCTACGCCCAGCAGAAAGGGGGCGGGGTCGCCTGAATCCCACTCGAGCAGCGTACCTTCGCCCGTGACCTCGAGAGCTGTCCGAAACTGTCCGGGCGGCGACGCCCAACTCCCTTCAATATGGCCTATCGCCCCGTTTTTGAACCGCAGCGTGATGAGTGCGTGGTCACGCCTGCTCTCACCTGCAAAGGTCAGACCACGGGCAAAAACCCGCTCGACCTCGCCGAAAAGCCAGCGCGCGAAATCGAGGTCGTGAATCGACAGGTCCATCACCACGCCGCCACCTTTGTCGAAGCTGCTGTACCAGGTGTCCGGTCCCGGTCCCGGTCTCGGAAAGCTTCCGGCCCGCACCGTCCGGAGCACACCGGGCCGTCCGAGCTCGCCCGCTTCCTGAAGCGCCTTGGCCTTGGCGTACTGTGGGAAAAAGCGTACGACCTGGGCGACAAAAAGCGGTATCCCCGCCGCTTCACATGCTTCGACCATCGCTTCAGCGTCGCGTAGGTGCCGCGCGATGGGTTTTTCGCAGATGATAGCCTCGAGGGTTTCGGTGGCGGCGGCCGCCAGTACCGCTTCTTTGTGGGCAAAGGTGGGGGTACAGATGTCCACCAGATCGACCGCTGCCAAAAGCTCTTCGAGTGTCCCAAACGCCTCGCCGCCGAATGTTTGGGCAGCGTGTTCGGCGTGCTCGGGGGTGTGATCGTAAAAGCCGACCAGCCGGGCTGGCAGCTGTTGCCAGCGCGCCGCGTGCCAGCTTCCGATAAGTCCTGCGCCGACGATACCTACACGTCTCACATCTGTCTCCTCACATGCCCTTTATCTGCTTAACTCGTTCCCTAACCCAAGATTCGGGGCAGCTGTGCGGTCAATGTAACATCTGGGAAAAGTATAAGAGGGGTTCTGCGGGCGTAACGATAAGTTTTCGGAGGCGTAAGCGGTAAGACCTTCCCGAATCTCTGCTCAGCTTTGGTAGCGTCCGCGTCACCAGTCTTTATAGACAAGGCCAACACCAACAAAAAGACGTGAGGTTTTACCTCACGTCTTTTCAAATTCGGCTTGCGTTAGCGGCGGTTACGCCCCCAGGCGTTGCGGATGCTGTCTTTAACGTCGTCCCAGACACCACCCTCATTTTTCGACTCCCAGTCGGTTCTTACGTCGGATTCGACGTCGTTCCACTCGCGGTCCGAATAGCGAGCGTCGCTCGACATCGTCTGCGCGTAGGTGTAGCTCGGGTCGGCCTCGTCGTAGCTGGCGCTGCCGCTACGGTCGCCCCCGCTAAGCTGCTCAACCTCAACGTCGGTGCGGCGTACGGTGTCGCGCACGGTTTCGGTGCGCTCTTCGACGGATTTGTCGATGACAATCTCTTCGACGACGCGCGCCTCTTTAGCGACCACGGCCTCTTCGTCGGTTTCGGAGAACTCGTACGTCTTTTCAGTAAAAAGGTCAGTGTCGCTGCCGTCTACTGCGCGGTCGACGACGCGGCGGTCGACTTCGATGGTCTCATCGCGGAGCGTGACCTGCTCCTCAACCGGCGTTTCGGAGACGACGCGGCGCACACGCACCCCGCCCCGGTTGACCTCGCGTTTGCCAATCTGAAGGCGCTCTTCAACTACTTCGAGCCGCGCCTCATCGTCCATGTCGCGGGTTGCCGTGCCCCGGTCCCTGTCCGTGACCTCAGTCGTTACCGGACGAGCAGTGTCATAACCCGCCTCGCTTATGTCGGTGTCGAGATCGGTATCGACAGGGGCCACATCCCGGTTAGCTACATAGTCCACGTCACGGTCGGCGTCGAGAGAATCGTAGTCCGCGTCTCCGGTATTGGCGTAACGGTTCATAATTTCGACCGCGCGGTTAGTGTCGGCTTCTTCGGCGCGAACCGAGACGAGCGCGCCGCCGCCTGCAAGACCCTCGACGTAGTAGTTGGCTTCGTCGCTGGGAATACCCTCGCGCTCGAGCTCGTGCTCCAAACCGTCGTTGTCGCCTTCGTAGCGGTTGATGGTGCCGCGGTCGAAACCGCTGCTGACAAGGTCGTCGACGACGCTCTGCGCGACGTTCTCGTTGTCAAAAAGTCCGATTACATTGTTTGCCATGTTCTGCCTCCCCTAGCTGAAATCAAGTACGCCTTGTATCTGTACCTCGAGATGATAGCACACCCTCTTACATGACGTCATCCTCACCACTTTGCCGCTCGATATCGACCTCTTCGCGTCGCAACGTCACCTGTTGCGGGTCACGGTGCTCGCGCACGCGTTTGGTGATGTGCAGCTCTTCGATCAGCACCAGACGTTTTTCAACGACCAGTACCTCTTCGTAAAGCGGGATGATAAGGGTGTTGCCGTCGCTGCGGTTGGGTCCGGCAGCCTCGACGATTTTGTTGACGGGAACGCGGTTGATCTCGACCTGCTCGTCTTTGAGCAGTTCGTCGACGGTCGTTTGCTGCGTTACGACCCGTTTGTGAACGACGACCCGCCCACGCTCGAGTTGCCGTTTGCTGACGTTTAGCGTCTCGGCAACTACCGGTACGACCGCCGAGTTGAGTTCGTCCGCACCTAGCGAACTGTAATCGGACCGGGTATCTATGCGGCTGTCTAAACGGTCTCCTGTATCAGCGTCAGCCAGCCCGTAGGTAGCTTCGCCGTACTCACCCGAGCTGAGCGCCGCGAACGATTCGTGCAGTCGGTACTCGCCCTCAGCGGTCGCTTCGAGAAGTCCGGTAGGTACCCGCAGGATTCTGCCGTCCTCGAGCCGGAGCTCGTATCCGTCCTCTAGCTCACTGACTACGGCTCCAAACCGCTCACCGCTACTGTCTGTAACAACATGTACCGGGCCTTCGTCCAGCCTGTTTTCGGATTCATATCCAGCCACGTCTGCCCCCTTTTACTATCCCTTAACGCTACTCACCCTGCACCCAATCACTATGTAGCAGACCCTGCAATCGCCGGGGTTACAGTTGCGCTCGAGCGGCTCGTGTGAAATGGGGTACAAGATGCTGCGGGTGTCGGTGTCTTTGGGTGCAGTAAGACCTCGGGTAACAAGTAGTGAGCAATGAGCTAACGAGCAATGAGGATTGACGCCCTTACTCATTGCTCGTTGCTCCGCACTCATTGCTTCACTATGCCTACGATCTTCGAGAGGTTTGCTACAGCGTCTGCGGTAGTCTAAGCCTATGGAACCCCTCACCGCAAAAACGGTTGCGTCGTTCGACCTCGACCACACCCGGGTGCGCGCGCCCTACGTACGCCTGGCCGGAAGCTACGCCGGGCCGAAAGGCGACACCGTCAGCAAGTTCGACCTGCGGCTCGTGCAACCCAATCAGGCCGAGTTGCCGACCGCCGCGCTCCACACCATCGAACACCTTTTGGCGGGTTATCTGCGCGCCTCGCTCGGCGACCTCATCGACGCCAGCCCGATGGGGTGCCGGACCGGGTTTTACCTGACGGTGTTCGGTGAACCGGACGAGGCCGAGGTCGCGCGGGCGCTGAGGCGTTCGTTAGAAGCTGTTCGCGCCCACGAAGGCGAGATTCCTGGGTGTAGTGAGGCGCGCTGCGGCAACTTCCGCGATCACTCGCTACCCGGCGCTAAGGCGTGGGCCGAACGCATCTTACAGGGTGAGATCATCGTGCAAGAAACGGTGCTGCTCCCCTGACTATGTAGAAAAAATGAGAAAAACCGGGGGTACGTTCTCACCTTCTCATTAAGTCTCTCATCTTTCAGCGTCTCATAATCGCGGCATGGACAGAAAACCGCTCGTACTTGTCGTCGAAGACGAAAAAGAGATCGCCAAGTTTATCGACTTGGAGCTGCAAGCCGAATCGTACGAAACCGTCGTGACCTACGACGGTGTTACCGGCTTGTCGAAGTTTCGTGAACTCAACCCCGACTTAGTGGTGCTCGACCTGATGCTGCCGGTTTTGGACGGTATCGAGGTCGCGCGGCGTATTCGCAAAACCTCGAACACGCCGATTATCATCCTGACCGCCAAAGACAGCGTCGAAGACAAGGTGCAGGGGCTCGATTCGGGCGCAGACGACTATCTGGTCAAACCGTTTTCTATCGAAGAGTTGCTGGCGCGGGTGCGCGCCCACCTGCGCCGCGTCAACCCGGCTGTGACCGGCGAGGTGCGAGTCGCCGACCTAGTGATGAACCTGGACGGACGCGAGGTCTTCCGTGACGGACGCCGGATCGAACTCTCAGCTAAGGAATTTGAGCTTTTAGAACTCTTTGCCCGAAGCCCCGGCAAGGTCTTTAACCGGTTTGAAATCGAAGAGAAAGTCTGGCCCGAGTACACCGGCGGGAGCAACGTCGTCGACGTGTACGTAGGCTACCTGCGGCGAAAGCTCGAGCACGAAGGCGAGCGCCGCCTGATCCACACCGTACGCGGCGTCGGCTACGTGCTGCGTGAAGAATAAACGCGAGGCGGACTAGCTGCAAACAGGCCGTTTTTGTAACCTGTTTGCAGCTCGGCGCGGCTACCCCCTCGCCGTCACGCCTCTCACCGGGGTGGGCGGTAGAGTGACGTCAACCAGGTATTCAGACTTAACGCTGACAAACTTGACACCAACAGAAACGGAAACAACTAGAGAGACCGAGCTGGAGCGTTACAAACGACCCGGTATAGAGAACCTTATAAGTAGCGTCCGTGTAGGTAGCCCCGTGAACAGAAGCTCGAGTAAAAAACCCCTAGAAACGCCCGCTCAAACCGGTCTGGCTGCCGGAATTTCGTTGCAGCTGCGGCTGACGCTGTTTTTCGCTGGATTTATGGTGCTGGTGCTGATCTTGGTGGGGGTGCTCGTCTACAGCCTGACGCGGCGTTCGCTGGTCGGAGTGGTCGAGGCGCAGACGGTTCAGGCTTACCGGGACGTACTCGGCGCTATCGAACAAAGTCCTTCGATGGAGGCGACGAGCCGCAGCACGTGGGTACAGAGTTTACCGAGCGACGCGCTCGTCTACGTCAGTATCTACACCAACTTGCGCGAACTTACCTTGTTCGACGCGTACGAGCGGGTACCGCGTTCACCGACGGTCATCGCCTCGGCAGACGACAATAATCTGGTAAAACTCGTCGGTGAAGAAAATCTTCGCCGTCTCCAAAATACTGGGCAGCTCGCCGTCAACGTCACCGATGAAGACGGCGTGGTCTGGGTAGTGCGGTCGCAACGGGCCGTTTTGCGGATCGCCACCGCCAGACCGGTCTACCGGGTCGACGCGCCTTCACTCGTAACGGTCGCCATGCCGGTTCGCACCGATACTCTGACGCAGCTTCGGAGCAACCTGATTCAGACGATTTTAGCCGCGCTTATCGTCTTTCCGCTGGGGGTGTGGCTGCTCGCGCAACGTGCGCTCGCGCCGCTTAAACGGATGACGCGCGCCGCCTCGGGGATCAGCTCGCAAGACCTGTCGCAGCGCGTTCCGGTCTCGAGGAGCCGCGATGAGGTCGGCGAGTTGTCGCGGACGCTCAACCGGATGCTGGCGCGGCTGCAAGACACGTTCGAGACGCAGCGCCGTTTTACCGCCGACGCGTCTCACGAACTGCGAACGCCGGTAACGGCGATTTCCGGTCACGCGAGCTACCTCTTGCGCCGCACCAACCCGAGCCCCGAACAGGTCGAACCGCTCACCATCATTCGGAGTGAGGCTCAGCGGATGAGCAAGCTCGTCAACGACCTTTTGGAGTTGGCCCGAGCCGACGCCGGTCTTACGGTCAGGCGTGAACCGATGAACCTAGTCGAGATCGTCGAGGGCGTCGAACACGAACTCGCGCCACTAGCCGGTAACGCCCAGCTAACCGCCTCGTCGCCACAACCGCTTTTGGAGGTGTCGGGGGACGCCGGACGGCTCAAACAGGTGGTGCAAAATCTGGTTCAGAACGCGCTCAACGTAGGCTCGAGCATCGTCAGCGTGTCGCTGCTACGTGAAGGGGAGTGGGCGCGTCTCGAGGTCTTGGACAACGGCCCCGGTATTCCCGAAGCGGCGCTGCCGAACCTGTTCGAGCGGTTTTACCGGGTCGACGGGGCGCGCAGTACCCGCGGCAACGGTTCGGGTTTGGGGCTCGCTATCGTCAAGTGGATCGTCGAACAGCACGGCGGTACGGTGGCGGTCGAGTCGAAGGTAGGGGAGGGTACGGTCTTTACCGTGTTGCTGCCGGTGCTGGGGCATACCGGCGAGGCTGTGATGGACAAGCAGAAGTAAGAAGCAGGAAGGAAAAAGTAAGAATTGAATTGGAGAGCGTCGGCAAGGTGAATCTCTAGCTCGAGCTCGCGCGTACCTTTCATAGCAGTTCCGCGAGAAGTCGCACCATTTCTCCGCAAATGACATCGTCCCAAAGCGTGTGCTGGACTGGACTCCTAAAACAAAGTGTGGTGTGAATTAGATCAAGGTGTCCTGCCTTGGCAGATACGCCTGCTACCAAACGCCAAGGCCCTACAGAATCTAGCTGACGCGCACGCCCGCTCCGGAAACGACCCTACCCACCTCGAACGCTTCGGGGAGGCGGCGGCAGATGTCGGCGGCGTCTTGCGGCGCGGCGATCAGCACGAACCCGACGCCCATATTGAAGACCTGAAACATCTCTTTGCGCGCTACGCCCGCCGCTCCTATAAGCCCGAAAATCTCCGGCACAGGCCAGTTTACGGTGACTTCTGCGCCGAGTCCGTCCGGCAGCACGCGCGGCAGGTTTCCCGGCAACCCGCCGCCGGTGATGTGGGCCATACCGCGTATCAAACCGGCGTCTAAAAGAGGCGTGACCATCTCCAGAAAGCTCCGGTGCGGGGCCAGCAGCGTGTCGCCGACGGTGGTGTCGCCTAACGTTTCGGCGTAGCGCCCCGCCAGCACCCGCCGCGCGAGGCTGAAGCCGTTCGTCTGAAGTCCGCCGGAGGGTAAGCCCACGATATGGTCGCTTTCACGCACGGCCTCACCGGTGATGATCCGGGAACGCTCGACGACGCCGACAAGCGTCCCGACCAGATCGAACTCGCCTGCTTCGTAAACCCCCGGCATTTCGGCAGTTTCGCCGCCCAGAAGGGGTATGCCGTGGGCTCGGCAACCCGCTGCGACACCCGCGATCAGGGCGGCGGTAGGGGCGGGCTCGAGCCGCGCCGACGCCACATAATCCAAAAAAAACAGAGGCCGCGCCCCCTGCACCAGCAGGTCGTTGACGCAGTGGTTGACCAGATCGTGACCGAGCGTGTCGAAGCGGCCCAGAGCAGCGGCGACCTTGGTCTTGGTTCCTACGCCGTCGGTCGAGGCGACCAGCACGGGCGCGTCCATCGTTTTCAGCGCGCCCGCGTCGAAAAGCCCGCCGAACGCGCCGACGCCTGAAAGCACCTGCTGTGTATAGGTGGCGGTTACGGCGTCCTCCACGCGCGCCATCGTCTCGTCGCTCGCGTCTAGATCGACGCCAGCGTTGCGGTAGGCGGAGGCGGTCGGGTCGGGGGGCGTCATGGGGGCATCTTACCGCGTGTGCCGGGAACGACTCGGCTCGGGGCTGCGAGTACGTCGGGTGTGGGGTGGGGCGAAGAAGGGAGAATGGAGAATTTAGGAGTCAGAATGCAGGAGTCGACAGCTTGGGTGCCGGTAGTTTGTCCGGTCGTCCGAACTCCGGAGCCTCACGCCGAGTACGGGCAACCGTGGTCGGGTTGCGCCAAACTCTCCCTTCTCCCTCCTGTATTCCTTCTTGCTTACCCCTAACACCAAGCCTTTGGTTTATACAAGCGGGCTTCAGCACGCACTACACGCGAGTGCCAAAACATCGCCGCATCTCGGTGATTCTTCGTCTGCACCGCCTGACTGAACGCTGAGCGAGCGGGAGCGGTAAACTGCTCTGTGACCGCTCCAGTTGCGTGGCGGGTGCTTTTGCCCCTGCCGCTGCCCCCCTTCAACTTTTTGCCGCCGCACGGTTTTGCGGCCCGGCACGGCGCGCCCGAACCGGGGTGCCGGGTGGTGGTGCCGTGGCAGAGCGGGGTCAGGGTGGGGTTGCTGGTCGGTCTCGAGCCACTGCGAGGTGGGGCGAGCCTCGAGCTTCGTGAAGCGGTGGGGGTGCTCGACGTACATCCCTTTGTAACGCCTGCGGCGCTGGCGGTGCTGGCGCAGGTTGCCGCCTACACCTGCGCGCCCCCCGGCACGGTGCTGAAAGACCTGCTGCCGGTAGGTCTGAACGTACCGCTCACCCATCAGGTTCGCGCGCTCGCGGTGATCGACGGGGAGCCGGTCGGAACAGACTGGCAAGACGCCGCCGTGGTGCCGCTCAAGCGCCTCGAGCTTTACCGCCGTCAAGGACTCCTGGACGAGCGCGTGTTCGTTCTTGAACGGTCGGTATCGCGGCTTGTGCCGCTCCTCGAGGGGGACGCGGGGCTCGACGGTGCGCCGCGCGCCAATCAGCGCCGGGCGCTCGCGCACCTCTGGACACTTCAGCAGAGCGAGAGCGCTGCCGCCCTCGCCCGCTCCGCAGACGTGCCGGAGGGCGCGGTTCGGGCACTCGTCAAAAAGGGTTACGCCGAATACCGCGACGTTCCCGCGCCGCCGACCCCACTGACGCCTGTTGAGCCCGCTGAAGCAAGCAGGATACCGGACGCCTTACTACCGACAGGGCCGCTGGCGAGCCTTTCGGGGGGGACGCGAGCGGCTCGAGTTCTGAGTCTCGTGCCCCAACTCCAAACCGACCTCGCCGCCGAAAAAAGCGTGCTGGTTCTGGCTCCTGAACAGTCGTACGTGCAGCAGGCCGCGTCACTTTTGGCGGCTCACCTGCCGACCCACGTGCTCTCCGGTGACACCGCCGACGCCGAACGGCTCCGGCTCTGGGAACGCTGTGTGGAGGGCGAACCCTTCGTGCTGGTGGGTTCGTACCTGGCGCTGCTAGCTCCCGCAGAGCTGGGGCGGGTGGTGGTGCTCGAGGAGGGTAGCGGCGCGTACAAACTCAGCGCCGGGTGCCGCGTTTTCATTCCGACAGCGGCACGTTTTTTGAGCGAGGCGGCGGACGCGCCGCTGCTGCTGACCGACGCCCTGACGACGCCCGAAACGCGCGCAGCGGTCCCGTTGGCTGCGCGCGTTTCTCTCCCGAACCAGACCCCGCGCGCCCACTTGGTCGACCTCAAGGCGGGCGGCTGGCCCCTCAGCACCGAGCTTATCGGCGTCCTGAAACAGGTTGAGGCGCGTGGGCGGCAGGCGGTGCTGCTCGCCCCGCGGCGTGGTTTTTCGGCGGCGCTCTCGTGTACGGACTGTGAACACGTCATCGGTTGCCCGAACTGCGACCTGCCGCTGCGCTACCACCGTGAACGCTACCTTTTGCGCTGCCATCAGTGCGGACACCAGGCGCGCGCCCCCGACCTCTGTCCAAACTGCGGCAACCCGGCTCTGAGCCCGACGCGCGCCGCCGGAACCCAGTGGATCGCCGCCGAGGTCGCCCGCGTCGTGCCGAGCTTGAGCGTCAAACGTTTCGACAGCGACAAACGCGAAGACCTGAGCGCGCTGCTCGCCGGAGAACCGGGGGTGGTGGTCGGGACGACGGCGCTCTTGCGTCACCCGCCGCTGCCGAACGTATCGCTCGTCGGCGTGACGCTCCTTGACGCGTTTTTATCGCTCGGCGATTTTCGCGCCGAAGAGGAGGCGTACCGGCTGCTCCTGAACCTCACCGAACTCGCCCCCGACCGCCGACCGCTGACGCTTATCCAAACCTTTGCGCCGGAGAGCCCGCTTTTGCAATCCTACCTAACAGGTGGTAGCGACGCCTTTGTCAGCGAGTTGCTGAGGAGGCGTGAACGCTTTTCGTATCCGCCCTACGCGGCGCTCGCCAAGGTGCAGCTGAGCGCCCGTGAAGAAGCGACGGCGGAGCGGGCCGCCACCTGGCTCGCGGGCGCGCTCCGCACCGCCGGGGTCGCCGAAGACGAACTCCTCGGGCCGAGCGCCGCCCCGGTCGCGCGTATCAAGGGTCAGTACAGTTATCAGCTTTTCGTCCGCACCGACAAGGCGGCGTTGGGGGGGCGTCTGGCCCCCGCACTGAATTACCGCGGCGCGGCGCGGCTGCGTATCGACATCGACCCGAGGGATGTGTCGGGGTTTTTGGAGTAGGGGCGGTGTAGCAAAATCCCTGCTGCCTCATAGCGGTTCTACATGCGCTCGACTAAACGAGCAAGACAAACGGACTGGGTATTTTCCGCAACTCCGATGATGGACTGGGTCTCATCCACCTAATTTCAGACCGACTAGACAACAGCCAAAACGAGTTAGACTGACCCTGATGATTCAGAACCGCCGCGCCTCTTTCGACTATGAACTTTTAGAACGCTTTGAAGCGGGCGTCGCGCTGACCGGCAGCGAGATCAAATCGCTGCGGGCGGGCGGCGTTACGTTGGGCGAGGCGTTTGCGCGTCTCAAGGGGGGTGAGGTGTGGTTAGAAGGAATGCACATCCCGCCCTACAAAGACGCGAGCTACAACAACCACGAACCGCTGCGGAGCCGCAAGCTGCTGCTCAAGCGGGGTGAAATCAGCGAGATCAGCAAGGGGTTAGAGCGCAAAGGGCTTACTCTGGTTCCGACCCGGCTCTACTTCAAGGACGGTTGGGTCAAGCTCGAGGTCGCGCTCGGGCGGGGTAAAAAACGCTACGACAAACGTCAGGACGAGGCGAAAAAAGACGCCAAACGCCAGATGGAGCGGGCGCTCAAAAATTAGGCTTTCCGGTAGCAAAGGCTTTCCGGATCGGTAGTGGAGAGTACAAAACAGAGAAAATGAGGGGGCAGCTCAGTCTGTAGCCGGACACGTTCAGATCGTCTATCACAAGCTCAGGGGAGTACAGCGGTGAAGGTATCGTCAAAAACGGTTCGTCTAGTATTCGTCGCTGCGCTCGTAATGCTGGCCTCAGCGCAAGCGTGGGCGCAGCCGAAGCTGGTACTAAACGGGCTGCCGGTACCGGGCCTCAGCACCGAACTCGTCCCCGGTACCGCGTACGTTCCGGCGGAGCCTTACGCCCGCGCGCTCGGCGCGGAGTACCGTTTTGGCGCGCCCGCCGGGGTGGTGCTGCTCTTCGGGGGGCGGCTCCTGACCCTGCAAAGCTTTGGCACGCCCGCGCAGGCCGCCGCCGCGACCACCCCACTGCTGGTCGATGGCCGGGTGTGGCCCGGTTTCGGCGCGGTGCAGCTAGGCGGAAAGGTTTACCTGCCGGTCAAGAGTGTGACGGCGGCGCTCGGTGGGCGCACGGCGTACCTGGCGGCGCAGAGGGTGGTCGCTGTGGTCTTCCCGAGGCCGCAACTGCTGAACGCCGAACCTCCGGCGGTATGGGGCAGTTTCGAGCGTTTTGTGTTGACCTTTAGCGCGCCGGTTGGACTCGAGTACCGTTTCGAGCCGTCTCTAAATGTCGTGCGGTTTCGTTTTCCCAGGGCCGAGCTTGGTGAGGCTACCGCCGAGGGCCTGAGCAGCAGCCGTTTCAGGCCGGGCAGCCGTTTCAGCGCCGTCGCTCTCGTGCCGATGGGCGGATTTATCGATTTCAGCCTGACACTTCGACCCGGCAACAGTTACAGCTTTTTCAGCGAACCCTTCGGCGTGGGGGAGCGGGTGGTCATCGACGTGTTCCGGAGCAGGCCGGACGACCGTCGGGGGGACGTGCGTGCACCGGTCATCGTGGCGACCCCGGGCACGGCGGGATTGGCGCGGAACCTGCAAACCGCGCTCGCGGCAAAGGGTATCCGGACTGAACTGCGCGCCGCCGAAGCAGGGTTCGGCGCACCCGCCCTGCTCTCGTTGCGGCGCGCGCCGCTGGCGGCGGGCCTTTTTAACGTCTACTACTTGGAGGATGCGGACTTACCCGGTCTGGACGCGCCCGTGCGTTTCGCCTCGGCGACGGCTCCCGGCATCCTGTCCGACGCGGCGCGCGCCCGCGTCACCGGTTTGGTTCCGGAGTATGGACGGGGTGAACGCCTCGCGGGGGAGCTGGCGGCGGGACTCGAGCGCCGCACTACGTTGCGGCTGGGCACGCTGATGGCGGCCCCGCTACGTGAGCTGAGCGCTGCTGCGGGGCGGGGGGTACTGCTCGAGCTAAATCCTAATGACCTCAATATCAGCCTCGCCGAACCGCTCGCTGCTGTTCTGGCCCCCCTGCTGGCTCCCCTCGGAGGCCGCTAGTGCGCGCGCTTCCGGTGCTGCTCGGCGCGCTCGCGCTGCTCGCCGGAGTGGTCGCCTTTAGCCGCACGCACGCACCCGCCGCCACGCCGCCGCAGGTTGTTACGCTCGAGCCCCTACCCACTGCCACATTCCGCGCCGTGCTGACCTGGCAAACGGGTTCTGAAGTGCAGACCCGTGAGGTCGAACTGCGCGCCGCCGACTCCCCGCCCGCTCGCCTCGGCGCGACGCTCCGGGCGCTCCGGGTGTGGCTGCGTGAAACGTCAGCGTGGCCTCAAGAACTTGCCGCGCCGCGCATCTTTTGGCTCAGTGAGGGGCGCGCCGCCCTCGACTTTGCGCGCCGCGCGCCTCCCAGCATGACGGTAGCGGCTGAGATGCAGCTTTTGGAGTCTATCCGCCGAACTGCTGCCAGCCAGGAGGTGGGCGAGGTCTTCGTGCTGGTCAACGGGCGCGTCCCGCCGACGTTTTTGGGTCAGGTTGCGTTGCCGGAGACGTTGGAAGGTTCCGCAGCTGTTGAGTAAGCGCCTTTCGTTTAGCTACGCGGTACTAACTTACCTTCGTAAGGAGACCGGGCTTCGTAGTCGGGAAGCAGGATTTCGATGTCGCGCACGGGTTTGTAAAGAAGCGCCGCGATACCTACGAGCACGCCCAGCACCCCGGCGAAAGTAAACATCAGCGCCATACCCGCGCCCGCACCCGTGCCGACGAGCCAGCCGAAGGTACCGGCTAGGGTTCCGCCTGGTTGCATGGCAGGCTCGAGCACCCGGTCGGCGAGCGGTCCAGCCAGTAGATAGGCCAGCGTGGTGCCGGTGTGTGAAACTACCATCAAGGCCGATAAGAATTTGCCCTGCACGCGAGGCGGTACCTTACGTTGGAAGATCGCTCCAGAAAAAGCGTCGAGCATCGGGAAAAAGAAAAACGCGGTAAAGGCCGCCGCAGCCCACGCGAAAAAACTCTGACCGAGACCCATCGCGGTGAGAGCGACCGAACCGCCCACGACGCCTAGGAGCACGCCGAAGACCTTGCGTTTGGGTCCGCCCCAAAAACTGATGAACACGCCGCTCGCCAGTCCTCCCACCCCCAGAGCGGCGCGCACACCGCCCAGAAGAACTTCATCGTTGCCGCTGCGAGCCAAGATCATGGCGCTCAGGACGGTAACACCCAGCATAGAGACGAGGTTGACGGCTGCGAACGTCAGCGTCAGTCCGAGGATGCTCCGCCTCGAGAAGATATAGCGAAAACCGTAGGTGAGTTCAGCCCGAAAACGGCTCGGCGCGTCGTCAATTTCGCTTCTGGCAGGTGGTGGTATGTAAACGGGTAAAAGCGTCAGCACCGCGAAGCTAAAGGTGATGAGGTCGACTACGAGCAGGGTGGCGAGGCTCGAGAACGCCAGCAGCACTCCGGCTAAAGCGGGCCCGCCGATATGGGCGAGTGAGTTGAGCAGCGACCGCAGCCCACCAGCCCGCGCGTACTGTTCTTTGGGGAGCAGCGTGGTGATGGCAGCGGAAAAGGCCGGGAACTGAAACGCGCCAACCAGCCCACTCCAGGCTCCGAGCACATAGAGATGCCAGACTTCAAGCTTCCGGTGCTGAAGAGCCGTAGCACGATGAGTGAAGCCAGCGCCGAGCCCGCGTCGGAGAGCAGCATCACATATTTACGGTTCCAGCGGTCGACCAGTACGCCCGCGAACGGCGATACCACAAGCGTCGGGACGAGGCTGAAAAAACCGACCAGCGCGAGCGTCGTAGCCTGTCCGGTCTCCTGCCACGCCCAGATCGTAAGGCCGAAGGTGACGATGCTCGAGCCTAGATACGACGCGGCCTGACCGAGCCAGATCAGCAAAAAACCGCGCATTCCCGTCGGGCGTTGTTGCAAATCTCTGTCCGCTTCTAAAACTCTGCCCGCTTCTAAAACGAGGTGTCGCTCGGCTGCTTCACGTCGCAAGGTCTCTAGGTGCTCGGCAGCTTCTAATCTGTAAACGTTTGTTTGAATCATTAACGTCAGGGTGCGTGCTAAGCTACTCGAAATGTCAGTGTTCTACTCGAGTAGACCTCCGTCAGAAGCGTTTTTCCGGGTTCACACGGCGGCGCAGGCGGCTATCCTCGACGACAGGGTAACGGCGCGTTTTTTCTATCCTTTTCTCGGTAAAGAAAAAACCGTCACTCAGGCCGCTGCCGAAGTCGGTTGCAAGCTCAACGCCATGCACTACCGCGTCGAGACGTTTCTCGAGGCCGGAATGCTTCAGGTCGTACGTGAAGAAAAACGTACCGGACGGCCCATCAAGGTTTACCGCTCGCTGACCGACGCTTTTTTCGTGCCGTTTCAGCTCACCTTGCACACCACCCAGCAGGAGAGCTGGCTCGCGCATATCGGGCCGGTAGCGCAGCGTATCGCGCAGTCGATGGTGGAGCAGCATCTGACAGAACGGTCCGGGCAGTGCGTATTTAGAGATGACCGTGACAACCTCGTCGTGATCGGTGGACAAGAGCTTGCTGAGGGCGCAATCGTCTTTCATCCCGACGTTTCCCAGCCTCCGCTCGGAACCGACCGTTTCGGGAATATCTTTCTCACTGAAGCGGAGGCGCGGGGGCTCGCGCACGACCTCATCGAGCTGTTCAGCCGCTATCTCAAGCTCTGGCATTCCGACGCTCAGGTCAGGCGCGAGCATCTTTTTTTGTACGCTTTTGCTCCGGCACCGGCTGGTGAGCAGTAAAGGGTTACTGCAACCTTACAGCCACGACCTGGCCCAGCAGCAACGCCCCATAACCCAAAAACAGATTGCCGCCAACGTAGAGAAACGCCAAACCCAGCCTGCTGCTCTTCAGCAGCGCGTCGGCGTCCAGCTCAAAGGTCGAAAAGGTGGTGAACGCACCCGTAAAACCCGTACCCAGTGTCAGCAGCAACAAGGGTGACACGCGGCCCTGCGCGGCGAGCGTCACCAAAAACGCTAGTAGAAACGATCCTGCAACGTTGACTAAAAGCGTCGCCAGCGGCAACCCGGCGTAGGAGGTGCGGAACAGCGGTCCCTGTACCGCGAGCGTGACCAGGTAGCGGGCGAGCGCGCCCAACGCCCCGCCCGCCATCACGCCCAGGACGTTCACGGGTACATACGCGTCAACAGGCGGGGGAAGGGTATGACCTCGCGCAGGTGATGCACGCCTGTGACCCACGCCAGCAGCCGTTCGAAGCCAAGACCGAAACCCGAGTGCGGCACCGACCCGTAGCGGCGCAGATCGAGGTACCACGCGAACGCGTCTTGCGGCAATCCGTGCGCGTCGATGCGTGATTTAAGCAGCTCATAATCGTGGATACGCTGTGAACCGCCGATCAGTTCACCGTAGCCTTCGGGGGCGATCAGATCGTCGCATTTAACGCGGGTGGGGTCGCCCTCTACCGGCTCCATGTAAAACGCTTTAGTCTCGGTGGGCCAGGTGTGGACGAACACCGGGCGGTCGTAGAGATTACCTAAGATAGTCTCTTGCGGCGCGCCCAAATCTTCGCCCCAGTCGAGCTGCTCGCCGTGTTCGGCGAGCTTGGCGAGCGCCTCGTCATAGGTGAGGCGTGGGAAACTCCCCTGCGCGGTGGCCTCGAGAATATGGGTGTCACGCTCTAACATATCCAGTTCAGTGTGGCGGGTCTCGAGCACGCGCCCCAGCAGGTACGCGACAAAATCTTCTTGCAACTGCATGTTGCCCTCGTGCTCCAGATACGCGACTTCGGGTTCGATCATCCAGAACTCTAGGAGGTGTTTGCGTGTCTTCGACTTTTCCGCGCGAAAGGTCGGGCCGAAGGTGTAGACCTTGCCGAGGGCCAGCGCCCCGGCCTCGGCGTAGAGCTGCCCGGACTGTGACAAGTACGCCTTGTCCTCACCGAACAGGTCGATCTCGAACAAGTTGGTAGTCCCCTCGGCGGCGTTCGGGGTAAAAAACGGCGCGTCGAAACGCACAAACCCGCGCTCACCGAAAAAGTCGTGAACGGCGCGCTCCAACTCGTCGCGGATTCGCATAATCGCCCACGGCTGTTTGTGACGCAAGTAGAGGTGGCGGTGCTCCATCAAAAAATCAACCCCGTGTTCTTTCGGGGTGATGGGATAGGCTTCGGTCGGCGCGACGACGCTGAAGCTGGTAACGCCCAGCTCGACCCCCGACGGGGCGCGTTCGTCGGCGCGCACGCTGCCCGAAACGACGACGCTTGACTCTTGCGTCAGCGAGCGGGCGAGCTTAAAGGTGGCTTCGTCTACGTCGGTTTTGGCGAGTACGCCCTGCACGAAACCCGACCCGTCGCGGAGCTGTAAAAAGGCGATCTTGCCGCTCGAGCGCGACCCAGCCAGCCAGCCCTGAACCGTAACGGTCTCGCCGATGTGGTTTTGAAGATGTTCGATAGCTACGACCATAGGGGAGTCTATCAAGCGGGGGGAGTGCTGAGCCATGAGTGAA